>Ga0136613_10000715_pt1 | contig 15868 bp, 15 predicted proteins | sample AntDrymUQ2722106_2_FD_106649 | JGI IMG/M metagenome (GOLD analysis project Ga0136613, IMG submission 106649) | Polar desert sand microbial communities from Dry Valleys, Antarctica - metaG UQ272 (21.06) | ecosystem: Environmental > Terrestrial > Soil > Desert | place: Antarctica: Dry Valley... | reverse complement strand
GCGGTCAGCCGCCGCGACCGTCATGCGCGCACCTGAGCCGGAACGAGCCCCAGCTCCTCGAGCTTTGCGATCACGATGGCGGCGGATTCCTCCGGCTTGATCCCCTCTGTGTCGACGACGATCTCCGGAGACGCCGGCGCCTCGTACGGATCGTCGACCCCGGTGAAGCCCTTGATCTCGCCGGCGAACGCCTTCGCGTAGAGGCCGTTCACATCGCGGCGCGCACATTCGTCGAGCGATGTCTTGACGTGGATCTCGACGAACGGCCCGTGCTCTTCGACGAGCGCGCGCGCATTCGATCGCGCCTGCTCGTACGGCGAGATCGCCGCCACGATGACCGCGCCGCCGTGGCGCGTGATCCGCGACGCGACCCAGCCGAGACGCTCGACGTGCGCGTCGCGATCCTCCTTAGAGAACCCGAGGCCCTTCGAGAGGTGCGTGCGGACCGTGTCTCCGTCGAGGTACTCGACGACCAGGCCGCGTCGGTCCATCTCCGGACCGACGTGGTGCGCGATCGTGGTCTTCCCCGAGCCCGAGAGACCGGTGAACCAGAGGGTGAAGCCTCCGCCTCGGTCGGTCTCGGACTCCGGATGCTCGTGCGCATGGATGTGCTGACTCATGAGTTGCTCAAGCCGTCCTTTCCAATCTCGCGTTTTCATGGATGCCGCACTCCAGCTTGTCGGAGCCGGCCCAGCGGCCTGCGCGCTCCTCCTCGTCCGGGCGAGTCGGCCGCGTGCAGGGAATGCAGCCGATCGAACGGTACCCCGCGTCGTGCAGCGGGTTGTAGGGGATGTCGTTCTCGTTGACGTAGGACCAGATCCGCTGCTCGTCCCAGTCGGCGAGCGGGTGGATCTTGAAGACGCCGTAGCGCTCTGACCATTGAACCTTCGGGGTCTCGGCGCGGCTCGGCGATTGGTCGCGCCGGATCCCGGAGATCCACGCGTCGTACGGCGCGAGCGCGTTCACGAGCGGCTCCACCTTACGGATGTGACAACAGCGGTCGGGGTCGCGCTCCCACAGGTTCGGGCCATCGGCACGGTGCTGCTCGGCGATCGTGGGGATCTCTGGCTGGATCAGCTTCAGCTGGTAGCGCTCGACGAGCTGGTCGCGCGTCTCGTAGGACTCGCGGAAGAAGAGGTGCGTGTCGAGTTCGACCGTGTCCATGCGCAGCCCCAGCTCCGCGACCATGTGCACGAGCACGGAGGACTGCTTCTGCCAGGAGCAGGTGAGGCAGACGCGCGGCCAGAAGAATCGATGCGCCCAGGCGAGCACCTCCTCGGCGGTCATGGCCTCGAAGTCGAGGTCAGGGAGCCGGGGCGGGCTCGGCAGCGGCTGAATCGCCAAGCAGCACCTCCCTCAGCGTGTCTGCGCGGAGCCCGAGCCGGAGCGTCTCGAGCGCGATGACCTCGTCGGGCGGGATGTTCCCGAGGTTCACCTCGGGGCCGAAGTGCCGCACGAACCACGCCTGCGAGCTCTTGGTGGGGGTCTCCCAGATCAAGTCGTGGAAGCTGATCGAGTGCTCGATCTCGTCCACGAGACCGGTCCGGAGCTCGCCGGTCGGGCGGTAGATGCCTGCGGTGCCCGCCTCGCGACCCTCGGCGATAACCTTCCAAGCGCCCGCATCGAGCTCCTCGCGCATCCACTGCACCCACAGATACGGAGCGATGTTCACCTCCGAGTCCTTGGAGCCGACCTCGGAGAGGACGACGAAGTCACGCGCGAAGTCGGCGATGAGCTCGAGCTTCTGCTCGCGGGGGATGTCGAGCGTCCCGTCGGAGATCTCGACGTGCGAGAAGCGATAGTGCTCGAGCCAGCGCTTGAAGTCGTCCATCTTGTCCTTGCCGTACACCGCCTCGAAGAGCGTTCCGCCGCAGACGACCGGAGTGGAGAACGAGCGGTAGAGCGCGATCTTCTTCTCCAAGTTGTTGGTGACGTAGCTCGTTCCCCACCCGAGCTTGACGATGTCGACGTACTCGCCCGCGGTGTCGAAGAGTCCCTCGATCTCGCGCAGATTCAGGCCCTTGTCCATGACATGCGTGAGCCCGCGCTCGCGCGGCTTACCCTCGCGCGCCGGGATTTCGAGGAACGAGTTGCCGTCATAGTCGTGCATAGATGTCCTCCAGCTTCTTGCGGGCGCGCTCCTGCACGTCGCGGTAGAGGGAGCCACCGTGGGCGTCGATGCCGACGGTGAGCGGGCCAAAGTCCTTCACCCGGAACTTCCAGAGGCACTCGGGCATGAGCTCCTCCCACGCGACCTCCTCGATCTCCTCGATCTGGGTCGTCTCGAGCGCCGCGGCCCCGCCGACGATGGCGAAGTAGACCATCCCCAGGCACTGCATCGGCTCGATCGCCTCGTCAGGGAACCCGCCCTTGCCGCAGATCGCGCGCACTCCGTACTGCGCGCCGAGCGGCTCGGTGAAGCGCACCATGCGGGCGCTCGTCGTCGTCCCGATGCAGATCTTCTCGTAGCGGCCGGGGCCGAGCTTGCGCACGCCTGGCGCGGTGTGGAGGAGGAACGCGCCGGAGAGATCCATCGGCGGCTCGACGCCTTCGTCGAAGATCCGCATCTGCGTCCGGTCGCGAATCCCGATGATGTGCCCCTGGACGACGACCTCGTCGCCGGCCCGGAGCTTGAGAATCTCAGCGGGATCGGTGATGGGAAACGTGACCTCGTGCGTCGCCATCAGCTGTGGACTCCTTGGCACGAAGTTGGCACACGTTCAGTGCCAGGCACTGTAAAGATCGCTGCAAAACGGGTGAAAAGCCATCACGCGTCCCGCTCGTACTCGATCGTGCCGTCGGCGGCGATGTGCGCCGACGCGCGACGCGCGGCCCAGCACTGGTAGTTCACGGCCACTGGGTTCAGGGTCATGTGCGTGTCCGCGTGCTCGACGTGAACCGACAGCACGGTCACGTCGCCGCCGAGCCCCATAGGGCCGATACCGGTCTCGTTCAGGAGTCCGTACAGATCGTCCTCGAGCTCTGCGACGAGAGGATCCTCGTTCCGAGTCCCGACCGGCCGGGCGATGGCCTCCTTCGCCAGATGCATCGCGTAATCGGCTGAGCCGCCGATCCCGACGCCGACGATCCCGGGTGGACACGGCTTCCCGCCTGCGCCCACGATCGAGTCGAGAACGAACTCCTTGATCCCGCGAACTCCGTCCGCAGGGACGCACATCTTGAGAAAGCTCATGTTCTCGGAGCCGGAGCCCTTGGGCACGCACTTCACGTCCAGGCCGTCCCAGTCGGGGATGAAGTCCCAATGGACGATGGGGACGCGATAGCCGACGTTCTGTCCGGTGTTCTCGCGGGTCAGCGTGTGGACCGTGTTCGACCGCAGCGGATGCTCGATCGTCGCGCGCTCGGTGCCCTCTTTCAGCCCCGCATAGATCCGGGCCGGGTGCAGCGGGAAGTGCTCCCCGACGCGGCAGTAGTAGACCGCGATCCCCGTGTCCTGGCAGACGAGGTTCTTCTCCTCCTCGGCCACGTTCACGTTGCGCAGGATCGTCTGCAGGACGCGCTGACCGGTGATCGAGGTCTCCGTGCCGGCGGCTGCGGCGAGAGCGTCGCGCAGATCCTGGGGGATGTCCTTCAGCGCCCAGACGTACAGGCGCGCTGCCGCATCGCCGACTGCGCCGTCGAGGTCGGTCGTAGTCGCTGTGCTCATGCGTGCGCCCTCTCGGCCGCGGCCTTCCCCGCGCGCCGCCCGAAGACGGTGCACTCGAGAAGCGAATTTCCCATCATGCGGTTCCTCCCATGCGTCCCGCCCGCGATCTCGCCGCAGGCGAAGACGCCCTCGAGCGTCGTCTCGGCATGCTCGTCGATCACGAGCCCGCCGTTCTGGTAATGGAGAACGGGGTAGGTGAAGATCTTCTCTGCGAGCGGGTCGATGCCGGCTCCGCGATAGCGCCGGAGCATGTACGGCAGCGAGATGTCGGCGTCTTCCTCGGAAACTCGCGTCGTGTCGAGCCAGACCGCGGGGCGGCCGTCCGGGGTCAGGACGCCCTTCCCCTTGTCCACCTCGTCGACGATCGCCTGCGAGACCGCGTCGCGCGCGCCGAGCGAGTCCGTGAACTCCTCGCCGTCGGCGTTCAGCAGCACGGCGCCATACGCTCGGGTCGTCTCGGGGATCGAGTAGCCCTGCATCGTGCTCGGCCACGCGCCTCCGTTCGGGTGGTACTGCAGCGCGTCGAGATCCCGCGCTTCCGCGCCCGCGTCGAGCGCGATCCGCGTCACCTCGCCCGTCGCGTTCGGATGGTTCGTGGAAAGCTCGCCGCGCGTCTCCGCCTCTAGGTAGCAGCGCCCGCCCGCGGCCAGAACGATCGAGGTCGCGTCGATGTCGACCGCTCCAACATCCTTTGTCTCGAAAGTGGCGGTCCAGCCGTTCTCTCCGGCGCGCAGACGAACGAGCGCGTGCTGGGGCAGCTCGGTTCCCGCCCCGGCCTGATACGCGTCGCGCAGCGCCTTCGTGATCGCGTGCCCGGTGCGATCGCCAACCTGCAGGAGACGATGCCGCGTCGCCCCGCCGCAGCGGGCCAGGCGATAGCCGCCGTTCGACCGCGTGAACTCGACGCCGAGCTCTTCGAGCCAGTGGATCGCCGACGGCGCCTCACTTGTCAGCACTCGGACGAGCCGCGGATCGGCCGTCCCGTGCGAGCTTCGCATGACGTCGTCGGCATGGATCTCGGGCGAGTCGTCCTCCCCGAACGCAGCCTGGATCCCACCTTGAGCCTTCGCGGAGTTGCACGCTTGCAGGGTGGTCTTGGTCGCAAGGGCGACACGCGCCCCCGCTCGCTCCGCCGAGACCGCGGCCGCCAGACCGGAGGCGCCGCTGCCGATCACAAGCACGTCGAAGGGATCGCGGCGGCGCACAACGCTGCATGCTAACCGATTTCCTTATACGTGTCATTACTGAGAGTTATTCAACTGAGAGCAGGCGGTAAGGGCTGTAAACTCGCGCGATCGCATGGGCACCCTGGCTGACATCGTCACGCCGAACTTCATCACCGTCGCCCCCGAGGACACGCTCGGCGAGGTCGCGGAGCGAATGACGAGTCAGAACACCGGCGCCGTCGTCGTCAAGGACTTCGGGCGCATGATCGGCATCCTCACCGAGCGCGACATGCTCCGAGCCATGGCCGCGCGCGTGCACACGAGTGACGCCCGCGTGCGCCTATGGATGACCGGCGATCCGATGACCGCGACAGCCGACATGACGCTCGACGACGCGGCCCAGGTGATGCTCGACAACGGTTTCCGCCACCTGCCCGTGGTCGACGGGTCGAACGTGCTCGGCGTCGTCAGCCTGCGCCGGGTGATGGGCGGCCGGCGACAGCCGGCGCCCGAAGCCGCGTAACCCAGCTCAGCCACAGGCGGACGCGATCCCTTTCACGACGACGGAGGCTGCCCGCCTCTGGCCGACGTGGACGCGGCGAAGCTGCTTCACGAGCCTCGTGCTCTTCTTGATCTCGGTGAGCGCCTCTTGCTCGGTCTCCGTCGGCTGCGTGCGGGCGAAGAGGCAGGAGAGCGGGCTCTTCTTGCCTCCGATCCAGCCCACGGCATAGAGGTAGTTCAGCACCGGCTTGGAGTACGGGGCGGTCTTGTAGGCCGTCCGCGCCCCTCCTTTCGGCACCTTCTGCGCGCCGGCCGCGGCGTTCAGGGTGGAGATAGCGGCTCCGCTCGACGTCGGGAGCACCGACAGCTTCTAGCCGAAAGCGCCCGTGAGCGAGGCGGTGAGCACTGCCATCGCCGCGACCAGGCTTGCATACTCGACGAGCATTGCTACATCGTCCGTCGGCAGGAGTCGTGAGTCAACCCGCGAGCCTCACGAGACGCGCGCTTGTGCAAACTCCACGAACTCCTCCGCGACACGCGTGCGCGTCCTCCCGGCGGCAGTAGCAAGCGAGATTACTCGGGTCGCATCGAGTCCCTCGACTCGTGCCTCGGCGAGGCGCCCGTCAGCCAGCTCGGACTCGACGGCTGTTCGAGAGATGAACGTGACCCCGAACCCCGCCTCGACGGCGCGGCGCACAGACTCCTGGAGTCCGAGCTCGAGCCTGACGTCGAGGTCGCGTAGGCGGACTCCGAGGCGACGGAGAGCGTCCTCGACGATCTGCCTCACGCCGGCGCCCTCCTGCATCAGGATCAGCGTCTCCTCGCGCAGCTCGTCGAGGGTCACGGTGCGCCCGGCGAAGCGGTGCCCGGGCGGGCAGGCGAGGATCACTTGGTCGGAGAAGAACGGCTCGAAGCGAACGCCTCGGTGTCGCCGCGAGGCGCCGACGATTCCCAGCTCGAGCTCGCGGTCGGCGACCCGCTCGATGACCGTGTGAGTGTCCGAGACCGTGAGGAACACCCGTACGTCAGGATGCTCGCGCTGGACCTCCCCGAGCAGCACAGGCACGACGATCGCGGCAGGCCCGGTGGAGGCGCCGAGAACGAGGTCGCCTGCTATCTCTCCCTCGGCCGTGGCCGCGAGCTCCGAGACGAGCTGATCCTCGAGCGCTAGCATGCGCTGCGCTCCGCGATACAGACGCCAGCCGGCCTCCGTCGGCTCCACCCGCCGCCCGGAGCGATCGAGGAGCCGCGTGCCGACGCGCTTCTCGAGCGCGCGAATCTGTAGCGAAACCGCCGGCTGCGTGACGCCGAGACGCTCCGCGGCCTGGGAAAAGCTCCGTCGCTCGACGACCGAGCAGAATGCGGCTAGCTGACGCGTGTCCATGAGTGAAACGGGGCTATCTCGTTCGCGAATCCGACCGAGTCCACCAGCACCGATGGATGGCAAGCAAACAAATGAGGAAAGCTTATCGCTGAGAGAAGCAGCTATCAGGCGGACGAGCGGATTGACCGTACGGACTGGCAGCGAAGTCAGACCGGTTCGGCCACGCGACGGAGCGGGGCACACGGAAGCAGAAGAACGAATGACCCTGCGGGATCACGCGGCCGAAACTCAAGCGGATCCGACGTCGCTCTGGATCTCACAGAGAAATACGGAAGTCTCCGGGTACTAGTCAGGGGTCTTGGGTCTCTGGAGAACGCGCACCCGCCGACATCGACTAAGTGAGCACGATCCTTCGCTGCGAAGTAGGCGCGGACCTCGCTTGTCGCGCTCGGCCCCCTGTTCCACCCCCAAAGGATGCCTCCGATGGCAAGCACGACGGCGACCACAATCACCGCGACTGTGAAAATCACACGGCGCGACGTCACACCGACATGATGACGCGGTACTCCTAGATCGGAAGAGGCTTGCCTGTGGAGTGTCTAGGGTCTGGCGGTGCGCGTCTGGATCGACGTCTCCAACTCCCCCCAGGTGCCGTTCTTTCGCCCTTTGATCGCTCTGCTGGAGGCGCGCGGGCACACGGTGGACGTGACCACCCGCGATTACGCGCAGACCATCGAGCTTCTCCGGCTGCACGGCATCCAGCACGAGGTCGTCGGGCCGCGGCACGGCGGCGCAAGCGCCTGGGGAAAGGCTCGGGCGATGGCGGCTCGGCTCCCAGCGCTTCGTCGCTTCGCAAGGGGAAGGAGCTTTGACATCGCGCTCTCTCACGCGTCGCATGAGCTCCCCCTCGCCGCGCGCTCGCTCTCGATCCCGTCCGCGTACGCCTTCGACTACGAGTTCGCGCGCGTGCAGCACGGGCTCGGATGTCGCGCGGCAAGTCGCGTCGTGGTGCCGGAGGCGATCCCACAGGAAAGGCTCGATCCGCTCGGAGCACGCGAGCGCAAAGTGCGCCGGTTTCCGGGTCTCGAGGAGGAGTACTATCTGGCGGGTTTCGAGCCCGACTCGTCCGTCCTCGACCAGCTCGGGCTCGACACGGAACGCGTGCTCGTCGTCGTCCGCACACCACCTGAGGTCTCGCTCTACCATCGCCACTCGAATCCGCTCTTCGGGGACGTGCTCCGCCGGCTGGGCTCGGATCCGGCGGTGCACGCTGTCGTTCTCCCTCGCACAGCCGAGCAGCGGGCAGCGATCGCGGAGCACGATCTTCCTTCTCTTGTCCTTCCCGAACAGGCCGTCGATGCCCAGAGCCTCGTCGCGTTCTCCGACCTGGTGGTCTCCGCCGGAGGGACGATGAACCGGGAGGCGGTCGCGCTGGGCGTCCCCGTCTACACGACGTTTGCGGGTCGACTCGGCGCGGTAGACGAGATGCTCATCCAGGGCGGGAGGCTCGGAGTCCTCGGCTCGGCGGATGCGCTGCCGCTCCGCAAGCGAGACGGCCGAGGCCAGCCCATCGGTCGTGACCCGGGGCTGCTTCTCGATCTCTTGCTCTCGGCGTTCGAGGACTAGCGCGCGGACTGTCTCGAACTGGTTAAGGTTTTCCCGGTCAGCTCTAGGGAGGGGAGAAACGTGAGACGACAGACACTTGGCCTGCTGCTGGCGATGCTCGGCACGGTCGGCGTGACGACAGCCGCGGCCTTCGCGGGCGGCAACGGTGGATTCAAGACCGACGCTGCGGCGATGCTCGACGGCAGGAACGGCTGGACCACGGAGGCGATCATCTCCGTCGGGGACACGCTCGGCAGCGGCTACACCTTCGAAGCGATCCCGGACGGGATCGCCGTGGAGAGGATCAACGGCAAGGGCACGGCCGACATTTTCGTCAACCACGAGCTCTCGAAGGTGCCGTTCCCGGCCAACCGCCAGGATCACCTGAACTCGACGGTGAGCAAGCTGCGCTTGAACCAGAAGAGTGCGGGTGTGCTCAAAGGCGAGTATGTGATCCCGCAGAGCGCGGGGTATCAGCGTTTCTGCTCGAACTTCCTCGTCGGCGCTGAGCATGGCTTCGAGCGGGAGCTCTTGCTCACGAACGAGGAGGCGCGCGACATCGTCCTTCGTCAGGAGGACTCCTGGCACGGGCCTTCGCCGCCCGGAGTGCTTCTGACCGAGCCCGGCGCTGAGCAGGCCGGCGTGGTCGTCGCCCTCGACCCGAAGAGCGGCGCGTACAGATCCATCTACGGGATGGGTCGGCACAACCACGAGAATGCGGTCGGCATTCCCGGCTACGGCTACCCGGTGGTGCTCTCGGGTGACGACACCTTCGACGCGCCCGCATCGCAGCTGTACCTGTACAAGGCCGCTAGCGGCGCCGACGTCTGGAACGACGCTGGAGCGCTCTATGCCTTCGTCTCCGACACGGCGACGATCAACGACTACGGCGACGTCACTGAGGCGATGCCGCCGGTCGCGGGACATTTCATCGAGGTGCCACGCGCGATCGCGACAGGGAAGCTCAACGGACGAGAGGTCACCTCGGCCGACTTCGGGTATCCGGCGCCTCCGAGCTCCGCGATCCCGAACGGGCCGCAATGGGTGCTCGAGCACTGGAGCAACCTGAACAACGTGTTCCAGTTCATCCGCGTGGAGGACATCGCCTACAACCGGACGAATCTGAGAACCGTGTACATGGCCGACACCGGTGAGCCGCGTGCAATTCCGGACGCGGTGACGGGGCGGCTGAGGCGAGGATCGTCCGGCACGAACGGCGCATTTCCGAACGGACGCATCTATGAGCTAAAGCTCGGAGCGAATCCGCTCCAAGGCGCCACGCTGGACATCCTCGCGCGCGCGAACTTCGATGCGGGCGGCTACGCGAATCCGAACGTCGTTCACCAGCCGGACAATGTGGAGACGACGAGCGACGCGCTCTACATCCAAGAGGACACCGGGGCGCACAACTCCTCGAGCCCGCCGCTGGGATATCCAGCGTTCCCGAACGCGACGAACGCGCGGATCTGGAGATACGACCTCGCTACCGATCAGCTCACGGTCGTGGCCGAGGTCAACCAGGCCGTACCGGGAAGCCCGACGACGGTAAAGGGCAGCTGGGAGTCGAGCGGCATCGTCGACGCCTCGGCAGCCTTCGGTCCGGGAGCATTTCTCGTTGACGTGCAGGCGCACGGCTGGGACTTCCCGGCCGGAGAGGGCAACGACCCGCCCGCAGTCCCCAAGCGGGAGAACGGGCAGCTTCTGCTGCTGCGAGCGCCTGGCTCATAGCGGACGCGCTAAACCGACTCGGATGCGGGCGCCGTGGAGACGGCGCCCGCTCCGTCTCCGGAGACGAGCGCACGACGGGGCGCGCCGACGAGCGTGTTCAGCCGTCCGACGAGCTCGAGCGTCTCGCCGTCCTCGACGAGGCCTTGAAGAGCGTCGAGCTCTTCCTCGAGCCACTCGGCGTCGATCGGGGGCCGGGTGACGAGCAGGATCGCCTCATGGCTGGAGGGCGTGACAGTCTCCGACTGAGACCAGAGCTCCTCGTGCAGCTTCTCGCCGGGGCGGGCGCCGACGAGCTCGACTGCGATGTCGCGACCCGGCTCCTTCCCCGACAGACGGATCATCGTGTCCGCGAGATCGACGATCTTCACCGGCTCGCCCATGTCCAGCACGTACACCTGGCCGCGGCCGCCGATCGCCCCAGCCTGGATGACGAGCTGAACCGCCTCGGGAATCGTCATGAAGTAGCGGGTCATCTCGGGGTGCGTGACCGTGACCGGGCCGCCGCGGGCGATCTGTTTGCGGAAGATCGGGATGAGGCTGCCCGACGAGCCGAGCACGTTGCCGAAGCGAACGCCGCAGAAGCGCGTGGACGTGTCCTCCCGGTGCCCCCAGCCCTCGACGATCCACTCGCAGAGCGCCTTCGTCTGGCCCATGACACCTCTCGGATTCACCGCCTTGTCCGTTGACACGAGAACGAAGCGCTTCGCCCCGAGCTCGACGGCGACGTCGGCCACGGTCCGGGTCATCAGCGTGTTGTTGCGGACGGCCTCGACCGGGTTCGCCTCGACGAGCGCCACATGCTTGTACGCGGCGGCGTGGAAAACGACAGCAGGTCGGTACTTCTCGAAGACCTGCCGGATCTTCGTCTGATTGCCCGCGTCCGCGAGAACCGCGGCAGTCGCACGGAAGCCACGCTCGTCGACCAGCTCGCGCTCGATCTCGAACAGGCCAGCCTCGGAGTTGTCTAGTAGCACGAGGCGAGTCGGTCCGATGCGGGCGATCTGGCGGCAGAGCTCCGACCCGATCGAGCCGCCCGCGCCCGTGACGAGCACGACCTCGCCCATGAGGTAGTCCGCGATCGAGTTGATGTCCACCTCGACCGGCTCGCGGCCGAGGAGGTCCTCGACCTCCACCGGGCGGATCTGCCCGGTCAGGTTGAAGTCGCCCGTGATCAGGTCCGGCAGACCGGGAAGCGTGTTCACCGGGACGTTCTCCTTGCGGGCGATCTCGACGATCCGCTCGCGCACCTCGCCCGAGGCCGACGGGATCGCGATCAGAAGCTCGTCCGGGCGCCGGTCACGGAGCAGTTGCGGAAGCTCGGCGGTCGTCCCGAGAACGCGAATTCCGTGCAGACGCAGGTTCTTCTTGCGCGGGTCGTCGTCGACGAGACCGATCGGCGTGTAACCGAGCGCCGGGTTCTTCAGCATCTCGCGCAGGATCAGCTGCGACGCGTCGCCGGCCCCGACAATCACCACCTCCTTGCCGCGCGCGACCAGGGTGCCGGCTGAAGGACGCTCGATCAGGGTGCGTGCGAGCAGGCGCACACCGGCGACGAATGCGAGCAGTACCAGGAGATCGACGAACCAGATGCCACGCGGAACGCTGGCGGGGTGGAAGTCGAGCAGGGTGAAGACCAGGAAGGCGGCCAGGAGGCGACAGCGACACCGCGCACGACCCCCCACATGTCCTGGGTCGAGACGTACCGCCACCAGCGGTTGTAGAAGCCGAACGCGAAGAACACCGGCAACTTGACCGCGAGGATCAACGCGAAGACGTCCCAATCGAGATAGCGGCGGTAGTAGACGGGTCCGGTGTCGCCGTCGAAGCGGACGTACCATGCGACCGTCCAAGCTGCGACGACCAGCAGCGCGTCGGCGGCGACCTGCCAGAGCCTGTGCCGGTTGACCGGAGAACGCATCTGCTTCTACGCGGGGACGCCGAGCGTCGCGCGCACGGTCCCGACGACTCGCTCCTGTTGCTCTGCCGTGATCCCGGCCCAGAGCGGGACCGAGAAGTTCTCCTTCGCCGCCCGCTCGGTCTCGGGCAGGTCGCCTTCCGAGTATCCGAGATAGCGAAGCGCCGGCTGGAGATGCAGCGGCGGCAAGTAGTAGTCGGCGCTCCCGATCTCGGCCTCCGTGAGCGCGGCGCGGATCTCGTCACGTTGAGGCGACCGCGACACGAAAAGGTGGTACACGTGGCCCGGCTCGTCGGCGGGAACCTCGCACGCCTCGCCGAGGCCGAGGGCCCGGTAGCGCTCGGCAGCTTCACGCCGCAGCGCGGTCCATCCGTCCAGCTCACGCAGGAAGATGCGCAGCGCCGCCGCCTGGATCTCGTCGAGTCTCGAGTTCGTCCCGATGTACTCGAAGATGCGTTTCGCCTTCGAGCCGTGGAAGCGCAGCATGCGGATGCGCTCCGCGAGCTCGGTGTCGTTCACGGACACGAGGCCGCCGTCCCCGAGCCCGAAGAGGTTCTTCGTGGGGTAGAAGCTGAAGGTCGACGCGATGCCTGCTCCCGCGATCTCGGGCGAGCCGAACGCCTGCGCGGCATCCTCGATCAGGGGCAGCCCGAGCTCGGCGAGCTCCGCCAGCGGCGCCGGCCTCCCGAACAGATGCACCGGCATGATCGCCTTCGTGCGGCTCGTGACGCGTTCCGCGACGCGCTCGGGGTCGAGGTTGAGCGTGTGCGGATCGATGTCTGCGAACACAGGCGTGGCACCCACACGCGCGATCGCCTCGGCGGTGGCGTAGAACGTGAACGCGGGGCAGATCACCTCGTCGCCAGCGCCGATCTCGAGCGCGTTCAAGACAAGAACGATCGCGTCCGTGCCGTTTCCGACGCCGATCGTCTCCCGCACGCCGAGATAGCGCGCCGCCTCCTCCTCGAACGCGCTGACGTTCGGCCCGAAGACGAACTGTCCGCTCTCGAGAACGTCGTCAATCGCCTGCTTGATCTGCGGGAGCAACGGCGCGTACTGCGCCTTGACGTCGATGAGGGGAATCTGCTGCGTCACGCGGGCGAGTTTAGCTCGGAGGATGCGAGCTTTTGGTTCCTAGGCGCCCGGCGGTTCCTCGGCGAGGCGACGCCGCCGGCGCCGGACAAAATGGAAGACGAGCCAGGCGACGACCGCGACGATGGCCGCCGCGACCAGGTACTCGAGGTAGCGGAACGCGTGATGGAAGTCCTCCCAGCTCTCCCCGGCCGCCCAGCCCGCTCCCGCGAACGCGAAGCACCAGATCGCCGACCCCGCGAGCGTCAACAGCATGTAGCGGACGAACGGGGTCTCCATGACACCCGCGGGAATGGAGACGAACGAGCGCACGACGGGTGTCAGACGGCCGAGGAAGACCGCCCAGTCCTCCCAGCGCTCGAACCACTTCTCCGCCCGGTCGAGTCGCTTCTTGTCCAGGTGGAGCCAGCGCCCGTGGCGTTCGAGATAGGGACGCCCTCCGTACAGACCGATCGCCCACCCGCCAGCGGAGCCGATCGTGTATCCAATGGTTCCCGCGAGCGCGACCGCGACGTAGGCCGGAAATCCGTCGTCGATCGTGCGCCCGAAGAAGACGACCTCCTGTCCAGCGAAGGCGCCGGCGGCAACCGCGCCGCCGTAGACCATGACCACCTCGCTCGCAGCGGGCAGCACGGCATCGATGAGCATCAGGAGGAACACGGCGTACAGGCCGTAGTCGCCGATCGTGGAGGTGATCGCCTCCGTGATCTCGCTCAGGACGGAGGCGACGAGCATTGGGCGAGTCTACGGACGCGACCTGCGGTTACCGGACTCGACGCACCGTGAGCGGCTGCTCGAGGGTGACGCTACCGAGCTCGTTCTCCGCGGTGACGCGAACGAGGTAGCGACCGCCGGCAGCGAGCTTCCCGTTGGCCTGCCGGCCGTTCCAGACGACCGCTTGCGAGCCGGGCTCGAAGCGACGGAGAGCGGCGACGCGGATGAGGACGCCATCGATCGTCTCCACGGTGACCTTGACGCGCGCGGCCCGGGTCTGCGTCCAGCGGAAGGTCGCATTGGCGCCTCGCGGGGGCAGGGCCAGGCGCGTGGGTTCCAGCTTCGCGAACCCGAGCGTGGAGTTCACCGCGAAGCGACGAACCGCCGACGAGCTGAGACCCTGGTCGTCGATGGAGCGCACGCTGAGCGTCCAGCGGCCCTCGGTCGGCGGAAGCGGCGCCGGCGCCGGTGGAGGTGGCAAGGATGGGTCGGCGGGTGGCGCAGGCGCAGGCGGAAACGCGACCCCGTACGGTCCCGGGACGCGCGCCGCAGTCTCGGTGAACGCGACGGCGCCGTCCGGGGCGGTCAAGGTCGTCGTGACGTTCGACGGGCGGACGACCTTGAAAGCGAGCTCCTGCTCCTCGGCCACCCCGTCTCCGTTGGGGGACACGACTGGGACAAGCGGCGGGGGCGCGTACACCCCGTAGTACTGGAGCATCAAAGCCGTCGAGACCGGACGCTCGGTCGCGTTCGACGGATGGTTGAGCACGGCGCCCTCGAAGGCGAGCGTGGTGGAGCCTCCTCCGTCGAATCCCATGCCGCGGACGGCGCCCAGACGGACGAGCGCCTGCGCCAGCTCGAACATCGTCATGCCGACGGAGTACCCGGACTGGCGACCGTCGACGGCGACGAGGAGGATGCGTCCGTCGGCAAGCTGACCGACCGCCGTGCGCGGATGCCGCGGCACGAGCAACGAGGTCGTGAAGGCTTCGTGCGCTTGATAGACGGGCCGGCCGCCGCGCACGAGCACCGGGCCCCCGCCGATCGCATCCGTGACCGTATCCCAGCCGGGCTGCAGGATCAGCCTGAGCGCGATCGTCGAGCCGACCGGGGCCTCGGCCTGCAACTTCGTGGCCGCGATCCCACGCGCCACGAGCACGGCGGTTCCGGGCGCGATCGCGAGCGGGCCGTTCTGTACAGTGCTCGCCACCGTCGCGGCGATATCGGTGTTGGGAGTCGAGGAGGGAAAGCCCGAGAGAACGACGGCATACGACCCCGTCAACCGCGGCGTCGTGGCGCCGTAGTCGGAGGTGAAGAGCGCGATCCCGTTCTTACCCGGCGCCTTGTTGAAGTCGTTCAACGAGCGGCGCTGCCCACCGCCACGCCACGTCCCGAAGAACTTGACCCGCCGCACATCGAGCATCCCGTCGAGGGTGATGCCCGCACTCGAGCGCTGTCCGTTCGGAGGGCTGACCAGCACTCCGTCCCGAAGCGTGATTCCACTCGGACGGCCGTCCTCGAACGAGTAGAAGTCACCGTTGATCCCGACCGAGGTCGACTGGGTCGAGAGGCGGCGCTGCATTGACGTGAGGCTCTCGAGCCTCGTCACAGACTCGTTGGATAGCACCGGCCGGAGGCGGTAGAGCCCGACCGGACGCGGGCCGCGGACGACGTGAATGGCGACGGGCCCGTGCGGAGTGAACTGGACCTCGTGGTCGTACGTCGTTCCGGGAAAGAGCTGGGTCGGCTGCGCCTGGGCGGGTACGGCAATCAGAGCGGCCACGAGAGCGGCCAGCGCCGAGAAGACCAGGAGGCGAAGCAAGGCGCGGTCGAGGGTACCCGAACTCAAAGACCGCATTTGCAGGCTCTTACAGCTTCCGTACAGGCGAAGTCCGCTAGAAGACGCGTACTTCGCGGTACAGCGTGTCGCGCTGGACTGGGATCTTCCCGAGCGAGCGGATCAGGTGGACGAGCTCGTCGGTGGTCGTGCGATAGGTCGTTCCGGCCGCCGACACGACATTCTCCTCAATCATCACCGAGCCCATGTCGTCCGCGCCGAACCCGAGCGCGACCTGGCCGATCTTCAAGCCCTGCGTCACCCACGAGGACTGGATGTGCGGCACGTTGTCGAGGTAGATCCGCGAGACCGCCTGCGT
>Ga0136613_10000714_pt1 | contig 15871 bp, 13 predicted proteins | sample AntDrymUQ2722106_2_FD_106649 | JGI IMG/M metagenome (GOLD analysis project Ga0136613, IMG submission 106649) | Polar desert sand microbial communities from Dry Valleys, Antarctica - metaG UQ272 (21.06) | ecosystem: Environmental > Terrestrial > Soil > Desert | place: Antarctica: Dry Valley... | reverse complement strand
CGATCGGAGTTGCGGTGGCGGCGGTCGTCGCGCTGCTGCGTACGGCTCAGCTCCCGGCCGGCATGGGCGCGCTGGACATGACGATGTCCGGGGCCGGTGTCGGGGTGTGGGTCGCGCTGAGCGTGGTGCCCGCCGCCGTCATCGGCCTGCTCGGCCCGGCCGGCCCGGCGACGGCCGTCGCCCGAGGGCTCGTGATCGGGCTGCTCTGGTGGGTCTCGTGGAACCTCACGCTGCTCCCCCTGTTGATCGGGGTTCGGCCCGGCTGGTCGTCCGCTTCGGTCACGGTGGGGTTCGCCGACCTGGTGGCGACCCTCCTGCACGGTGCGGTGACCGGGCTCGGTTGGTCGGCCGTGGCCGCCCGCGTGGTCGGAGTCGCGCGTGGACCCGACGAGGACCGAGCCGACCTGCCGCGCGTGGTCGTCCTCGGCGGCGGTTTCGCCGGCGTCGCCGTGGCGAGGCGGCTCGAGCGGTTGGCCAGGCGGCGATCGCGCTGGGACGTGACGCTCGTGAGCGACCGCAACTTCCTGCTGTTCACCCCGATGCTGCCCGAGGTGGCCGGGGGCGCGGTGCAGGCGCAGCACGTCGGCGCGGCACTGCGGGCGGCCTGTCCCCGCACGCGCGTCGTTCTCGGTCGCGTCGACGAAGTCGACCTCCGCCAACGGGTGTTGCGGGTGGGCGCTGACGCGATTCCGTACGACCACCTCGTGCTGGTCCTGGGCACGGAGCCGACGTTCCACGGATTGCCCGGCATCGCCGAGCACTGCCTGACACTGAAGTCGCTGCCCGACGCCGCGCGGGTCCGCGCGCACCTGCTCACACAGCTCGAGCGGGCCGATCTCGCGCTCGACGAGACCGAGCGCCGTCGACTCCTCACCTGCACGGTGGTCGGCGGTGGCTTCGCCGGCGTCGAGCTGTTGGCCGAGTTGCAGGACCTCACCCGTAGCGTGCTGCGGTACTACCCGTCCCTGGAAGCGACGCAGCTGAGGTTCGTTCTCGTGCACTCCGGCGACCGCATCCTGCCCGAGCTCGGCGCCAAGCTCGCGCAGTTCGCCGACGAACGGCTGCGGTCGCGCGGGCTGGAGATCATGCTCGGCACCCGGGTCCGTGGAGCTAGCAAGAGCGCTCTCGTGCTCGAGGACGGCACCGAGATCGCCAGCGGCACGATGGTGTGGACGGCGGGGAACCAGCCGAGCGAACTCGTCCGGTCGCTCGCGACGGAGCACGCGCGCAACGGCGCAGTCGTGGTCGACGCGACGCTCCGGGCGGTGGGTGTCGAACGGGTGTGGGCCGCCGGCGACTGCGCTGCGGTGCCTGCCGGTGAGGGCAAGGTGCACCCGCCGACGGCTCAGCATGCGCTGCGCCAGGGGCGCACGGTGGCCGACAACCTGGCGGCGGTGATCGCCGGGCGCGAGCCGCAGCCGTTCCGGTTCACCACGATCGGCATGCTGGCCGCCCTTGGCCACCGTACGGGCGTCGCGGAGATCCGGGGCTGGCGCTTCTCCGGCGTGCTGGCCTGGGCCATGTGGCGGGTGGTCTACCTGGCCAAGCTGCCCGGGCTGGAGAAGCGGATCCGGGTGGCGCTGGACTGGCTGGTCGAGATCGCGTTCCCGCGCGACCTCGTGCTGGCGCAGGAGGTGCCCGACGCCACCGGACGACTCGGGCCGGCGCCGGAGCCATCGTCTCGATGAGGCGGGCTCCGAGCTGGCTCGTCCGGGGCGCGGTGGCCGGCGCCGCCGGTGGCCTCGCGTTCGCGCTGGCCATGCTCGACGTCGGCGCGATGCTGCCGACGATCGCCGGGATCGCCGGCAGCGACGCCACCGGGGTCGGCTTGGCGGTGCACGCGCTGGCCTCGGCCGCGATCGGCGTGCTGTTCGCGCTGCTCACCATCGCGCGGCGGGCCGGTCCGGGCGAGCTCGTGTTCTGGGGCACCGCGTACGGCGCGATGTGGTGGCTGCTGGGTGCCCTCACGCTGCTCCCGCTGTTTCGCGGGGACCCGGCGCGCTGGGACCTGCCGTCCGTCCAGGCGGCTTACCCGTCGCTCCTCGGCCATCTGCTATACGGGGCCGTTGCCGGTGCCGTGCTGGCCGGGCTCGGCGGCGCGGACCGGGTCGGGCGACCGACGCGTGCCGCGCTGGCCCGCGGTGTTGCTGCCGGCGGGCTCGCCGCGGCGGGGATGCTGGCGGCGCTGGTGTCGGCCGGGCTGGCCGAGACCGCCGGGCTGGGTGGCCCGAGCGCAGCCCGCTGGCCGCTCGCGGTGGGCGTCGGCGGGCTGACCGGGGCGGCCTACGCCACGCTCTACCCGCGCCCGCGCGGCGCGATCGGCCCCGGACTCATCCGCGGGCTGAACTTTGGCTTCGTGGCCTGGGTGGCGCTCCCGATGACGCTGGTGCCCGCGATCGCCGGTGCCCGGCTGCCCTGGACGTTGGAGGATGCCCGCGCGCGGGCGGAGTCGTTGCCGTCGACCGTGCTGGCCGGCGTGCTCCTTTTACTCCTCTACCGGCTGTTCACCGCTGTGGCCGGTGCCGTGCTCGCCGACGACCCGGCCGAGGTCGCGGACGAGGGTGTCGGCACCCGCGCGCTGCGCGGGCTCGCCCGCGGCACTGCCGCGGGCCTGGTCGGCGGCGCGGTGTTCACCGTCGTCCTGGTCCAGGTCGGCGGCCTGGCGAGGATCGCCGGCCTCGTCGGCGGCTCGTCCGCCGGGGTCGGTCTGGTCGTGCACCTCGTGATCGCGGTCGTGCTCGGTGCCAGCTACGGCGTGGCGTTCCGGCACGAGGGCACGAGCAGCGAGGCCGCGCTCGGCTGGGGCTTGTCCTACGGCCTCCTGTGGTGGCTCCTGGGCAACTGCACGCTGCTCCCGGTCCTGCTCGGCGAGCCACCCGGCTGGACGGTGACCGGGCTGGCGGACGGTTTCCCGTCACTGGTCGGCCACTTGGCCTACGGCGCCGGGCTCGGACTCACGCTCGCCTGGCTGGAACGCCGTTCGAACCCGTGGTGGACCGCGACCACCCCGGCCCGGGCTCGGCGCGCCGAGCTGGCGCGTGCCCGCAGCGCAGCCACGGCGCCGGGCCTGTGGACGCTGACAACCTTCATTGTCATGAGCGTGCTCGCCTTGGCCGCGGGCGCTTGACCTGGCCTGGCCTGGACTCGTTGCAGTTGCCGGCTGAAGGCTCACTGAATGCCTCGGGGTCGGCCAGCTGCCCGCGGCGGGTGTTGGTGGCGAAGACGGTGATCCGGCTCCCGTCGATGTCGGGGATCCGCAGGGCACGACTCTCCTCATCCGGCGGCCACCGCAATCGCGTCTTAGGGTCGAGTGACCCCACAGGCCGACCGGAAGGTGCGACCTCGCGTTGAGCACGGTCCAAGGGACCTGACAACGCGCTGTACTACGAGGACACCGGCGGCACCGGCCGCCCTGTGGTCCTGATCCACAGATGGCCGCTCAGCGGCAAGTCGTGGAAGGACCAGGTCCAGTCGCTGTCCGGCGCGGGGTACCGGGTGATCAACTACGACCGACGCGGGTTCGGCGAGTCCGACAAGCCCGCTACCGGCTACGACACCCTCGCCGACGACCTGGCGGCACTCCTCGCTGCGCTCGACCTGCGTGACGTCACCCTCGTCGGCTTCTCGATGGGCGGCGGCGAGGTCGCCCGGGACCGTCGCGAAGCATGGACAGGACCGGCTCCGAAGCGTCGTGTTCGCCTCCGCCGTCCCGCCGTACATGTTGAAGACCGGCGACAACCCGGACGGGCCGCTCAGCAAGACCGAGGCCGCAAAGATGGCGGCCCGCCTGACCGTGAGCAGTGACAGCTTCTACGACGACTTCATGACGAAGTTCTTCTCCGCGGGGGACGAGCTCTGCATCACCGAGGACGAGCGGCAGGAAGCGATCGCGGTCTGCGAGCAGGCGAGCAAGCTGGCTGCGCTGAGTGCATGACCGCATTCGGCGGCACCGACTTCCGCGAGGACCTTGCGCAGGTCAAGGTGCCGACCTTGGTGATCCACGGTGACTCCGACGGCACGGTGCCGTTCGACGGGTCCGGCCAGCGAACGCACGAGGCCATCGCAGGCAGCGAGCTCGTGGTCGTCAACGGCGGACCTCACGGCGTCAACATCTCGCACGCTGCTGAGTTCAACCAGGCGCTGATCAGCTTCCTGTCCCGCTGACCGGTTACGCCGGCGGCCGGTTCACGCAGGACGTTCTACGGGCCCGGTCCAGGGCGTAGGTTCGCGGCGTGTCTTTCGACGTCACCGCGGACGCCTACGCCCGGTTCATGGGTCGCTATTCAGAGCCTCTGGCGGCGCGGTTTGCGCGATCGGCCGACGTACGGGCAGGTCAGCGGGCACTGGACGTGGGCTGTGGACCCGGAGCGCTGACTGCCGAACTGGTGGAGCGCCTGGGCATCGAGGCCGTCTCGGCGATCGACCCGTCCGCTCCCTTCGTCGCAGCGATCCGGGCCCGCTTCCCCGAGATCGACGTGCAGTCCGGCGTGGCCGAGCACCTTCCGTTCCCTGACGCCGGCTTCGACGTCGCGCTCGCGCAACTGGTCGTGCACTTCATGACCGACCCTGTCGCGGGGCTGACGGAGATGGCACGAGTCACCCGGCCGGGCGGAGTGGTCGCGGCCTGCGTGTGGGACCACGCCGGAGGCAGTGGGCCCCTCGCGTCGTTCTGGCGAGCCGTTCACGACGTCGATCCGGACGCGCGTGACGAGGCCGGACTCGCTGGTGCCCGGGAGGGCCACCTGGCGGAGCTGTGTGAAGCGGCCGGCCTGAAGCAGATCCAACCGACGACGCTAACCGTACGAGTCCGGTTCCCCACGTTCGCGGACTGGTGGGAGCCGTTCACGCTCGGGGTAGGGCCGGCCGGTGCCTACCTGAGCCAGCTGGAAGTGGCGCAGCGCGATCTCGTGCGGACCCGATGCGTCCAACTGATGCCGCCGGCGCCGTTCGAAGTCGCCGCCTCGGCCTGGTGCGTGGTGGCGCGCGTCTAGTTGGCCCCATCTGGCCGGCATGCCGGCCAGCCGGCGCTGCTCAACGTTTCGAGGAACCTTGAACCTTGTCGCCGTCCTCCGCGGCGAAGGACACCATGTCGGCCCGGACGCCGAGGCCGAGTCGGTCGGGGGACAGGCCCATCTCGACGTCGCGTGGGTTGCCGACCAGATCGTTCGTCGACCAGGCCAGGAGCTCGAGCTGGTGGTCCAGCACCGGGCGGCGCTCGGGTGGCGCCACCGTCTTGAGATCCTCCAGGGCAGCCTGGAGGCGACGGCTCACCTGCGGAGACGCCGCACCCACCAACCGGATCTCCTCGAACGCGAGGTTCACGTACGCGGGCCAGTCCATGGCCGGCGTCGTCAGGCGGACCTCGCCGTCCTCGTCGCGGTAGGTCCCGTCGGGGAACGGTCGCCGCGCCATCTGGCGCAGGCAGTCGTGGAGCCGGTCGATAGCCTGTACGGCGGTCGTCGGGTCCTGGAACGGCGAGTCGGCGAGTGATCGCTCCGCGATGTCGACGAGCATGCGGAGGCCGTACGCCACGTCCTGGTCCAGGGTTCGTTCCAGCCCGAGGATCACCTGCTCGGCGACGGCTTCCTCGTCGAGGTCGGTCGGTTCGCCGTGGACACGGAACAAGATCGACCCGGCTGGCACGAACTCTCCGAGCGCCGGTACCAGCTCCAGGTCGCAGCCGGCCTGGCGGGCCAGGTCGACGAGACTCTCGTGGCCGATGTGGCTGACCACGCCCGACTTCGGGGCCGAGATCGTCGGCCCCTCAGCGTCCTCCTCGACCGGAGCACCGCGGTCGGGGTAGACCTCATCCATGAGGCGCCTGGTCTTGCCTCCGACCAGCTCGATCAGCGACGCCACCCGCAACGACTTGCCGATGTGGTCGACGTAGAGCACCAGCACCATGATGCTGATCAGCACCAGGACAAACGCCACCACGATCGCGAGGCCGGGCACGAGACCCTCCTCGACGTTCACCTCCCGGAGCGCGACCACCGCATGGGCGAACGTGGCCACGAACAGACCGACCGCGATCTGGCTCGGCTTGTCCTGCAGGAACGTCTGCACGATCCGCGGCGAGAACTGGCCCATCGAAAGCTGGACGACGACCATCGTGATCGTCAGCACGAGCGCGGCCAGGCTCACCATCGAGGCGGCGACGGTGGACAAGATCGCGATCGCAACGTCGGGACCACCCGTGAAGGTGGCGGGGATCAGCTTGAAGTCGGTGCCGCGATCGACGGCGAGGGTGACCAGCGAGAGGATCACACCGGCGATCACGCACGCCACCGGGACGAACCACACGCTCGTACGGACGTGGTTGACCACGCGGAAGACCTTCACCGGCGCAACGTACCCGTTCGCTGCCGCGCTGAACCGCCGTTCAGACCGGCCCGGTCACAGGCCACCGGATCCGGTCGTTCACCCCTCGCGCCCACCTCCGCGCGAGCACGATGATTGCGAGGAGCGGGCGCGCAGCGTGCGATCACCGGCTCGGAGAAGGAGCGTCCGATGGCGTACGAGGGCGACGGCCGGCTGCCGGTGATCTACGTGCGAGGGTTCGCCGGCTCGGCGGTGGACGAGATCGTCGACGACCCCTTCTACGGCTTCGGCCAGGGCTCGGTCGACGTCCGCGTCGACGAGACCGGCGAGCCGCGGTTCCACCAGTTCGAGAGCCCGATGCTGCGGCTGATGAGCGACGAGCGGTACGGGCTGCGCGTCCAGGGTGATCAGCGCGCCTACCTCGCGGCCCAGACCGACGGCGGGGTCGACTCGGCGACGATCTGGGTGCACCGCTTCTACGACGTGTCGGCGACAACGCTCGCCAGGCACCCGGAGGACTTCTCGATCGAGCGGGCCGCGGCCGACCTGTTCGAGCTCGTGAAGCTCGTGCTCACCAAGACCGGCGCACCGCGGGTCTTCCTGGTCGCCCACTCGATGGGCGGGCTGATCTGCCGCTCCCTCGTGCAGCGCGTGATCCCCGACGACCCGATCGCAGGAGGCCGGCTCGACGCCGGGACGAAGTACGTGGAACGGATCTTCACCTACGCCACTCCGCATGGTGGCATCAAGTTCGCCTTCGGCGGCGGGGCGCTCGAGCGGATGCGCGACGCCACCCGGGTCCAGGGCGCCGACATCTTCGGGCCCGATCGCATGTACGAGTACTTGACGGCGCACCTCGAGGGTGCGCCGGCGCGGACTGACTTCGACTCCACGGTCATGCCGGCGGACGGGTTCCCGGTCGACCGCCTGTTCTGCCTGGTGGGGACGAACGCCGAGGACTATCCCGTCGCGCATGGGCTGTCCTCGCGGGTCGTCGGCGCCCGCAGCGACGGCCTCGTGCAGATCGACAACGCGTACGTCGAGGGCGCCCACCGTGCGCTCGTGCACCGTTGCCACAGCGGACGGCGCGGCATCGTGAACTCTGAAGAGGGCTACCAGAACCTCCGCCGGTTCCTGTTCGGCGATCTGCTCGTACGGGTCGAGCTGACCGGGCTGGACGTCGTCGGGGACCAGGACGACGACCTGGTCTGGCAGCTCGAAACGGCGATGGCGATCCGGGGCCTGCCCGTGCTGGTCCACGAGCAGTCGACCAGCCACCACTGCCCGATCCAGATCGAGCGGCGGGTCGTGGAGGACAGCACCGACACCCCGTTGCCGCTGCTGACGACGTTCCTCTCGAGCTCCATCCTCCGGCCCGAGGACCCCGAGACCGGACAACCGTTGGAGACCCTGCGGCACGCCCTGCGGCTCCGACTGCTCTCGCTCCGCAAGCGCGACGGGTTGTTCTCGTTCCGCGACCACCTCGAGCAGACCGAGGACTGGCAGGACATCCTCGTCGTGGACATCGTTCCGGCAGCGGTGGCGGGTGCGCTCCCCGACGCCTGGGCAACCTGGAACAGCAGCATCCCGCGAGCGATCCGGACCTGGGCACCCCGCCCGGAGGACCAGCTGATCGACAGCGTCCCGGACGTCCCAGACTTCTGGCGCGGGTCCATCGCGTTGCCCGAGGTCGTCCGACCGCTGCTCGGCGAGCGGGCCGCCGTCCAGCTCACGGTCGTCCCCAGGACAGTCGCCGAGCCTCGTTGACCGGCGCACACGACTCGTTCGGAAGAACGCCGGTTGGCCTGGCCGGAACGGCTCGCAGGGTTCATACTGCAAGGGATGCATCCTTCAGCGCCGACACGCCGACAGCTGCCCTCCAGCCCCTTCAACGTCCCGCGGCCGGTCGAACCGGTCGAAGTGTTCGCCCCGCAGGACCGGGTGAGCCACGACCAGTACGGGTTGGGCCGCGTTATCGACGTCGAGGGCGACATCGCCGTCCTGGTGCAGTGCGGGACTCGCCGGGTCCGGGTGACCTCGCCGTTCACCAAGCTCTACAAGCTCTGACCCTTTCCTTCTCGAAGCGAAGCGCGAGCCCAGCGGCTCGTTCGCCAGCGGGCAGGTTGGCTACCGCGCGCGCAGCCACGGGGTCCAGGCTCGGGCGGCTCTGGCGATCTGCTCCGCGTCTGCTGGTCGGGGTCAAGGTCGTGCCCGGGGGCCGGGTACGCGGCCAGCGGCCCGGCCCACAGGCCCCCCGCCAGTGCCGCAGGCCAGCCGGCTGATCGCTGCCGGACTCCCAGCAAACTCCCAGGTGGATCTCAGCCAGCCGACTCGGCTGGTCGGCGATCCTGCGTCATGTGGATCGGCTGTCGGGACACCCGCGGGAGGGGGGCGATGTGAGCGAACCCAGCAAGGCCGAGCCGGAGGCGCGGCTGGTCGTCGTCGACGACGAGCCGAACATCCGCGAGCTGCTCGCGGCCAGCCTTCGGTTCGCGGGGTTCGACGTGGTGGCGGCGGAGTCCGGCGAGGAGGCCGTACGGGCAGTCGACCGGCACCGGCCGGACCTTCTTGTGCTCGACGTGATGATGCCCGGGATGGACGGATTCGAGGTGGTCCGAAGGCTGCGGTCGGCCGGCCGCGCGATGCCCGTCCTCTTCCTCACCGCACGCGACGGGACCGAGGACAAGATCACCGGCCTCACGCTCGGCGGCGACGACTACGTGACGAAGCCGTTCAGCCTCGAGGAGCTGATCGCCCGGATCCGGGCTGTGCTCCGGCGCTCGCGCGAGGGCGCCCAGTCCAGGTCACCCCGGCTCCGCGTCGCCGACCTCGAGCTCGACGACGAGAGCCATGAGGTGTGGCGGGCCGGAACGCCGGTGCATCTCTCGCCGACGGAGTTCAAGCTGCTCCGGTACCTCCTGGCGAACGCGGGGCGCGTCCTGTCCAAAGCGCAGATCCTCGACCACGTTTGGAACTACGACTTCGGCGGCGACTCCGCGATCGTCGAGTCCTACATCTCGTACCTGCGCCGGAAGGTGGATGCCGTCGAGCCCCGCCTCCTCCACACCGTGCGCGGCGTGGGCTATGTGATCCGGACGCCATGAGCTCGGGCCCGCGACTGGACCGACGGCCGGGCCGCCGACTGGGACGGTTGCCGTTGCGGGTCCAGCTCGTGCTCGCCCTGCTCCTCCTCAGCTTGTTCGGGCTGTCCGTCGCAGGCGTCGCCGCTACCGCCGCACTCAACGGGTACCTCCTCGACCAGGTCGACCAGCGGGTCAACGGCACGTACCAGAACGTGCTCCCCCAGCTCGTACGGTTGTTCGACGACCGCGACCCCCTGATCCAGCCGGAACCGCTCTACCTCGCCGTGCTCGACGGCGACGGCGTCGTGCAGGAAGCGACCCGCCTGGATACCGCCCTCCTCGGTGATCCTGAGCTGCCGCTGCTCGACGCGGACGCCGTCGAGGTGCTCGACGGCCCGTTCACCGTCCCGAGCGAGGGCACGTCCGGAGACTGGCGAGTCGTCGCCCAGCCGATCGAAGGCGGACCGGCCGGGCCGGGCGCGCCGGCCGGCCTCACCCTGGTGGTCGGCCTCTCGCTCGAGGACGTCGAGGAGACCACCCGTCGGCTGGTCGCGCTGGAGCTGCTCGTGGGCCTCGGCGTGCTCCTCGTGCTCGGTGGCCTCGGGTACGCGCTGGTCCGCCGAAGCCTGGCGCCGCTCACGGAGATCGAGCACGTCGCACGGGACATCGCCGCCGGAGACATGGCCGCGGGTGACCTCAGCCGACGGGTCCCCGAGCCGGACGAGCGGACCGAGGTCGGCAGACTTGCCGGCGCCTTGAACGGCATGCTTGCGCGGATCGAGCGGGCCGTACGTGATCGCGAAGCCGCCGCCGACGCCGCGCGCCAGTCCGAGGAGCGGATGCGGCGTTTCGTCGCGGACGCCAGCCACGAGCTGCGCACGCCACTCACCTCGATCCGCGGGTTTGCCGAGCTCTGGCGCCAGGGCGCGGTGCCACCGGGCGAGGAGGCCGACCGGGTGATGGGTCGGATCGAGAGCGAGGCGCGCCGGATGAACCTCCTGGTGGAGGACTTGATCCAGCTGGCCCGGCTCGACCAGAGCCAGCCGTTCTCGGTGGCGCCGGTCGATCTCGTCCCGCTCGTGGTGGACGCCGCCTACGACGCTCGGGCGGTGGCCCCGGACCGGCAGATCCGAGTCGAGACCGGCGCAGCGGCCCGGTCAGGCGGCGCCCCGGACGCGGTCGTCCTCGGGGACGAGGTGCGGTTGCGGCAGGTGCTTGGGAACCTCGTGCAGAACGCGATCACCCACACCCCGGCGGGCACTCCGGTCGACGTACGGATGTCCACGGCCCCAGGTGAGGTCGTGGTGTCCGTGGTCGACCGGGGACCCGGGCTCAGCGAGGACCAGGTCGCGCGGATCTTCGAGCGCTTCTACCGGGTGGATGCCGCCCGCAGCCGCGTGGCCGGCGGAAGCGGGCTCGGGCTCGCGATCGTGCACGCGATCGTGGCGGTGCACGGGGGACGGGTGGATGTGGCGCCGACGCCGGGCGGCGGGGCGACGTTCAGCGTCCACCTGCCGGCCGCCGCTGCCGATCCGTCGACGGGAACGTGCTGAGAACCTGGCAGTCGCCACGGCGGGTCTGGTTCATACCGCCTGCCCAGGCCGGTCCCAGGAAACGTCCAGGTTCATTTCGCAGGCTGGTTCCATGACCCAGACCTTCGATGCCCAACCCCCGTACGGCCAGTCCCCGTCCGGCCCGCCCCCCTACGGGCCTTACGTCCCGATCCCACCGACCGAGCCGCGGCGGCGACGCGGCCCAGCCCGGCAGGTGATCGCGCTGGTCGCGGCTACCGCGCTGGTCGCCGGGGCCACCGGCGGTGCCGTGGGCACCGTGCTGGCCGACGACAGCACGAGCGCTGGCACGCTCCGGTCGAGCAGCGGCTCGGTCGCGGTGACCTCCACGACCACCGGGAGCGGCTCGGTGGCCGGGGCCGCGGCGACGATCATCCCGAGCACCGTCGTCATCGACGTGACCGGCTCGACCGGCGGCCGCCCCGGATCGACCACCGGCGGCAGCGGGTCCGGTGTGGTGCTCGACACCGAGGGCCTCATCCTGACCAACGCCCACGTGATCACGGCCGGCGGCGCGATCAGCGACCCCGCGATCACCGTGACGTTCGCCGACGGGCAGACCGCCGACGCGTCCGTCGTGGGCGTGGACGAGAGCTCGGACCTCGCGGTGATCAGGGTCACCGGCGTCGAGGATCTCACCCCGGCCACGTTCGCCGACTCCGACCAGCTCGAGATCGGCCAGGCGGTGGTGGCGGTCGGCGCGCCGCTCGGGCTGTCCGGCACGGTCACGGAAGGCATCGTGAGCGCGGTCGAGCGTCCGGTCCGTACGGGCTCGTCGCAAGACGCCTCGACCGTGCTGGACGCGGTGCAGACCGACGCGGCGATCAACCCGGGCAACTCGGGAGGACCTCTGGTCGACCTCGCCGGTGCCGTGGTCGGGATCAACTCCGCGATCGCCACCGTGAGCGGCGCCGCCGGGCAGTCCGGCAACATCGGGGTGGGCTTCGCGATCCCGTCGAACGACGCCAGGGACATCGCCGACCAGCTGGTCGCCGACGGCAGCGCAACGCACGCATCGCTGGGCGTGAGCGCCAGCGAGACCGAGGACGGCTCCGGCGCGCTGGTCCAGACGGTCGAGCCGGGCAGTGCCGCAGCCGAGGCGGGTCTGCAGCCGGGCGACGTCGTGGCTGCCGTCGCCGAGCGTCAGGTCCGCGACCTCGACACCCTTCTGGCCGCGATCCGCGACCACCAGCCGGGCGACAGCGTCGCGCTCGTCATCCGCCGCGACGGTGCCGAGGAGTCGATCACTGTCACGTTGGGCAGCCGTACTGCGTGATCACGTCCAGGCGGAGACGATCGTGGCCACCACCACGAAGCCGACGACGTGGTAGCCGGAGGTGATGGCGACCCACACCATGGGCTGCGGCTTCTTCGGGTCGAAGAAGCCGGTCACGACCAGTGCGGACGCGGCCAGGGCGATGCCGGTCACGAGCCCGAGCACGACGCCTTCGCCGACCGTGTCGGAGCTGGTCGCCACCGCAAGCATCGCCAGGCCGACTGCCGACACCAGGCACGTCACGAGCGGCATCAGGTAGAGCGACACCGGCGGGCGCTCACCCTCCGGCGTCTCCCAGCCGACCGCGAGGCTCCACTGCTTGCCGAACATCAGGTTCGAGTACCAGAGCCCGCCGAGCGCGAAGAACGCGACGCCGGCCACCAGCACAGCGAGCCAGTTGAGATCACCCAGTACGTCGAACGTCATCGGAGCAACCCTCGGCTGACCGGGTCATCGGCGTCGTCGACAGGGTAGAACAGCGCGGTGCCGTGCACGGCGACCGCGACCCGGTCGCCGGAACGTACGGGCACCATCCCCTGGACCCGGGCCTGAAGCGGGCGGGAAGACCCGTCCCGGGCGGCCAGGTGAACCGTGGCATCGTGCCCGTGGAAGACGATGTCGAGCACCTCGTACTCGGCTCGCGGATCCGGCCTGAGGAGAAGCTGCTCCGGCCGCAGCACCGCGAGCCCCTCGCCGGTCGGCGCGTTCCCGTTCGCGACGAGCGGCAGTGGACCGAGCCGGGTCGCGACCACCCCGGCACCGGCCCGGCCGGAGAGCACGACCGTCTCGCCGACGAATCTGGCGACGCCCAGGTCTGCCGGTGCGAGGTAGACCGTGGCCGGGTCGGCGTGCTGGACGATCCGGCCGCCACGCATGACCGCGACAGCGTCGGCCATGCCCAGCGCCTCCTCCTGGTCGTGCGTGACCAGCACGGCCGTCGCGCCGGTCGCCCGGAGCGCGGCGCGCATCTCAGCGCGGACGTCGGCACGCAGTCCGGCATCCAGCGAGCTGAACGGCTCGTCGAGCAGCAGCACGGCCGGGCCGGGAGCGAGCGCGCGAGCCACTGCGACCCGCTGCTGCTGGCCGCCGGAGAGCTCGGCTGGCCGGCGAGCGGCCAGGCCGGTGAGTCCAACGAGCTCGAGCAGCTCGTCGACCCGCGTCTGGCGGGCGCCACCGCGACGCAGGCCGAAGCCGACGTTCTCGGCGACCGTGAGGTGTGGGAACAGCGCTCCCTCCTGCGGCACGATCCCGACCCGTCGACGCTCGGGCGGCACGGACGTGGCTCGGTCGGCGACCACCCGGTCCCCGACCACCACGCGTCCCGCGCTCGGCCGGTGGAAGCCGGCGACGACGCGCAGCAGGGTGGACTTGCCGCAGCCGGAGGGCCCGAGGACGGTCGTGAGGGAACCGGTGGGGACGTGCAGGTCGAGACCCTCGAGCACGCAGACGCTGCCGTAACCGGCGTCGACGTCTTCCAGGCGCAGCTCGCTCATGACGGCGTCCCCGCCGCAGCGGCGTCCACCCGGGTCCGGGTGCGGCGCAGCACGCGGTCGAGCACGACGGCCGGGATGACCGCCACCACGACCAGCATCGCGGCGTACGGGGCAGCGGCGCCGTACGCCGCGACACTCGTCCTGCTCCACATCTCGGCGGCCAGCGTGTCCATCCCGGTGGGCCGGAGCAAGAGGGTGGCCGGAAGTTCTTTGGTCACAGTGAGGAAGACGAGGGCAGCACCGGCGGCGATGCCCGGCAGCGCGAGCCTGATCGTCACGAGCAGCAGCACCGCCAGGCGGCCGCGGCCGAGTGACCGGGCGACCTCCTCGAGCGCCCGCGGCGAGGCCGCGATGGCCGCCCGGATCGTGCCCACCGCGAGCGGGAGGAACAGCACGACGTAGGCAAGGACGAGAAGCGGCGTGCGCTGGTAGATGCCGGGCAGCAGCCGGACGCCGACAAAGACGAGCGCCAACCCGATCGTGATGCCCGGCAGCGCGTGCCCGGCGTACGCGGCGAGCTCGACCGAGCGTACGTACGGTCCACGCCGGCGCGCCACGAGCAGGCCGACCGGGAGAGCGAGAACGGTGGTGGCGAGCGCGCCGAGCCCGGCGAGCTGGAGCGTCGCGGCGGTCGCGTCCAGCAGCTCGGGCAGGTCGAGCTCGGTCCGCCTGGTGGTGAGCCACCGGACGAGTACCGCGACCGGGACGCCGGTGGCCCCGACCACGAGCGCACCGAGGGCAGCCAACGCCGGCAGCTTCCACCGACCGAGCCGGACCGGGTCGACCGACCCGACCAGTCCGCCCGTGGCGCGAGCGGATCGGTCATGGCGATCCGCAGTACCGCGGGCCCGCAGCTCGGTCACCGCGAGAACGACCGCGACGAGCACGAGCGCGACACCGAGCACCGCGGCCGGCACGCGGTCGAAGCTCGCCCGGTAGCTCGTGAAGATCCCCGTGGTGAACGCGTCGTAGCGCATCACCGACACGGCGCCGAAGTCGCTGAGCACGTACAGCGCGACCAGCAGGCTGCCCGCCGTCGCGGTCGAGCGCACCTGCGGAACGGTGACGCGCAGGAACGTGTGCCAAGGGGAGAGGCCGAGCGAGCGTGCCACCTCGGTGAGCGCGGGGTCGGCCGTGCGCAGGCTGGCGGCCACCGGCAGCAGGACGAGCGGGTACGAGACCGCGGTGAGCACGATGAATGCACCGGAGAACCCGGCGATGCCCGGCCAGGTCGAGATCCAGGTGAACGCTGCGACGTACGACGGGATCGCCAGCGGGAGCGCGAGCAGCACCGCCAGCGCGCGCCGGCCCGGCAGGCCGGTGCGGGTGACCAGCCAGGCGGTCCCGACCCCGAGCACGAGGCAGGCCGCCGTGACCGCACCGGCGAGCAGCAGGGTGCGCAGCGCGAGATCGAGTGTCCGGTCGCGCAGCAGCACCTCCAGTGCCGCCCGCGGCCCACGCTCGAGAGCGCGGATCCCGAGGTAGCCGAGCGGGAGCAGGGCAACCAGAGCCACCGCTCCCGCGACGAGCTCGAGAGCGCCGAACCGGGTCGTCGACGTCCACCGCCGGCCCGGGCCATGCCGCCGAGCCGGTGGACCGGGCGAGGACGCGCCGAACCCGGGTGACGGCGCGTCATCGGTCACCCGGGTCGGCCGGTGCTCGGCGACGGTCAGGACAGCCCGACCTCCTGCAGCAGCGTCAGGGTCTCCTCGAGCGAGGCGAGGTCGGACAGGTCGATGTCCGGGCCCTGCAGGGAGTCCAGCGGCGGCAGGTCGTGGACGGTGGACGTGATGCCGTCCACGACCGGGTACTCAGCGGTCTCGTCGGCGAAGTACTGCTGCGCCTCGTCGGAGAGCAGGAACTCGGCAGCGGCCAGCGCTGACTCGGTCGCGTCGCTGCCCGCGAGCAGCCCGATGCCGGCCACGTTCACCAGTCCGGCCGGGTCCTCGCCGGTGATGTAGTGCAGCTTCGCGGTGACGGCGTCCTCGCCCACGTCCGCGGTGAGTGCGTACAGGTAGTAGTGGTTGATCAGCCCCAGCGCGATCTGCCCGTCGTTGACGGCCGCCAGCACGAGGTCGTTGCTCTCGAACGCCACCGGATCGTTCGCGGCGAAGGCTGTGAGCCAGT
>Ga0136613_10000711_pt1 | contig 15888 bp, 13 predicted proteins | sample AntDrymUQ2722106_2_FD_106649 | JGI IMG/M metagenome (GOLD analysis project Ga0136613, IMG submission 106649) | Polar desert sand microbial communities from Dry Valleys, Antarctica - metaG UQ272 (21.06) | ecosystem: Environmental > Terrestrial > Soil > Desert | place: Antarctica: Dry Valley... | reverse complement strand
GGAAGACGGCGTTACTACCCAGGCGCAGCAGCTCAAGCTCGCTGCTGGGCAGCCCCGCCTGGTGGCACATGGCCACCGCCGTCGAGCGTGCCTGGGCGTCGGTCCAGCCGATCGGCTGCATCACGGGTTCCTATCACGGGTCCTACCTGATAAGGACCTCTGCTCATGCCGGGTCTGTTCTCGGCGTTCGATCTCCCGCCGACCCTCGGGCGGACGGCCGCGGCCTGTCGGCGTGGTGTGGTGAACCGATGCCGCTCGCTCTCGATCACATCAACGGCGACCACTGTGACAACAGGTTGGAGAACTGCGTATCCTGTGCCCGAACTACCACGCGCTCACCGAGACTTGGTGCGGCCGGGGTAGGCCGGCGTAGCCCAATGCAGAGGCCCGGGCCTTAGGAGCCCGCCAGTGTGGGTTCGAATCCCACCGCCGGCACCATCGCTGTCCTACTCGAACACGCACCAGCCAGGGAGCGGCTCAGTAGCACAGCGCCGGTCAGATCAGGGGTGATCTCCGTCAGGAGGTCGCCCCTGTGTCGTTCCAGACCCTTGGTCAGCCTGTCCAGGCTGCTGCCGTCGCTACGTGTCCACACGTCCCGTAGGTCTGCTTCCAGCCAGCGCGGCGTGCCTGCCTCGCCGCCTTCAGCCATGTCTCATCCTCTGCCGCCTGCACGGCGTCCAGCGCTGCCCGCCGCACGCTGTCTTGCTCCAGGTGAGCGTCAGCCCGCCGCGCATAGATGACCGTGGCGAACGGTTCGCTCAGTTCGTCGTTGGTGACGGTATCTCGCGCTATATCACCAATGTTCTGGAGGACCGGTTCTCGGTGTGGGTGATCAACGCCGAACATCTGCGGAACGTCCCGGGTCGCAAGACCGATGTCGCGGACTCGGTGTGGATCGCGCAACTGATCGAGCACGGGTTGGTGTCACCGAGTTTCGTGCCACCGCGGCCTATTCGGCTGTTGCGGGACCTGACCCGCCACGGGCGCCGGTTGACCGAGGAACGCACGATCCAGCGGTTGGAGAAGGTGCTCCAGGACGCCGGCGTCAAGCTGACCTCGGTGGCCTCGACGATCCTGGGCAAGACCGGCCGGGGGATCCTGGCCGCGCTGCTGGCCGGGCAGGAGGACCCGGTGGTGTTGGCCGAGTTGGCCAAGGGTCGGCTGCGCCCGAAGATCCCGGCCCTGCGCGAGGCGTTGACCCACCGGTTCCGCCTTGAGCACCACGGTCTGCTGGTCGCGCAGCACCTCGCCCACGTCGACTTTCTGGAGACCGCGATCGCCGAGACCTACCAGCAGGTCGACGTGCTACTGCGCCCGGTCACCGAGGTGGTGGACCTGATCATGACCATCCCGGGTGTCGGACGCCGGGTATCGGAGGTGTTGATCGCCGAGGTCGGTCTGGACATGAGCGTGTTCCCCACCGCCGGGCATCTCGCGTCGTGGGCCGGGATCTGCCCGGGCAACAACTCCTCGGGCGGGAACGCCGGGCCGGGCCCACCCGCCACGGCTCGGTGTGGCTGCGGACCGCGCTGACCGAAGCGGCCCAGGCCGCGGCCCGCACGAAGGGCACCTACCTGGCCGCCCACCATGCCCAGATCCGGGGCCGGCGCGGCACCCAGAAAGCCATCGGCGCGACCCGCCACGACATCCTCATCGCCTACTACCACATCGTCCGCGACCGGGTGCCCTACCAGGACCTCGGGCCGGACTGGAACGACCGGCACCGCGGCACCGAGCACCAAGCACGCCGGCTCGTGCGTCAACTCGAACGACTCGGCATGAACGTCGCCATCAGCCCCGTCGCATAACCGACCGAAAGACTCCACAACCGAAAAGACAATCCGAGGCTCCGCCTCGGAGGCACTGCCGTGCCCGCGTGTGTTCCGGTGATTCACACCTCAGCAGCCCAGCAGATCACCGCCGCTGGCGGCGTGCAGGTTCACCGCGTGCGCGACCATCTCCTCCAACGCGGCCTGCGCCGCTGGCGTGGACACTGCGGGCATGCCAGACTCGCACGGCAACGGAGCCTAGCCTCCAGGGACAAGTGGTCTTCGACAATCCCGTCTAGCGGGGCTCCGTTGCCCATCATCGCAACGACACGCCCCGACCCCGCAACGTGATCAACCCGGGATCATCCCGGCGCCCACGCCCAGCGATCACACACCGCCACCAGTCGTCACCCCTCCCGTCCAGCCGCCCAGCGCAGCACGATCAAGCCGTACCGCTCACACACCGCGCTGACCTGCACGAACGACTTTGCGCGTCACCCTGGTTGTGGGAGACTTACGAAGGGGCTACCGGCTCCCTGCGGGAGTGCATATCGTAGGGCAGCGCCCTTCGACAGCCAACGCGGCCGAATTCGATCTTTCGAACCGGTCGGTAGATCATCACAGGGAGTGGAGATGGGACCGTCAAGCTGGCGCGCGCTTGGCCCGGTCGAGGGGCTCGGTCGGTCTTGAACGCGGCCGTCGAGTTCGACGTCTTCATCAGCTACGCCACCGCCGATGCCAATATCGTATTGTCGTTCGTCAAGCAACTGAAGGCCGACGGATTCTCAGTCTGGTTCGACCAGGACAAAATGGTCCCAGGGCTTCCCGTCATGGATCAGCTCGGCGACGCCATCGCCAATTCTGCGCACACGGTCGCCTTCCTCAGCGATGCCTATCTGTCGCGCGAGTACACCAACTTCGAGCTGCAGTCAAGTATGAACCGGGATCCAGCCAGCAAACTGGCCCGGACGATTCCAGTCAAACTCCGGCCGCTCACCCGTGACCTGCCGAACTTCATCCAGCACCTGACGATCTGCGAACTCACCGATCCCGCCAAGTTCGAGCGCACGTACGCCCAGATCAAGCAGAGCATCCGGCAGACGGCACCGCGGCAGCGGACAGGAGTAGATGCGCAGGCCGCAGCACTGGCCTGCGAGGCGCCCTTCCAACACCTCAGCGAGCCGGAGGTGGCGCTGTTTCTGATCCGCCGAGCCGCGACCGCGCTCGCCGAGTTCCTCCACCACCGGAAGATGGGCGAGCCGGAGACGGGCACGTCCCCGGAAGAACTGCACCAAGCGCTGATCCTCTCGGGCAAGATCCCGACCGAGATCGCGCAGTCGCTTACCTACGTCCGAACGTTCGGCAACTTCGTCGTCCACGATCACGCCGAGCGGACCAAGGTCACCCGCGAGTCGATCGAACCCGCACTGACGGCGCTGCGCGCGCTGTCGGCCTGGGCCTTCCCCGACCGTCAGCAGGACGACCGCACGCGGCGGGTGGTCGCCGCGCTCTCCGCTGTCAGCGATGCGGGCGAGGTGCCGATCCCGGGCACCGGGTTTCGCTTCCACGAGCCGCAAACCGGCCGCACCAGCCTCGGGCCGCTGTTCGCCGGTCGCAACGAGACCAGCGGGCAGGCCGTAGCGGTCAACCTGGTGGAGCTCCCGGCCGACCGTGAGCAGGCGTTCCTCGAACTGGCCTCGCGGTACGCCGATCTGGACGCCCCAGAACTGCTGACACCGGTCGACGCCGGGATCCTGGACGCCGGAGACGGCAACCGCTGCCCTTACTTGGTCTTTCCCCCGGTCCGCGGCATCTCGGCGCGAGAGCTCGCCACTCGCCACGGCGGCAGGCTGCCGATCGAGCCCACGTACGAGATCGGGCTCGGCGTGGCCCGCGCGCTGGCCCGGCTGCGGGACGCCGACCCGCCGCTGGCACCCAGCGCGCTGGCGGCGGCTGATGTCCTGGTGAGCAGCTTCGGGTCGGTGCGCCTGCTGCGCCCCGGCAGGCAGGTCGAGCCGTCCGACACCGATCTACGGACGTTGTCGGTGCTGCTGCGCGACCTACTCACCGGAGCAGAGCCCGCAGACGAGCAAGCCCTTCCGGGCGACGTGGCCGAGGCGGAGGAAACGCTGCATCGACTGGCCGAATGCCGTGGCGTTGTCCAGCTTCGTCGCATCCTCGACGACGCGCGACGGCAGCGGCCCGCCGAGCCCAGCTTGCGGTCGCTGATCCGGAAGACCGCCGCCCCGGCAGCGGACGGCATCTCGCCGGGCCTGGAGCTGATCGAGTCGTACCCGCTGAAGAGCAAGCGGGCATGGCCGCTGGGCGAAGGCCGCGTGCTGGTGTGGGAGGCGGAGACGGAGAGGCTCGCCATCTTCGACGGACCCCGGCCGCAGTGGCGCGACGACCAGGCTGTGCCGATCCGGGTGGCGGTCACCGGCCGGGACGGGCAGGTGGCGGTCGGTGGATGGGACGGCGCCGTCCGGTACTTCGCGGACCGCGAGCTGATCACCGCGACCCGGCTGGACGGCACGGTCGGCGATCTCGCGTTCGCCCGAGACGGGTTGATAGCCGGGTCATGGAAACACTCGTTGGCCTTACTCACCATCGGTCGGGAGCACCGTTCGCTGGTGGAGGTCACCAACGGCGTGCACCGGATCGCGGTGGTCGACAACAGCGATCGGTTCGCGGTGGCAGACCTCTCCGGCCAGCTGGCGATCTACCGGGCCGACGTCCGGGTGCAGGACTGGATGACGTTCCGCACCATCGTCGACCTGGCATACGCAGGCTCCCGGCTGGTCATGCTCACCGACGGCGGGCTGACGGGGGTTCGTCTGGATGGCCAGATCGACGATTTCGAGCCGAAGCCCGGCGCGCTGCGGCTGCTACCAGGTGTCGACCGCGGCACCTGCCTTCTGCTGGTCACCACGGAGTCGCAACGGCCAGAGGCGCCGCTCGAGGCGTGGTCGATCGATCAGGAGCACCGGCACATCCGCTGCTCCACCTTCCCAGCCGGCTACCGGATCCTTTCCACCTGCAACGTCCGGGGCCGGTTCACGGTCGCTCTCCCCGACGACGGGTGCGCCTACTGGCGTGACGACGCCGAGCGGCGGGTATGGCCGGACGCGCTGGCGGCGGAGCTCGCCATGGACGGCCACCAGATCGTGGTCGCGCTTCCCGATCGCGTCGAGCTGTACGCGGTATACGAATGACGGCAACCGGCACCATGAGCGCGCACGCCACCGAACTGCGAGCGGTGCTCGCCGAGCTGCGAACGATGGGCGACAGTGCACGCGTGCGGCTCGCGCTGGCCGAGGGTGAGTTCCGCCTGGCAATCGCGCCCGGCACGGGTGTCGACGAGGGCATCGAGCTGCTGCGCTCCGCGATCTCGCTCGACCCATTCCTGGTCAAGGGCTACCTCCACCTCGGCCGCCTGCTCCACCGCCGCGGCCGGTACCGCGCGGCGGTGCCGGAGTACCTGGCTGCGCTGGACCTCGCCCCAACCAGCCGCCGGATCCATCTGCTGCTGGCCGAGGCGCTCCTGGAGCTGGACAAGGACGAGCAGCAGGCGGGCGAGGACCTGATCGCCGCGGTGGCCGAGCGCAAGCCGGAGCAGCTGCGGACCGTCGTCGCGGGCATCGAGGACCTGCTCACCGCGAACGGCGCGGCCGATGTGGCCGAGGCTGCCGGGCAGGGCGAGAAGAACGAGAAGAAGGGCGCGGCGGCCCGGAAGCGCGCCGCCAAGCCACCGGCCGACCTGGCGGAGATCTGGCTGGTCTGGCTGCTAGCTCAACTGAGCCGTCCAGGACGGCCGGCTCAGGTTGCCGCGGGGCTGAAGGCTGCGGCGGCCCAGATCGACCGCACCGGGCCCGCCGAGCTCGCGATCGGCTGCCTGCTCGTGCTGCTGTCCGGCCATCCCCCTGGCGAGATCCGGAAGGTGCTCGCGGCGGCCGAGGTCGACCGGGCTGGGGTGGATCAGCCGCTCGGTGCGGCGCTCGCCGCGACGCTGGACCTGGCCGAGGCGGCCGACACTGCGACGTTCGTCCGGGCCGCGGCCACGCACCTGGTCGAGGGCACGCTGCCCGCCGTCGTGGTGTGCTGGCTGCACTTCACCCGCTTCGGCCCGGCCGACGACCGATCCGTTACGGAAGCGCTGCAGTTGATGGACGCCTACCCAGCCGCGTTCCAAGACGACAGCTGGCACCGGGAGCTACGCATGGCAGTGCTCGACGAGTACGCCCGGCGATTCTGGTCGGAAGGTTCGCTCCTGCAGGCACGACTGCTCTGGCGGGAGATGATCGCTGTCGACCCGTACCGGGTGCCGATCGCGGTCAACCTTGCCTTGCTCGCCGCCCGAATGAACGCGGCCGAGGAGTACGGACATGCCTGGGAACGCCTTTTCGAGCTGATGTACCTGCTCGCGGCCGGTGTGGGCGACGTCCAGCTGATGCTGACCGAGCGTCGCGACCTGCACCTTGCGTTGACCCGGCAGAGCTGGCAACGCCATTGTGGAGCGACGCCGCCGACCAACGTTCCGGGGCTCGACGAGCTGGACGCGTGGGTGGCAGACGCCGATGCGCTCGCCATCTGGCTGCGCGACTGGGACGGCTATTACGTCAATGCGCGGCTGTCCTTCCGCTCTCCCATCCACATCCTGGGGGTGCCGCGCGACGCGACGACCGCCGCCCTGGCCGAGGCGCGCGACACGCTGACCGGGCACATCGACGCGGCCGTCGTAGGCCGGGGATGGGCCGGGAGCGCGATCTTCCGCGAGCTGGCCGTCGCCGTCGTCACGGACGCGTACGCGCAGGCGGCCGATCCAGTCGACCGGGCTCGAGACCAGTACTACGAGACCGAGAAGGGACGGGCGGACGGGCTGGCAAGCGAGATGGTCCAGCGGACGCTGGTGCTGCGGGCGCTTGTCCACGCACTGGCGCGGGTGCCCGGGAGCAGCGTTCGGGCGGCACAGGCCGCGGCGGCGATCCGTCACCAGCTCAGCCTGCCCCGCAGGACCCTCCAGTCGCTGTTTGTCGACCGAGGTCTGCTCGAAAACGATGTCGACCTTGCAGAAGTCTTCGACGACGCTGCCGCCCGGCTCGCGGAGAGCTGGTTCCGTTCGAAACCCACCACGACCTCGGACTGGACGCGCGTAGCGGCGTACCTCAACGAGCTGGTCGAGGTACTTCCCCAGCACCTGGTCCTGCGCCACTACCACGGCCGGGCGCTGTATGCCGCGAAACGGCCGGAGGATGCCTACGCGACCGCCGTCGCCGGACTGGCCCGGCCGGGGACCACGGCGAACGAACAGACCGCCGAGCTGCGCGGCGTCCTCATCGAGCTGATCGACCAGATCGGATACGACGAGATTCCGCCCGAGCTGCGCCGGCCCACCGACGTCGACACCGCCGAGCGGACCATCGGCGCACTCGGCGAGGCTCTCCGGCGCTACCCCGCCAGCAGCGTCCTGCGCACGCTGCTGGCACGGCTCTACCTCGGTCTGGGCGGCGCGGCCCGCCAACGCCAGGCGGCCGACCTGCTGGTCACCGGCATCGTCCACGCCTTGGACGACCTGCAGTCCGACCCGCTTAAGGCGGAGCTGGCCAAGGTTCCGGGCGTGCCCGCCACCGAGGCGGTCCGGGCCGCGTCGGCCGAGCTCCGGAACACCACGACAGCGCAGTTGTCGAGCGCCATGGATCCGACAGCGACCACCGCCGCGATCGACAAGGTCACTCGGTTCCAGGAGCTGTCCCGTCAGCACGCCCTGCCCGATGAGGTGACGGCGCTGGACCAGATGCTGACCATGCTGCGGCACGTCGAGCAGCTACACCGGCGCACGGAGGAGGAGTGACCCGATGTTCATGATCGACCTCAGCACCCCGTCGCACTACGCGGTGCTCGGGATCGCGCCCACCGCCACCGCGGCGGAGATCCGCAAGGCGCGCGACGACAAGGTCTTGGAACTGCGCCAACAAGCGCGGCGAGAACAGTCGCCGGAGCGTAAGGCCGAGCTCGCGGAGCGGGAGCAGGCGATCAACGCCGCAGCCGAGACCCTGGCCCGGCCTGCCCGCCGGGAGGAGTACGACCAGGATCATCCGGATCTGCGGTTGTTCACCGTGCGCGTGGCGGCCGCTCCGCTGTTCACCGACCCCGCGCAACGCATCAGCGTGCTGTATCGGGCGCTATTCGAGCACCTCACCAGACTGGGTGCGCGGCCCCGCCCCATCTCCGATTTGTACCGCACGGATTTCACCACTGACGAGACGCCGAACCAACTGCTCGACGACCTGATCGCACTGCGGAGGCGCTAATGCCACGATACGGCCGATCCGCGGGCAAAGCCCCGGCGAATGCGGAGGCCCCCCACCAGTCACCTCCAGAACCCCGCCCGGACCTGACAGAACGCTTGGACGAGATCCGCAATCTGCTGGAGGAGGTCGTCGAGGACAGTACGACACTGGTCACGAGGCTGGACCAGCTCGGCCAGGAGCACGCCGGGCACGTGGGCGACGCCCTGCGGGAGATCGCCGAGCTGCGCTCCGAGATGGGCGCAGCGCTGGCCTTCCGGGCCCTGCGCGACCTGTGCACCGAGCTGGTCGGGCCGCTCAGCGCGATCGACGCGATGCTGGAGCGGGCCGACTTCTCCGATCCGGTGGCGATCGCCGGCCACGTCCGTAGCCTCTCCGTGACGCTGTCCGGCGTGCTGACCCGGATGGGCGCCGAAAAAGTGCCGATCGGCGTCGGCGCGGAACTGTTCGACCCGGATCGGCACCGCTGCGTCGGAACCGTCAAGCCCGCCGATTCCCCTTTCCCGGACGCGGCTCCGCGCACGGTTGTCCGCATCGTGCAGGACGGCTATCTGCTACACGAGCGGCCGCTCACCCCTGCCACCGTGGAGATTCAGGCCGGAGCTCCGGCCGCAGGCGACGAATAGGAGAGCCATGCCATTCCACAAGGTAATCGGCATCGACCTCGGCACCACCTACTCGGCCGTGTCCATCTGGGACGGCAAGGACGACCGAGTGATCGAGAGCGCGTTCGGCCTCAACACCGTGCCCTCGGTGGTCGGCCTGGACTCCGAGGGTGACGTCATCGTCGGCACTCCGGCCCAGAACAACTTGGTCAGCGATCCCACTAACACGGTGATCGAGGTCAAGCGGGAGATGGGCACGTACGAGGTCGAGCCTGCCGGTCCCGGCGACCCCGGCGTACCCAAGCGGATCCCGTTCCGCGGCCGAAAGTACCTGCCGCAGGAGATCTCCGCCTTCATCCTGATAGAGCTCAAGCGCCAGGCCGAGAATATCGTCGGCGAGCCGATCCACGACGCGGTCATCACGGTGCCGGCCTACTTCAAGGATCCCCAGCGCGGTGCCACCGAGGACGCCGCGCAGATGGCGCGGATGAACGTACGCATGCTGCTGAACGAGCCCACCGCGGCGGCCGTGTGCTTCGGCGCCGACAGGATCGACGATGAGCAGACCCACACCTACGCGGTCTACGACCTCGGAGGTGGCACATTCGACGTGTCGATCGTGCAGGTCAGCCCCGGCAACGTGAGCGTGGTCGGCACCGGCGGAGACCCGCGCCTGGGCGGCGGCGACTTCGACGACCGGATCACCGGCTACGTCTTGCAGCGTGTCCGCGACGAGCACGGCGTGGACCTCACCGGCGACCCGGCGATCTGGCAGCGCGTCAAGCGGGAAGCCGAGATGCGCAAGCGGGAGCTGTCGGTGGCGAACACGGCTACCCTCAACCTGCCGTTTCTCACCCAGACACTGAGCGTCAACATCCCGCTGACCCGGGCCACCTTCGAAAGCCTGATCAGCGATCTCCTCCAGAAATCGCTGGACTGCCTGGATGAGGCCATCGAGTCGGCGCACCAGAGCAACGGGATCGAGCGCGACGAGATCGAGCAGGTGCTGCTGGTCGGCGGCTCCACCAAGATCGCCTGCATCCGCACGATGCTGGCCGACCATCTCGGTCTGGAACCGAAGGACATCCGCGCCGACATCAAACCGGACGAAGTCGTGGCCCGCGGCGCGGGCATGGTCGCCCGCGAGTACGCACCCTCGGAGTCTTTCGGCGGCGGAGAACGGCCGATCAGCCCGATCGACGACGCGCCCGCGGCCAGCGAGGGGGCCCTGGTCCTGCAGGACGTCACCAGCCACACGCTGGGCGTCCTGGCCAACCGGGCGGACATGGTGCCGATCCTGCTCAAAGACAGCCGGATACCGGGCGAGATCACCAAGGACAACTTCGTGAACGGCGCCGGGGCCAAGGAGATCGATGTACTGATCTTTCAGGGCGAGGATCCGGTCGCCTTCGAGAACGACCTCATCGGCACGCTCCCCATCGTCCTGCCCGAGGCCAAGGAACACGGTTACTACCGTTTCGCAGTCACCTTCTCTCTCGACGTCCACGGGTTGTTGCAGGTAGCGGTCAAGTGCCTCAACGACGACCAGATCTGGCAGACCGAGCTGCAGTGCAACGTACGGGCGACCAAGGAACAGATCGAGAAGAGCAGCAAACATCTGAGCGAGGTGATGGCAGGCGGGTCGAACGGCGCAACCCCGGCGGAAACGGGCCTGCCGAAGCCGCCGGGAACACTGCCCAAGCCGCCGGGGCGAGCGAGTGCCGCAGAGCCCCAGCCGGTCCCGCCGCCGCCTGCGCAGGTGCCCGACGAGTTCAAGTCGACCGCCCGCCGGGTCTACAAGCTGATCCCGAGCCTCGAGCCGCCCGACCGGGACCGGCTGACCGCGAAGTACCAGGCATTCGTCGCCGCGGTGCACAACGACTCGTCCGACGTGGAGGAGCTCGGCGATGAGCTCTACGACCTGTACCGGGAGCTGAGGGGATAACCACGTGGAAGTCCCGAAGGGAATCCGGTTGAGCGCCCACCTCGGTGCGACCGACCGTGGGTCGCTGTGGCGGGCGACCCGGGAGCCGCGGCAGGACCGGATCATCCGGTTCATCGATCAGCGGCTCAGCGACGGGCAGTTTAAACAGTCGCTGGCGGCGATCCGGCAACGCGAACGCCCACGCATGACACAAATCGTCGGGCAGGGTTACTCGGGTCCGCACTACTTCCTGGAGTACGCGGTCGGTGTGGGCTGTCAGACGCTGGAGGAGCGGATGTCGGCCCTGCCGCACTGGCGGGACCGGCTGCTGCTGCTCTCCCAGATCTGCGAGGTGCTCCCCCAGTGGCTGGAGAGCCCGATCCACCCACTCGGCCTCAACGTGCGCGACATCGTCATGGTCCGCACCGGCAACCAGTGGCACCCGTGGCTCTTGCCCTGCCCACCAGTCAGCGCCCGCTCGCCGCGTGATCTGCTCGACGTCGACCGACACATCCTCGCAACGGTGGCGCCCGAGGTGATCCGCGGCGTTCAGATCAACCACCGCGGCCAAGACTCGTACGCCCTGGGCACGCTGGCCGCCCAGGCGGCAGGCTGTGCGCCGAACGAACCGGCCGCCGACGACGCGGTCACCGACCAGGCCAGGAACGTCCTCCTGAGGCCCAGCGTTCGGACCAGTGAGATCCCCGATTTTCTCGAACCGGCCGCGCCGGTCCGAGACTTCTTCACCACCATCCAGCGCTACCGGCATGCGGAGGCGAGCGTGCGGCCGCCCAGCGCCGCCGACCTGCGCCGGGCGATGCTGGCAGTGACCGACGTGCTGGCGCTCGCCGACGCACTGCAGTGGAGCGACCGCAGGCACGTTGTGGAGATCTTGTCCTGGCTGCACCCCGACGAAGGAGAACGGTACGTGCTGGGGGCACTCCGGGGCGCCAAGCTCAGCGCCGAGCTGGGTGACCTGACGCGGGCCCTGGATCTGGCCGGCGAGGTGATCGCGCACGTTCCGGAATACCTGCCGGCCCGGCGGCGACGGGCCGACGTGCTCTGGCGGCTGGTGGAGCAGGCCGACGACGTGCGTCCCGGCGACCCGACGTCCCGTCAGCTGCTCGCTGACCTCGAGGTGATCAAAGGCGACCCGCACGCAGGCACCAAGCCCTACCTGCTGGCCGCCGCCCTCTACCGGCGTTGTGGCGAGATCGCGAAGGCCGCGGACGAGCTGTACGAGGTGTCCATGGCCGACAAGGCCGATCTCGACGCGCTGCTGCGCTACAGACAATGCTGGATCGACCTCGAAGAGCCAGCCAACGCCGCCCAGGTAGCTCAGGAGGCACATCGTCGCATCGATCGGATGGTGAAGGTCCGGATGCTGTCAGAGATGGAGGGTCAACGGTGGCACAAGCGATTCGACGAACTGCTTTCCTGATCGGGGCGCTGGTCACGTTGCTCGCGCTCCTCCTCGGCGGGCCGGTCGCCCTCGCCGACCCGCCGGACGATCCGATCACCGTCACCGTGTCGCCGGGCGAGCGCCTCGCGCCGGGCACGTACCGGGTGACGGTGCAAAGCGCCGGCAGGCCGGTCACGGTGACTCTCGTGGTCCCGCCCAAGGCCGAAGTGGCCAAGCCGAGCGGGCCCGGCACCCCCGCGCCGCCTGCGTCTCAGCCGACCCCGGCGGCGCCACCGGCCGCAGGCGAGGCGGCGAGCTCCGGGATCGGGGCCGGACGGCTGGTCCTCATCGCGGCCGTTCTGATCCTGCTGGCCGTTGGTGGCTCGATGCTGTATCTGCGCGTGTGGGCGCCTCTCCAGTACCTCCGACCGTATCGCCGAGCCCTCGATCAGCTCGCGGAAAGGCGGTACGACCAGGCGCTGCCAGGGCTCACCCGGTTGGAGGCCACGTTGCCTGAGCACGTCCGCGGCGAGGCCCGGTTCTTCATCGCTTTCGCGATGTACCGGCTCGACGACCGAAAGGCCGCCGAGTACCGCCTGGCGGAGCTGCACCTGGAGGACCCGTGCAATAGCGACGTGGCCTACCTGCTTGGCTACCTGTGCGCCGAACGCCGTGACTTTGATCGAGCCGAGTCCGTCCTCAAAGGCTTGGATCCGGCCCTGTTGAAGGCCGAGGACAACCTTCGGAAGCTCTACGGGATGGTCAAGGCGCAGCAGGCCTTTGCCGCGTTCCGGGAAAGCCGGATCGATGCGGCAGCCTCCTTGTTCGAGGAGGTCGAGCAACTCGGTGACTTCGCCGAGCACGTCCCGATCGACCTGCGCAACCGCAACATTCTGGTGGGCACCAAGGCGCTCTTCGACCGGGACGTGCCCGCGGCGCGCGAGCAGTTCGAGTCACTGCAGCGGGCCGCCAACGGGATGGAGGAGCCGCAACGAACCTCCTTGCTGGCCTCGGCCGAGTTGGGTCTTGCCCTGACCACCTGGCTGGAGAAGGGCAAGGAGTCGGCCACGGAGACCGAGAAGCTGCTGGTGATGGCCCTGCAGTTGCTGGATCCGAACGGCCGGCTGACGGCGCAATGGCCGGACGATGTCGCCGACGTGGGCCTAGCCGCTCGAATCGACGACATGGTGATCCGGGCAAACCGTCCGCCAGAGGAGATCAACCGGGAGAAGACGCTCCGGGACATCCACTTCCTTCGCGGCATGGCGGTGCTGCGTGAGTGGACGGAAACCGACCGCCGCGTCGCAGGCGACGCGGCGTCTGACTTCCTGGCGAGGGCGATGGAGCGGTTTGCGTGCGCGCGCGAGCTGGATCCCGAGTTCAGCGATGTTCATGTCGTGGTCGGCCTGCTGCGCTATTACCTGGCCACCAGCGAGTCCGAGCGCCGGGCAGGCGTGGCCGTGCTGCGCGAGGCGCAGCGGCTCGGCACGCGCGACCCGGAGGTGTTGCAGATTCTCAACCACGACGACCGGATTCGACGCGCCAACCGCGACGCGGCCGACACATACCTGCAGATCCTAAACCGGTATGCGCAGGATCCGACGGTGCGCGACGACGTGCGCAACGCGCTGCTGAACCGGATGGCCCAGCACGGCAAGCTCCGCGATTGGGACACCCGTCCGGAGCTGGTCCGCAAGCGAGTGGTCGCGCCGACCGTAGCCGAGATCCATGCTCGGTCCGAGCTCCTACTGGCCCGGGTCGCCGATCTGGTGCAGAACCAGTCCGGCACCGCCGACCTGAGCGGCGCCCGGGATCTCACGCGCAACCTGGAGCAGCAGAGCCGAGCGATGGCCGAGTATGCCCGGGCCGTCGAGGAGCATGAGGCGGAGCTGCTCGCGTTGCTCGGCGACAAGCTGCTCAGCGAGGTGGAGGCATGACAATGGCGGCATTCTGGCGACGGCGCCACCTGACCCCGGCGGACTGTCTACGGACGATGCCCGACCCGACGCTGGACGTCGCCGCGATGGCGCCCAGCGACGAGTTGCGCGGAGCCGAGTTGCGCAAGGCGGTGCTCCAGGTCGCGCAGCTCAACCACGTCAGCGAAACGGCGCAGGTCCGGGCCACCGTGACCAACGTCCGGGGTATGGTGCCGCTGGTGGGAGAGTGACGTGGACGACGAAGCCTCGGGCCTGCACTACGAACCCAGCGGCGCCGACGACCTTGCCACCTTGCGGCAGCAAGCGCAGAGTCTGAGCCACAACCTCCAGATCAACATGGGTCGAACCCGCGCGTTCGCCACCGTGTCGACCGGGGTGGCGGAGATAACGGACGGGCTGCTGACCGACGACGACCCGGAGTCCCTCACCGAGCAGATGCGCGAGCTGCGCAATGCCGAGGCCGACCTCCGGCTCCGGCGCCTGTTGGAGCGTGCCGAACACGCCGCTGACCGGGGAGAGCACAGCGCCGCGCTCTCCTTGGTGAACGAAGCGCTGGTCCTGGACCGGACCAGCGTGGCAGCATGGCTGCTGAGGGGTCGATGCCTGATCGCGATCGGCGACCTTGCCCAGGCCGCCCAGGTGATCACAGTGGCGCAGCGGCAAGCCCGCGACGGCCACGAGATCAAACTTGCGGCAGCGTTGCAGGCGGCGTGTGAGCGGGAGGAACTACGCGAGCTCGCCGCCGAGCTCACCGATCTGATCAGCCGGAGCCGGTTAGTCGAAGCAGGCCAACGGGTCCAGGAACGGCTTCGCGACCAGCCCGATCATCCGATCCTGCTGCAGTATCAGTGTGTGCTGCTGCTGTTGTCGGGCGACCTCGACGCGGCCCGGTCGGTCGCCGAGGACGCCTTGCCGGTCGTCGACCAGTCCAGCACAAACAAGTTCGAGGAGTTGCTCCGCCAAATTGCCCAGCGGGAGTGCGAATCACGGATCCAGGACGCCCGCCTGGCTCTGCGCCGCGGCGACACCGGCACAGCCTTGGCCAGGCTTGACGAGTGCATGGCGGCCATCGGCGATAGCGAACACTTCGTAGCCCTGCGTTCGTACACCCTTGATCGGCACGCCCGCCGACGCTTCCTCGGGATGGTGCGGCGTCTGCGGTGGCGGCGCGATGAGGCTGAGCCGATCGATCGCGACAACCTCCAGGCGCTCATCGAGTGGTTGGTCAAAGAAGAACTGACCGCTGGCCTGGCCGCCTACGAGAATGAGGACTACCGGGGCGCTCAAGAGCAATTTACGGCGGCCGAAGCGATCGATGACCGCTGTGCACTGGTCGCCCTCCTGCACGCCGCCGCACTCTTCCGCGAATTGGTCGTGCATCTTGAGACCGCCCACAAACCCGATCTCGAATACGCGCACGGGGTCCTGGTGCGCGCCGACGGTCTCGCTGCACAGTGCGCGAACGATGCGACGGTAGGCGCCCAGAGCAGGCAGCTGGGTGAGACGATTCGGGCCACCCTGGCCGGGGTGGAGGCGGTCCAGGCCCGGGTAGCGCGGATGCAGGCGGTGAACACGTGCGTGTCACGCTTCAACTCGCTGGTGCAGCACTACCAGCGAGTCCCGATCAGAACGCTGGATCAGCGCGACACCGCCCGGCGAAGCTTCGATGCACTGGCCCAGGAGGTCCTCCGCCTGCAGCGCGGGGGCTCCGCCGAGTCCCAGGAGACCGCTATCCTCACGAAGCTGACCAACGCACTTGCCGACGTTCGGCGTCAGCTCTCCGGGCGCTGATCCGGGAGCCCATGCGGCGAAGCCAGGCGTCAGGAGGCTCTTCGCTGTTTTAAGTGGGTTACTTAGCGTGAGGACATGTAGGCGGGCGTGGGGTTGGTGACGGTGGGTAGTTGGAGTTTGGCTGCGGTGAGGTAGACGATGGTGATCATCTTGGT
>Ga0136613_10000710_pt1 | contig 15889 bp, 18 predicted proteins | sample AntDrymUQ2722106_2_FD_106649 | JGI IMG/M metagenome (GOLD analysis project Ga0136613, IMG submission 106649) | Polar desert sand microbial communities from Dry Valleys, Antarctica - metaG UQ272 (21.06) | ecosystem: Environmental > Terrestrial > Soil > Desert | place: Antarctica: Dry Valley... | reverse complement strand
TGCAGAAGTCACAGCACCTCGGGTATGGGGCCCGCGCCTGGTACGGCGTGTCGTGATACTGCTGGCCGGGTGTGCTCGCCGGCGATGACAAAGACCGGCTGCGGGCAGGGAGCAAGCGTGGATATCAAACAGATCAATCGCCGGACGATCGAGCAGTTCCGTGCCGGTGGCCCGATCGAGGGCATGGACCGTGACCGTCTGGTGCTGCTCACGACAGTCGGGCGCAAGACCGGGCAGCGGCGTACCACGCCGATGATGTTCCACCGCGATGGCGACCGACTGCTGGTCATCGCTTCCAATGTGGGTGCGCCCGAACATCCGCAGTGGTATCGCAACCTGCTGGCGAATCCCCGCGTCACCGTGGAAGTCGGCAACCAGACCTATGACGCCGTGGCCGCACCGACCGAGAGCGAGGAGCGGGCGCGGCTGTGGGCCATGCTGAAGCAGACCTATCCGTTCTTCGCCGATCACGAGGCCAGCACCGACCGCGCCATCCCCGTCGTCGCGCTGACGAGGGCCTGAGCGAGGAGCTGCGTCGGGATCACAGCTCGGGGACCCAGCTAGCGTGGCTGCCATGGTCTCGTCCTGGATCACGCCGAAGGCCAGCAAAGGCGGCACCAGCGGTATCGCCGGGCGCGGGTTGCATGCCAGCGAGCCGATCGGCGCCGGCGAGGTCGTCGCGGTCAAGGGCGGCCACATCGTGACCACGCAGACGCTGCATGACCTTCCCGACCCGCTGCCGAACTCCGACATCCAGATCACCGACGAGCTGCACCTCGTCGCGCTCACCGGGGCTGAGTACGAGCCGGTGATGCTGTTCATCAACCATTCGTGCGAGCCCAATGTCGGCTTCGGCGGCAACACCGTGTTGGTGGCCATGCGCGACATCGCCGCCGGCGAGAAGCTGACTACTGACTACGCCCTGTTCGACGATTACGACGGGCAGATGACCTGCGGCTGCCAAACGGTCGGCTGCCGTCGCACGATCGACGGGCGTGACTGGCAGCGGCCCGAGCTGCAGCACCGGTATCGCGGCTACTTCTCCTGGTACCTCCAGCGCAAGATCGACGATCGACGCGGAACCCGGCAGTAGCGGCCTGTCGGCGTCCAACTCGTGCTGCTGGACTTGACCAGATGGTCTTGGCAGACCAGGGCAGGTCTCATGAACCTCGGAGGCAACGCTGGTGACGACGGCGATCAAGCCGCCAGATCGGCGGCTCTCACCGGCGTTGCCCGCGGCGGCAGACCGTTCGACCCCGCCGATCGCAGCAAAGCGATCGAGCATCGCCTGGAACAGCCCTTATGTGACTGGCCGGTGCCCGACGAACAGTTCGCGAGGTGTGGGATCCTCGGTTGTCGCCTCGGTGGCGGCCATTGGATCGAAGCCGGCGCCGGCCAGTATCCGCAGCCAGTCGATGCGGCCGAACAGGCCCGTGCGATGCGTCTCATGGACGACCTGCACGGCACCGTCGGTGTCGCGCAATAGGAACGCGTACTCGGTCAGCGACCAGCTGTCGTGGGGGTCCGGGTCCCACGTCCATTCCAGGTAGCGGACACCTCGACCGTCGGTACCGTCGTTGCCGCCATGGTCGCTGGCCTCTTCGAACGTCTCAGTGGTGGCGTCGGGCACGAAGACCGCGACCCCCCCGGGCCGGCAGTGCACGAAGGCGGTCTCGACGGCTGCCCGCAGATCGGTCTCGGTGGTCATGTAGTCGATCGCGTCGTGGATGAACACCGCGTCGAAGGTGCGGCCCAGCCGCACCGTGCGCATGTCACCAAGTTGATGATCACATTCGGGGTTGAGTCGGCGCGATACGTCCAGCATCGGTGCGGACAGGTCCAGCAGCGTCATCGCGAAGCTCGCCTTGAGGTGCGCGGCGTTGTGGCCGCCCCCGCTGCCCAGCTCCAGCACTTGTCGCACCGGGATCGACGCCGACTGCACCAGCGCCGCGACGAATGCGGCCTCCTCGGCGTACTCCTGGGGCGGCGAGATCAACGGCCACCAGACGGCTAGGTCACCATAGAAGCGCAGCGTCGTCGGCGTGTCTGGCATCAATCCATCCTCTCACCACGGCTCGTTACAGCCTGGTTCGATCGAGGGCGGACAGCAGTAGCGCGCCGGGTGGTCGGTATCTGCTACCGATCCGGTACTGAATCCCCACCGCCCCGGGACGCTGTCGCGGACGTGCTCGTAAGGCCGGCCAACAGCCACGCTCTGGAGCGCCTGAGTTGCCGCCGCCACCTGGTTGAGCACGTCGATGCAGCACGTGTCCTCGTCGATTGGCCGCTGCAGGCCGCGGTCCGGCTTCTCAAGGGTTTCTCAAGAGGCGTGGGCCACGCTGGCTTCCCGATACAGAAAGGCCCGACAGATGCCGCCGACTTCGCACTACCGTTTGCCCCTCATGGTGCTGCTCGCCATCGCCCTCGGCGGCTGCTCCGACGCCCCCGCCGAGTCCAGCCCGACCCGTCCGGCTGCCCCGCGGTCGGAAGCCGCTACCACCGAGGCCGTTGCGCAGCCGTCGGCCGAGCCCTCGTCGGCGACCGGACAGGTCGCCGCCAGGCCTCAGTTGCCGCGCGGCGACGACCCCGTGAAGCTGTATCCAGCGGACTTCACGACGAAGATCGACAATCCCTACTCGCCGATGGCGCCCCGGACCCGCTGGACCTACCGCGAGATCGACGAGGAGGGCAAGCAGCTCAAGGTCGTGGTGATCGTCACCAACCAAACGAAGGAGATCGCGAACGGCATCACGGCTCGGGTCGTGCGCGACACCGTGACCGAAGCGGGCGAGCTCGTCGAGGACACCTTCGACTGGTACGCCCAAGACAACGACGGCAACGTGTGGTACCTGGGAGAAGACACCGCAGAGTTCGAAAACGGGAAGATCGCGGCCAAGAGCGGCTCGTGGGAGGCCGGCGTCGACGGTGCCCTGGCAGGCATCATCATGCCCGGCGACCCACGAGCAGGGCTGCGCTATCGCCAGGAGTACTACAAGGGCGAAGCCGAAGACAACGGTGGAGTCCTCAGCACGCGGGAGATGGCAGACGTGCCGGCGGGCCACTACGACAACGTGCTGCTGACCAAGGACACCAACGCGATCGAGCCCAATGTGCTGGAGTACAAGCTGTACGCCAAGGGCGTCGGCCCCGTCCTCGCGCTCGGCATCTCCGGAGGCGTCGGGCGAGAAGAACTGCTCAATGTCGACCGTGCCCCCAGCACGGCTGGCACGGGACCGCTGGGCACACCCGACTCGTAGCGGAAGGAAGGCTTGCATGCGGGTGCTGGTCGTCGAGGACGAACGCCCGCTCGCCGCTGCGCTGCAGCGTGGTCTGGCCGACCATGGGTTCGCCGTCGAGATCGCCGCTGACGGCCTCACCGGTTACCTGCTGGCCCGCGATGAGGACTTCGACGCCGTGGTGCTGGACATCATGCTGCCCGAGCCCAACGGCTTCCAAGTGTGCGAGCGCCTGCGCGCCGACGGCGTACGGACTCCGATCCTCATGCTCACGGCGATGGACGATGAGTTGGACGAGGCCGAGGCGCTCGACCTCGGCGCCGACGATTTTCTGCGCAAGCCGTTCTCCTACGTCGTGCTGGTGGCGCGCCTGCACGCATTGCTGCGGCGCCCCGCCGAACGCCCGACGCTGCTTCGCAGCGGGCCCCTGACGCTTGATCCCGGCAAGCGCACCGCCGACTACGACGGCGCCCGTCTGGACCTGACCCCACGCGAGCTCTCGCTGCTCGAGTACCTACTGCGCAGCGTTGGCCAGACGCGCTCGAAGCAGGACATCCTCGAGCACGTCTGGGGCGTGGACTTCGAACGCGATCCCAATGTCGTGCAGGTCTACATCGGCTACCTGCGCCGCAAGATCGACCAGCGCTTTTCCACCCAGCTGATTCGAACGGTCCGGGGTTACGGGTACCGCGTGACGGCGGGTGACGATGCCTGACCGAGGGATTGCGCTGTCGTTGCGCACCAGGATGGTGTTGCTCGGCACCATCGGTGTCACGCTGATCTTGCTGGCCGGGGGCCTGCTGCTGGGCGGCGTGTGGCGCAGGACGCTGATCGGCAATGTCAGCCAGACAACCGCGCTGCGCAGCCGCGACATCGCTGCACTGGTGAAGCGAGGGACGGTGCCCGACCCGATTCCGGTATCCGGCAGGGACGAGGCTCTCGTGCAGATCGTGGGACCGGATGGCGATGTCGTTGCCGCCAGCGCCAACTTGCGTCAGCGCCCTGCTCTGGTGCTGCCGCGCCCCCCGGCGGGTGAGACAGCCGTCTCCCAGGTGGAGTTCCTGCCCGTTGACGACGACGAGGCCGGCTTTCGGGTCGCAGCCTCGACCGTGCAGACCGCCGCCGGCCCGACGACCGTCTTTGTCGCCTCCTCCCTGGAGGACGTCACCGACACGATCGCTGTCGCTGCCAGGTTGGTGCTCACGGCGCTGCTGCTGTTGCTGCTACCCCTGTGTGCTGCACTGTGGGTGCTGGTCAGCCGCACGCTCGCGCCGGTCGCCGCGATCACGGCGGAGGCCCGCGAGATCAGCGCCCGCGACCTGCACCGGCGGGTCCCACAACCTCGCCGCCGTGACGAGATCGGACTGCTGGCCGACACCCTCAACCGCATGCTTTCCCGGCTCGAGGCAGCCTCGACGCGCCAACGACGGTTCGTGGCCGACGCCGCCCACGAGCTGCGCAGTCCGATCGCGAATCTGCGCACGCAGCTGGAAACGGCACGCGCCAGCAGCCAGCGGGTGGACTGGCTGTCCACGAGCGGCGACCTGCTCGCCACCACCATCCGCATGCAGCGCCTGTCCGACCAGCTGTTGCTGCTCGCGCGGCTCGACGGCGCCGGGGCTGGCGCCTCGCCGGCGCGCAGTGGACCTCGACGACGTCGTGGCGGTGGCCGTGGCGCGGATGCATGACGGCCATGAGCTCGAGATCGACCTTTCGGCGCTGTTACCGGTGCAGCTGCAGGCCGACCCAACGCTGGTCGAGCACGCCGTGGGCAACCTGATCGACAACGCGCTGCGGCATGCCCGTAGCCGACTGCGTGTCGTCACGACGTCGGACGACCACATCGCACTGGTCACGGTCGAAGACGACGGCCCCGGCATTCCCGCCGACCGGCGCGACCACGTCGTTCGACCGTTCGCACGGCTTGACGAGGCCCGTGACCGTGACGGCGGCGGTGCGGGACTAGGCTTGACCATCGCCGGCGACATCGCGGCCGCGCACGGCGGCCGGTTGACGATCGGCGACAGCGACCTCGGCGGAGCAGCCGTGCGGATCGAGTTGCGCTGGGAGCCGCGCGGGACTTGACCTCAACAATGGTTGAGGTTCTAACGTGAGTGTTCGCGTCACCGGCCAGGACGGCCGGCGACCTTGGAATCCTGGCGGTGCACGATGGACATGGAAGTCACAGCGTGGATGTCGCTGTACAACGCGATGCACGCACAGCAGGATCGGCGGCCGTTCTCCAAGGCCACGCTGCGACGCATGGCCGCATTCGCCAGACCTCATCGCCGGCAACTGCTGCAGTTCCTGGTGCTGAGCGTGGTGACGGCCGGCCTGGCGGTCGCCACCCCGGTGCTGGCCGGCCGGGTCGTGACCGCGATCGTCGCGAGCGCCGCGCTGGAGGTCGTCCTCGGGCTCGCAGGGCTCATCGCCGTCATCGCCATCGCCGAAAGCGGGCTCGGGGTGGTCACACGCTGGCTGTCGGCGGGAATCGGCGAGGGCCTCATCCTCGACCTGCGGACGGCGGTGTTCGACCACGTCCAGCGCATGCCGATCGCCTTCTTCACCCGCACCCGCACCGGGGCGCTGGTCAGCCGGCTGAACAGTGACGTCATCGGCGCGCAGCGCGCCTTCAGCGGCACCCTCTCCGGCGTGGTCAGCAATCTGGTGACCCTGGCGCTGACGTTGATTGTGATGATCGGCACGTCCTGGCAGATCACCCTGCTGACCCTGCTGCTGCTACCGGTGTTCGTCCTGCCGGCGCAGCGGATGGGCACCCGGCTGGCGCAGCTCGAGCGGGAATCGGCCAACCACAACGCCTTGATGAGTACCCAGATGACCGAGCGCTTCTCGGCTCCGGGGGCGACCTTGGTGAAGCTGTTCAGCCGGCCCTCCCAGGAATCGGCCGAGTTCGCCGTACGGGCGCGGCGGGTGCGCGACATCGGGGTGCGCACCGCGATGTTGCAATGGGTGTTCGTCAGCGCCCTGACGCTGGTTTCGGCGCTGGCGCTGGCCGTCGTCTACGCCTTGGGCGGCTTCTACGCGCTGCGCAACCAGCTGGAGCCGGGCGAGGTGGTCGCGATGGCCCTGCTGCTCACCCGCCTGTACGCGCCGCTGACCGCCCTGGCCAACGCGCGCGTCGAGGTGATGAGCGCCCTTGTCAGCTTCGAGCGGGTCTTCGAAGTGCTGGACCTCAAGCCCTTGATCACCGAGAAGCCCGACGCAAGGCCGGTGCCGGACGGGCCGGTCTCCGTCGAGTTCGACGACGTGCACTTCAGCTACCCGTCGGCGGACAAGGTGTCGCTGGCCTCGCTGGAGGAGGTCGCCAAACTCGACCAGCGGGGCGGCGTCGAGGTGCTGCACGGCGTGTCGTTCCGTGCCGAGCCGGGACAGATGCTCGCCTTGGTGGGCTCGTCGGGCGCCGGCAAGTCCACGATCGCGCAGCTGGTGCCACGGCTGTACGACGTCGAGGGCGGCGCCGTCCGCCTGGGTGGCGTCGACGTGCGCGACCTGTCCGCCGACTCGATTCGCGAGACGCTCGGCATGGTGACCCAGGACGGCCACCTGTTCCACGAGTCGGTGCGCACCAACCTGCTGATCGCGCGGCCGACGGCGTCGGAGGACGAGCTGTGGGAGGTGCTGCGCCGCGCGCGACTCGCCGACCTTGTCACCGCGCTACCCGACGGGTTGGACACGGTCGTCGGCGAGCGCGGCTACCGGTTGTCCGGTGGCGAGCGGCAACGCCTGACGATCGCCCGGCTGCTGCTGGCGCGCCCTCGGGTGGTGCTCCTCGACGAGGCGACCGCGCACCTTGACTCGACGTCGGAGGCGGCAGTGCAGGCGGCGCTGAGTGAGGCGCTTGCGGGGCGCACGGCGGTCGTGATCGCCCACCGGCTGTCCACCGTGCGCGCCGCCGATCACATCCTGGTCATCGAGGACGGACGGGTCGTGGAGCGGGGCACGCACAGCGAGCTGCTGGCGGCCGGCGGCCGCTATGAGGAGCTGTACAGGACCCAGTTCGACCAGCCGTCCGCCGCCGAAGCGGTCGCCTGACCCTGCGTCGGCCCAACACCGAGGACTACCAATGACGGTGACCACGCCACTGGGGCAGGTACTGCGCGACGGGGGCGGGATGCGGCTGGAGTTCGTCCGCGCTTATGACGACCCGATCGACCGCGTCTGGTCGGCGCTGACGGAACCCGACCGCGTCGCCCGCTGGTTCGGCACCTGGACCGGTGACCCTTCCACCGGAACCATCGAGTTGCTGATGGCCGAGGACGAGAGCTCGACCCCGCAGACTGTCACGATTCTCCAGTGCCAGCCACCGACCCGGCTCTCCGTCGACCTGCCGAGCCCCGACGGCAGTTGGCGCCTGTCGGTCTCGCTGCGGGCGCAGGACGGTGAGACCACGCTCCTGTTCACCCAGCGCTTGGCCGAGCCGTACGACGCGAGCAGCATCGGCCCCGGCTGGCACTACTACCTGGATCGGCTCGGTGCGGTCGTGGCCGGTGTAACCGTGCCCGACAGGTGGGACGACTACTACCCGTCGCTGCAGGACGCCTACGCCCTACCCAGCTGAGCCGAGGCCGCGCGCTGCCGGCGCGCGGGTCGCCTTCCACCACGCCGGCGCGGACCCTCGTGAGCGGCTGCGGCAGACCCTGGCCGATGACGAGCACCTTGCACAGGTGGTCCAGCGACTGGATCGTCTCGACAGCGCCAGCCGCCATGCGCGGCTGGACCCGCCGCTGCTGGCCGCCATCGAGGAGTCGCCCGGCCTGCGTAGTGGTGACCTTGCCGAACGGCTAGGTGATGAGCAGGTGCGGCTGAAGCGGCGGGTTCGTCGCTTGAAGGACCTCGGCCTTACCGAAAGCCTTGGCATCGGCTACCGGCTGTCTCCACGAGGACAGGCAGTTACCGAACGCCTCATGGGCGGCTAGCACGCAGCGGTAGCAGCGATCACGGTCGGGCGGCGACGCAGAACTCGTTGCCCTTGGGTCGGCGAGCACCGCCCAGGAGTGTCCCCACTCGTCCTTGTCGGCCACGTGCGTCGCGCCCAGCTCGACGAGCCGAGCGATCTCCTGGGCGCGAGGCACCGCCTGGTCGACGAGCAGGTCCAGGTGCAGCCGGTTCTTGGCGGCCTTTGACTCCGGGACCTTGAGGAACAGGAAGCGGGGCAGCTGGCTGGCGTAGCGGTTCAGCGAAGCCATATACGGCGAGGCATCCGGGTCCAGCGGGATGCCGAGGGCTGCGGACCAGAAACCGGCGACGCTTGGGACGTCATTGCAGTCGACCGTCACAGAACCAACGGACACGGTCACGGCGTTCCTCCTCGGGTCTCGGTGACCACTCGCCAGCAGCTGTCGGCGGCCAGCAGGCGTCGGTGCCGTAGCCCGCCGGTTGCGCTTCAGCGGCGCCCCCGGGCGCGGTCCCGCGAATTTGTCGCCGCTGCGTTGACCAAGTCGCGGGACCCATTGCAGGAGGGGCGTACCCGTACACATCCGTGTGGATCTAGACATCGCCGCCAAGCTGCTGGACCCGCCGGATCGGCGTTCGATCGGCCGTTCCAACGAGGTGGTCTCCGACGTCCTGTCCGATACGCGCTGTTCGCCGCCGTGTTTGCGGCGATCAGTGACGACGAACCGATCGTGCGGATGCGCGCCGCCGACGCCGTCGAGAAGATCACCCGTGTCCGGCCGGACTTGCTGCGACCCTACGTGGACACGCTGCTGGCCACCGCCCCCGACCGCGTCAGCAGCCGCAACGCCGTCGAGAATCGCCAGGCAGGCCAGCGCCGTGCCCGTCCGACCCTGGCCGCCGCTGCAGGCAACTTCCACCCGCTCGAACTCGGCGCACTGCCACAGCTCAACCATGGCCTCCCGGGCGGCGCCACGATCGGCCGGCAGCCGCCAGTCCGGCCACCGCACCCACCGCGACTGCCAGTCCATCGGCGGGGGCGGCTTGGCCTGTAGATACAGTCCGAACTCGGGTCGGGCACCCCCGGGAGCGGGGCGGCGCAGTCCACGCCCGCGCACCCGCCGTCCCGACGGCAGCAACAGGACCCCCGGTTCGGTCTGGTCCCATCGCTCCACCGGCCCGACGTTAGCGAGGCCGATCAAGGCCGTCCGCATAAGGATCGGCTTGCGCTTCGACCACGACCTGAGTGGCGGCGGCCGACGCGCACGAGAGACTAGGCGCGTGGCGATTAACGGCACCCGAGCTCACGAGGCTGAAGACGGTCTTCCGCCGCTGGTCCACGCAGCGGTCGCGGCGGCGGTAAGGCGCAACTTCGCCTTCTCCTGCCTCCCATCGCATGGAAGGCTCTTGAAGGTCCTGGCGGCGGGTGTCGGCTCGGGCTTGATCGGGGAAACGGGGACGGGCTGCGGCGTAGGCCTGGCCTGGCTGGCCAGCGGAGCTTGCCCGGAAGCACGACTGGTCAGCATCGAACGGGACGCCGAGTTGGCCGCGCTAGCGCAGGAGCTATTCGCGGAGGTATCCGCCGTGACCGTGGTGCACGGCGACTGGAGCCAGCTGCAGCGTTACGGACCATTCCACCTGCTCGCACTTGACGGTGGCGGGCAGGGCAAGGGCTCCGAGCCGCCGCTGGAACCGGCCGGCTGGCTCAACCAGGGCGGGGTGGTAGTGCTCGACGACTTCACCCCGATGACTGACTGGCCGCCGACCTACGACGGCCATGTGGACCAGGCCCGCCTGCACTGGCTGCGGCATCCGAACCTGCTCGCTACCGAGATACGCACCGAACCGGGCGCGGCCACTGTCCTCGCCAGCTTCACCGGCTGACGTCGCCTCTCCGGAGTAGCCGTCGATTTCCCCTCGGCAGGCCAGTGCAAGGGGCCCTTCAGCCGTAGCTGCGCTCCAGGTCGCGGCGGTAACCGATGGCCGCGAGAACGCCGAAGACTAGGAAGCAGCCGGTGACACCATGCACCAGAACCAGTGGCTGGCCGCGATTGCCGAGCTGGAAACGCGACGGGTTGGAGTCCACCCCGGTGCCCGCCACCATCGAGGGCGAGGAGCACAACGAGTACAGCTACCAGTTCTGGAACTGCTCGGACGGCACCGAGTCCCGCCAGGGCAGTTGGGCGTCTGGCACCAGCCCGGACGGCAAGGGTGAGTTCACCTACCTGGAAGACCCCCAGCCCCTCGCCGGCGCACCCACCCCGCCTAGTCCCCGGCCCGCCGACATGTGCAACACCGGCAGCTGAGGGCGCGGCTTGGACCCAATGCGATAGTGCTCAACGGCTCGTCGGACAGGCGGCCAGGCTGTGCCCGACGAGCCGCCGGGCAATGCGGGCGTGGCGCCTTACCGGGCGTGGCGCGCCTGCCGGGCCTGGCAGCGTCAGTGGCCGGCCGAGTCCAGGCGATAGAAGGCGACGGCGTTGTCGTGCAGTGCCCGGCCGCCCAGTTCCTCGCCCAACACGTCGAGCACCAGGGCGGCGTCGCTATCGGCGAACGGTCGTGGCGCTCGGGTGGACGGCAGGTCGGTGCCGAACAGCAGGGCCTGCGGATTGGTGGCGGCGATCGCCGCCAAGACCGTGGGAACGTCCAGATCACCGCGGGAAAAGCCGCTGGCCTTGACTTTGGCGCCTTGCTCTACCAGGCGTAGAAGGGCGGGCAGTCCATCGCGGGACAGTCCGAGGTGGTCCACGCTGAAGGCCGGAAGCCGGGCCAGCCATCCGCTGAGGTCAGGTAGGTCGCGGGCGTCGACGTAGAGCTCGACGTGCCAGCCGGCCAGCCTCGCGACGCGAGCCGCGAGTCCCGCGAGCTCGTCGAGATCCTGCCAGCCGCCCCCTCGGTACAGGTTGCAACGCAGCCCCCGCACTCCAGCCGCCTGCAGGGAGCGGATCTGCTCCTCGGTCGCCGTGGCCGGCAGTTGCGTGACGCCAACGAAGCCCGGACCGAGCTGGCGCAGGGCGTCGAGCAGGTAGGTCTGGTCATAGCCCTGGAACGAACCGGAAACGACCGCCCCGCCGGTGATGGGTAGCGCAGCGGTGCGCAGGCGGTACGCCGCCACGTCAAACGGCTCGGGCGTATAGCCCTGGTTGGGCACCAGGGGGAAGCGTGGGTCGATGATGTGCAGGTGGGCGTCGAAGATCGCCCGCTGACCGGTCGAGTCGGCGGTGGGGGAGCGGACCCGGCTTGCCACGGACGACGGCCTCTGGTCGCGGGGCATCAGGCGGCGAGTATAAGAAGGACGATGTGCGCGCTTCCCGTCATCCCTGACGATGGCAACGCTCTGGAGGCCGCCGTTGGCTGAGCCGCGCGCGGTCCCCGGTAAACCGGGGTGGTGGGCATCCAGTACCGAATCGGTATCGGACGCCCACCACCCCGGGGTGGGCGCTGCGCCGACCCGCGCCGATGCGGCCGGCGTAACGCAGTCAGACCATGTAGGGACGGGGTTGCCCACCGGTCGGGAGGCGCTGGGCGTGGTGTTCGTCCTCTACGGGGCGGTCTCGGGCAGCTGGGCGGCGCGCATCCCGTGGGTCCAATCCGCGCTCGGGCTTGACCCGGGGACGCTCGGGCTGGCGCTGCTGGCACCCGCCGTCGGAGCGGTGTGCACCATGCCCCTGGTCGGCCGGCTGGTCGCCCGCGTCGGCAGCCGCGCGGTGGTGCGAGGTTGCGTCCCGCTGCTGGCCGGCAGCCTGGCGTTGCCGGCCGTGATGCCGGCGCTGCCGCCGCTGGTCGGTGCACTCGCGCTGTACGGCGCGGCGGGTGGCGCGCTGGACGTCGCGGCCAACGCCCACGGCGTCGAGGTGGAACGCCGAGTCGGCCGCCCCGTGATGTCGGGCCTGCACGGCATGTGGAGCATCGGCGGCCTGCTGGGCGCCGGTCTGGCCGGGGCGGTCGCCGCGCGCGGGATCGGCGCACCAGTGCACCTGGCCTCGGTGGCGGTGGCGACCGGCCTGATCGGCACGGCGGCCGTGCTGCGGCTGGCCCACCCTGGCGACGGTGCAGGACCTGTCCCCGCGATGGGGCTGAGACGCCCATCCCGGCGGGTCCTCCTGTTGGGCTTGCTGGGGTTCTGCGCCCTGTTCACCGAGGGCGCCGCCGCCGACTGGAGCGCGGTGTACTTGCGGTCGGTGGTGGGCACCAGCGAGGGCATGGCGGCGACCGCGTTCGCGGCCTTCTCGCTGGCGATGGCCGGCGGCCGGCTGGTCGGCGACCGCGTGATCGCGGCGCTGGGACCGGTGCGTGTCGTCCGCACGGCAGGCTGCCTGGGGGCTGCAGGTCTGGCCGTCGCCCTGCTCGTGCCGAGCACCGCGACCGGGCTCGTGGGCTTCGCCCTACTGGGGCTTGGGATGGCTTGCGTCGTCCCGCTGGCGTTCGCCGCCGCCGGCTCGGGCGACGCCACCGGCTCGGCCGACACCACCGGCGGGCGGGCGATCGCCAGCGTGGCCACCATCAGCTATCTCGGCTGGCTCTTGGCACCGACGAGCATCGGTGGACTGGCCCAGGCCACCTCAGTGACAACGGCGCTGGGGCTGGCAGTCGTGGCTACCGCGCTGATCCCCGTCCTCGGCGGCGTGCTGCGCCAGCCACGATGACCCAGGCCGTAAGCGAGCTAATCCTCGTCCTCGGCGGCGTGCCGCGGCAGCCACGGTGATCCCGGTCCTGACCCCTGCGCAAGCCGTGCGACTGCGGCTGCGCGGCCAGCGCCTCGACGGCAGCGGACCCGCTGTTGCCGGCGGGATCGCCGGCCTGCTCCGCGGCGTCGGCGGGCTGCAGGCGCAGGTGGCCGAGGCCGCCGCACTGGGCGTGCGGGCCCGCAGCAGCGGCCTTGCAGCCGCCGACGTCGACCGCATGCTCACCCACGAGCGCACCGTCGTTCGCACCTGGGCATGGCGAGGCACCCTGCACCTGATCGCCTCCGAGGACCTGCGCTGGATGCTGGCCCTCATCGCCCCCGTCGCGCTGCCGCGAGCAGCCCGCCGCCACGCGCAGCTGGGCCTCGACCACCGCACCCTGGCGGCGGGGGCCTGCAACATCGCCGACGCGGTGGCTGCTCATGGCCCGCTCACCCGCGCCGAGCTGGTCACCCGGCTGCAGGGCGCCGGCATCGACGCGTCAGGCCAGCGTGCGCCCCACCTGCTGTGGTGGACGTCGATGCACGGGACGATCTGTCAAGGGCCTGACCGGGGACGCGACGCCACCTACGTGCTGGTCGACGACTGGCTTCCCGCGCTGCGGCCTGTCGACCGGGAAGTCGCCCTTTCCGCACTGGCCGCGCGCTATCTCGCCGCCTACGGACCTGCGACACCGCAGGACTTGCGCGGCCTGGTCGGGCCTGCCGCTGCGCGACACCCGTGCCGCCTGGTCGGCGCATCGGGGACTGACCGAGGTGCGCGTCGCTGAAGCGCCCGCGTGGCTGCTGGACGGACAGCGCGCGGATACACCGGACGGCCAGCAGCAGGCACCGGACAGCCAGCAGCCGCGTGTCCGCCTGCTTCCCGCCTACGACACCTACCTGCTAGGACACCGCAGCCGGGAGTTGATCGTGCCCGCGACACACGCACGCGCGGTGCACCCTGGCGGCGGCATCATCCATGCGGTCCTGGCGGTGGACGGCCGCGCCGCTGGGACGTGGCGTAGCCGGCGTCGGGGCCGACGTGGCCTGGAGATCAGCGTCCGCCCGTTCGACGACCCGGCCGTCCTCTCGCAGCGCAGCGGTAGCACACAAGGCGCACCCGTCCGCGCGGCGATCCACCGCGAGGCCGCCGACGTCGCGCGCTTTGTTGGCAGGCAGCCGCACGAGCTCATCCTGGAGTCGGCTGATTCGCCACATGAACTCATTGTGGAGTCGGTGGCTGCCCCGTGAGCTGGTCGGCGACCCAGCGGTCCACCAGCTCGCCGAGCACGCCCAACGGCACCGCGCCGTGGCCTAGGACCTCGTCGTGGAAGGCGGGCAGGTCAAAGTCGCCGCCCAAGGTGCGCTCCGCGTGCTCCCGCAGCCGGCGGATCTCGATCTGGCCGACCTTATAGCCCAGCGCCTGGCCCGGCCAGGAGATGTAGCGGTCCACCTCGTTGGCGACGTTGTTGAGCGCCAGCGGCGAGTTGTCGCTCATGTAGGCCATCGCCTGGTCCCGGCTCCACCCGAGGTGGTGCAGGCCGGTGTCGACGACCAGCCGGCAGGCACGCCAAGAGTCAAACGACAGCATCCCCAGCCGGTCACTGTCGCCCGAGTACAGGCCCATCTCGTCGGAGAGACGCTCGACGTACAACGCCCAACCCTCGACATAGGCGTTGATCCCGGCGTGCCGGCGGAAGTCGGGCACACCGTCCAGCTCCTGGGCCATTGCCAGCTGCAGGTGGTGACCCGGCACCGACTCGTGAAAGGCCAGCGCCTCGGCCTCGAAGCGGGGTCGTGTCTGCGGCGCCCACGTGTTGATGTAGTAGGTCCCCGGCCGCGAGCCGTCATCGGCGGGCGCGTAGTAGTAGGCGATGGTGCCGTCCTTGACCTCGTGCGGGGCCATCTCGCGCACCCGGCAGTCGGCCTGGGGCAGGCGCCCGAACCACGACGGCACGTGGTCCTGGGCGCGCCGCAGGGCTTGTTCCGCCGTGGCCCTGACCTCCTCGCTGGTGGAAAAGCGCAGCTCGGGGTCGTTGCGAAGCCGGTCGAAGATGGCGCGCAGGTCGCCGGTGCCAAGGACCTGGCTTCCCAGCTCCCGGTACTCGTCGGCAAGCCCGGCGACCGCGTCGGAGCCCAGCTGGTGCAGCTGCTCAGGCGCGAGGTCTAGCGAGGTGTACTGGCGAATGGCGCGAGCGTAGATCTGGGAGCCGTCCGGTAACCAGGTCACACCGCTGTGCTCGGGCGGGCGGGCGGCAACAAGGATGTCGGTGCGCAGCCGATCGCGGTAGCGCTGCAGGGCCGGGCGCACCGTGTCGGTGAGACGTTCCTGCAGCCGGCTCCGCCACGCCGAGCCGGCGGCCTCGTCCCAGGCGGCCGGCGGCGTGGGCGTCAGCAGCGGATCATCGGCCAGAGGCCTGGCGAGGTACTCATCGAGCTGACGAATGGTAGCGGTGACCGCTTGGGCCGGTGGGGTGCGGCCGGCGGCGACGCCGTCAAGCAGCCGCTGCTCGGCCTGCGCCAGGTACCCGGCCACCTTGCCGTAGCGCACCAGCAGCGCCTCGGCGTCAGCCGGTGAGGACAGCGTGAGGTTGGGGATGGATTCCAGTAGCTCGGCATGCGGGCTGCGAAAGGTCGGCGCGACGGTGTACTCGGCCTCTGCCGAGTCCAGGGCCTCGATGTCGCTGCGCAACTCGAAGCGCAAGGTCGCCAGGTTGACCCGATCGGCGACCGGCAGCGTGGCGTCATCGAAGCTGTCGGCGCGTTCGAGCAGGGTGCGCAGGCGCCCCGCGTGCCCTGCCTGTCCCTCGGCCGACGGGTCGGGCATCTCAGTGTCGTAGCGGTGATCGCCGAGTAGGCTGGCCCCAAGTGGGTCCGCCGCCAGCCTGGCGTTCCAGAAGTCCTCGGACAGGGTCTCCAGAATAGGATCCATGCCCTGTTGCCTACCCAGGTGCTGCCGAACCGATTGGTCTATTGGTCTGGCCTGCCGACTGGTGGACTGACCTGCGTCTTGCCGCGCCCGTTACTTGTCGACAGGTTCCCGTAACCGAGGGTTTACCGGCGCGCCTTGGCG
>Ga0136613_10000708_pt1 | contig 15900 bp, 14 predicted proteins | sample AntDrymUQ2722106_2_FD_106649 | JGI IMG/M metagenome (GOLD analysis project Ga0136613, IMG submission 106649) | Polar desert sand microbial communities from Dry Valleys, Antarctica - metaG UQ272 (21.06) | ecosystem: Environmental > Terrestrial > Soil > Desert | place: Antarctica: Dry Valley... | reverse complement strand
GAAGTATTCCTCGAACGGTCCGTCGCTGATTTCCGCGCCCGCGGGACTGCGCAAATCCGCAGTCCCGCCGGAAAGAGTTCCGGTGAAAAAGCCCTGGGCCCTGGGGATCGGATCCAGCCGGTGCCGCGTCCTCGCCAGCCGCTGGAAGCCTTCCACCAGCACCACGTCCCAGCCCGACATGGCCCGTACGAGGGTATCGAGAAGGTCTGGCGTCCCCCGCCGGCGGCGGAACTTTACTGCATTCGCGACGTCCACGCGCCGCGCCCGGCGGTCCAGCGCCGAAACCAGCCGCGCCCCGACCAGGTCGCCGATGTAAGGGACGGCCCAGTCGTCCGAGGTCTCAATGTGCTGGTCTTCCCACAGCCGGTCGATCGAGCGCCGGCTCGCCGCGGCCTCGGCGCCGATCAGTTCTATAATCCGTCGCAGTACGCCAGGATTCGCCGCAATCCCATCCTCATTGCGATAGACCTCGGGCACGAGCTGCCATAGCTTCTCCGTGTAGCAGCTCTCGTAGCCGTCCCGCACTGCGGTTCCGTTGCTCATGCTCTAGGTTCCGCTGCCCGCCGGCGCGCTGCCGATCGGATCCACGCCCGTCGCCGTCACGCTGCCCGCCGCACTGAAGTCCAGATACTTACCCGTTTCGATGCACGTGCCACTCGAGTTTGAGATCAGCGGCCCGCCGCTCCCGGTGGAGAAGCCCATTCCGCTGACGGCGATCACGCCGTCCACCTGCGAGACCGCCTCATAGAGAACGCTGGGCCAGAACAATCCTCCGATGCGCGCCTGCTCGAGGCTCAGCACGCCGGTTCCAGGCGCTGTTAAATGGGCGAGCACGGCCGCGGCAACCGTCTCTTTCACATGGCGCTGATCCACCTCAACGCCGATCGAAACGGTCGCTGGAATCGGCTGAGCCTTCGTCACCTCGATGGGGACTGTTGGATCCGCCTGCGAGAGCAATGTCTCTTGAATGACAGTAGAGTCCGCCTCGCCGATATACAGGACCACGACACCCGCCTGCATCTGAGCCGGAATCCAAAGCCACTCCGCCCTGGCCTGGATGACTCCGGCCTGCTGACGGGCCAGGGCCTCGAAGTCCACGGCGGAAACCGCCCGTCCGAACAACAGCGCGGTTCGAGGGGCATTGGTCCTTAGTTGTTCCGGCTGGTCCGGATCCTTGCCCGGGCCGGCGGCCACGGGAGATCGCACGGAGCGCAGGCCCTTCACCGAGCCCGCAAGCTGGGTGATGGTCCCCTCCGGTGGAGCTGCGGCGCCCGCCCCAAACCGGTAATTCGCGACAACGTTCTTTACACCCGAAGGAAGCCGGGCGCCTCGCACTCCGTCGCCGAAGGTCACGAACGTGTTCTGGTCGTCGTCGTGGCGCACCGTATACACGCTGTCCTCAGGTCCAGAGCCGAAAAACGTGACGGCCTGGTTCCAAAGCACTCCGTCCACCCAGATCTGAAGCGTGCTGACGGGCGTCGCGCTCGCGCCTGGAGACGAGAGCGGCAAATACGTCAACGGCTTCTTGCGCAGCTTGAAGCGCTGGTTCGCGATCCGCCCGTCACCATTGCCCAGTACTTCGCCGAAGACGCTCTCGCCTCGCGTGGTCTCGACGATGTTGCCGTAGATCGTCAGGGGCAGACGCAGCGCGGTAGTGGGTAACTGTTCGATAGCGAGCGCCTGAAAACTCGCCCTGCCGTCGGATGTGAAGGTGATTCTACCGTCGGCCGCCACGCCAATCTTGGCGGCGTCGGAAATGAGAAACTCCTGTTCCAGCACCCCCATGACATTGGTAGTTTGCGAAAGGCCCTCGGCCGCGGCGGTAGCGATGGCCTCCGGAGGCGGCGCCACGATTCCATCGAGCGGAATTCCTTCCGTGCTGGCGAGGTCGGCCGCGCTTACCTCGGTCTTGCCCGAGTTGGTGGGCTGGCCGCCATCGACAAAGTCGAAGAGAAACGTAAGCTCTTCCGCGGCGGTCTCGAACGACGTCGGAACGGCCGGCTGAATCGTCAATTCGGTCGCCGCCACGGTCGGCGAGGGGATGACAATGTCGTCGGCGTCCGGTATAGTGATCGTTTCCGGTGGGATCCTCGTGACTTTGACCGCGCCCACTCGAACGGATGTGATTGTCGCGAAGTGGTATTGCGCTTCGGCGCTCCCGAGATTGCGCGCCACGATGATGGGGTCCGACCGTCGAAACGCGGTCGGCAGTTGATCGAAGAACGCCCGCGTGCCGCCCGACACGTTCTCAACCGGAGGCGCTGTTGTTTTCACATCGATCACCGGCTCGTTGATAGTGGGTGTCGTCGTTTGCGTCGGCCTCCTCGCCCGTAAGGTGGAAAGGTCCGTATCAACCGGTATCGTGACGGCCGGCTCCAGGGTAGTCCGAATGTAGGTTAGCGAATCTTTGCCTTCAAACGACCCGGTCGCGGTGACCAGCGTCACTGGAGGACTCACCGGATTCGCGACGCCCGCCTGGCGGCTGTCGAATAGAACCAACTCATTCGCCGCCAGCCCGAAGCCCGCGGTCTCAAAGAGCAGATGGCGAACGTTCGGCCCGGCCGAAGGGCTTCCTTTCTTCTGATTCGTGGCCGCGCCGGTGTCGGTCGCGTCGGGAGCCGCATCCACGGTGGGGCGCCGCTTGAAGGTGATGACCCTCCATTGGTTTTTCAACGGATGGATGGTCCGCGCTGCCGTGGTTTCGAATACCTGCGGCGGCTCCGCGGCGAAGGCGCTCGAACGGAAGCCCGTCGCCGGCGGCAGAGTCACGGCCACGGCTCCGCCTGCAAGGGCAGCTACCGTCGCCGTAGCCGCTACGCCGGAGCTGGGCGTGTAGCCGAGCAGCTCGACGATGCGTCGCAGTGACGGACGACGGACCGCCGTGCGTATGTATGTCTCATTCGCCGCCCGCTCATCGTAGAAGCTGAGAACGTCCGAGATGTAGGCCCACATTTCGAGCCACATCAGCCCGAAATCGTTCCCTGACGGCTGCCATCCAGCAAGTGCACCCGGGTCGGCGCCGAGCGCGCGAAGGAGATCGCGGCGTACCTCGGGAAAGCCCCGCAACTGCCGGGGCAGCGACGACAGCCCTGCCGGCAGAGTTTCGAGCGGTGATCCCGGGCGCGGGTCGCAGCAGCTCATGCGCCGCCCTCCGTAAGGAGAGTTACTATCCCGCGCTCGGGCCGGAGCGGAGCGTTTTCAACCCGAATCAGCTCATCATCGGCGACCTCGAACGCGAGCCCCTCAAAGTCGTGAAACTCGGTAACTCCGTGCGTTCGGATTTCGATTCCGGGCACCGCCTCAACGCCTTCCACGGCGACGATGGCGGCCTCGAGCGCGCTCCGCCTGAGCGGGGTTCCGAACGTGAAATTGTCGGGGTCGAAGAAGCCAGGTTGCGGCCGGACGCCGCCCTTCCCGAAGAGCGCCTCCATCACGCGAACGCGAACCTGGCCCGGGAAGGCGTCTCGCGATACGCAGATGCTGATGGCGAGATCGAGGTTGAGGAACTTCGGGTCCTTTACGATCACGTCGCGTCCGGCCTGACGGCGGCAATGCAGCAGAGCCTCGACCTGTTCGCGCCGGTCCGGCGAGAGTTCGAAGGCGTTCGACGGATCCACCGCGGTCATCACCGAAAGCCAGGAACCCGTCCACCGGAAGGTTCCCTGCGCTCGTTGCACGAAGTCCAGTTTCTCGGCCTGAGCGCCGTAGTCCTCCGGGCGCACGGCGAAGAACGTCTCGGACTTGTAAGCCTCGGGCGTCAGCAGCTTGATTTCTGTGGCACTTTCCGGATCGACTCCGCTCGTCACCGGAAACGGATTGCCCACTCGGACGAGCTGCGCCGCAAGCGGGCTGATTTCGGCCGGGATTTCGAGCGCGCTTACCGCACTCGCCGGAACGTTGGCCGATGCGCCGGAGCCCAAGCGGTACTCGACCTCGAACAAAGCGTCTTGCGGGGGCAGCCTTCCGAATTCCCCATCGCCGAAGCGCACCGTGTAGCCGGCGCTGCTGGCATAGTCGCGATGGACGATCTCCTCACCCCCGAGCCAGCGTCCCACAATGCGCTGCCAGGTCCCGTCCTCGAGGGTGAACACGGAGTCGTCACTGCCTTCGGCGATCAGCGTGCGCCGGAAGAACCATTCGTCGCGATTTCCAGTGCTCTCGTCGATCTCGAAAACACGCACCTCCGGCTCGGTCCGCCGCAAATCTTCGGCCGGGTCAGCAAACGCCAGGCCGCCTGCGTCCGTTCCGAGAAGGCTCAGCAAGTAGATGGGAGGCCGTGACGAGCTCTCCTCCTCCAGTTCCTCGCAAGTACTCCGTCTGAGGAGCAGGCTGGGGTCTGTGCGCGAGAAAAGTGGCCCTTCCCGCTCCACCGCCGGAAGCGTGGTGTCCGTATCGGTCTCCTCGAGTGGCCCCAGACGGAAAAGCGTGCCTCGCGACTCACCCGCCGTCGCTGGAACGATGTTGCCGGAAAGCTCCAGTTCCTCGTATGGGATCGCGAATGGCGGCGCGTCCGCAGGATCCCAACGCACACGCGCCACGTCGATGTTGAACAAATCATCGTGCTCAAGCTGGACAGCCACAATCCGGACCACATCGGATGGATCGGCCGGGCGGTCGCGAAGCAGCAGCAGGCGGCCGGCGCTCCAAAGGTTCGCCGCGTTCTGATCGAAGACCACACCGCCCGGATTATCCGGGTTGGCCGGATCGTTGCGGACAAACAGCTCCGTCGCGCCGGCCTCCAGGCATTCCTGGTCATCGTCGAAAAGATAGACCGTGAAGTTCGCCGGGTTCCACAGCGCGTCAACCGGAAAATTCTCGCCCCGGTCCCGCATGCCTTCGCCGAGCTCGAAACGGATGGGCGTCGAACCCTGGACGGGCGCCCATACCGGGTCGCCACCTTCCACCGAGGTCACGCCCGGCTGAACCGTGAGCTCGAGCAGGGTCCTGCCCATGCGGCCGTCGTGAATTTCGTAGTCGAGCAGGCGCGCCTTCTTGCGCAGCGAGCGCCGCTCCGTCGCCGTCTCAAGATACGCTTCCCGATTGTGGCGGTCCTGCAAGTAGGAGAACTCGTCGCCGAGCGCCGCCATCACCTCCATCAACATCACGCCGACGTCGGCTTCGATCGGCAGTTGCCAATTCGGATACCGCTGAGCCGCGAAGTCCAGCAAAGCGTTTCGGAAGCTGACAAAGTCCCGCGCCAGGTAGTCGACCGGGAAATCGACCATATCGTCGGGAGGACACTCTTTCAGCGGGTCGGCGCAATCGAGCCGGTCTTCGCAGCCCACCTTGAAGGAAAACTGAACGTCGTTGAAAAAACGATCGATCCGCTCGTCGTCGATCAGAAGGCGATATTCCGTGAAATCACCCGGCTCAGCCACGCAGATCTCGACGTAACGCCTGCCGGCCTCCGTGTCGTCGTCCCACAGCATTCCATCGCCGGGGCAGAGAACCACTTCCACGTCCGGCGCGGCGCCGCGCGGATTGTAGATACGAAAGTCAGTGAGAGACAGCGGCTCCGGAATCACCTGCGGATCGCCGACATTCTCGAAGGGCGGACGCAGGTCGCGCGGATCGGTCAGGAAGTAAATGCGCAGCCTGGTCTGGTCGCACTTGTCCACTACCTGCACGAACTCGATCCCGGTGAAGTCCTCGGATCGTGAGCGGAGTTGGGAGAGTCGGTCTCCGGGCGCGGGCATCAGAGTGTGACCTCCAGGTTGATCACTGCCTGGTCGCCGCGCGCTTTCAAGGTGTAGGCGATGGCCACATCCAGGCGGCCGTCCTCGAACGACGCGTCGACCCGGTCCACTTTGATCAGGGCACCAAGCCAGCGGTCCAGGCTCTGGAACACGGTGGCCTGGAGCAGTGTTGCCGTCTCCTGGCTGCTCGGCGAAAAGACCAAACGCCGCAATCCAGCGCCGAAGTCCGGCCGATTCACGCGCTCCCCCGGAGCCGTCAGCAGCACCTGCTTGATCAGCTGAACGACGTAGGCCGGGTAGTCGGTCTCCTTGCGCAGACGCCCGAGGGACGCGTCAACGGCTACGGGATGGTAAAGGCCTTCAAACAACGCCGGCATCTAGAGCACCTCCACGGCGCCGTCGTTCACCTTGAAGGAGGCCGCCGACAACTCCGTCTTGCGCCCTCCGGCCGCCTCCTGCTTGACCGTGGAACTTTTATGCAAGATCTCCTGCGCGGTGAGCTTGATCTGCGACCCACTGTCGTTTTCGATAATGATCTCGCCGTTGCCGTCGTCAATGCGCAGTGTGAATTTGTTTGTCTTGAGAAACTTGATCTTCGGGTCGGAGTCGGCTTGGTCCACATCATTCTCGGCCCAGAAGAAACCCACCCAAATCGGGTACGAGACGTCGCCCGCTTCGAACTCGACCCAAACGCCCGTTCCGACCTCAGGCATCGCGTAGAATCCCAGGTTCGGCCCCGCGTACGGTACGCACGGCGCGGCCCAGACCTCGACCAGGCCCAATACAGCCGGGGCCGTCACGCGAAGACGGCCGCGTTTAAGGGGGTCGATGTTATCGACGACTGTCCCGCGATATTTCCCGTAGTAGTGAGTGCGGGTCTCGAGCGCAACTGCCATGCCGTCTCCCATCAGGAACCTCCCAGGGCGTTGCGGAGCAGTTCAATCCGCATCTTGTGGGCGGAGGAGTCTACTGTGTGCGTGACTGCCTTCACGAAGTAGTCGCCGCTGTTGAGTTGTCCCGCGCCGGTCACCCGCACAACCTGATGCGGCGCGACAAAGGCGTTCAGTGCTTGAACGCTTGTCTCGGCCGTTGCCTGCACCGACCACGATGCATCGTTCAGGGCCGCCTGCGTGCGCACGCGCGCCTCCTCGGCGTTGCCCGCCGTGACCAGCCTCCGCGTGCGCGGCTGCGCCGGCGCCGGCGCTTCCTCGCCCAGCGTTTCGGTAGTCGCCTCCGGCGCTTCGGTTTCGGTCACCTCGCCCGAGTCGGCATCGACGCGCTCGATGGGGCCGGACTGGTTCGGCGCCTCCGCGTTTGACTGCAGCTCGAAGCTGGCCACGTTCGAGCAGCCATCTCCCGAGTTGAGCTTCAACTCGGCCGCGCTGTCCGGCGCGAGCACCAGCGGCGGCGTGAAACCCAGCGGGTTGGCTGCCGGGCGCGGCGGCGACGGCTTGAAGTGCGCCGTCTCGGTAAGCTCGAAACCCGCCAGCCCCTCGCCCGCTTCCCAATCGATCCAGAAACGAGAGTCGTTGCGTCCGGCCAGCTTGTCCAGGAAAGCGAGATCCGTTTCCGACTGATTCAGAGTCGTGGTGTCTTCCTCGTAACTGATTTCCGTATCCGTGATGTCCGTCTCGAAGCCGTAACGTTCCAGGATCTGTTTCGCGATGTCGCTGGCCCGCCCCTGGTGCGCTTCGTTTCGCTCCTCCCTGTCCATTACCAGCCGCCGGTCCTGGCACATAATCTCAAGCGATGAGCCCGCGCCGCCCTCGGCCACATTCACCTTGCGCTCGGTGATGATCCCGTGCGCCATCACGTAACTTTCACCATTGAGATAAGCCGTGACCGTGGCTTCGGTGTCCGGATCTCCGGGATTCAGCCTTTCATCGTCGAGCAGATTGAATTCCCCCTGGCAGATGTCGATCGCGAACTTGATGCGGAACGTGGTGGGACCCTCGATCGTTTGCTGCACCTCGATCTCCGCCGCCTCCTCGCTGAGCGCGTTGTCCGGCTGGCGGTTGATGGCGATCTGGTAACGGATGTCCCTCATGGCTTCCCCCTACCGGACCATCCCCGGTATTTTTATGCGCTCCACCTCTTCCAGCGCGTCGGGCACGAGTGCTCCGTTCAGTTCGACGATTCGCCAGTAGCCATATGGGTCGGCCAGCAGGGAGTTCGCCAGGTGATCCAGCCGTTGTCCCTGTTTCCTGACGTACTCGCCGATGGATCTTTCCCGCGGCGGCTCGATCATTGGTAATGCCTTGACCTCCCGGCCGCGGCGGTCGACGACCGAGTAAGGCTCGAGCGCCGGTTTGACATATCGGCTCTTGCGATCAAAAACGGCCACGACGATTCCTCCTCAGAAGGGCAGCAGGCTCAGCGCCTGCGCCGCGTTACGCGCGTTGTACTGGAGCGCCAGCGCGCTCTGCTGCAAACGGAAGAAGCGGTAAGCGGCCACCGCCAGTTCGATGGCCGGTCCGGACTCGCAGCGGAACACGTCCGGAGTCAGCACCTCCAGCGAGAGACTGATCTTCGCCACCAACGTATACAGCGAAGGCAGAAACGCCGACTCGTCGATGCTGTAATCAGTCACCCGCACCGGCAGAATCCTCCCGGGACCCCACACCAGCAGCGCCACCGGAACCGTGGGACGTTGCGGTGGCTGCGGCGCCCCGGCCAACGCCGCGGCCGCACCCAGTAGGTCACCCAGAAGTCCCTGCGAGGGAAGCAGCAGTTTTTCAATCGCGGCGATCCGATCCGACACACCGATCCCGGCCGCGATCGGATCGCTCTCCTCTAGCTGGTCCGCGGCATCGAAATGAATCTCCAGGGTGATCGCCTCCTTCGGATCGAACGGCTGCGCCGTCGGCGCGAGCTGCCCGCGTCCCGTTTGATCGACTTCAAACGGATTCCACGGCGTCAGTTTCCTGGTCATCGTCTCGGGGTTGTATTGGAACGGGATCACATTCGGTACGATGCCGATCACATCCTCCGCCAGTTGCACGAGCGCGCCTCGCACCAGCCGCGGACTTCTCGTAAATCCGGTTTCCGGCATCTAGCGCCTTCCTCGCGATATGGGATTTGCGAGCTGATCCGCGATCGAATTCGCGACCGATTCTCGCGACATGGATGCCGTGGCTGTGACCCGCGCCCGGATTGTGTCGCGGCCGGCAAGGGCTCCGAGACTGCCCACCCGCAACGCCAATTTCGATGCGACCGCCATGGCGAGAGCCTTTGCAGAGCGTGCATCGCCCGACGCGACGCGCAGCTTCAGACTGCCGATTCGCGCTCGTGTAATGGGTGGGCCGCTTTTGGCCGAAACGCTCATCTTCTTCCTCCTTTGCCGTCTAGCTCAAGCGACACGCTCGAACCCTGGTTCGACAACTCGCGCTCCAGGCCGCGCCGGATATCCTCGATTCCCACTGGCCGCGCGGCCCTGCGGGATAGAAACATCGCTGCTAGAGTGGCGTTCTTGATTTGAGCGCCCGTAGCTTCCACCTTTTCGGCTGCCTGTTCCAGCTCCTTCGCCAGCGCCTTTTCGCGCTCCTCGCCGGCGAGTTCCCGGACCACCTGCCGCCAGATAGCCAGGCGCTGCGCCACGTCCGGTCGGGGAAAAAACATCAGGTAGCGTACGCGGCGGACAAACGCCTCGTCCATGTTCTGGCGCTTATTTGTCGCCAGCAGCGCTACGCCAGGATAGTCTTCAATCAGCTGCAGCAAGTAGTTCGTGTCGGCGTTGGCGTAGCGGTCGTGAGAGTCGCGAACCTCCGTTCGCTTGCTGAACAAGGCGTCGGCCTCGTCGAACAGCAGCACGCCGTTCATGTCCGCCGCGCGCGCAAACAACCGCTTCAAATTTTTCGCCGTCTCGCCAATGTACTTGTTGACAGTGGAAGCCAGATCGATGCGGTACAGGTCCAGTTCCAGTTCCGCCGCGATGACCTGGGCCGCCATCGTCTTACCTGTCCCTGGAGGCCCGGACATCAGTCCGATGAGACCGGTGCCCCGTGGGAAGAGCCGCTTTACCCGCTCGTTCTCCCAAAAGCGGATGCGGTCCCGAGCCTCGAACAGAAACTCATCCAACAGCCGCCCCAACCTTTCCGGCAGTTGGAGGTCTTCACGTCGGAAAGGACAATCGAGCAGATGGCCGAGATCGTCCAGACGCCCACGTGAAAACTCGCGCGCCAGTCGCCGTACTTCCTCGAAGCTTTGCGGGGATTGCGCCGCCACATGCGCGATTTCGCCGGCCTGCAACAGATATCTTTCCGAGAGCCGGCGTTGGTTCTCCTCCGTCCAGGCGCTCGACATCGGGAGAAGTTCCTCCCACAGGGTGCGCCGTTCATGAGAGAGCAGGCGCGGCATCTCCACCCGCTCCTCGCGCCAACCCAAATCGGACGGCGCCTCGCCCGGCGGTTCCAGTACCGCGAACTCGACCGGCAGCTTCGTGTCGCTCGACGTGCACGCGCGCAACACTTGTCCGCCAGACCACGCGACCGCGCATCCGTGGAGCAACGCGTGGCGCCTGACTCGCACTTGCACACGCGGCCAGCTCTGCTCGGTAATTCGCGATGTATCGACTGCCACAAGCGAGCAGCCCATGTTCCGCGCCACGCAGGCCGCGAGCGTCCGTCTGCCGCTTAGCCGCTGTCCCACCAGCAAAATCCTGTTTGGCAAGCCCTGTTCCAAAGCTCGTGAGATCCGCTCGCTCATCTCCGCAACCGGCCACCGTGGCCGAGCAGGCTGGGGCTCTACATAGGTGGCGCAATCGAGCAGTTCCCGATCAATCTCGGTGCTTCCCTGCAGAAACTGGAGGATGTAGGGATCAACGCGCAGCGGCGGAGACTCGCCCGGGTCGGCCGCATCCGCCTCTAGGACCTGCCACCTGGCCAGCGCTCCAGCGGGGCTCCACATGGATCCTCGCCCATAGCCGCACAAGCGCCGGGCCAAAGTCTCTGTCGCATGGCTCTTCCGTGCCACGTCACCCTCGAGATATCCATAGATCTGCGCGATGCTCGGATCGAGATGCGCCGCCAGGCAGACCTGCAGGAGATCGGCTTCCGAGGCCGTCCCGCCCAGCGCCTCAATCAAGTGGCGAAATGCGTTGTCCGGGGAGTTCGCAATGGCGTCGCCATAACTGGCAGCCCGCGCGGCCAGCTCTCGCGAGCGCGAGTCCCGCTGGTGGAAACGAGCCTCTTTTTGCGGCGAGTCCAGATCCAGCAACCCCACCCGCAGGTGAGAGGGCAAGCCCGCATGGGCGGCCACGCCCGGCTCCGCCTTCGAGAGAGTCTCCAGCCAGAGCAGCCGGCGCGTCGCCAGTGCGCGTATGCGGTGGAGCACCGCATCGAGCACTCCGATCTCGACCGGCGCTTCGTTGAGTTCGATGGCCACCGCACCCTTTGTCTCGACCGCCATCAGAACACCGCCCATGCCGGCGTCGAGCCGGCTCCGTTGATCAGCAGATTTACTGGCAGGGGACTCGGCCTCGAAGCCGTGTCCACGGCAAAATTAATCTGATCGGTATTGGGCACGAAGTCGTAGTTCCCCGCCGTCGTCGTATCCGCGTCTCTCCGCAGGACTCCGCCGCCGGCCGAGAGCTGAATGTCGAGTTCGTCGCGCAGATAGCTGCCGAATAAAGTCAGTCGGAACCGTCGCGCCGCGGGAGGTCCGCCGAGTCCGGCTACGGAAACCACTTGGGGTGTCACGGCGAAAACCAGTTCGTTGCCCGACTGCTCGAAAAGCCTGCCGGTCGTGTCGCCCGCAAGCTGTCGCGCCGTGATCACGCGCAGCGAAAAAAGGCCCGGGTACAGCGTCAATGCCGCCCCCTGGTCGTCCTGGACGTCCTGCCGGATCCCGACCGTGATCTCCGGATCGCGAACATCGAAACTCCAGTCCGGATTGTTCCCGTCGTCCACATCGATACGAAAGCTTCGTTCCACCGGCGCGGCCGCACCCAAACTCGTCGGACCGCGCAGCGCCAGGAACGTCCGCTGGTCACGAAGATCTGACCCATCGATACGAAACCGGTTATTTTCAGGCGCAACCTCCGGCGTAATCGCGCCCGCCGGGAACAGCGATACGCGCGCCGGGTTGGACACCAGGAACTGAAACGGCGAAGCCGGATCGGGCGGAGCAAATCCAGGAGGCGGAATGAATCCCACCATGTTCTGGACCGACTGAAGAAACGGTTGGCCGGAGACCGAAACAAATCCGCCGAGCGAGTAAACGATCCCGGGGGTCGACGTGACCGGAGGCGTGCTGAGCAAAATCACGCGTGCCTCGTAGTACAGCGCCAGACGCGCCGCCCGTTCCTGCTCGTTGCTCCAGAAATTTACGGTTTCGTCGATGCCGACCGGACGCAGAATCAGCTCGATCCTGTTGTCGGCCCCCGAAAGATTAGCTGTCTGGAATATCGGGTTGTTGGGAGGATTCGGCGGTACCGCCGGGATGACGGTCTCATCCGCGATGACCGGAAAATCGTGCATCGCGCGCGCCACATAGCCCAGCAGGCGCTGCTCGATCAACGCGCGATCCCCACCGCCCGTCGCGCTGGTATTGCGGGCTGTGATCACGTAGTTGAGAATCAATCCCGTTTCGGTGTATTGGATCGGAGATTGAGCAACGACGGGCCGCCGCGGCGGCATGTTTTTGCGGTGCGGATCCTCGACAATATGGAACAGGTACAGGCTGATGACGTTCGGAGCGGCGTTCGTCTCGTCCTCCGGCGGAGCGGCGGACACGTCGAAATCATCGGGAAAGGTGTCCCGCGCGATAGCCTGACGAATGAGAGTCGCGACCGCCGTCGTCACCCTCGATATGTCGGTCAACGGCACGGCCTAACGTTGCCTCCATCCGAATGCGCGCCTGGGTGCGCTGCGAGGGCCGGCCGCCTTCGGACTGGGCCGCGGCGCGTCTGTCCCTTGGGCGGACTTGACCGCCGGAACGACCTCGACTTCGATTTTGCCGATCTCCAGATGCGTGATTGGCCGCATGTCGCGGAGTGCGCTCCGGAGCGGCCGCGCTTCGGCCGCTTCTCCCAACCGGGTTTGCGGCCTCTGCGAAGAAGAATCCTTCCCGCGCGCGGCTTGTTCCTCCTGGCCGGAGTTGCGGGATCGACCCTCGACCCACTGCATCGCCTGACGTAACGCATCCATCGCGGGGTCCGCCGTGCGATCGCGCCGTGGCAGCGGTTCCCGCGCCGCCTCGTGCGTGGATTCCATTCGTGAGTTGCCGCGCTCTCGGCTGCCTTCAGCCGCAGCTTGGTCAGGCCGAGCGTTCGTTCGAAGGGGCGGCACTCCGGCCAAGGGTCGATCCGGCGAAGGTATTGGCTTCTCTGGAACGGACGGCGTTCCGGAATCGCTGGCTGTCTGTGTCCGCGGCCTCGTGGGGCGGGCGACCGAAGGTGGATATACCTGTCTCGAGGTTTCGCTGGCGCGTTTTGCTCGCGCTGGAGCACTCTCGCTTTCGGACGCGGTTGGGACGGCTGGAATGGTGGGCGGCGCAATTCGAGGCTCGCCGATCGGCGACGGTGACCGCTCACTCGCGAGGCTCCCGGATCCATCGGGGGGGCTTGGCATCACCGGCTCGTTTTCGCCTGCCGCGTCGTTTCTCTCGCGCACCACAGGCACATCGAAGTGCTCGGCAAACGAATCGATGTTGAGCCGCTGGTCCGCTTCGGCGAGCGGCGACCGGCTGGGCATGGCCGGCCGCATCTTTTGTGCTCCGGCCACCGGTGCTCCCGTCGCCGACAGCCGCCGGGCGGCTCTCATCAGATATTTCATGCCCACCTTCCGTCCGAGGCGGCTTCGGCCAAGACCAATCCCGCGTGCTGCCGGCGCTCGCGGCGAGGCATTTCGAGAATCTCTCTCCGCGACCAGCGGTAGGCCCGCGCCAGCTCGTGTACTTCACGCGTTAACAGCGCGCTTTCCCGCCACAGGGCGGCGAACAGGAACTCGTCCATACGAAATGGCAGCGCCTGCTCGGCGCCGCAATTCGGACATACACCGTCGACGTCCGTGTCGAGCGTCGGCCCGGCGAGCGCCATGACGCGATCCAGAGTCTCGTCCGTGTAACGGGGATCCTCCTGCAGTACACATCGGGCACGCAGCGCTGCCGCCGCGTTTTCCTGATCGAGGGCGGCCACCTCAGCCAGGTCCTCGCCCGTGGGCAGGCGGAATCTCAGCGTACCCAACTGGTACGCGCCCTGCCCGTCCGGTCCATCGAGTTCTTCGAGCAGTTTCTCGTCCGCGGCGGTTGCTTCCGTCACCGCGTCCCAAAAATCGGCGATGGTAAAGCTCAGGGCGTAGGACGAGCCGCAAGCCGAGCAGGAGACATGGCTCTCCACCTCGTCGCCGTAAAGACTGTGATAAATTGCCGCCAGCACGCGGTCGGTCTCCGCCAACGTAAGCTTCGCGGTGTCTCCCGCTCGCGCGGCTGCGCCCGGCCGGTCCACAAGCAAGGCATCGATGAGTTCTGTTGCCGAGCCGCTCGACAACTCGTCGTTCCCAGAAAGCTCTCGCAAATACACCTTCCGCGACGGCTCCCGATCCGGTCTGGTGTGCATGCACAAATCCACGTGGATCATGATCCAGATCCATATTGTGAGGCGGCCGACCCTAAGTCTCTGTCGGTTCCACGACGTCCAGGTCGCGTTCAAAGCCTTCGTACTGGACGACGACCGATTCGATCGCCACGGCGTTGGCATTGGCGTCGAGCTCCGGCTGGGCCGTGTACTCGGAGACCCAGCACCGGAAGAGGCGGTAAGCCTTGACCGGGACTCCCTGCAAGTTATTCATCTTGATCAGCGTGTCGCGCTTATATAGGGCCAGGGATACCGCGCCCTCGCCCGCGGTGCTGTAGACGAGGTTGGCCCACTCCTCGAAGTCCGTGTCGTGGGTCACGCCACGTTCGAGCGTAAGCGGCTCATATTTCGTCATACCGGGCGCGTGGCGAGGCGTGCTCAAGTCTCCGCCGTCCCGATGGCTCACCACCTCAGTGGTCCGCTTGAGCGCGCTCATCTTGCTTAAGCCGGCCACTGGTTCCTGGCGTCCTGCAAAAAACAACAGGAATCTGAAATTCTTGTAGGGATCAATGCGTGTGTTTTTAGTGAATTTGGCCATGCCGGTTCCCCTCTCGAGTGGTTCGACAGGTCTAAACCTGGACCTGTCCCGCTAGCTGCTGAATCGTGATGACGATGAACTCGGCCGGGCGCAGCGGCGCGAATCCCACCAGCACGTTGACTACGCCGAGCGCCTGGTCCTGCGGCGTTGTGGTCTCGGCATCCGCTTTCACAAAGTAGGCTTCGCGCGACGTTCGGCCGGCGAAAGCGCCTCGGCGGAAGAGACTGTTCATAAACGCGCCCCCGGCCAGTCGAATCTGCGCCCATAGGGGCTCGTCGTTCGGCTCAAAGATTGCGAAGCGCAGACCCCGCACCAGGCTCTCCTCAATGAACAAAGCAAATCTGCGCACGGGCACGTAGCGGTAGTCGGTATTGCCAGAGTTGTCGAAGCCATCCAATGTCCGGGCTCCCCAGCTCACGACACCGGCCGGAAACGAGCGCACCGCGTTGATCGCCTCGGGATTGATCAAACCATTTTGTTCGTCCGACATCGGGACGCGGACACCGAGCACGCCCAGGATGCTGCCTTCCAGTCCTGCAGGCGCCTTCCACACTCCGCGGCTACCGTCGATGCGAGACATCAGCCCGGCGATTGAGCCGCTCGGATCGATGTTCTTTCGCGTCCCGTTGGAAGCAATAGTCACTTGCGGCCACCAGACCCCCGTGTGGTCCTTCACGACGCCCGTCCGCGCGTCCAGAAGCTCCGCCAGCACGCCGTCGGGCGTCTGCAGCGTCGGCTCGATGTCGGCGATAAGGAAAGCGCGTTTCTTCTGACAGAACGAACTGGCCGCTCCCCAGAGCGTCGAACGGATACTCGGGTCGCCTGTGTCGTCTGCGCTCTTGGGCAGGATCAGCAGATTGAACAGATCAACTTTCTCATCCAACTGCTGGTAAGCCGCGTCATACTCGGGTCCCTGCGGAACATTGCCGTCGGCGCCGCCTTGCAGCGGCCCGGCGGCGCTCGCGGCGACGATGCCTTCGAAGATCTGGTTAGCCGCGCTCAGAGTCTGTGAATTTATCGATTGTCACATCCGAAAACCGATGCGAGGCTAAAACCGTCGGCAGACCGACCTCAGAGGCTGGCCTAGTTCCCGT
>Ga0136613_10000707_pt1 | contig 15924 bp, 12 predicted proteins | sample AntDrymUQ2722106_2_FD_106649 | JGI IMG/M metagenome (GOLD analysis project Ga0136613, IMG submission 106649) | Polar desert sand microbial communities from Dry Valleys, Antarctica - metaG UQ272 (21.06) | ecosystem: Environmental > Terrestrial > Soil > Desert | place: Antarctica: Dry Valley... | reverse complement strand
TCCCTGCGTTCGACCCCCCGAGCTGGGCCGACGAGCTCGAAGCCCTCGCCGTCGCCGTCCTCCCCCTCCAGGGCTGAAGCCGGCTCCCGCTCCCGCCCGCGTTGGGACCGTAACCGGTGCTCTACACCGGTTTGGGTCCCAACGTGACGCTGACACGGCGCGAGCTCCGACCGATCACGGCGGGACCCGGCGCCGCCCTACTCCAGCTCCTCGACGGTGAGGTCGTCGTCGGCGTAGCGGGCCCGGAGGACCTTCTTGTCGAACTTGCCGACGCTCGTCTTGGGGACCTCGTCGATGAAGGCAAAGCGCTCGGGGAGCTGCCACTTGGCGACCTTGCCGCCGAGGAAGTCGCGCAGGTCCGTCGCCGACACGTTCGAGCCCGCCTTGCGCACGACGCACGCGAGCGGACGCTCGTCCCAGCGGGGGTCGGGCACACCGACGACCGACGCCTCGACCACGTCGGGGTGCGCCATCAGATGGCCTTCGAGCTCCACCGACGAGATCCACTCCCCACCCGACTTGATCACGTCCTTGGACCGGTCGGTGATCTGGATGAACCCCTTGGCGTCCACGCAACCCACGTCGCCCGTGCGCAGCCAACCGGCGTCGAACTTGTCGTCGCTGGGCTCCTGGTAGTAGCTCGCGGTGATCCACGGGCCGCGGACCTCGATCTCGCCGACCGCCTCGCCGTCCCATGGCAGCACCGCGCCGTCGTCGTCGACGATGCGCAGCTCCACGCCCGGCACCACCCGGCCTGTCCGCACCCGCCAGTCCATCTCGCTGCCCGGTTCGGCGTCGGCCGGCGGGTAGGCGACGGCGGCGAGCGGGCTCGTCTCGGTCATCCCCCATGCCTGGATCATGGTCGTGTCGTGCTGTTCCTCGAAGCCCTCCATGAGGCTGCGCGGCACCGCCGACCCGCCGCACACGATCATGCGGATGCTCGACAGGTCGACCGTGCCCGGGTTGTCCTCCCCGTAGCGGAGGACATCAGCCCAGATGGTGGGCACTGCGCCCGAGAACGTGGGGCGCTCCGCGGTGATGAAACGGGCGAGCGGCTCGGCTTGAAGGAAGCGACCCGGCATCAGGAAGTCGGCTCCTGCCATCCACCCCGCGTACGGGATGCCCCACGCGTTGGCGTGGAACATGGGCACGATCGGCAGCACCCGGTCGGCTTCGCTGATGCCGAGCCCCGTGCTCATGCACGCCGCCATCGAGTGCAGCACGGTGGAGCGGTGGCTGTACACGACGCCCTTGGGGTTGCCGGTGGTGCCGCTCGTGTAACACATGGCCGCGGCGGCACCTTCGTCGACGTCGGGCCAGTCGAACCCCGGCTCCTCGGCGCCGAGGAGCTGCTCATAACGCAACACCTCGGCGTGGGGCGCGGCTTCGGTGAGCACCCCGGCGTCGCCGTCGCCGATGACGACGAAGTGCTTCACCGTCCCGAGGTCGCCGGCGACCTTGGCCAGGAGCGGCACGAGCGTGTCGTCGACGAGGACGACGCGGTCCTCGGCGTGGTTGACGACGTAGGTCAGCAGGTCGGGGAACAGGCGGATGTTGAGCGTGTGGAGCACCGCTCCCATCGTCGGGATCGCCAGGTAGGCCTCGAGGTGCTCCTGGCTGTTCCAGCAGAACGTGCCGACGCGATCGCCGGCGGTGACGCCGAGACGGGACAGCGCGGCGGCGAGCAGCTCGGCCCGCTCCGCCACCTCCCCGAAGCTCGCCCGGCGACTCGACTCACCTTCGAATGTCACGACCTGGCTGTCGGCGTGAACGGCGCGACCGTGGCGCAGCAGCATCGCGATCGACAGCGGGAAGTCCTGCATGGTGCTCGCCGTCATGGCGTCCCCCTTGTGGTGTGTCGGATCAGTCAGGGTCAGAGATCGAGCAGCACGCCGACGAGCATCCCGAGCACCATGAGCGCACCGGCCCGTCGGGTGTGCAGGAAGACGAACGCCGCGTACCACAGCGGCCAGATCGGGAAGCCGGGGGGCTTCTCGGCGGGCTTGGGCGCGTCGAGCGCGCGCAGTGTCGACACGAGACGGGGGACAGCGAGCACGATGACGAGCGTCGCGATGGGCAGCGTCCCGAGCGCGACGAGCACGACCACGAGCGGGTAGAACGCGACCATCATCGCCTGGGTGGCCCGCCGCGCCGCGCCCGCTCCGAGCATCACCGGAAGGGTGCGGGTGCCGGCGGGCTCGTCCCACGGGATCTTGTCGATGTGCTTGCCCATGAGCACGGCGGTGCTCAGCAGCGCGTACGGGATCGACGCGGCGACGACCTCGGCGGGAATGCTCCCGGTGGCCGCGTAGTACGTGCCGCCGACCATCAGCGGCCCCCACACCACGAGCACGGTCGGTTCGCCCAGCCCGTGCTTCTTCAGGCGCAGCGGTGGGGCGGTGTACGCGACCGAGAGCAGGAACCCGCCGAGCGCGAACGCGATCACGGGCACGCCGCGCGCCGCGGTGAGCGCGGCGAGGATGGCGAGGTCGGCGACGTTCACCACCAGCGCGGCCACGAGCAGGCCGCGCCGGCTGATCATCCCCGACAGGACCGGGTGCGGCGCGTACAGCGCTCGCGGGTACTCGCGCGTGTCGGCCCCGATGTCGAGGTCGAAGAGGTCGTTCATCAGGTTGTTGGCCGCGTGCGCGAGAACGATTCCGGCGGCAGCGAGAGCCCAGAGGCCGATCGACGCGTCGTCGGCGTTCCACCACGCCAGCAGCCCGGCGACGAGCCCGGCCGTCACCGTCATTGGCAGCACCGACGCCCGCGTGAGGACGAGCCAGCGCCCGATCAGGTCGAGGTGGCCCTCGGGCGGGTTGCCCGTCTGGAGCACCTGGAGCCAGGTCTGCCAGGTCCTAATACCGGCGCGCGGCTGGGTATCCCGACTCCCGGTTCTGGCGACGTCGGTGGCGCTGGTCACAGTGGCAGGCTACCGGCACCGACATGACCCGCGTCGTGCTCGATCCATGTGGCAATATGCGCGCGATTGCCGCGGCAGGCGGCGATCGACGATCCACCTCAGCCTCAAAGTCCCAAGCGCAGGTCCCATCGGGCGTGCTCCGCCCGATCCGACACCAGAGCAGGAGAACGTCCATGTCTCAGCCACCCCCCGGGCCACCGCCCGGCCCCCCGCCGAGCGTCCCGCCCACCCAGCCGACGCCAGCCGACTCGGCGACGCGTGTGTCGAGCCCGGGCACGCCGACCCCCGCGCCGTCGTGGCAGCCGCCCGGAGCAACGACGCCGGGTGGCACGCCCGCGGCCGCGCCGAAGAAGAAGGCTGGCGGGGTCCCCACCCCGGTGGCGGTGATCCTCGGGATCATCGCGGTCCTCGGCGTGATCCTGGCGGTCGTCTTCTTCCTCGGCAAGAACAGCGAAGCCGACGACAAGAAGAAGGCCCAAGAGGACCTCGAGGCGACCGAATCGCAACTCAGCAGCTCCGAGACCCAGGTCGGCGACCTCCAGGGCGAGAACGCGGCGCTCGAGGAGGAGATCACCGCCCTCCAGTCGGAGCTGGGCGTCTCCGAGGAGGCCGGCGCGATCCTGGGTGACGTGGTCGCGACCGCCACCGTGGCGGCCGACGACCTCTTCGCCTGCGCCGACTCGGCTTATGCGATCCTCCCGGCGATCATTGCCGGCACTGCGACCGCCGAGGAGGGTGCAACGGTCGACGACCTCTGCTCCACGGCCGACTCGAGCTACAACGCGCTCCTCGACGCCCTGGCCTCGCTCGAGGCGGCCGGCGGGTAGCTCGAACCCGTCCCATCGGTCCCGCGGCGAATGGGCCGGGCGGTCTCAGCCCCCGGCCCGTCCCGCGTCGGGAGCCGATCAACGCGAGAGCGCTCGATAGTCTCCGCCCCATGGCCTCCCCCACCGAGATCGTGGGCCCGGTGCCCGAAGGCGCCGACCCCGAGGAGTACGACCGACTGCGCCGCCGGGTGCTCTGGACGATGCCCTGCGGCCTGTACGTCGTCGGCAGTCGCGCCGGGGATCGTCGCAACGGGATGACGCTCAACTGGGCAACCCAGGTGTCGTTCGAACCCAAGCTGGTGGCGATCAGCGTCGAGCGCACCGCGCTCACCCACGAGCTGATCGGCGAAGGCGGCGCGTTCAGTCTCAACATCCTCACCCGCGACGACCGGGCCATCGTGCGCAAGTTCACCAAGCCGGTCGACGTCGACGACGACGCCGGGACACTCAACGGTTTCGTCTTCCACGACGGCGTGACCGGAGTCCCGATCCTCGACCAAGCCACCGCCTACGCCGAGTGCCGGGTGGAGCAGCGCGTCGAGGTCGGCGACCACTCGCTGTTCCTCGGCGAGGTCGTCGACGCCGCCTTCCAGGGCGACGAGGACGCCGAGGTGCTGCGCATGGAGGACACCCGCATGAACTACGGCGGCTAGCTGCGCCTCGTCGCGGCCAGTGAGCAATGAAAGGCGGCGCCCCGTGCGGAAGCGGCGTGATCCGCGCTGCGCAGGCGGAGCGAGCGAAGTGAGCGGAGCCGACCGGGAGCGGTGTGCGGACGAGCGACCCCGAAGGGGCGGCGCCGGGTATCCCGGCGCCGAGCGAGGGAGCCATGGAGCAGGCCCGCGGCGCAGGTACCCAGCGCCGCAGCGAGCGACCGCGACATATGAGGATGCGCGCAGCCCGCGCCGGGCTCCTCGGCGCAGCCACCGGATCGACGGCATGGCTCCTCGGTGTCCGTCTACACGGCACCGTGGTACGCGGCGTGGGTACTGCCGGTGCTGGCGCTGCGCTGGCGGTCGCGCCTCACGTGGTGGGCGTTCGGGTTCTTCGCGGTGCTGGTCGTCGACGACCGTACGGCAGCGCGGTCTTTCCCCCAGGTGTTGCGCCTGCAGACCAACTTCGGAGTGCGTCTCGGCGTGTGGCTCAACACGCTGGCGATGCTGAGCGCAGTGGCGGTTGCCGCGCTGCTCGTGATCGACAGCCTGCGCGCGTTCCGCACCCGCGCCGACGCCGCGCGCGCCACCCGACCGCGCGCGCCGTCCGCCCCGTTTTGGCGTCGCTGAGGGGCACATGTCACCCCTGTGCGACGCCAAAACCCATGAGCAGCCGCCAGCGAGCGACCGAGAGAGGCAGGCTTGCAGCGGCGCCCCTCGTGGCATCCCACTCGACTCGGACCGCGCAGGCGGAGCGAGCGCAGCGAGCGGAGCCGACCGGGAGCGAGCGCCCGGCGGCCGGGTATCCCGGCCGCCAGCGAGCGACCGAGAGATCAAGCTACGTGGTGGGACTCGAACACGAACGTGCGCTGACCGACGGCGACGCGGCTGCCGGGGGTGAGCACGGCGGGCTGGCGGGGGGCGAGCGCCGCCCAGCTCACCGCGCCCGGCGGGAGCACGAACGTGCCGTTGGCTGAACCCCGGTCGACGACGGTGACGTCCCAGCCGGAGAGGCGCAGCTCGGCGTGGACCCGCGACACCGACCGGTCGGGGTCGGCGAGCACGAGGGCCCGGGCCTGGCCGGCCACGACGCCCGGGTCGAGCTCGGGTTCTCGCCCTACGACGTAGTCGGCGTCGACGGTGAACGCCGAGCCGTCGTCGACCACGAGGATCCCGAGGGGCGGGCGGGGCCCCGGCCCCGGGTTCACCGTCTGCTGGTGGAAGTCGATGCCGCAGATGGCGCAGTAGCGGGCGCGGGGGTGGTTGAAGTGCCCCCGCACGCAACGGATCCCCTCGACGACGGGCCCCGTCGCCTCCGGAGGTGCCGGAACCGCCTCGGCCGGGGCGACGGGCGGCGCGGCTGCGGGCCCCGCAACCGGTGCGCGTGCCGGCTCGACGTGGGGCGGCGCGACGGGAAGCGGTGCCCTCGCCTCTGACGCCTCGAGCGCGCTGAGCTCGACCACCTCGAAGGGGACGGGCGGCGCCGGCGCGACGGCGGCGCCATCGGCGGCCGGCGGGGAGGGCTCCCCGACCGGGACGACCACGGCGCTGGGCGGTTTGGGCGGGACCGGCTCGGCAACCGGGCTCACCAACGGGCCGGGTGCCGCGATCGGCGCGGTGGCGTCCTCGTCTTCGTCGCCCCCGTCGGAGCTGACCGATGTCGGCGCTGCGACCGCCCGGTCGGCGACCCACTCGACGACGGCACCGCCGCCTCGCACGGCCCCTTCGCGCAGATCCCCGAAGGGGTCGGCGGTCGCCACCGCGTCGAGCAGCGTGGCAATCGGCTCGAGCCCGATGACGAGCCCACCCGACTCCCACGGGACGACCCGGTCGAGCCAGTGGGCGGCCTCGCCGCCCGACAGGGTGTGCTGCTCGTCGCCGTCGAACCAGGCGAGCGCGGTACCCGGCGTGAGCACCACGGTGACCCCGCCACGCCCGGGCGCCATGGCGGCGAACGGCGGGACCTGTTCGGGCGGCAGCTCGATGGCCGCACCGATGAGTCGGCGCCCGAGCAGCTCGCCCGGTACCGGGTCGTCGCCGCCGCACACCGTGCGCACCACGTCGAGCAGGGCACCCGCAGCCGCGGCGCGCGCCGGATCGGCGCGGTCGACGACGAGCACGCCGTCCCCTTCGCGGGCGATGAGGGCGGCCCCGAGAAGCGGGACGACCTTGAGGGTGTGCGCGGCGCTCATCGCGCTCAGAACACCCGCCCGCCCTGGTACCGCCAGCGGATGAAGAACACTCGCATCGGCCCGTTGACCCAGAACCAGAGCAGCAGCCAGGTGGTGCTGAACAGGATCAGGAACGCAGTGCCCGGCACCCGCACGTCGAAGGACACGCCGAGCAGCCACGTCGAGAGACCCTCGTTGAACCCGGTCAGGAGACCGAAGAGGGCGGGCCAGTCCTTCTCCCACCGGAACTGCTGGAGACCGTGGTACACCAGCTCCCACCCGAGCCCGGCGATGAGCACGATGGCGAGGAGCTGGAAGGCGGCCTCGTAGCCGTCGCCCACCCGGTCGATCCCCGGTAGGAACGGCGTGACGATCAGCGTCCAGATGACGCCGACGGTCAGCACGACGAAGATTCGAGTCTGGAGCCGCCCATTCAATGTCGGCGTCATGGCGGCGCAGCGTAGACCGGGATCACTGGGGGGAGCGGCGGCGCACCCAGCGCCACCACTGCGACAGTGACCGGCCGACACCGATGCGGGAGCAGAACCCCCGCGACGCGAGGTCGTCGGCGATCTGGAGCGCGGCGAACTGGAGCCCGAGGAACGAGTCGACGCCGGCGTAGTAGCCGCCGAGGGTGATCGAGCCCGACGCGTACATGCGCCCCGGCTCGTTCGCCGTTCCGCGGATCTCGAAGTACGGCTCGACGTCGAGACGCCCGAGCGGGTTCGTGCCCGCCCCCGCGTGGTCGAGGAGATCGGCCAGCAGGCGGTGTTCGCGCAGGTTCCCCTCGAGGCCGGTCGCGTCGACGATGTAGTCGGCGGCCACGTCGACCATCGAGCCGTCCTTGGCCCGCAGGTGGGTGACGATCTTGCGGTCGGGACCGGGGACGACGTCCTCGACCTCGCCGTTGTAGGCGTGGTACCACCCGTTGGCGCGGGCCCGCTTGAGCTGCTCCTGCCACAGCTTGCGCTCGGGGGTGTTGGCGCCGCCCATGACCTTGAGCAGGTCGGTGCGGTCCTTGCCCTCGAGGTTCTCGAGGCGGTACCGGAGCTGCCCACCCCAGGCGCCCTTGGGCCAGTTGAACCCCTGGTAGGCGAAGCCGCCGTGGCCCCGTCGCCGCATGAAGATCGACGGCCCGTGCGTCCCGTCGGTGTAGGTGCGGAACAGGTGCAGGATCGTGGTGCGCGCCCCCCGGTTCTCGATGTCCTCGATGAGTCGCTGGAGCACGCGCGACGACACGATCCCCGCCCCCCGCACCACCACCACGGCCGGGCGGCGGACCAGGTCCTCGTAGACGTGGTCGTGAGGCTCGTAGGCGTTGACGACCCGGCCGTAGTCCTGGTGCTTCTGGCGGTACTCCTGGAGGTCGGGCAAGAACTTGAGCCCGGGGTACCCGACGGCGATGTGCACGTTGGAGGTGCGGAACGCGACCCGCCGGGTTGGGCTGGTGCCCTCGGGTGGCGTGTGCAGCGCGAAGTAGCCACCGCCGTAGCGGCGACGCACCACGCGCACCTGTCCCTTGTGCACCATCGACGCCCAGTTGATGCGCCCGGTCTCCCGGTCGACGGATCGACCCACGTCCCCGATCCGGGGCGTGTAGTAGTCGGTGAGCACCGGCTCGGTCGCGACCTGGAGCAGGGGGGCAAACCATCCGGTGAAGCTCTTGGCGGTGAACGCCTCGCGCAACGCGTAGCTCGGCCAGCCCCAGATGTTGTCGAGCACCGACGCCGAGTCGGAACGGAGGCGCTCGTGGTCGGGGATCTGCGAGTTGCGGGCGAGGTACATGTAGGTGTGCATCGGGTGGTCGAGGTCGGTGAGGACGGCGATGCTCGACGTCGGCACCCCCGCGATGCGCAGAGTGTCGGCCATCGTGAGCGAGCCGAGCCCCCCGCCGACGGTCACGAACGGCGCGTCGTAGACCGGGATGCCGGCGTCGGCGAGCATCACGTCGGACCACACGCTCGTGTCGAGGAGCGTCTGGGTCAGATCACCGGTGGTAACGGTCACGTCAGCGGCCCTCCCTCGCTTCCCCACCAGTCGAGCAGCCCCGGGTAGTCACCGTCGTTGCGGATCCCCTCCGAGAGGATCAGCGTAGGATCGTGGGTCCACACGAGCCGGGCTTCGTCTTCGGAGCCGAAGAAGCACGCGGCGCGGCCGGCTTCGACGCTCCCCTGGTCGTAGCCGTTCTCCGACGGTGGCTCCGTCGCACAACCCGGCCCCGAAGCGAGCGCGATCGCCCTGTCTTCCAGGATGAGCGAGTACGTCTCGCTCATCGACTCGGCGCTGTCGAACTGGGTGTAGAAGGCGGTGTCTGAGCCGTCGACGGGCGTGCACTCGAGCGCAGCCACCTCGCCGAAGTCGGTGTTGGGCGCGATCCCGACGCAGGTGTCGGCGTGCTCCGCCGGGACGTGGGTGAGCAGATCCTGCTCGGCCGCGGTCAGCGCATCACCGGTGCCGGCGCCCTCCGGTGGGGTGCGGTCGACCGCCTCGGCCCACCACTCGTAGAGGTCCAGATCGTTGCGGTCGTCGCGCTGCGCCGAGCCGACGAGTCGGAACTCGGGCATCGACCACAGGAGGTACGACTCGCCGCCGTCGCGGTAGCACGCGACGCGCCCGTCGACGTTGTCGTCGGTGCCGTAGTCGTGTTGCACGCCGGTGAACTCGATGCAGTCCTCGCCGGTGGCCGCTTCTTCGATGCTCCCCGCTGCGGCCGCGTCGTCGAAGGCCGTCTCGGTGGCGCCGCGGTCGCCGAAGAGGGTGAAGAACACGACGTCGGCGCCGGCGACGCTCGGGGTGCACCGCACCGCCGCCTCGGTGCCTCTCCCACCGACACCGGGCTGCCCACCCGTGCTCGCCGCCCGGCGTGCCCGCTCGCACGAGGAGCGCAGCGACGCGGGGATCTGGTCGAGGAGCTCGCGCTCGGACGCGTCGGGGAACGCCGCGGTGCCGTCGCCTCCGCCTCCCCCTCCCCCGCCTCCTTCGTCGCCGCCGCCGAGGGCGAACACGAGGATCAGGATCACGACCACGAGGGCCGCCGCGCCCGCCAGCACGAACGGCAGTGGTGAGCGCTTCTTGGCCGGGGTCGGGCCGACCGGGCCACCGGGCCCTTGAGGCGGGAGGGGCGGCGGCGACGCCGGCGGCCACGACGCAGGGGCACCGGGGCTCGAGGGAGGCGGGGGCGTGTACGGCGCTCCCGGAACCGACACCGGCACGGGCGGCGGCGTGTAGGGACCACCGGTCGGGGGTGGAGGCGGCAGGGTTTCTCCCCACGACGGCGCGGCCGCGCCGCTCGCCGCCGCCGCCGCCGCCGGGTCGATGGTCGACGCCGGAGGAGGGGGCACGAGCAGCGGAGCGCCCGACGAGACGCTGGCGCTCCCTTGGCCGAGTGCCTGCCCCGCCGCCTCGGCCAGCTCGGCACACGACGAGAACCGATCGGCGGGCGACTTGGCCATCGCCCGCGCGACCACCGAGTCGATCGCACCGGGGAGACCCGGGCGCGACACGCTCGTCACCGGCGGGGGTTGTGCTAGGTGCGAGGCCACGATCACGTTCATGTCGCCGGTGAACGGCGGCGAGCCGGTCAGCGACTCGTGCAGCACGCATCCGAGCGCGTACTGGTCGGTGCGCCCGTCGACCTCTTTGCCCTCGATCTGCTCAGGAGCCGCGTAGTAGAAGGTCCCGAGGAACTGGCCGGCCTGGGTGATCCCGCTCGTCGCCGACAGGCGCTTGGTGAGCCCGAAGTCGGCCAGATAGGCCCGCCGCAGGTCGCGCGCCAACAGGATGTTGCCCGGCTTCACGTCGCGGTGCACGATCCCGGCGGCGTGCGCGGTGTCGAGGGCGTCGCCGATCTGGCGGATCAACGGGACGACCTGGTCGCCGCCGAGCGCGCCCCGCTGGTTCAGGGTCGCGGCCAGATCGACCCCGTCGATGAAGCGCATGGCGATGAACAACGTGCCGTCGGCTTCGCCAGCGTCGAACACCGGGACGATGTTGGGGTGGTGGTCGAGCTCGATGGCGAGCATCGACTCGCGCAGGAACCGGTCGCGAAACGACGGGTCGGCGGCCAGCTCGGGGTTCAGAACCTTCAGGGCGACGTGACGGGGCAGGTGCGGGTTGAGGTCGGAGGCGTAGTAGACGGTGCCGAAGCCGCCCTGGCCGAGGACGCGCTCGATCCGGTAGCGGCCGAACTCCGTCCCGACCCTGGCGTCGTCACTCATCCGGCGGAACCCTCCCGACCCTCTCGCTGCCGTTGTTGCTCCCTGCCGCTACTGACCCGGCGGGCCGGCGCGGTCGGCCTCATCGGCCCGGCGCGAATGTACCGGCCCGACGGGTCGCGCTCACAGCGGGCCGGAGTCGTCGGTCCACCACGAATACAGCGTGGAGTGATCCCCGTCGCCGAGGAATGCTTCCGAGAGGATGAACGTGTCATCGTGGGTCCAGGCAAGGCGCGCCGCGCCGTCGTCGTCGTCGGAGAAGCACGCCAGCCGCCCAGCGTCGACGTCATCCACAGTGTAGATGTCGTCGGACGGCGGTCCGACAGCGCAGCCCGGCCCCGAGCCGGGGTCGATCCCGAGGAACCGGAGGATGCGCATGTACGTGATGTCCATCGAGCCCGCGCTGACGAACTGGGTGTAGTCGACGATGTCGGCCCCTTCGCCCGGCGTGCACTCCAACACCGCGACCTCCTCGGACTCCGCGGGCTCGACCCCCTCGCACGTGTCGGAAAACGAGTCCGGAACGTGGGTGAGGAGCTCCTGCTCGGCCGCGGTCAGGTCCGATCCGCCGCCGTCGCTCTCCGGCGGGGTGCGGTCCACCGCCTCGGCCCAGAAATCGTAGAGATCACCGTCGTTGCGGTCGTCGCGCTGCACCGACCCGAGGATGCGGAACTCGGGGAGCGACCACACCAGGTACGACTCGCCGCCGTCGCGATAGCACGCCACTCGCCCGTCGACGTTGTCCTCGGTGGTGTAGTCGTGCTGGGCAAGATTGACGTCGGCACAATCCTCACCGGTGTCCTCGACGCCGGCGGCGTCCGCGACGTCGTCGAACGCGGACTCGAGCCGGTCACGGTTTGCTAACAGGGTGAAGAACGCCCGATCGGCCCCGTCGCCCCTCGGGGTGCAGCGCACCACCGCCTCGGTGCGGCGCCCACCCACGCCGTTCTCGCCGCTCGTGCGCACCGCCCGAGACGCCCGTTTGCACGAGACGCTCAGAGACGCCGGCACCTCATCGAGGATCTCCTGTTCGGACGCGTCAGGGAACGCAGCGTCGCCGCCACCCCCTCCGCCACCGCCGGTGCTCGCAGCCGCGCTGCGATCGGCGCCGCCGAGGGCGAACCCGAGGATCGTGACGACCACCAGCGTCGCGATGCCCACCGGCATCCCCATGGTCGCCTGGCCTTGGCAGCCGCGGATTCGCGCGCGCGTCATCACGAATCCGCGGGCAATTGCTCGACTCAACCGGCCGGCGGGCGCTTCAAGGGCACGCCGTGCACCTCGACCCGGGGGACGGGGCCCTCGGCTGGCGTGGACTCCGACAGGGGCGTCGCCTGGGCGGGCTGGAACCGGTCGAAGAGCGGGCCCGTCATCGCAGTGGTGACGAGCGCCATGAGCACGCCGCCCACCTGGAGCTGCGGGGTGATCACGCCCGCATTGAGCGCGGCGAGGGCCACCACCAGCACGAGCAGGCCCCGGCAGTTCATGAGGATGCCGAGCACGTTGCCCTCCTTCCACGACAGGCCGCCCACCCGGGCCGCCACCGCCCCGCCGGCCCACTTGGCGACGATGCCGGCGACGAGGAAGATCGCGATCCCGACGATGAACGAGCTGCCGAGCGAGGTGAAGTCGGTATTGAGCCCCGAGAACGCGAGGAACACCGGCAGCAGGATCACCGCGGTGAAGTCGGACAGGCGCGCGGCCACGTCACGGAAGAGCCGCTCGCGCGCCGGCATCACCGCACCGGCCACGAACCCCCCGACGATCACGTTGATGCCGATGCGGTCGGCGATGTACCCGGAGGCGAACGCCACGATGAGCACGGCGGCGAACGTCCCCTGGGTGAGCTGACCCGCCGCCTCGTACGGGCGACCCACGAACCGTGCGAGCAGCGGCTTCACCACGAGGAACATGGCAGCGAGGAACAGCGCGGCGCCGATGAACACGAGCGTGTGCTCGCCCGCGTCCTTGTCCTTGGCCACCCCGTTCGCCACCGCGAGGGTGAGGAACATCAACACGGTGACGACGGCCGCGGCCGCCACCCCGATCGCACCCATGTCGCTCTGGGTCAGTCCCTTCTCCTGGAGGATCCGCGCCATCACCGGGAAGGCGGTCACCGCGAGCATCGCCCCGATCATCAGCGTGAACGCGGTGTCACTCGATCCCGGTACCTGGAACTTGCTGTTGGCGAGCGCCGGGGCGACGAGGAAGGCGAGCGCGACCGGGATGGCGATCACGCCGATCGCCACCGTGAGGATGCCCTTGCCCTTGCCCCGAAGGAGCCGGTAGTCGAGCTCCACGCCCACGAGGAACATGAACAGGATCAGGGCGATCTGGCCCAAGATGCCGATCGGCCCCCGCGCTTGGGGCGGGAACAGGCACGCGCTGATGCTCTCCGGCGCCGGTTCTGCACCCGCCCGGAACGGGATCTCCAAGCTGTCGTTGCAGTGGAGGATCTCGGGCGAGTTGTTCCACGCGAGGGTCTTGGTCCCGAGGAGCGTCGGGCCGAGCAGCACGCCGGCGACGATCTCGCCCACGACACGCGGCTGGCCCAGCTTCTGGGCGAGCGCGCCCATCAGGCGCGCCATCACGAAGATGATGACCAGGCCGAGGAGGACGAACCCCAGGACGAAGTCGGGGGTGAGGCCCGGCGGTGGCGCCGGCGGGGTCATGGCCGCCGCTCCTCAAGGCTTGCGGGTCGAGCGCTGTACCGAGTCATGGGTTGCTCCTCTGCCGCGGGTCGTGCTGGATGGGCTGGATCGTCGGTCTCGCTTCGGTCATCGCTCGTCGGGTGCGGCGAGCGCCGGAAGCCGGGCAACCCTCTCGTCGGCGCTCTCGGGCGCCAGGGTGCGCTTGGCCCGCACCAGCAGGACCGGCGGCGGCGCGCCCGTGTCGTCAACGCTGCCACCGCCGTCACCGACATCGAGTCGGGCGGGCGCACCCCGCACCACGAGGGCGGCGTCGCCGGTCTCGGTCGCCACCTCGCAGGCCACGCCCTTCTCGCGCAGCTTGCCCGCGAGTGACGACAGCCGCCGTTCGGCGCGCCGGCCTCCCTCACCGACCGGCACGAGACGCAGAGTTGCTCCGCGCGAGCGGGCGACGCGCGCCGCCAGCTCGACCGCGGCGCCGTCGTGGGGACCGCCGCCAGCTTCGACCGCCACTGAGCCCTCCCGCGCCTCGGCGGGGTCGCCGACGACGAGCACCACGTCGCACTCGGCGTCGGCGAGCACCGACTCCGTGATCCGGCGCGTCTCCCCGAGTGCGTTGGCGCCCACCACGACCACGTCGGCGTCGACCGTCTCGGCCTGGGCGAGGAGGTCGCGCGGGATGTCGCTCGAGAACTGCGACATGACGACGCTGCGCGTGTCGCGCGCCTCGGCGCGCGCCCGGAGCCGCTCGAGCGCGCCCATCGACTCCGCCATGTCGGCCAGCTCCAGCCCGAGGCCGCTGCCCAACTCGCCCCGATCGACGGTGGGCATGAAGCGCGACAACACCACCTCCGACGGCTGCTCGCGCCCGAGAAGGTCGACCCCCGCCTCGACGAGCCCGACCGACGTCTCCGGCTCGCCGATGGCGACGAGCGCCCGATAGGCGTCGGGGCCGAGCGACGCCTTCTCGGCCTCGGCGACATCCCGCTGGAGCTGCTCGTCGGGGTAGACGAGTCGCAGCACGGGCTCGGTGATGATGGTGGTGAAGATCGCCATCACCACGAGCAGGGTGAAGAGCTGGGCGTCGAGCACGCCCTTGCTCAGCCCGATGTTGAGGATCACGAGCTCGGTCAGGCCGCGCGTGTTCATCAGCACGCCGACCGCCGCCGCCTTGCGCCCCGGAAGGCCCTGGGCGCGCGCCGCGGTCGCGGCGCCGATGAACTTGCCCGCGCACGCCACCAGCAGGATGAGCCCGAGCTGGCCGATGCCGTCGACGCCGATGCCCCGCACGTTGGCGTCGAGACCGGTGGCGATGAAGAAAACCGGGAGTAGGAGGAGCACGCTCACGTTCTCGAGCCGTTCGAGGATCTGCTCGAAGAGGGCGTGGGTGTCCTCCCGCGGCATGATCGCCCCGAAGAGGAAGGCGCCGAAGATCGAGTGGATGCCGATCTCCGACGTGATGAACGACGAGGTCAGCAGCCCGATCAGGATGATCGCCAGGATCCCGGGGGTGAGCTTGCCGGCCTCCCGGAACCGCTGCGCCACCCGCTCCAGCAGCGGCTTGACCGCGACGAACATCACGCTCACGAAGGCGATCGACATGAGCAGGATGCGGGGCAGGTCCCAGATCCCGGTGGCGTCGACCGCCGCCACGACCACGGCGAGCAGTGACCACGCCAGGATGTCGTCGACCGCCGCGCACGCCAACGTGAGCACGCCGATCTCGGTGCGGTACATGCCGCGCTCGGTGAGGATGCGCGCCAGCACCGGGAACGCCGTCACCGACATCGACGCGCCGATGAACAGGGCGAAGGGGACGAAGTCGACCTCCTCGCCGCGGACGATGTCGTGCGAGCCGTAGAGCACGGCCGCGAGCCCGAACCCCAGCGCGAACGGCAGCACGATCGACGACATCGAGATGACCGCGGCGATTCGCTCCTTGCCCTGGATCAGCTTGAGATCGAGCTCGAGGCCCACGATGAACATGAAGATGATGAGCCCGAGCTGGGCGACGACCTTCAGGAACGGGCGGACGTCTTCGGGGAACAGGTGGCCGTCGAGGTCGCCCGGGAAGGCGCCCAGCAGCGTCGGCCCGAGCAGGATCCCGGCGAGGATCTCGCCGACGACGGCCGGCTGTCGGATCCGCTTGAACAGCGCACCCATGAGGCGAGCGACGATGATGATGACCGCGATGTCGATGAAGACGATCGCCGCGATCTCGTCGAGCTCGCGTGCCTCGGCCCCCAGCAGCACTCCTGGCATCCCCAACCCCTGGCTTCGCGCTCCGGTCCCGCGTAGTGTGCGAGCATTCAAGTCGGTCCGGCGCGCTCCGTCCAGTACCGCGCCCTGATGGCAGGAGACTTCGTGCAGGCCACCACCTGCGAACGGGGAGACGGGTGAGCCAAGCAGGGAACATCGCCGACTACGAGCTCGTGCGGTCGCTGGGCGAGGGCAACCACGGCGAGTTCTTCCTCGCTGTGCCCCCGGCGCG
>Ga0136613_10000703_pt1 | contig 15952 bp, 15 predicted proteins | sample AntDrymUQ2722106_2_FD_106649 | JGI IMG/M metagenome (GOLD analysis project Ga0136613, IMG submission 106649) | Polar desert sand microbial communities from Dry Valleys, Antarctica - metaG UQ272 (21.06) | ecosystem: Environmental > Terrestrial > Soil > Desert | place: Antarctica: Dry Valley... | reverse complement strand
AGTGCCAGGAGTGCCAAGAGCGACCGCGCGGCGACGACCCCGGGCGCCGCCCGCCCAGGCCGGGTCACGCCGGGCCGAGGCGATCGCGGTTGCGGCGCGACGTGGCGTCGCGGCGACGACCCCGGGGCCATCCCCCTCCCGACAGGACGCTTCGCGCGTGCCGGTCGCGCCGGCGCCGGCTCCGGGCCACAGCGCAGCGTCGCCACCGGGGAGCCCCGGCCGCCGTGCGCGACGCGCGACTCCCGGCCCGGCCGATCGGGGGCGTGCCGACGGGCTTGGCCGACATCGACATCCCCGGCCGGGCCGACGCCCACGCCCCAGTCGGCCTCCCAGCACGTCTCCCGCTCCGCCGTCGCCTTGGTCTGATGCGCCATCGTCGCCTCCTTCATGTTGGGGCTTCTCCCATGTCGGGGCTCCTCGCCTATCGCCATGGGACCACGGGGGTGTGACAACCACTCCGGCCAGCACCCCGGCCGGCACCCCAGGCCAGCAGTCCCGATGCTGGTACCGCACGCCTGTTCCCCCTGCATTGAACCACCGAACACCGGTTCGGTCAAGCGCGGTTACGAACAGGTGTTTGCAACGAACACCCGCGCGGGGTACCCTGGTCGCGGCAACAGGCACCCTCACCGGGCCGCCGTCCGCCAGCGCCCCGATGCAGGAAGGAACCGCCATGACGAAGGGCCTGACCCCCCGCCAAGCCCAGATCCTCGAGCTCATCGACACCGAGACCCGCACCCGGGGCTACCCGCCGACCATCCGCGAGATCGGCGACGCCATGGGCTTCCGGTCGACCTCCACGACGTTCGCCCATCTGAAAGCGCTCCAGCAGAAGGGCTACCTCGTCCGCGACCCCACCAAGCCCCGCGCGCTCAAGCTGCGCGGCGACCCCGGGCTCGGCGCCCGCGCCGAACGGCGCCCGGCCCGCCAGGTCCCGCTCGTCGGCGATGTCGCCGCGGGCACGGGCGTGCTCGCCGCCGAGAACATCGAGGAGACCTATCCCCTCCCGGAGGACTTCACCGGATCGGGCAGCCTGTTCATGCTGCGCGTGCGCGGGTCGTCGATGGTCGACGCCGGCATCTTCGACGGAGACTTCGTGGTTGCCCGCCAACAGGAGACCGCCGAATCGGGCGATCTCGTGGTCGCCGGCATCCCCGACGACGAGGCGACGGTCAAGACGTTCCTTCGCCGCGACGCCAAGATCGTGCTGCGCCCGGCCGCGCCCGACTTCGACGACCTGGTCTACGACGCCGCCGACGTCACGATCTACGGCAAGGTCGTCACCGTCATCCGCCGCCTGTAGCGGGGAGCAGCCCGAGAAACCGGGCGAGCGCCTGGTGGCACGCCTCGATCTCGTGGCGTGCGACGTGCTCGCCGGCGGTGTGGGCCACCTCGGGGTCACCCGGGCCGAAGTTCACGGCGGGCACGCCGAGGGCGGCGAACCGCGCGACGTCGGTCCAGCCCAGCTTGGGCCGGACCGGCACACCGAAGCAGGCGACGAGCTCCGCCACCACCGGATCGGCGAGGTTGGGCGGCGCCGCCGGCGACGCGTTGAGGATCTCGATCCGGTCGACTCCCGCGAGCAGCGACTCCACCTGCGCCTGCGCCTCCTCGACCGAGTAGCAGGGGGCGAAGCGGCGGTTCACCACGAACGAGCACGCGTCGGGGACCACGTTGTGGGCCACCCCACCGGTGACCTGCACCACTTGGAGCGACTCGCGGAACGTCAACCCGTCGACGTCGACCGTGCCGGGCTCGTGGGCGGCGATGGCGGCGAGCGCCCCGGCGGCCCGGTGGATGGCGTTGTGCCCGCGCCACGGGCGCGCCGAGTGGGCTCGCTCCCCGTCGAAGTGGGCCTCGAGATGCAGCGACCCCTGGCAGCCCGCCTCGATCGCCGCACCGGTCGGTTCGAGCAGCACCGCGACGTCGCCCGCCAGCAGCTCGGGCGCCTCGGCGAGCACGCGGCGCAGCCCGTTGTGCTCGTCGCTCACCTCCTCGCACTCGTAGAAGGCGAGGGTGCAGTCGTCGGCCAGATCACCCCCACGGGCATCGAGCTCCTCGGCGAGGCGCAGGAGGACGGCGATGCCGCTCTTCATGTCGGCGGCGCCGAGCCCGTGCAGGATGTCGCCTTCGAGGCGGGGCACCTCGTTGCCGTTGGGCGGGACGGTGTCGAGGTGGCCCCCGAGCACCACCCGGCGTCCGGCGCCGGCCCGCGTGCGGGCGATGACGTTCTCGCCGAGCCGCGTCACCTCGAGACCGGGTGCCCGGGCGGCGAGCCGGGCCTCGACGGCGTCGGCGAGCGCCTCCTCGCGGTGGCTCGGTGACGGAACCGCGACGAGGGCGGCGGTGAGCGCCAGGAGGTCGGCCGCGTCGGTGCCGACGACCGCTTCGCCCGGGCGCGTCACTGCCCCACGCCGTGCTCGCGCAGGATGTCGTTGAGCTTGGCTTTGTCGTGACGCTCGCCCTCGGCGAGGCGGCGTAAGATCAGCGCGCACGCCAGCCCGAACTCGCCGCCGGGGAACTGCTTGCGCCGGCTCGCCTGCACGACGATGCACCAAGGCGGCACCACACCCCGTGCGATCTCGTCGCCGGTCTCGGCGTCGATCACCGGGATCCCCGGGTTGAGGATCACGCCCTCACCGAGCACGCTGCCGCGACCCACCCGCGCGCCTTGGGTGACCATGCAGCGGCTGCCGATCGTGACGTCGTCCTCGACGATGACAGGCGCAGCCTGCGGGGGTTCGAGCACCCCGCCGATGCCGACGCCGCCCGAGAGGTGCACCCGCTCGCCGATCTGGGCGCACGACCCGACCGTCGCCCAGGTGTCGACCATCGTCTCCGCGCCGACGCGCGCACCGATGTTCACGTAGCTCGGCATGAGGATCACGCCCGGCGCCAGGTAGGAACCCCACCGGGCCGACGCCCCCGGCACCACCCTCACGCCCGCCGACGCGTAGTCGCGCTTGAGCGGGATCTTGTCGAGGTACTCGAACGGTCCCGCTGCGACGCTGGCCATCCGCTCCAGACGGAACAGCAGCAGGATCGCCGCCTTCAGCCACTCGTGGACGACCACCTCGCCGTCGACGATCTCGGCGACGCGAGCCTCTCCCCGGTCGAGCAGGTCGATGGCTGCGTGAACCGCCGTCCGCGCGTCCTCTTCGCCCATCACCCCGGCCAGGTCGTCGCGTCCCTCCCACAGCTCGGCGATGGTGGCGGCGAGATCGGTCACGGTCGCTCCTCTACTAGGTCGGCTGCGGGACCGCTCCCGGGCTCGTGACCCGGTCAAGGGCGAGCGCGAGCCGGTCGTCGGTCACGGTGAGCGCCACCCGCACGTGGCGGGGGTCGCCGTAGAGCTCGCCCGGCGCGACGAGCAGCCCGCGCGCCGCGAGGCGCGCCGCCAGCGCCCACCCGTCGGCGGCGGGATCGGCCTCGGTGTCGGCGTCAGCGTCGGCCAGCCACAGGTAGAAGGTGGCGTCGCCGCCCCGGTGCACGAGGCCGGCGCGGCGCAGGGCGGGGAGGGCACGGTCACGGCGAGCACGGTAGCGGGCGCGCTGCTCGTCGACGTGGGTGTCGTCGGCCCACGCCGCCGCCGCCGCGGCCTGCACCGGCGCGGGGACCATCATCCCGGCGTGCTTGCGGACCTCGCCGAGGTAGCGCACCAACCCGACGTCGCCGGCGATGAAACCCGACCGCAGCCCGGCCATGTTGGAGCGCTTGGAGAGGGAGTGGACGACCAGCACCCCCTCGGGGCCGGTACTGAGAACCGTGGTCGGGGGCGCCGGGTCGCCGGCGGGTGTCCAGGCGAGCTCGGTGTAGCACTCGTCGGAGGCGACGACGACCCCCCGGGCGCGGGCCCAGTCGACCAGGGCAGTCAGGTGCCCAGTCGACGCGGCGGCACCGGTCGGGTTGGCCGGGTAGTTGAGCCAGAGGACAAGAGCCCGGCGGGCGTCGGCGTCAGCGATGGCATCGATGTCGAGGCGCCACTCGGTGTCGAGCGGCACCGGCACCGCCCGCAGCCCCGCCAGGCGTGCGCCCATCTCGTAGGTCGGGTACGAGACTGCCGGGTACAGGACGGTGTCGCGGGTCGGGTCGCGCAACCCGAGCAGGCGCGGGAGCGACGCCACCACCTCCTTGGTGCCGACGCAGGTGATCACCGCCTCGGGATCGACCACGACCCCGGCCCGGCGCTCGACCCATCCCGCCGCTGCCTCCCGGAGCGCGAGGGTGCCGACCGACGGCGGGTACCCCATGGCGGCCCGCGCCGCGTCGCGCAGTGCCTCGACCACGACGTCGGGAGTCGGGTCGACGGGCGTCCCGACCGAGACGTCGACGCAACCGCCCTCGACGCGCGCCGCCGTCGCGGCGAGCGGGCCGAGCCGGTCGTGAGGGTACGGCGGCGGCGTGAAGCCGGGGCCCGGGTGGGTCATGGGCCAGCGCGCCCGACGACGAACTCCGTGAAGCGACCGACTCCCGCCTCGGGGATGCGCGCCCGCACGCGGGTCTCGCCGGGGTTGTGCACCTCGACGAGGACCTCGCCGTCGCGGTGCAGTGCCGCCAACACGTCGCCGCGCTCGTAGGGGACGGCCAGCTCGAGCACGGTGTCGAGAGCACGCAGCCGCTCCGCGACCAAGTCGCGAAGCTTGTCGACACCCTCACCCGTCGCCCCCGACACCGTCACCGAGTCGGGGTGCGTCCGGGCCAACCCGGCGACGACGTCGGCGTGGGCGACGTCGACCTTGTTGAGGACGGTCAGCTCCGGCACCTCACCCGCACCGATCTCGTCGAGGACAGCGCGCACCGCGGCGATCTGGGTGTCGGCGACGTCGCGGCTCGTCGCGCTGGCGTCGACGACATGGAGCAGCAGATCGGCGTCGGCGACCTCCTCGAGGGTGGAGCGGAACGCCTCGACGAGCTGGTGGGGCAGTTTGCGGACCAGCCCGACCGTGTCGGAGACGAGCACGGTATCGCCGCCGGGCAGGTGCAGGCGCCGGGTCGTGGGGTCGAGGGTCGAGAACAGCCGGTCCTCGGTAAGCACGTCGGCGTGGGTCAGCCGGTTGAGGAGCGTCGACTTGCCGGCGTTCGTGTAGCCGACGAGCGCCAGGCGAGACAGGTTGCGCCGACGGCGGGCCTTGCGCTGCGTCGCCCGGGTGCGGGCGAGGCGGGCGAGGTCGCGCTCGAGCTTCGCGACGCGCCGGCCGATGCTGCGCCGGTCGACTTCGAGCTGCGTCTCGCCCGGCCCGCGCGTGCCGATGCGGCCCGCCTGCTGGCTGAGCTGCAGGCCCCGCCCCCGCAGCCGAGGCAGCCGGTAGCGGAGCTGGGCCAGCTCGACTTGGACCATGCCCTCCTGGCTGTGGGCGTGTTGGGCGAAGATGTCGAGGATCAGCGCCACCCGGTCGACGACGTCGCGCCCGAAGAGCCGCTCCAGGTTCCGCTGCTGCGCCGGGGTCAGCTCGTCGTCGAGGACGACCACGTCGACGTCGAGCCCGTCGGCGAGCTGGCGCAGCTCCTCGGCCTTGCCCGATCCGATGTAGGTCGCAGGATCGGGGCTGGCCCGACGTTGCAGCACGGTGTCGATTGGTTCGGCGCCCGCAGTGTCGACGAGGAGCTCCAGCTCGTCCAGGCTCGCCTCGGCGTCGTCGAGACTCGCGGTGCCGGCGCCGGTGCCGACGAGCAGCGCCCGCTGGCGGACGACACCGAGGTCGATCTCGGTCGCGCTGAGCCGTCGCCGCTGACGTCCTCCTCGGGCGCTCATGACGGCTCCCACCCGAAGCGGCGGGGATCGACGTCCACGTCGAACACGTGCTGCACCTGCCCGCGCAGGTGGACGGTGGCGTCGATCTCGACGGTGAGGTCACCCCCCGGTACGTGGACGGTTACCCGCTCGCCGACGCGCCCGCGCCGATGCGCGACCGCGGCGGCCGCGCACGCGCCGGTGCCGCACGAGAGCGTCTCGCCCACACCCCGCTCCCAGACCCGCAGGGTGAGCTCGTCAACGCCGGTCACCGCGACGAACTCGACGTTGGTGCGTTGGGGGAAGCGCGTGTCGCGCTCCAGGCGCGGGCCGTGCTGGGTGACCCGGGCGGAGGCCGGGTCGTCGACGGCGAGCACGAGATGCGGGTTGCCCATGCCGGCGGCGTCGCCGTGGTAGGTCACGCCGTGAAACGTCGCCTCGAGGTCGAAGGCGCTCGGCGCGTCGAGCGGGATCGCAGCGGGCTCGAACGTGACTGCCCCCATGTCGACGGTGGCGAACGCCACGTCGCCTCGCTCGTCGAGCTCGAGCGCGACCTCGCGCGTGCCGGCGGCGGCGGCGACGAGCAGGCGACGGCCGTCGGCGCTGCCGTTGCGCTGCGCGACCCACGCCAGGCAGCGGATGCCGTTGCCGCTCATCTCGGCGGGAGCGCCGTCGGCGTTCCACAGCGCCATCGAATGGTGACCGCCCGAGTCGGGCGGACCGAGCAGGATCAGGCCGTCGGCGCCGATACCGAGGTGGCGGTCGCATACGGCGATCACCGCATCTTGGTCGGGACGGCATGTACCGGCGACGACGAGGAAGTCGTTGCCGGTGGCGTGGAGCTTCGACAGGCGCAGCGGGCTCACGGCGCCCAGCCTGCCAGGAGCCCCGGCAGCAGCGACGCCGGGTTGTCGGAGGTGCCGAGCCAGCGGATTCGCGGGTCGCGCCGGAACCACATCCGCTGGCGTCGGGCGAAGGCACGGGTGCGGCGCGCCGCCGCCGCAAGGGCATCGTCGAGTGACGGCCGAGCGCCGGTACCCGACAGGTGCTCGACGATCTCCCGGTAACCGATGGCCTGCCGGGCGGTGCGCGACGGGGCGGGGATGCGAGCCGCGAGCGCCGCGACCTCGTCCACGATGCCGGCGTGGCGCATCGCCTCGAGCCGGTCGTGGATCCGGCGATCGACGACGGGCCGAGGCAGCCACACGCCGACCATCAGCACGTCCAATCCGGGACGACCAAAGGTCCCGATCCCTGGTCCCGACGAGGAGAACGGCTTCCCCGTGGCGCGGACCACCTCGAGGGCGCGCACGACGCGGCGGACGTTGCGCGGGTCGATCCGAGCCGCGGCGGCGGGGTCACGGCGGGTGAGCTCGGCGTGGGCGGCGACGCCCCCGCCGGCCGTGGCCACGGCGGTCTCGAGCTCGGCGCGCACCGCGCCGTCCTCACCGGGGATCGCGAGCCCGTCGACGACCGCCCGCACGTAGAGGCCGGTGCCGCCGACGAGGACCGCACACTTGCCGCGCGCCTCGATGTCGGCGACCGCGGCGCGCGCGGCCCGCTGGGCTCGCGCCACCGACCACGTCTCGGAGGGGCGCGCCACGTCGATCAGGTGGTGGCGCACCGCGGCCCGCTCGGCGGGGGTCGCCTTGGCGGTGCAGACGTCCATCCCCCGGTAGACCTGCATGGAGTCGAGCGAGACGATCTCGACATCGGGCCGGGCGGCGGCCAGCGCGAGGGCCAAGGCAGACTTCCCCGAGGCGGTCGGCCCGACGAGGGCGAGGTGCCGGGGCGTCACACCGCCGTCACGGGGATGCGGACGCGGGCCGGGGCCGGCCGGGACGCGGTGCGGACCAGCTCGCCGCGCGACCAGTGCGGGGCGGCGGCGACGACGCGCACCTCGGCGTACGACCCGGGCGCGGCCGCGGTGTCCGCGGCTGGGAAGTGCACGAGATGGTTCCCGCGAGTACGCCCCGACGCCATGGCGGCGTCCTTCTTGGATCGCCCATCGACGAGCACCTCCTTGATCCTGCCGATGCGAGCACGAGAGCGGGCGAGGGCGTGGCGCTCCACCACCTCGGTGAGCCGGCCCATTCGCTCCCGGCTGACGTCGGCCGGCACGAGCTCGTCGGACATCTCGGCGGCGCGGGTCCCGGGGCGGGGCGAGAAGACGAAGGTGTACGCGGCGTCGAAGGCCGCTTCGTCGACGACGGCGAGCGTCGCCTCGAAGTCGGCGTCGGTCTCGCCGGGGAACCCGACGATGAGGTCGGTGGTGACCGCGAGCTCGGGCACGGCGGCGCGAGCCGCGGCGAGGCGCGCCAGGTACCGCTCGACGGTATAGCCCCGGCGCATGCGGGCAAGGGTGCGGTCGCTGCCCGCCTGCAGCGGCAGGTGCAGGTGCTCGCACACCGATGGCAGCTCGGCCAGCGCCGCGATCGTCTCGGGGCGGAGGTCCTTCGGGTGCGGCGACGTGAAGCGCACCCGGCGGATCCCGTCGACGCGGTCGATCTCGGCGAGGAGGTCCGCGAAGCGGGGACGGTACTGGCCCGCGCCGAGGTCGCGGCCGTAGGAGTTGACGTTCTGGCCGAGGAGCGTGACCTCGGTGACGCCGTCGGCGGCGAGATCCTCGACCTCAGCCACGATGTCCCCGAGCCGCCGGCTCACCTCGGCGCCCCGGACCGTCGGGACGATGCAGAACGCGCACGAGTTATCGCAGCCGATCTGGATCGTCACCCAGGCGGAGTGGGTGACGTCGCGCCGAGCGGGCAGCGCCGAGGGGTACGCCTCGTGCTCCTCGAGGATCTCGAGGACGGGACCGCGCTGGCGGGCCCGTTCGAGGAGCACGGCGGCGCGGGCCAGGTTGTGGGTGCCGAAGACCACGTCGACGTGGGGCGCCCGTTCCTGGATGCGCTCCCGGTCCTTCTGGGCGAGGCAGCCGCCCACCGCGATCTGGAGATCGGGACGGGCGCGCTTCTGCGCCGCCAGGTGGCCGAGGTGGCCGTAGAGCTTGTTGTCGGCGTTCTCCCGGATGCAGCAGGTGTTGAGCACCACGACATCGGCGTCGTCGTACGACGCCGCGGGCTCCATACCCTCGGCGCTGAGCAGACCGGCGATGCGCTCCGAATCGTGTTCGTTCATCTGGCACCCGAAGGTCCGGATGTGGAAGCGCCGAGGCGCATCCGAAGCGATCGTCGGGTTCGGAGTTGGGCTCGGATCAGATGGGCTCACGCTGGCCAAGTGTACGGGCCGGCTCCGCTGGGATCGCCGGCGACAGCGGTCGTAGTGTGGCCGTGGCCATGGACGTCTCGATCGGTGGGCTCGTCGCCGCGCTGGTGGCCGTTGCCGCCGGCACAGCGGTGCAGGCGACCATCGGGTTCGGCGTCAACCTCGTCGCGGTGCCGGTGGTGGCGCTCGTCGCCCCCGAGGCCCTGCCGGCCACCCTCGTGCTGCTGGCGGTCCCGCTCGCGGTGGCGATGGTGGTCCGGGAACACCACCACGTCGACCGGTCCGGGCTCGCCTGGGCCCTCACCGGGCGTCTCCCGGGCACGGTGGCCGGCGTGTGGATCGTGACCGCCGTGTCCGACGACACGCTGTCCACGATCGTCGGCGTCACCGTGGTCGTGGCCGTCGTCATGAGCGTGGCGTCGCCGCCGATCCCGGTACGACCCGACACCGCGCTCGTCGCCGGCGTCGTGTCGGGGCTGATGGGCACGGCCACGTCGATCGGCGGCCCCCCGCTCGCGCTGCTCTATCAGCACCACGAGGGCCCGGTGCTGCGCTCGACCCTCGCCGGGTCGTTCACCGCCGGCACCGTGATCTCCCTCACCGCCCTGGCGATCGGCGGAGAGGTGTCGAGCGACGACCTCCGCTTCGCCCTGATGCTGCTCCCCGGCCTCGCCGCCGGCGCCGTCATCGCGCCCACGCTTGCCCGTCGGGTCGACGCCCGGTACCTGCGCCCGGCCGTGCTCGGCTTCGCCGCGGTGACCGGGACCCTCGCCATCGTCCGCGGGATCCTCTGACCCGAGGCGTAGGCACCCGAGCGATGCGCAGACGAGAAGATGGCGCGCGGGCCAGGCCCACAGCGAGTGAACAGAGGCATGAGTCCGGCATCAGCAACGTGACCCGAGCGGCATACGGCGTCCGAGCAAGCGCCCGCGGGCCGGGTATCCCGGCCCGCAGCGAGCGAGGCAGAGGAGGAGGAGCAGGCTCAGCCGGCCGCGTCGTCGCCGGCGAGCTCCACTTCGGCTTCAACCCCTTCCTCGGCTGCCTCGGTTGCCTCGGTTACCTCGGATTGGTCGCCGTCGAGGCCGACAGCGGTGCGGATCTTGTCGCTGACCTCGAACATCAGGTCGATGTTCTCCGACAGGAACTGCTTGGCGTTCTCACGCCCCTGCCCGAGCTGCTCGCCCTCGTAGGTGAACCACGCCCCCGACTTCTTCACGATGCCGAGGTCGACCCCGACGTCGAGCAGCGAGCCCTCCCGGCTGATGCCCTTGCCGTACATGATGTCGAACTCTGCTTGGCGGAATGGGCTCGCGCACTTGTTCTTCACCACCTTCACGCGGGCGCGGTTCCCGATCATCTCGGGCCCGTTCTTGATCGTCTCGACCCGACGGATGTCGAGGCGCACCGACGAGTAGAACTTCAGCGCCCGCCCACCCGGCGTGGTCTCGGGCGAACCCCACTGGACGCCGATCTTCTCGCGGAGCTGGTTGATGAAGATGCAGATCGTGCGGGAGCGGTTGAGGTTGGCGGTCAGCTTGCGCAGCGCCTGGCTCATGAGCCGGGCCTGGAGGCCGACGTGGGTGTCGCCCATCTCGCCCTCGAGCTCGGCGCGAGGCACCAGTGCTGCGACCGAGTCGATCGCGAGCACGTCGAGCGCGCCCGACCGGATCAGCATGTCGGCGATCTCGAGGGCCTGCTCGCCGGTGTCGGGCTGGGAGATGTAGAGCTCGTCGACGTTGACGCCGATGGCCTTGGCGTACGTCGGGTCCATGGCGTGCTCGGCGTCGATGTAGGCGCACACGCCCCCGTTGCGCTGCGCCTCGGCCACGACGTGCATGGCGAGCGTCGACTTGCCCGACGCCTCGGGGCCGAAGATCTCGACGACCCGGCCTCGGGGAAGGCCCCCGATCCCGAGCGCGAGGTCGAGCGCCAGCGCGCCCGTCGGGATCGCGGCCACTCCGACATGCGCCCTGTCGCCGAGGCGCATGATCGATCCCGCACCGAACTGCTTGGTGATCTGGCCGACAGCCAGGTCGAGTGCCTTCTCACGTTCCACGATGGAGCCTCCTGCTTCTCGGTGGATCTCGGCGACCGCTCGGCGATCCAGGCGCTCGGGCGATCAGGTCGGTCTCACGGGGGAGGTGCTGGGATCACCGTACGGGGAGGGTGTGACAACCGACCTGGCCGCCCCCGAATCTCACACGTGTGATTATACCCCGAACACCTGTTCGGGGCAAGGATCGAGGGGTGGACGTCAGGCCTCGAGGCCGAACTGCCCGCGCTCCAGGTACTCGGACCGGCCACCCGAGCCCCGGCCGCTCTCGACGAGGACGACCTCGTCGACCACCCATGCGGGGCCGACCACGACATCGCCCAGCCCCGCGAGTGCCGCCCGAAGATCCGCGGGCGGCTGGAAGCGGGCGAGGGTCAGGTGCGGGCGGTACGGGCGCGGGTCAGGCGGGTAGCCGACCGCGTCCAGTCGCTCCCCCACGGCGCCGGCGACGGCAACCAACCCGGCCGACCCCTCGCAGACGCCCAGCCACAGGACCCGCCCACGCTGCGCCGACGGGAACCCGCCCGCGCCCCCGAGGCGCACGCGCACCCGGTCGCCGCGCAGCCCCGCCAGTGCGCCGGCGACCCCGTCGAGGTCGGCGTCGTCTCCGAGGAACTGGAGCGTGACGTGCCACTGCTCGCGCCGTGACCAGCGCGCTCGCGGCACCTCGGGTCTCGGGAGCGCGCCCACCGCGTCGAGCACCGCCCGAGGCGGGACGACCGCGACGAACGCGCGCGCCACCTCGAGCTCAGGTCAACCCGAACAGGCACAGGCGCAGGCGCAGGCGGTTGAGCAGCGAGATGGTGGCGAGCTGGCGCACCACCTCCCGCTGACCCGGGAGCCGGACGGTGACCGACTCCACGGGCCACGCGTCCGACACCACGGCGAAGCACACCGTGCCCACCGGCTGGCCGTCCTGCTCGTCGGGCCCGGCGACGCCGGTGACGGCGATCCCCACGTCGGCGCCGAGCATCCGCCGCGCTCCGTCGGCCATCTGGCGCGCGCACTCCTCGCTGACCACCTGCCCGGCCGTGACACCCAGCACCGACCGCTTCACGTCGGCGGCGTACCCCACCACCGCGCCGCGCAGCACGTCGCTCGCGCCCGGCGCGTTCACGAGCCGGGACGACACGAGCCCGCCCGTCACCGACTCCGCGACCGCGAGCGTGAGCCCCCGTGCCCGCAAGGCGTCCAGCACGACCGACTCCATCGTCTCCTCGTCGACACCGAACACGAGGTCGCCGAGCACGGCGCGCAGCGCCTCCTCCTCGGACTGGATGAGAGCCCCGGCCGCGTGGATGCTCTCCCCCTTGGCGGTGACACGCACGCTCAGCCCCTCGATCCCCCGCGCCAGGAAGGCGATCGTCGGGTTCGTCTGCGCGTCGACCCGGTCGGCGATCATCTCGGCCAACCCCGACTCGGAGCTGCCCCACGTCTTCAGCGTCCGCGACACGATGCACGCCTGTTCGCCGCGGCGCCCGAGCAGGTCGGGCAGCACCTGCTCCCGCACCATGCGCTGCATCTCGACCGGCACGCCCGGCACCGCGTACGCGAGCTTGGCGCCGACGGGCGCCCGGATGCCGGGCGCGGTGCCGATCGGGTTGGGGAGCGGCTCGGCGCCGGCGGGGATGTCGCACTGGCGGAGGTTGTTCGCCGGCATGTGACGCCCGCGCGACCCGAACAGCGCGGAGACAGACTCGACGAGGTCTTCACGCCGTTCGAGCTCGGTGCCCATGACCACTGCGAACGCTTCGCGGGTGACGTCGTCGGGGGTCGGCCCGAGCCCTCCGCACACGATGACGGCGTCGGCGGCGTCGAGCATCTCGCCGAGCGCGACGACGATGCGGCCGAGGTTGTCGCCGACCTTGCGGTGCTCGTAGGTGTCGATCCCGACCGCGGCGAGCTGCTCGCCGATCCACGAGCTGTTCGAGTCGACGATCTGGCCGAGCAGGAGCTCGGTCCCGATCGCCAGCACGTCGCACCTCATGGGGCGGTCTGCGTCTCCTGCCATCCTCTCCGCAGGATGTCGAACGCCGACAGCACGGTCAGCCCGACCGCGGTCCAGACAACCGCGTAGTGGAATCTCGCGAGATCCTCGGTGGGCGGGAACACAACCGCGCCGACCGCGAAGAGCTGCGCCACCGTCTTCCACTTGCCGAGCTGACGAGCGGGGAGGGAGACGCCGCGACGGGCGGCCAGCGAGCGGTACCCGGAGATCGCGAGCTCCCGGACCGCGATGACGACGAACACGGCCCACATGACGTCGCCCCGCGCCGCCAGTGCCAGGAAGCCTCCGAGCACCAGCACCTTGTCGGCCAGGGGGTCGAGGAACGCGCCCGAGCGGGTGGTACCGCCGCGCCGCGCCACGAACCCGTCGAGGCCGTCGGTACACGACAGCACGAACCACAGCACGACGGTGAGCCAGCTCGCGCCTGTCCCCTCGATGAGCACCACGGTCGGGATGGTGAGCAGGACTCGGGCGATGGTGATGGCGTTGGCGGGCGTGGCGATCGCCGACGGACCGAAACGCAGCGCCTTGACCGGGGCGGACAGCGCGTCACGCCTGAGTGCGTCACCCCTGGGTGCGTCACCCCTGAGTGCGTCACCCCTGGGTGCGTCACCCTTGGGTGGGTCGAACCCGGTCACTTCGCCGTCGGTGTCCTCGATCGCGATGCGGTCGTCGTCGAGGTGGAAGGACGTCTCGGCCGGCGTCTCGGATGATGCAGCCGGCGACACCGGCGGGACCCCGGGGCCGGCCCTCCCCACGTGGCGCGCCACGGTGCTCACGCCGCTCGGCCTGCCGCGACGGTCGCGACGAGGTCGGGCCCTTCGGCGGCCGTCGCCCGTGCCCAAACGACTGAACCCGGCGCGACGGGCGCCGCCGACGTTTCGAGGCGCACCACGCCGTCGATCTCAGGAGCCTCCCGGTACGTGCGCCCGACGAGGTCCCCCGTCCCGGGCTCGGACCCGTCGACGAGCACCTCGAGCGTCTTCCCGACCAGCTCCTGGCGCGCCGCGGCTGTCACCGCGTCCTGCACCTCCCCCAGCTCGCGGAGCCGCTCGGCCACCACCTCGGGCCCCGGCGCGCCGGGCATGGTGGCCGCGGGTGTGCCGTCCTCGGCAGAGAACGGGAAGAAGCCGGCCCAGTCGAGACGCGCCGTGTCGCAGAAGTCGAGGAGCGCCTCGTGATCGTCCTCGGTCTCGCCCGGGAACCCGACGATGAACGAGGAGCGGAAGGCCGTACCCGGCTCGTCGCGGCGGATGCCGTCGATCAACGCGAGGAACCGCGCACCGCTCCCCCACCGGCGCATCCGGCGGAGCAGGTCCGGCGCGGCGTGCTGCAACGAGAGATCGAAGTAGGGGACGACGGTCGGCAGCTCGAGCATCGTCGCCACCAGCGGGTCGCGCACCTCACTCGGGTAGAGGTAGAGGAGCCGGAGGCGCTCCAGGCCGTCGGCGGCGAGGCGGTCGAGGCGTCGCAGCAGCGGCGCGAGCGCGCCGGGTTCGCCGGCATCGCGGCCGTACCAGGCCAGGTCCTGCGCGACCAGGACGACCTCGACTGCTCCGCCGGTGACGAGACCTCGCGCTTCGGCCTCGATTGCATCGGGGGTGCGCGACCGCTGCTTCCCGCGGAACGACGGGATGGCGCAGAACGCGCAGGCCCGGTCGCAGCCTTCGGCCACCTTGAGGTACGCCCACGGCGCAGCCGGCGCCGGGCGCGCGAGCTCGAGGAGATCGCGCACGCCCTCGGGCCGGCGACGGGGCAGGGCGACGGGCACCTCGCCCGGCGCGACGTCGAGCAACGACGCCAGCTCACCCTCACCGGCAAACCCGACCACGGCGTCGACCTCGGGCAGCGCCGCCGCGAGCTCGGCGCCGGCGCGCTCGGCGAGGCAGCCGGTCACGACGATCCGAGCACCAGGCTGGGCTGCCTCGGCGAGGCTGAGGACCGTCTCGATCGACTCCTCGCGTGCGGCCTCGATGAACGCGCACGTGTTGACCACGACGAGATCGGCGTCGCCGGGACCGTCGGCGGCGATCAAGCCGTCGGCGGCCAACGCCCCCGTCAGCTTGGCGGAGTCGACGGCGTTCTTCGGGCAGCCCAGTGTCTCGACGTGATATCGCGCGCCCTCGCGCCGGATGTCGCCCGTGCTCACGGCGTGAGCCTACAAGGGTTGTCCCTACACTGACGGGGCCGCAGCCGTGGTGTGAGGAGCTTGAGTCGAGATGAACGCAGCCACCGTGTGGTGCCCCTCATGTGGCGCGGAGTACGTCGCCGGCTCGACCCAGTGCAGCGACTGCCGAGTCGCGCTCGTTACCGACCGGCCGAGCGGTGCGCGGCCGTCGGATGCGGTGCATACGGCTTCCGGCGGTGCTGACGACCTTGTCGAGCTGGGCGAATGGCCGCGGCTCGCCGCGCAGATTCTTCGGCGCCGGCTGGAGACCGCCGGGATCACGGTGATGGTCGAGTGGTCGGGAACCGGGCCGGCAGCGACCGGGACGATCGTGATCCCAGACGCCGAGGCGGAGTTCGCGGCGGCGGTCGTCAACGAGATCGAAGTCGACGACGAGGTGCCCGATACCTCCCCCATCGCTTACGCGACGCGCATCGAGGAGCACCTCGCTGCGGCCGGTGCCCTGCTCGAGGAGCTGCGCACCCGACTCGACGAGCTCGAAGCCGATGGCTGACCTCGCGGCGCGCCCGTCGCATCCGGCGGACACCAAGTCGCGTTGGGTCACTCGCGCCACGTTTTCCGGGCATCAATGACCCAACCGGCCGGAGAGGGCGGACCGACGACGGGCCGCAGGCGCAGGTACCCTGCGCCGCAGCGAGCGAGCGAGAACTAGGGCCCGATCCCGGCGAGCTGCGCCTTTCGCAGCGCACCTTCGACGACCACGACGAGCGCGTCACGCACCTGGTCGCGCTCGCGTGCGTCGATCGT
>Ga0136613_10000701_pt1 | contig 15962 bp, 14 predicted proteins | sample AntDrymUQ2722106_2_FD_106649 | JGI IMG/M metagenome (GOLD analysis project Ga0136613, IMG submission 106649) | Polar desert sand microbial communities from Dry Valleys, Antarctica - metaG UQ272 (21.06) | ecosystem: Environmental > Terrestrial > Soil > Desert | place: Antarctica: Dry Valley... | reverse complement strand
TTCGATGGTGCGACGTGGAGATGCACCCCTGGGGAACATGGCAGCAGGAGGGACAATAGGGGACAATCGGAAGAAGCAGAAGATGTCAGCAGAGCCCCCGCGGTCTCCGTGGGACCCACCAGCACCCGAGCGGGTGGAGGTGATCGACTGCACTCTGCGTGATGGTGAGCAGGCTCCGGGAGTCGTTTTCACCATCGATGAAAAACTGCAGATCGCGACTTCACTCAGCCGGGCGGGAGTTAACCTGCTCGACGCCGGGTTTCCCGCAGGTAGCGGCGAAGAGATCGAAACGTTGCAAGAACTCAGACGCCTCAAGTTGAACGCTGGAATTGGCGCCACCGCACGCCCTTTCCGTGATGACATTGCGGCCGCCGACAAGGCCATGGCTCAGGAAGTGTTCTTGTTCATGCCGACTAGTGACTCGCGCATCGAGAAGACACTGGGCATGACCCGCGAGCGTGCGATTAAGTTATTCCGTGACGGTGCAGAAGATGTCGTCGGCCGTGGCATGGCCTTGAACGTAGTTTTCGAAGACGCGACCAGGGCCGATCCCCGTTTTCTCCGTCACTTCGTCGAACAGATCACGGCGTCCGTGCCAGTAACACGAGTGATCATCGCGGACACCGTCGGATGCGCGAGACCAGACACGATGGCCTCGCTCACGCGCAAGCTGCGTGCCGCGCTGGACCCCGTCGTGCGAGTGTGTCCGCACTGTCACAACGATTTCGGTCTGGCCTCAGCCAACACGCTCGCTGCCGTGGCCGCCGGAGCCGAGTCGGTGACGTGCACGGTCAACGGCCTCGGCGAACGCGCGGGCAACGCCGATCTCGCCGAGGTAGCTGCCGGACTGCGCTACCTCTACGGAATCGAGCATTCGATCGACCTGGTCGAAATGCAGCGACTCGCGCAGTTGGTTGAACGCCTCTCCGGGGTCCACACGAGCTTCACCAAGCCAGTGACTGGGCTCAACGTATTCCGGCATGAGTCGGGGGTGCATGTGGACGCGATGCTCAAGTCCGCGGAAAGCTACGAGTTCCTTCCATCCTCCGCTGTCGGTCGTAAGACGGAGTTCGTGCTCGGTAAGCACTCGGGCAGTGCATTGATCCGATCTATTCTCGATGAGTCAGGAGTAGTGGCGGCCGACGACGACACGGTGAAGTCGCTACTCACGATGGTGAAACACAAGCTCACGCAGTCGAGCAAAACCGAGCACGAGCGGCTCTACGGCCAGCGGCAGCAATTCTTCGCCGACCGCCTCTCCGGCATCGACCATGCAGAGCTCACGCAGCTCATCATCGACAGTCACGAGCGGGCGACGAGCTGACACCATGGGACTCACCATCAGCGACAAAGTCCTCACCGTACATGCGATCGACCGGCACGAGTCGGACTCGGTGTTGCGGGTGGGCATCGACGCGCTGCTCGGCCACGACGCCACGATCAGCCTGCTGATAGACCGCTTCGAACGGCTTGGCCTTTCGATCTGGGATCCCAAGCGAGTGATCTTCACCAACGATCACTTCTCACCGCCAGCTGATGCCGAGCGCGCCGACATCTCGGCTCGGTTCCTCGCCTTCTCCCGTCGTCTCCGGTTGAACCACCTGTTGATCGATAAGGGAATCTGCCACCAGTTGCTCGTCGAGCATGAGCTGTGTCAACCTGGCAGCCTCATCGTCGGCGCGGACAGCCATACGATTATGGCTGGTGCTCTCGGTGTGTGCGCGACGGGCATGGGCTCCACCGACATCCTTTTCGCACTGGCGACCGGGACGACCTGGATGCGGGTACCGGAGACCATCAAGATCACATTTCGTGGTCTGCTGCCGAACGCCTGCAATGGCCGCGATGTGGTCCTGCAATTGCTCTCGCTATTAGGCGAGCACGAGGCCCGATACCGCACGTTAGAGCTGCACGACGAGAGCCAGTCGAAACTGCTACAGGACGAGCGGTTCGCGATCTCCAACATGGCCGTTGAAATGGGAGCCAAGTTCGGCATCTTCGTGCCGGATGAGATCACAGTGGAGTACTGCACCAAGCGCGATGGGGTATCACCGACTGCGCTGACGTTGCCAGATGTCGATGCCCGCTACGAACGAGAGATTGACGTCGACCTCACGACGCTTCGCCCGCTAGTAGCGAAGCCATGGTCGCCGGCGAACGTGACGCCCGTGGACGAACTCGAACGCACTCCGATCACGACGGCGTTTCTCGGTTCGTGCGCCAGCGGCAGGCTAGCAGACATCCGGGTCGCTGCCGAGATCATGGCCGGCAAGAAGGTCAACGAGCGGGTGCGATTCGTGGTCATCCCTGCTTCGATCGAGGTTTTCAAGCAGGCACTCAAGCTCGGCTATGTAGAAGTCCTCACCGAGGCCGGCGCCGTGTTCAACCAGTCGAGCTGTGGTCCATGCGGTGGGATTGACAAGGGCGTTCTCGGGTCACAAGACGTATGTGTCTCGACCTCGAACCGCAACTTCCGCGGCCGGATGGGCCATTGGGACAGCGCTACCTACCTTGCCAGTGCGCGAACCGTGGCGACGGCGGCGCTGCGAGGTTACGTAGGGGAGATGGCGTGAAACAGCTCAGCGGCCGCGCATGGGTATTCGGTGACGATATTAACACCGATGTCATCCACCCGCCCCAGTTCTTCAGCTTGGATCCCGCCATTGTGCGGCGAGGGCTGTTCAATGGCCTCGATCCCGAGCTGCAAGGGCGCCTGGAACCCGGGGACATCGTAGTTGCTGGACGGAACTTCGGCTGCGGATCCAGCAGGGAGACATCGATCCAGAGCCTCCAGCTCAACCAAATAGGGGCTGTCGTCGCGGTGGACTTCGCGCGCATCTTCTTCCGTAACGCCACGAACAACGCGCTGCCGTGCGTGAACTTCGCCGACCCAGCAGATCGTAAGAAGATCCACGCTGGCCAACGGATCGAGCTCTGCTTCGACGAATGGACCCTGTGCACCGATGCAGGAGACCGGGTCGATCTCGACCCGGCTGGATCGTTCGTGCGCTCAGTCTGGGAGGCCGGCGGCCTGCTGCAGCTGCTCGGAACTGGGAGCAGCACATGACAACGATCGAGACCCCGCACTACGATGTAATCGTGATCGGTTCCGGATTTGGCGGTTCGGTGGTCAGCTATCGGGTGGCCGAAGCGGGTCAATCCGTCTGTCTGCTTGAACGCGGCCAGGCCTATCCACCAGGGTCGTTCCCCAGGAACCCGTACCGGATGAAGTCGAATTTCTGGGATCCAAGCGAGGGCTACTACGGTCTCTACGACGTATGGGCGACCTCGACCGTCGCCGGCGTGATCGCCAGCGGTTTGGGTGGCGGCTCACTCATCTTCGCGAACGTGTTGCTCCGCAAGGACGAGCGCTCGTTCGTCACCGAGGACCACACACAGGAAGGATACGAGTACTGGCCGGTGACCCGAGCCGATCTCGAACCACATTACGACCGCGTCGAGCAGATGCTGGCGCCGCAGCCCTACCCTCTCGACCTCCCACCCTACAATGGGACCCATCGGGCTCTGGCACTGAAATCAGCCGCCGAATCGCTTCGGCTGCATTGGTTCGCGCCCAAGCTCGCTGTCACGTTCGCGGCCGGGGACATCCCGTCGCCAGGGGAGCCGATCGACGAAGTTATTCCAAACCTTCACGGCCGTCCACGGGAGACGTGTCGGTTGTGCGCCGAATGTTGCTTTGGCTGCAACTACGGCAGCAAGAATTCCCTCGATTTGAACTACATATCTCTTGCCAAGCACCTCAAAGCAAACGTGCGCACTCTCTGCGAGGTCAGGGAATTGCGTCCGCGTGCCGACAACAAGCACGGTTACCTGGTCCGCTATGTACAGCACGATCTGGAAAGAGCGGGTCGCAGAACCGCGACGCATGATCCGAATATGTTACCACTGCACACATTGAGCGCCGATCAGGTGGTGCTGGCCGCCGGCACCTACGGCTCGACATTCCTGCTGATGAAAAACCGCTCGGCGCTTCCAGGTTTGAGCGACTGCCTCGGCACCAAGTTCTCCACGAACGGGGATTACCTCGCCTTCGGCACAAAATGCAGCTGGCGGCATCAAGGCAGGCGCCGTCAACGGATCATCGAGAGTGATTTCGGCACCGCAATCACTGGCGCCATCCGGATTCCGGGGCCGGATGGCTCGACCGCGAGCCTCGACTCGTACATCGAGGATCTCGGCTATCCGGCTTTCGTGAGTTGGCTGCTACAGGCCGCGGATTTGCCGAATACGGCGAGCGCAATCTCTCGTCTCCTGCCACGGATCATCGCACGACGTTTGGACTTGGGTTCGGCTAAGAACGGCGATGCGCTCAACGGCGACCTGGCGACCCTGTTTGGCTCCACCGAATTGTCCGCCGGCTTACTGCCACTGATCGGCGTCGGGCGGGACAGGCCGAATGGGCGGATGTATTTGGACGAGGGACTGTTGGAGCTGTCCTGGAACGAGCGCCGCTCTGCGCCATATTTCGAACGCGCTCGAACTATGGCGCGTGCCGTTGTCGGCGCTCTTGGGGGAAACTACTGGGACGGACAGTCCGGCCCGTTCAGCTATGGCGTGACCATGCATCCACTAGGCGGCTGCCCGATGGGGCTCAACTCCCGACAGGGCGTGGTTGACGCACATGGCGAAGTATTCAACCATCCGGGTCTATTTGTCGCGGATGGATCCGTGCTACCGGGACCGGTGGGAGCCAATCCGAGCCTCACTATAGCTGCGGTGGCGGATCGTACAGCGGAGCGCGTTCTGGCAGCGACCAAGAAACGTCAAACAGCATCCGGATCGGGTAAACATGCACGTAAGGAGTAGTGGTGCACGAACGTGGAAACGAGGCAGCCACGCTGATCTTCACCGGGAAGGGTGGTGTCGGTAAGAGCACGATTGCGGCCGCTACCGCGGTGCATCTGGCCGATCAGGGCATCCGCACGCTCGTGATCTCCACTGATCCAGCTCATTCACTCGGCGACTGCCTGCAGGTCTCGCTCGACTCGGCACCACGCGAGATCGCCGACAACCTTGCTGCGATGGAGCTGGATACGCGCGAGGAAATGACCCTGCGGTTCGGCAGTGTGCGCGACGTGTTGATGAAACAGATGGCCCGGCAAGGCGTGACAAGCGCGCTTGCTGAGGAGATCGTCAACTTTCCAGGAGGGGACGAGCTGTTCGGCTTGCTCAAACTGGCCGAAGTTAAGGCCTCTGGCGAGTTCGACGCCGTTGTCGTAGACACTGCGCCAACCGGAAACACTCTCAGATTCCTGCACTTCCCAGAATTCCTTTCTCCCGTCCGCAGGGCGCTGGCAGTCGATCGAGCGTACACGAAGACAGTCCGACCGTTCCTCACCGTGTTGGGTCGCGAGGTCCCTAAGGATGACTTCTTCACCTCCATTTTCGCCCTCTTCGACGATATTGAACGCGCCCGGCAGGAGTTCCTACGTGGAGATACCTACTTCCGTTTCGTGCTGGTGCCGGAGAAGCTCGCGGTGATAGAGACTCAACGAGCTGTGTCCTTCCTGAACGTGTCAGGGTATGCGGTGGATGCGGTGATCGCGAATAAGGTGCTCCCCCCGAACATGAACGAGCCTTTGTTCAAGAACTGGCAGAAGCTGCAAGAGACTTATCTCAGGCAGACGCGGCAGACCTTCTATCCCCTACGAATCTTCGAGGTGCCACTCTATGACAATGAGGTGCTCGGGCTGCCGATGTTGCGTACGGTCGCAAACTCGTTGTACCAGGACGTTGATCCGCTCCACCGACTGACCGAGCACGATCTCTTCGGACTCGAACGAGAGAGCTCGGACGTTGTTGTAATGCGGGTGCAGGTGCCAGTGCTTGACGAGTCGGATGTACAACTCTACAAGGAAGGGGCCATGTTGACTATACAGCTCGACGGTTACCGGCGTCAGCTGCACTGCCCGGAGACGCTGGTGGCACGTGAGGTGCTTGGGGCCGAGCGGCAGGGCAATGTTCTCGCCATCAAGTTCGGCGTGAGCGATGGCGGGGAGCCAGTGGATCGCGGATGAGAGCGGAGACAGGAAGACAATGACCACTACGGAAGTACAGCCAGAAGCAGAGCAGAGTCCTCGCGACTACGTTCAGTTACAAACAGTGTTGAGCGACGCGTGTCAACGTCTACTCGCCGAGCAGCAGCTGGACGGTACTTGGCACGGGGCTATCATGTACAACGCCTGGACCAACGGGATGTACTGTGTTCTGCAGCGCCTACTCGGTGCCTACCACGAGCCAACCGCAGCGCTAAATTGGCTGGAGGCTAACCGGACCGGGCACGATGAAGACGGCGAACCCAATGGTACCTGGGGAATCATCGACACACCAAGCCTGAATTTCCTGGAAGGGACCATCGCCGCCGAGATAGCGCTGGAAATATGGGGCCGCGGCCGGCGACAAGAGCCGTGGACGTTCATCAGTGAGCAGGCATCAGGGCGACTTTCCTCTGGTCTCTCGCTGGCGGATCCATTCACCCAGGCGTTCGCCGTTTTAGCCAATCCATACGCGCCCCCGGGATACGGGCCATACCATGACATGGCGGGAATACTGGCGGCACCGGTCGAACTATTGCTTGTGCCGCGTTTCGTCAGGTCAAGTGTGCCGCGACTGGCGGGCGCGTGGGGACAGGACGCCCTAGTGGGCCTCATGGTGATGACGACGGTCGGCTCCGGTCGCAAACTGAATCCACTTGAGCGGGTACTGCTGAAGAAGGCCGAAGCCCAGCTGCTGGCCAACCAGAACGAGGACGGCAGCTGGTACGACACCTTCCTGCCGACGATCGCCGGCACCATCGCGATGCATCTGCTCGGCTACGGACCAGAGACGGAGGTGATGCGTAAGGCACTCTCGTTTCTGCACGGCCTGCAACGCGCAGACGGCTACGTGTCCCGGTACAAGCTGCCGGTATGGGACACCACCATTGCCATGTTGGCGCTCACCTCGGCCGGCGTGGATCCCGCCGCTGTGCCACTGCGCAGGGCGGGGCATTACCTGCTGAGCTGCCAGGGACCGGACGGTGGCGTGCCGTTCCAGCGAGAGAACGTGCGCTACCCGGACACCGACGACACGGCTTTCGCCGTTCTCGCCCTAAATCAGGTGGACATGGGGGCTCGGGAGGAGGAGAAGGCTCGCGTAATTGGCCGGGCGCTGCGCTGGCTGCACTTCATGCAGGGCAGTGACGGTGGCTGGGCCGCGTTCGCCAAAGACCAGGCCAAGGCGGTGCGGGGATTGCTCCCCGTCTTCAAGGACGATCCGCCCACCGCGGACGTTGTGGGTCACGTCTTGAGCGCGCTCGCTCTGGGAGCACCGGGCGATACGGAGACAACTGTTGACCGGGTGGCGCGAGGTGTGTCCTGGCTGGAGTCGATGCAGCTGGACAACGGCAGCTGGTTCGGCCGATGGGGTCTCACCTTCACCTACGGCACTGCGGCCGTGCTGAGCGGCCTGCGAGACGTCAGGCATCTCGGCCCCAACGCCAGGATAGCCGCGAACGTGGTAGACGAGGCAACGGAGTATCTGCTCCGCACTCAGCAGAACGACGGCGGCTGGGGTGAGAACTATGTAACCTATTTCGACTTCACCGCCACCAACAACGCGGTAAGCACAGTGGAACAGACCGGGTGGACAGTGTTTGGCCTGCTCGCGGTGCGTCAGACATCAGAAGTCAGTCAGGCGATCGAGCGCGGCATCGACTTCCTGCTTGAACAATACGACCCGGAACGCGGCTGGCCCGAGGCCAGCTACACCGTGGGCGCCATCTGGGTCTACCGGAACAGTTTGTACCCCCTGCTCTGGGGGGTGTGGGCGCTCGCGGAGTACGCCAAGGTAAAATCACCCGCTGCCGGTGTCCCGTCGTCGAGAGCACCGAGAGCGAGTTCGAGTGCTACGAGGAAACCGTCGAGAAGTACATCGGGTGGTAGTCGAGCCCCCGAACAGGCAGGACATAACCAGGATGGCGGGGACGAACCACTGCGAGGAGCGGATCCCGACGCCCAGGAGCAGCGCGGTGAAGAGGGCGAGGAAGACCAGTGGCTGCACCATGCTGAAGACGCCGGAGAAGATCAGGTTGCGCAGCAAAGGGTGCGGCTGCCGGTTGAAGACAGTGATGACCGTCGGTTTCCGACGGCGCGGGAGGTGACAGATGATGAGTAGGCTGGAGAACGCGATTCTCACCGGGCTGCGGGTGGGCTGGCAGTTTCTTGACGTGGTGAAGCCGGTCCGCACGATCGACGAACTGGCCAGGCTGGCAATCGACGTATGGAACCGGGAGGATGAGCAGGTCGTGGATCAGGACCTGCACGGCCAGCTAGCGGCTGCTCATCTGGCGCGACGCTCCGTGGTCAGCATGGGCGGTGACGAGGAGGCACTGGCCAAAGTCGACGAGCGGATCAACGTGATGAGCGCCTTCAGCTCGCCAGCATCCGCACAGTATGACGTGCTCGCCGGTTCGATCAGCACGACAGCCGGCGGGCAAACAGTCGTCGGACGGCATGACCCGTCGCTGATGTCGGTCGGCCAGCGCCGCACACCGGCTGGAATATTCGACGCCGTAAGGGGTCCCGGACGCATCGACCGAATGTGGGGCCACCTCGAGGGCCAACGTGAGGCGCTTCAGCTGATGCGGCGCTCGCTGAGCACGACAGAGCAACAGTCGGAGAACGCCCAGCCGCAAGTGAACACGTTGCTCAACACGCGCCGTGCCGCGCTGGACGCCGTGGCGGCGATCCTCGCCACGCGCCGTGGCGGCAGGGCAAGTCCCGGACCCGCCGGCGAGCGACAGACCCGCGCCCCGATGCCCGCCCCGAACTGGCCGACGGCAAGACCGACCGCGCAGGGGAGGCCACCTCAACGCATCAACATCTCCCCAGGAGTGGACAGGCGACAGTGATGGCCGTCTTTCTCGTTGTCCTGGGCGTGATGCCGCTTGCAACCGCCGTGATAGCCATCGTCTACCTGCGACAGTACCGAACGCCGGCAGCACGGCTCCCGGTCGCGGTCCTCGCCCATTTCCTGGCGGTCAGCGCTATCATCAGCGGTTATGCCGTACTGTGCTTCTTGTACTATCAGCCAAGCTTGTGGCAGTATCCTGGCTGGGCAATATTCGCGCTCGGCAGCGCACTGTTCTGGTACGCTGTCCGCTGCCATCCGACGTGCCTAGTACCGGACGAGCACGTGCCAGTTGTGCGGGCGGGGCCTTACCATCGCATCCGGCACCCGATCTATGCTGGTGGCCTCGTCGGTGCGTTCGGTCTCATCGGAGTGGCACCATCCTGGCCGGTGTTCACAGTGTGGCTGGTACTCGCCACGTGCCTGATGTTGCTGATCTGGATCGAAGAGCGCGAGCTGACTGTCAGGTTGGGCTCCGCATACTCTGAGTACAGTCGGCAGACGCAACTGCTGGTCCCCGGGGTCCTATGATGGAGGACAGGAGGAATTCGTCATCCTCGGGCCCCGTCGAGACAGTCGCGGTCGTCGCCAGTCGGGCTAGCGCTCAAAGCACATCGTCCGGGTCTGGCTCCCGCTGGTGGGCATTCCTCGTGGTCAGCCGAGTGGAATTCATGCCTGGCGGACTTTTCTTTATTTTCGCCAGCGCTGCGCTCGCGTGTCTGGAATGGACTGTTCTCGGGCGGAACGCGCTGCTGATCGCCGAAGGCGCTGCGGTCTGGTACCTCTCACATCTGATCGGTTCCCAAGTGAACTGCCTCGCCGACGTAGAGGTCGACCAGGAAGACAAGGCTAAGCTGGCACAGGCCGTCAAGATTTTTGGCTCGACGCGCCTCGCTGTGGTCATCGGCGTGGAAGCCGTGATCGCCCTCGCCATCACGGTATACATGGCCGCACAGACTGGTAGGGGAGTACTGCCGTTCATCTGGCTGCTCGGCTTCGTGCTGGCATTAGCCTACTCCCTTGAACCACTACGCCTGAAGCGACGTAACTGGTGGAATCCGATCTCCCTGCTGCTTGTTCTCTACGCGCTGCCGATGAGCTACGGCTACGTCACGCTCGCCAGCTCGGCTCGATTCGACGCGCTCGGCGTCGTCGCGGGGACTGCCCTTCAGATGTTCGCGTTGATATTGCTCAATCCAGCAGAAGACATCGCGAGCGACCGGGCTGGCGGGATTCGCACACCGTGCACCCAACACGGACTGCGGCTGATCGCCCCGCTCGCAGCGGTCGTGTTTGCGGTGGGCACCGTAGGGAGTTTCTGGTTCCTGGCAGTGCTGGCCGAAGGCCAACCAGTACCGATCATCGCTGGCCTCGTTTTAGCTGGAGTCGGTCAACTCTACGTCCTCGGTGAACTCGTCTGGCTAGCGCTGCTGTGCCTGGCGGGAAACACCGACGGCAGGGTTTCCGCTGGCGAGCGCATATTCCGGTTAGTACGGCGGAACCCCGTGCATTTCGCGCTTCTCGGAACCACTTTCGCGGCGGCGACCGCACTGGTGTTGAAGTGAGACGAGTACCGGTAGCTCATAAGATGGGAAGGTGTTTCGGATGACGGATACCACGGCAAGCGACATAAGGGCATTCTTGATGAGGCAGGCGCGCATTGCCGCGTCACGTGCATTGCGACTCGGTGCGAATCCCACGTCGGTGGTGCCGAGCGCTGGTCTCGAACGGCGCGCCACCGAGCTCGACTTCGCGGTCGCGAGTCGGATCGACCGAATCCGAGTACAGCTGTTGGCACCACAGCGAATTAGTGCGCTGGCTGGGCGGCTGCAAGCGGAGTTGACAGCTATGGACACCCTGCAGGCCGAGATCCCGGCGGACGCCGCAGCGGATCTTGCCGCGCAGAAGGGACAGATTGCATGGTTGCTGAGCGAGCTGCGCAGAGCGATGTAAGCGCTACTGGCATCACTCCCGCCGCGATGAGCTTCGGACACGCGCTCGCGGTAGTCAGACGTCTCGAGTTCTACGTGGTCGAGCTGACGATCTTCAGCATTCCGCTGCTCGTGGTTGCCAATGATGTCTATGACCTGACCAGGCCGGTGGTTTTCGAAGGTTTGGTCATGTACTTCGTGTTATACGCGATTGGTGATATGGTCAACTGCCTTGCCGATCGCGATCTAGATAGCGTTTACAAGACCAGATTGTCCCGCGCCCTTTACCGCATCGGGCCGAGCAGGCTGGGCTGGATCGTGGCAATCGAGACACTCGTCGGCCTCGGCTTGGCGGTCCACCTCTCGATGGTCACTGGTCGCTGGTTGATACTGGTGCTGGTACTCTTGGGGGTGTTTCTCGGCCTCGCGTATTCGCTCGGACCGCTTCACCTCAAGAAGCGCGGCCTCGGCCATCTGGCCTGCCTGTGGTTGCTGCTGTTCTTTCTGCCGATGGTGTGCGCCGCGCTGCTCATCGCGGGGCCAAACGTCGAGGTCCTGGTGGTGGCGGCGACATATGCGACAGTGGAGATGGGTATCATCCTAGTCAACACCTCAGAGGATCTGCCGGAGGATCGCGCTGCCGGCATCCGGACAACGACGGTTGCATTAGGACTGACGTCGACGCTGCGGTTGGCCAGCACGATGGTCGGCCTCGGCGGTGCCGGATTCTGTGCATTTTGGGTGCTGACCTATGTCGAAGAGCACGTCCCTCCGCTCGGTTACCTGGCCGCAGGGGCGTTCGCGGTAGTGTGCGTGATCGTGCTGGCACGGATTATCTGGCTCACTCAGCACGTGAACGCGAAAAAGGAGACGGAAGAAGCGGCGGTGTTGCTGGTCAAAGCGCACGGACCGTTGGTACCAATCGCGGCAACGCTGGTCGGCTGGGTTGGCGTGGTGTGCGCGGCGGTCTCGCTGACCGCAGGGGGTGGTGGATAACGTGCGTACCGGTAGCGAGCATGCCGAGCCGATCGTGGTCTCCGGCAGTAGTGAGGAGGACGGTGACTGGAGTCATGCTTTCGGCGAGCGGATCGAAGAACGGCTGCGCGAGTTGTTCGCCGAGGAACGCCTACGGTGCGGGCGGTTCGCGCCCACCTCGCAGAAGGTCATTGACGCGCTACGAACTGCGGCACTCAGTGGTGGTAAACGACTTCGCCCCGGGCTCGCGTTTCTCGCGTTCGTCGGAGCCGGTGGTGCACCCTCTGATCCACGTGTCGTTGACGCCGGAGCGGCCATCGAGCTACTGCACGCCGGTTGCCTACTACACGACGACATCATGGACGAGTCCCCAGTGCGCAGGAACCTGCCGACCGTGCACGTCGGTTTCGAGACGATACACCGGACCGCAGGGTACCGGGGAGATTCCTGCAGATTTGGTGAAAGCGTCGCCACGTTGGTCGGTGACTTGGCCTTCTTCTATGCGATGGGCTTGATCGCGAACGCCGGATTCGACGCGCAGCGGGTGTTTTTTAGGATCGCGGTCGACGTCTGCATCGGCCAGTACCTCGATGTGCTCGGCACAGTATCTCCAGACGAGAGCGATCAAGATCCAGCGTTGATCGCTCAATACAAGACCGCACGGTACACAGTCGAAGGACCGCTGCATCTCGGTGCCGCCTTGGCTGGACGCCTCGACGAACTGGCAGGGGTGTTGAGCGGCTACGGTGAGCCGCTCGGACACGCCTACCAGCTGCGGGACGACCTGCTCGGCGCATTCGGTGACCCTGAGGTGACCGGAAAGCCGGTCGGCGACGATCTTCGCCAGGGCAAGTGCACCCTGTTGCTCACTATTGCCAGACAGCGGCGCTGTGAGCTGCCGGCGAGTAGTGCTGATCTGCTGGACAAGGTGGGGTGCGGTGACCTCAACGATGTCGAACTCCGTAGAGTGCAAGAGCTCCTGATCGAGCTGGGTGCGCGGGACCATGTGCGGCGGATGTGCGAGACACTTGCCGCACGAGCCGTTGCCGCGATTGAGCCGGCGCCGATGGGTGAGAGCATCAAGGAGACGCTGAAGGACTTCGCCAGGCACCTCACCCGAAGCGTCGAAGTCCTCGCTCCGCCGAGTGCACCGTGACGACTACGCGCTCGATGGCCCAGCGTTCCGCTCGTTGAATATTCCGGCAAATTGGCGGCGCCATTCGTGCTCCCATTCCAGTTTGACCGAATCGGGGACGTACAGTAGCCTGTCGGCGTCGTTCAATGTGTACGGCACCCTGGCGCGACGCCGCAGCACCTCAGGCGCGGCGCTGTCGGGGTGCACGGGTATCGTGCCGAGCATGCCGCACCATTGCTCCTGGATAGGTGTCGACAGCGCGAAGTCGATGTACTGTCTAGCCCGCTCGGCTGCCGTTCGTGGCAGGTGTCGGGGAATCCAGAAGGCGTCCATCGTGTCGGGTACCCCCTCGCGTGGCGCAACCCAGTCCACGTCCACCCCAGCCGCGCGGAAGCCAAGAGCGTTGGGCAACGCACGAAAGCACAAGTCGAGATCACCACGGCGCAGGCTTTCGGTCATCTCGACGCTGTAGTCCAGGGTCCGCACCTGCGGCGCAAGCCGGCGAAGGAAATGCCAGCACTCGGTCATGTCCGCCGGGATGTCGGCCACCGAGCCCCCACCAAGTAGCTGCGCGACGGCGTGGATGCCGTTGCCGTGCGGATAGAGCGCGACCTTGCCACGGTGGCGAGAATCGAGCAGCACCTGCCAGCTGTCCGGGACGTGGTCGGCAAACACGGCGCGTCGGTAGACGAGTACGTAGAGCACCGCGTACACCATCACCACCGGCCACCCCGCGAACCCGTGTGGACGAGCTCTGGGATGCAGCACGGCGAGGTTCGGAGTTTCCTCCACCCGCAGCGGGTCGCAGAGGTCCTCGTGAGCGGCGCGCATCGCGGTGACCGCATTCGACCACACCACGGCAACCGGCGGGCAACGCCCCGCGTACAGCGGCGCGAGTAGGCGGTCGGGGAGATCGAGGCCCACGTATGGCTCGTGTCGTACCCGGATGCCGGTTTTCGCCTCGAACGGGGCGGACACCGCGCGACGCAACGCTCGATCCCATTGCCCACCCCAGGACAGGACGGCAAGCTCGTGCGAACCCGGCGACTTCATCGATCACGTCACCAGTTCCAGTTGCGGATTGCGGCGACGATCTTCTCCGGTGCGTCTTCCTGGATGAAGTGACCAGCACCTTCGAGCAACACCGTGTGGTGGTTCGGGAAGATCTCCTCCCACCGCTTGCGTTCCGCCTCCCCGAAAGCGAAGTCCTTGGTCGGCCACAGGATCAGCGCAGGGCGATCACTCAGTACGCCAAGACCGGACTCGACCTCTTCGAGAAATGCCTTACTGTGCACGATCTCGTGCGGCAGGATGTGGGTTGCGCGCCGTGCCTCCCTGTTCGAAAACGGCCCCCGGTATGCCTCCATGACCTCGTCCGAGAGTTTTCCGCTCTTCACCCCACTCGGCAACATCCGCTCGACGAAGAGGTTGCGATGCGTGATCAGGTAACGGCCGATCGGGCCACCCATGAGGCCGGAGAAGAACCTCGTCCGACGATCAGTCATCGGCCAAGCCCAGGTGTTACCGATCACAAACCGAGCAAAGCGATCGGGGTGCCTGGTCGCGACCGCAAATCCGATCGGTCCGCCCCAGTCCTGGGCCATCATCGTCACGTCATGAAGGTCCAGCTGCAAGACGAAGTGCTCCAGGATGTCGGCGTGCTCGGCTGGCGTGTAACCGTACTCGGAAGGGGTGGAGGACAAACCGAAGCCAGGAAGGTCGACAGCGATGCAACGGAATCTGTCACGCAATGCCTTGATCACATCCCGGTAGAGGAAGGACCATGTCGGATTCCCGTGCAACAAGAGCAAAGGTGGACCAGTGCCCCCCTCGTCGAGATAGTGCAGCCTTGCGTTGTCAACATCCACATATCTGCTCTCGAACGGATAAAGCTGCTCCGGCACCCAGTGTGGTCTTGTCATCAGAACATCCCTTCGGTTCCAAGATTTCCTAATTGCCTCTGGCGGTCACTGGTTCCCAACAAAGCGGTTATGCTCTTGTAGTCAGTGCCTTCGTTACAGTCAAGCGCCTGTGCTTCTATCGATCCGTTGGCGGATCGTTTCGGCCTGGTCGTTATTATGCATACACTCTCCGATCATACGGCAGTGTGGGCCCATCGTAAAGGCATCTCACCCGCGAGGATTAACGAAGACTACGCCCAGCGGAGGTTCGCGGCAGCTCGTCGTGCTACGGGTCACTCAGTGATCGGGTACAGGCGAGGCACTGTTCGGCTCGGGCGGGGCCCGGCGTGCTTTTCAGCATCGTGGGCAACATCTCCTACGCCGCCAGCATGCCCCCCGTGATCGCCGACCTCGTCGGCAGCAATTCGGACCGCGAGGGTGCTGCGGTGGGCACTCGCACTGGGCGCCGATCTGGACAACGCGACCGCGATCGGGGCCAGTGCGAACGTCGTGGTGCTGGCGGATCGCGGCCACACGGCTACCTGAGTGGTTTCTGGCAGTTCACCCGCTACGGCCTCGTGATGAGCTTCATGACGATCGTGGTGACGTGGGCTACGTCTGGCTGCGGTACTTCGCCCTTGCCTGAGTTCGTCCCACGAGCTGGGCCAGCGCCGCGACTAGCGGCGCTGCCAGGGTTTGTCCGGCCCGTTGGTTCGGCTGCACGCAGCCGACGGGGGGGTTGAGTCGGCGCTCGCGTTGTCGCACCTCACCGAGGGGCCCACGCCGTCGTTGCCCGGTCTGGGTTGCTGGCTTGCCTCCCTCCAGTAGTGTTGGAGCAGCCAGCGGGTGGGAGCGCCGCGTCCTCGATCGAGGTCGAGACCGATCTGGCGGCTGGTCAACGGATGCAGTGCAGGCTTGACACCATAGGCTCCCCGCCGTGACCTTCCCCGGCTGGCCCGACGAGCTGGCCCGCGCCCGGCTGCACGTGGTCACCGGCAAGGGCGGCGCCGGCAAGACCACGGTGGCCGCGGCGCTCGCGCTGGCGCTGGCCACCGGCGGTCGGCGCACGCTGCTGACGGAGGTGGAGGGCCGCCAAGGCATCGCGCAGCT
>Ga0136613_10000700_pt1 | contig 15972 bp, 17 predicted proteins | sample AntDrymUQ2722106_2_FD_106649 | JGI IMG/M metagenome (GOLD analysis project Ga0136613, IMG submission 106649) | Polar desert sand microbial communities from Dry Valleys, Antarctica - metaG UQ272 (21.06) | ecosystem: Environmental > Terrestrial > Soil > Desert | place: Antarctica: Dry Valley... | reverse complement strand
TAGATCCAGACGGACTGCCCGACACCCGAGTCCCTGAGCGCGAACCATACGGTGCCGACTTCGGCCGGTATTGCGTCGTCCCTGACGGAATAGAGGAAGTGGTTGTGTGTGGTGGGTCCCTCCGGCAGCAGCCCGTCCACCTCTTTCGCTGCTCTGTTCTCTGCCTCGGACGGGGACCAGGCGCCGGCGCGAACTTTGTCTGCCGCGTAATCGCGCACCAGATGCTCTCTGTACTCACGGTATGCCGCGCCCTCGAGCTCGACGAGCCTGACGTTGTTTTTACCTTGCGGAGTCATGCCGATGCTTCGGACAGCCTTGTCACGGTCATCTCGATCTGGAGTTCGTCGGAGAGATCGCTCCCGCCCTTGAGGCCGCTCTCGAGGTCCTGGATCAGGGCCAGGGCGCGCTCCAGGTCTGCCTCGCCGAGTTTGCGGCCCTGCTCCTCGAGCTTGCGCGCCACGAACGGCGGTACCTTGAGCCTGCTCGCAAGCTCTTTCCTGGGAGTGCCGCGGTCGATGAGGGCGCCGGCGCGGGCGACGAGTTGGAACTGGCGACGGATCATGAACGTGAGACGGAGCGGAGGCTCGCCTGTGCCGATCAGGTCTTCCAGCAAATCCATTGCTCTATCTCGTTCCCCGGCGGCCAGGGAGTCGACGAAGGCGAAGATGTTGGACTGGACTTCAGGGGGGCATAGGGCGGCCACATCTTCGTGGGTCGCCGTGTTATCGCCTACGTACAGCGCCAGCTTCTCCGTCTCCTGCAGCAGGCGCATCTTGTCACCCGAGCAGCGATTTGCCAGGTCCTCGGCCACGTCTTCGGGGAGATCGAGGCCAAGCCCCTTCGCGTGCCCGACGAGCCACTTGACCAGCGCCTTGCCTGTCGGCTGCTCGAAGGTGTGGACCTCTCCCGATCTCTTGACCGCCGACAGCAGCCTTTCACGGGCGCCGAGCTTCTTGCCGAGCAGGATCAGGTCAGACCCCGGAGAAGGGTCCTCGAGGTAGTCGACGATCACCGCCTTCTGTGCTGCGTTCCAGGCGTCGAGGTCCTTCAAGACCACGAACGGTCCATCCCCGAACAGCGAGAAGGAGTTGCAGGCCGAGACAACGGTCTCAGGCCCCGTCGCAGCGGCGTCATGAACCTCGACCGTCCTTCCGGCACGCAGCCTCTCGACGCCGCGTGACTTCCGTTCCTCATCATCTCCCAGGAGCAGGTAGACAGTCACACGAGTATTCTAAACGCTTCCGGTACCGAGGAGGAGCGTAATCTGGTGGATCGGCTTGGGGTTGGAGGACTCATGCCGAAGTGGATTCCCGCTTTCGCGGGAATGACGTGTAAGGGAGGGCCTCGGTGCGTGCCCGCAGCATCTACGCGGCCAAGCCACAGACTCAGTGCAGAGAAATCCTGCCTGTAGCCGCGGTGTACGGATAGGGCGCTTCCGAGAAGCGCCCCTACGAAGGTATTGTTCTTACGGGCGTGGGTCAGTCGGCGCGGTCGGGTTCGTATTGCTTCTTGCGATCATCTTGTGGTTGGTTCGCCTGCGCTGAAGCCTGGTCTTCGTGTTCGGCGAACCATTCGTTGCCTTCGATCGAGAACTTCGGGGTCGCGCGCTCCAGCCAATTTGGCATCCACCAGCCCACGGACCCGAGCAGCGACATGATGGCGGGTACGAGCACACAACGGACGACTGTCGCATCGACAGCGACTGCTACGGCCATGCCGAGACCAAATTGTTTTACGGTGGGGTCGCCGTTTATCACGAAGGCGAGGAAGACGGAGACCATGATCATAGCCGCCGAGGTGATCACACGCGCCGTCGAGGCGAGGCCGTGGACGACGGCCTCGTGCGGATCGTTCGTCTCTTTCCACTGCTCACGGACGTGGGTCATCAGAAAGACCTCGTAGTCCATCGAGAGGCCGAAGAGGATCGCGAACAGCATCAAAGGCACGAAGGAGACTATAGGAATGGGGCCCTCGAGGCCGATCAGGCGCGCGGTCCAGGTATGGTCGAAGGCGTAGGTGACGACGCCGAAGGCGGCGAGGATGGAGAAGACGTTCATCACCACCGCCTTGAGCGGGACCAACAGCGAGCGGAAGGCGAGCAGGAGCAACAAGAAGGAGAGGACGAGCACGATCCCGATAACCAGCGGCAGCTTGTTCGAGATCTCGCTCGCCAGGTCGATGTAGCTCGCTGTCGTCGCACCGACATCAGCACCCATCTGCTTACCCCTGGTCGCCTTCGGGATGACTTCGTTTCGCAGGGTCTGTACCAGCTCCTCGGTCGCGCGCGAGGATGGCGCTGTGGTCGCTGTCACGGTGTAGACGGCGGCATCGCCCTTCTTGTTGACCAGAGGCAGGGATACTCCGTCCACGCCTTTGGTCTTCTGAAGATCCGTGCGAAGGTCGGTGAGCCGCGGGTCCGAGGCTTTTGATTCGAGGAACTTCTCCTTGTCGTCCTGCCCTGAGCTCTTCTCCTTCTTTGCGGCTTGCTGTTTCACCTTCTTCGCTATGGACTTGTCTTCTTGAGCTTCCTTCTGATTGGCCTGCTTCTGGATCGACTCGTTCTGCTTGTCTATCTCTTGCTGAGCCTGTTGATCGATGGCCTTGTTCTGCTTGTCTATCTCCTGTTGGGCCACATTATCTATGGCATCCTGTCCCCTTGACCCGACCTGCTGTTTGGCTTGATCGGCCTCTTCCCGGATCTTCTGCGCTGCCTGCTCCTGCTGCTGTTTGGCCTCAGCCTGTATCTTCTGTTTGGCCTGCTCCTTCGCGTCCTGGGTTTGCTGCTGGATGGTGTTGTGTGCCTTGGCCTGCTGTTTGGAGATCTCCTGCTGCGTGGATTTCTGCTCCTGATTGCGGAGATTGTCTAGATCGGCCTGGTCGTTGTGGGCCGGTTTGCCGAGGCTTACGGCTATGAGCATGGGGCCGTTCGAGCCCGAGCCGAACCCTTCCGTCATCGCGTCGTAGGACTGGCGCGACTCGGTCGTCTTGGGCAGTGCTCCGTTGTCGGTCTGGCCGAGGTGGAGGTACCTGACGGGTAGGGCGAGGACGATGAGCACGACGAGCCCCAGTATCAGGGCGGGCCAGGGGTGGGATCCCACGAAGGCGGCCCAGCGGGCCCAGCCGTGGGGCCTTTCGTCGTGGTGCGTTCGCATGCCTGGCACGCGCAGGCGGTTGATCCCGAGCCCTATCAGCCCGAGGATGGCGGGCAGCAGGGTGGTCGCCGCCGAGGCCGCGACGAGCACCACTATCGCCGCCGTGTAACCGAGCGTCGTCACCAACGGTATCCCGGCGGCTGCCAGAGATACCAGCGCGATTATGACCGTCCCCGCGGCGAAGACGACGGCTCCCCCTGAAGTAGCCGTGACGCGGGCTACCGACTCGCGCGGCTCCATGCCCTGCGAGATTGTCGCGGTGGCGGGTCACGATGAACAGCGCGTAGTCGATTCCCACCCCGAGCCCAATCATGGTCGCGAGGGTGGGCGCCGAGGTCGGCACCTCCACGCTGTGGCTGAGGAAGGTGATGATGCCGAGGCCCACGGAAAGGCCAAGGATCGCGGTGAGGATGGGGATACCCATCGCGATGGCCGTGCCGAACGTGAACAACAAGATGAACACGGCCGCCGTGAGCCCGACCACCTCGGAGACGTGGGTCGATGGCTTGGATACCTTCTGGCCGAGGTAGCCGCCCGCGGCCGGGTTCAGCCCGGCTTTGTCGAGCGGCTGGTCGAGGCGTATTATCCGTTGGGCCTCTTCGATGCTCAGCTCCGAGGGGCTGTCCTTGAGGTTGAGGGAGATGTAGCCGATCGTATGCTTCTTGTTGAGTTGGCTACCACCCTGCCCGTCGAACGGGCCGACGGCCTGGGTGATCGCCGGGTCCTTGGAGTAGGCTTTGGTGACCCGCTGGATCGGCTTCTTGTACTTGCTAGCGGAGAGTTTGGCTCCTTCAGGGGCCCGGAAAGCGATCGGGACCGAGCCGTTGGCCTGGTCGGGGAACTTGCTGCTGAGCAGGTCGCTTGCGGCCTGGCTGTCGGTGCCGGGCAGCTTGACGTTGTCGTTGGTCTCCTGGCCGACGCTCCTGGCCACACCCACGACTACGAGCGCGATCACCACCCAGACCGCAAGGACCCACACGGGGTGACGGGCGCAGAAATGACCCAGACGGTAGAGCAGAGGCGTCAATACACCCTCCTGATGGTATGACGTCTGTAGGTTGGGCTACGCATCGTTATCTCGACCGGATCTCCCAGAGGCAGCATACACCGCCGTGAGAGGGGCCGCATCACTCAAATGAGCTAGGTATTCAGCATTTCAGTTCGCGAGATTTCTCTGTTGGGCTATGGTGTATTGGGAGTGTTTGGTTGCTTGGAGTCTTCGAAGAGTTTGGAGGTGTCAGGGCGGGTGAACAGGTCGATGGTCCAGTCGGCGAGCACGTGCGCCCTGTTGAGGTCGTAGCCCAACTCGTACAGGTAGACTGCTTTCCAGACGTACGCCCCGAGCAGGCCGCTGAGGTTGACTCCCAGGATGTCGACGAGGGCGCTACCCTCTCCGAGGTCCACCAGCTGGCCCACTGAGCGGTAACGGAATGCGACGGGCGCCTCGTTCTTTATCTCTGCTGCAAGGTTCGACGCTGCCCGCTTGCCCTCCTGTTCCGCGGCCTGGGCGAGGGCGGGGACCGGTGGTCCGTCGTACTGCAGGCTGGTGCAATCGCCCACTGCGTAGACCCCTGACCTTCCTTTCACCCGCAGGCACTCGTCGATGAGAATCCTTCCGCGATGGTCTTTTTGTAGGTCCAGGTTACCGACTAGAGGAGGGGGTGCTGTGCCGGCGGCCCAGATGGTGGTTCGGGTCGGTATGGTGCGCCCTTCCGAGATCACCACGGCATCGGGCCTGACTTCTTCGACCCTGGCGTCGTTGATGACCTCTATTCGCTGGGAGGCGAGCCTGCGCGTGGCGGCGTGTACCAACGGAGCATCGAGACCCTTGAGGATGTTATCTCCGGCATTCACAAGCACAACACGCACACTGCCGAAGTCTACGTTGGGGTAGTCCTCTTCGAGGACGTCGAAGATCAGGTCGTGCGTGTCGGCCGCTGCCTCCACCCCAGTTGGCCCTCCGCCGACGAAGACGAAGGTGAGCAGGTCGTCGGGAGCGCGGCCATCGAGGTGCTCGGCTTCCTCGAAACGATCGATAACGTGGTTACGCACCCGCAGGGCATCTCGCAAACCCTTGATATCCATGGTGTTCGCATCGGCGCCTGGAGTGCCGAAGAAGGTGGTGCGGCTGCCTGGGGCAAGAACAAGGTAGTCGTAAGGGTAATCACGCTCGCCCGCCTTCACCCGACGAGTCTCGAAGTCCACTCCTGCTACCTCATCCTGGAAGAACTCTATTCCCAACGGCTTGAGGATACGCCGGAGAGAGTGTGCCACGTGGCGTACCTCCGCGTTACTCGGGATGATCGAAGGCACCATCGGCCAGAAGGTGGTGTAGTTCATGTGATCCACGAGCGCTACGCCCACGTCGTCGGTCCCGCCGAGCGTACGCGCCAACCCCCTCGCCGCGGCGAGCCCTCCGAATCCACCGCCGACGATGAGTATCTTGGTCGCGGCGTCCGCATAGTTACCTTCGAGCGAAGTGGGTCTACTTAGCCGCCTGTATGCTCCCCAGGCTGCCCCAAGGATCAGGCCGCCAATCGCCAGTTTGCCTCTCATCTCTTCCTCGTGTCAGCGTTTCAGCTATCAGCAGTTCAGCTTGCCAGCTTAACATGTGATGGGAGGGTGATGTTTGGTCGTGATTCGGGTTTTGCGCGGGGCGTTATCAGATTCGACCGGCGGCGACGAGGACTAACCACAAGGCTGACCAGAGTAGGAGGAGGGCGGCCCACAGGGATCTGCGTTCATGGGAGAAGACGCGCTCGGCGACTATTGGGGGGACGCATCCTGCGTAGAACAGGGCGACCAGGAGCAAGGTTACACCCGGGGTAGTCACCGATGCGAACGGGAGCGAGGAGGCGCCCTTTGCGGTATGTATCAGGATCGTGACCAGGAAACCGTTGCAGGCGTTGAGCGGGTAGGCGAGCAAGGGGTAGATGTTGCCGGCTAAAGAGCCGAGGAGACCGAGGATCAGGATCGGCCCTGAAAGCGGTACAGCAATGAGGTTCGTAAAGACCCCGACGACTGAGACCTGGTCGAAAGTGGCTGCGACTATGGGTGAGGTCGCTATCTGGGCCGCCAGAGAGACGGAGATGAGGTTCGAGAGTTGCGCCGGTGGCCGCTGTAGGGGCCTGAGCAACGATCTTTCTACGAGAGACTTCAGGGGTTTGGTGAGGAGCAGGATCCCGAAGACGGCGGCTACGGAGAGCTGGAAGCCCGTGCTGTAGATGAGTTGCGGATTGTATGCCAGAACCAGGGCCAACATCGTGGTCATGAAGTGCAGGGGTGACACTTGGCGCCCTAGAAGCGGCGCAGCGAGCACGAACGTTGCCACGACCCCGGCCCTGATGGCCGATGGAGGGGCGCCGGCGATCAGGATGTAGAGCCAGATCAGGCCCATCGTAACGCCGGCGCGTAGCCCGGCGGGGATGGCGAAGAGGCGGAGGGCGAGGTAGATCACGGCCGCAAGTATCACGACGTGCTGGCCCGAGATGGCGAGTACGTGGGTTACGCCAGAGCGCTGAAAGGACTTCTCCAAATCTTCGGGCATGAGCGAGCGATCTCCCAGCACCATCCCCCGCACGACGGCAGCCTCGCGCGGCCTGAGGCCGTATGCGAGCGCGATGTCCGTACGACGGTGTACCTGGCCGATCCAACCCCGCTCCTCCCCCACCGGCCTCACACTCGTCGCCTCGACGAGGGCGCTAATCTTCTTCGTCGCGAGGTATCGGCTGTAATCGAAGCCGTCCTCACCGATCTGGGGGCGTGAGATCTCGCCGACTACCCTTACTCTGTCGCCGACGCGGATGCTGAGGTCGCCGGCGAAGACCTCGACCCCTCCACCACGCAGGACCTCCCTGCCCTCGTACCAGAGGCTCTCGACCCTGAAGTCTGCCATATAGCCGAAGCTGCTACTTTCGGGAGGCGAGGCTATACGGCCGACGAGCACGACCTCCCCCGGCTCCATGGCGGCCAGTTCGGCGAGTGGGTCAGGCGTCGCAGCGTGCAGGAGTGCGATCGCGACCCCTACTGCGGCGAAGACGGGTGCCAGGATTGCCATGAGACGCCATTCGGTGGGGACGAGGTCCCGCCACAACAGCGCGCCTATGGAGACGATGGAACCTGACGCGAGGAGCAGTGGGGCGAGGGGTGGTGCGAGCGTTCCGACCGCGACCCCGGCGGCGAGCAGGATCGCCCAAAGGTCCAGCCTTACGGGAGGGCTGAGATCCAGGTCAGGCCCGCGCCGCCTCACGTCCCTAGATAGTAGCAAAGGGCGCTATCTTCTCCAGCGTCTCAGGCCCTATCCCCGGTATCTCTTCGAGCTCGTCTACCGAGGAAAACTGCCCGTTGGTCTGCCTGTACTCGACGATACTCTCGGCCGTCGACGGCCCGACCTCGGGCAACTCGTCTAGCTCCTCGACGTCGGCGGTGTTTATGTCTACCCTGAGCGAATCCTGAGATTCATCTTCTATCTCCTCCAGAGAGGCGGTGTAGACGATCCTCGGCGCCCCTTCCGAGAGACGCGCCGTGTAGAACGCGCCACCCGCCAGCACGATCATGACCAGCATCGACACGATTACATGCGGCCTGTAACGCGCAAAGGCGCCTGCCCTCGGTCTCCGAAGCGCACCAGGACCGCGCGTGGCCGTTTCGAAAGCGTCGTCTTTCACCGAACGGGTTATCGGGACTGATGGGAGGAAGGTTTAGGGCGGTTCGCGAAGCGCCCCTACAAGCTGCGACTTCAGAGATCGCTGAGTTTGCTGCTTTCGAACCTGCCGAGGACCTGTTCCATGGCATCGGGGCCGATCGTTATGTCGCCTTTGAACGGGTAATCGAGTGCGGCGACCGTGAAGAGCACGAGGGAGATGATCAGGGCCAGAGCGGCTACCATGAGAAGGTGGACCAGGGTGCTATCCAGGCCGAAGAGATAGGTGAAGCTTACCACGATGATTCCACCCACTATGAGCACGATCCAAAGGATGGCCGGCAATCCCTGCTCGGCTTCGAGCAACCGGTCTCGTCTGGCATCCGAGAGGTCGCGCATACGCTCGAACCCCTGTTCGTAGAGTACCTGCTGTCCCTGGGTGGATGGTTCGAAGCTCTGCAGGTCGACCCTGATCTCATCCAGCAGGTCCCACGCTTTCGGGCTTGAGTTCTCCTGTTCCATAAGCGGCCACTCCTCGTTGATCACCACCCTGGCGTAGGAGCGGGCGAGTTCCTGGGTGTGGCGCCCTTCCGACTTGGGCATCCTATCGGCTAGCCAGAAGATCTCGGACAGCGAGCTGGCTTCTTCGTCCGCAGTCTGTGCTGCCTGGTTCCATTCCTCCCACACCGCCACGACCATTAGCCCGAGCAGCACGGCATATACCACCCCGAGCACCGCGTAGATAAAGCCAGCGACGTCGTTGTGTTGCCTGCGCACGCCGGTCGGCACCAACCGCTCCACGAGTATCAGGCCACCGACCGCGAGTACCATGGCTGTGCACAGCAGTAGCAGACCTAACGGAATGCTCGTGGCGGGCCGCCTTTCATTGACTCCGGTAGATTCGGACAAGTCAAGATACTACCTTGCTGACCATGGAGCAAACGCTCGTGCCGAGCAAATCAGCCGGGGCTGTAGTCGGGAGGAGACACGGGATAACACCTTCTCCGCAGAGCACGGCTTCGCGTGGCAGGTATCAGGACTCGTGGGGTGGAGCCGAGGGGGATCGAACCCCTGACCTCCGCGCTGCCAGCGCGGCGCTCTCCCAGCTGAGCTACGGCCCCGAAAAGGTCGTCAGAGTATATGCACCGTCTTCAGGGGTGTCAACGTACGTCCGGCTACTCCTGCCAGCGCTCCTGGGGGGCGCTGCGCCAGAGGGATTCGAGCCGGTAGTAGTCGCGGGCTTCGTCGGTGAAGATATGGACCACCACGTCGAGGAAGTCGAGGCTGATCCAGGCCGTCCCCTCGTCGAGGCGCTTGGTGCGTGGACGGTGGCCCTTCTCGATCATGCGCTCTATGACCTCCTGGGCCACGCGGCGAGTCTGGCGCTCGGTCTGGGCGCTGGCTATCACGAAGTAGTCAGCGTAGGAGACGAGACCCCTGAGGTCTATCAGGGTCACGTCTTTTGCGAACATCTCGCTCGCCGCGCGGGCCGCCGTGGCTGCCATCTCGTAGGTAAGCGCCTCGCCTTCTGTCGCGAATTTCGCTTCTCTTGCGACGGACTCGTCGCGCCTCACCGGATCTCCTCCTCCACTAGCCCTCCTTCCGTTCGGCTTCCATCTCCTCTGTAGAGGCTCCTGTTCTCGATGATCTCACGCACCCCCTCAGGCACCAGGTACCTGATACTCTTTCTCTGCAACATCCTGCGCCGGATCGCCGTGGCCGAGATGTCGACTCTCGTACACTCGACGGGGAAGATCCGGTCGAAGTTTCTCAGGGCGGCTTCGAGGTGGTCCAGCTTCGAGAGGTCGTAACCGGGCCGCGTCGCCGCGACCATGACTACCTGCTCGAGCAGGCGGTCAGGCTCTCTCCACGCGAGCAGATTCGACACCTCATCAGCACCCGTGATGAAGTACCAGTCGTCATCGGGCGAGCGTTCCCTAAGAATTCTCACGGTCTCGACGCTGTGCATCGGACGTCCGGCGTCGATCTCGACTCTGTCTACGCTGAAGCGCTCGTTCCCTTCGGCGGCGGCCTCGACCATGGCGAGCCGGTCAGGCGCTGTAGCCCTGACGCTCGAGGCCTCTTTGTGCGGCGGGATGCCACCTGGCACGAAAACGACCCGGGCCAGGCGGAGCTCGGTCATGACCTGCTCCGCGACGATCATGTGCCCCTGATGCACGGGGTCGAAGGTGCCGCCGAAGATCCCTACTCTCACGCCCACCTCACTGGAAGTCGAACACCGTCTCGCCGATCCTGACCTCATCGCCCCTCGTCGCGCCGGCCCGCCGCAAGGCTCCCACGACTCCGATCTTCTCGAGCTCGCGCTGGAAACGTTCGACGCCCTCCCTGTTACCCCAGTCCGTCTTGAGCGCGAGCCGCTCGAGGCCCTCGCCCGTGACGACGTAGCCACCGTTCTCGTGCTCCACGCGCACGCCCTTCCACGTCGGCCTGAAGACGCGGTGCTCACGCTCCGGAACACCGGTTCGGTCAGGCTCCTCTCCCATCTCGCGCAGCCTCTCCTCGAACCCGTCGCGCAGCCCGCCAACGCCTTCCGCCGTGGCCGCCGAGACCTGATGGGCTCCGGGGAAGGCATCCCGCAGGTAGGCTCTCAGCTCGTCGTCGAGTAGGTCGACCTTGTTCAACACGACGACCATAGGCTTCTCCGAGAGTCTGGCGGCGTGGAGCTCTGCCCGCAGCGTACCCTCTGCCCCTTCCGGGTCTTCGCTCGCGTCGAGTACGAGAGCGAGGAGTCGCGCCCTTGCCACGTGCCTGAGGAAGCGGTTGCCGAGGCCTCTACCCTCGCTGGCCCCAGAGATAAGGCCTGGGATGTCTGCCACCACGAACCGTCCGCGGTAAGCCCTCTCGTCCACGACCCCAAGCTGGGGTGCCAGCGTCGTGAACGGATATTCGCCCACCCTCGGACGGGCGGCGCTGAGTGCTCGGAGCAGCGAAGACTTCCCTGCGTTGGGCAGGCCGACGAGGCCGACGTCCGAGAGGACCTTGAGCTCCAGGCGGATCTCACGCTCCTCCCCTGGCAATCCCCGCTCCCTGAAGGCCGGCGCCTGTCGAGTGGAGGTCGCGAAGGACCCGTTGCCACGTCCGCCCTCGCCGCCGCCGGCGACGGTGAAGGTCTCTGAAGGTTCTGAGAGGTCGGTCAGGAGGCCGTCGTCGTCGAAGACCTGCGTCCCTACGGGGACCTCGAGCACGACATCCTTTCCGCGCTCGCCCGCCTTGTTATTGGATGAACCGTGGGTGCCACGGCCCGCTTTCACTACGTTGCGGTACGCGTGGGGTTCGAGGGTAGAGAGGTCTTCCGTGGAGATCAGGATCACGGCCCCGCCGTCGCCGCCACGACCGCCGTCGGGGCCGCCGCGCGGCTTGTACTTCTCGCGGTTGAAAGAGACGCTGCCGTCGCCCCCGCGGCCTCCGCGGACGATGAAGCTGGCTTCATCTACGAACTGCAAAGGGGCTAAAGACCCCCGTGAAGGACGAAGGTCAGGCCGTGGCCTCCTCGAAAATAGGCTCCTCGACCACGCTAACGACGCTCTTGCCCCTGGAGCGGTCGAAGTCGACCCTGCCAGAGACCCTGGCGAAGAGTGTGTCGTCGGAGCCCTTGCCGACGTTCGCTCCGGGGTTCACCTTCGAGCCACGCTGGCGCACGATGATGCTCCCCGCTGTGACCACCTGGCCCCCGTATGCCTTTACCCCGAGCCTCCTGCCGGCAGAGTCGCGGCCGTTACGCGAGGAGCCCCCGCCCTTCTTATGAGCCATCAGATACCTCCAGCACCCTCACCCTGGTCAGCTCCTGCCTGTGCCCGGTCTTCTTCCTGTAGTCCTTTTTCGGCTTGTACTTGTAGACGTGGATCTTGTCTCCCCGCAGATGGTCCAGGATCTCGACGCTCGCCTTCTTTTCGCCGAGGTCGAACCCCCCTTCGTCGACCGAGAAGCCGACGGGAAGCTCCAAGGTATCCCCGACCTCACCATCCAGGCGGTCGACGACGAGCTCCTGACCTTCTTCGACCCTGTACTGCTTTCCACCGCTCTGTACAACCGCAAACATCACGATCTCCTAGAATTTATCAGGCTACTACGGGCGTACACAACGTACCCCACGACGCAACAGTATACCCGCCATGCTCCGCGTCGACCACAAGCCAAGGGTCGAACTTACGCCCCGAGCAGGGGATGCAGCCACGATCTGGCAGTGTTCCTGTGGCTGGCCGTTGCCGAACGCGCGCAGATTTTGTATCTTTGGGCTGTGCGCGCAGTAAGAACCAGTCCAGCGGTCCCCGTCACCAGGGGCAAGAAACCCGAGAAGATAAGCATCGCGCATCGGCTGCGCCGCTCGGACTTGCTCCTCTTCCTCACCGCCCTGGCTCTTGGTGGGATCGGGGTCCTCGCCATCTATTCCGCCGAGGCCGACTACAGGCAGCTCTACGCCGTCAACCAGGGCCTCGGGCTCGCTGCCGGGTTCACCGGAGCCGTCGTGCTCGCTCTGCTGGATTACAGGTGGCTTGGGCGGCATCTCAGGTTCGTCTACGGGGTAACGGTAGTGATGTTGGTGGCGGTGCTCGTCGCTGGCTTCTCGGTGAACGGGGCGCAGAGCTGGATCGGGATCGGACCCTTCGAGGTGCAACCCTCTGAGTTCGCCAAGCCGCTGTCGATCGTGGTTCTCGCCGGCTATGTGGCCGCGAACAGCTTTGCGCACAACATGACGTTCCTGAAGGCCCTCGGCATCATTACGGTGCCCGTGTTACTCGTGCTCGCGCAGCCTGACCTAGGGACCGCGATGGTGTTCGGGGCCATCTTCGTGGCCGTTGTCTTCGTGGGCGGAGCCAGGTGGTACCAGCTTGCGGGGATTTTCGCGGCCGGGTGCGTGGCCGTCTTCATCGCGATCGAGTTCAAGATCCTGGAGGACTACCAGATCGCGCGCCTCACCTCCTTCCTCGACCCCCAGAGCGTCCCCGGGGTGAGCTACCAGGTCGAGAACTCGAAGATGGCCATAGGCTCGGGAGGACTCATGGGCAAGGGCCTCCGCTCGTCGGGGACACTGGGCGACCTCGGTTATCTGCCAGAGGACCGCACGGACTTCATCTTCTCCAACCTCGCAGAGAAGGTCGGATTCGTTGGGTCGCTCGTCGTGCTGATCCTTTTCTTCCTGCTGGTCTGGCGCGTGCTGCACGCCGCGACGATCTCGCGTGACCGCTTTGGGGTGCTTATCGCGGTGGGGGTTGCGACGATGCTGACCTTCCACGCGCTCATAAACGTCGGGATGGCGATGGGCATGATGCCGGTTACCGGTCTGCCACTACCCTTCGTTAGCTACGGGCGCAGCAACTTGCTCGTCAGCATGATGTCCGTAGGGCTTGTCCAGAGCATCGTGATACAGGCGAGGCTGAAGTCCGAGGGGAATCCCCGCACGTAGAGCGGTTTGCTTCGCAAACCGCTCTCACTTTTCCCAACCGTTGGGGGCCTTGACGTTAACGACGCCGAGCAGCCAACCGCCGACCAGGAAGGCTAGAAGGGCATTGATGAGAGCGTCGGGGAGTACGCCGCCTACGGCGTACTCTCCCAATTGGGGTACTGCGAGTCCGGCGAGCCAGCGGGCGGTGTAGCCGAGGAGGTCGTAACCGGCGACGGCGAGGCCGGCTACCTGGGCGAGGAGCACCCTCTCCGACCCCCTTCTTCGCACGGCGCTCGCGCGGGAGGCGAGCATGGCCGCGAACAGACCCCCTAGCGCCCCTACCCCGAAGAGGTCGCTGCCCAGGGCGTCGAGGAGTATGCCCCCGAAGAAGCCGAGCAACACGGCCTGTAGGTCTCTCAGCGGGGCGACGGCGAAGACGACCGCGATCAGGGTCAGCCTCGGCGAGAAGAAGCCGAAGGTGAGGTAGGGAACCACGACGGCGTCGAGTAACGCGGCGATCGCAACGACGATGGCGGCACGTACGACGGAGGCCTGCTCCATCCGCTGCCCTACCCCTCCCTGCCGGCCCAGTCGACGACGACCCTTACCGCTTCGAGGTCCTGGGGACTCATGGCCGGGTCCACCACTATCTTCTTGAACTGCTCTATATCCTGCGAGCTGACCGACTCGACCTTACCCACGTACAGGCCCGGCGGGAACAGGAGCTCCTTATCCCCGGCCCGCCCGCTGGTAACGACGTAGTCGCCCTCCTCGGCACGGGCGCTGAGGCTGACCAGGTCGACCCCGAAGTATCCTTCGAGGTTGGTCTCCAGAAGACCCTGGCCGTAGGAGACGTTCTCGGCCGAGACCGCGGGGCTAAGCTCACCAGAAGCAGGGTCGAATTTGGCGGGAGGGATGATCCTGACGCCAGCCGCGAACATCTGGTCCGTGATAAGCATGACCTGGGCCGTATGCTTGGAGACCTCGGTAGTGCGCCCGACGAGCGTGTTCTCCCCGATCACGACGGGCATGTTGGGTTCGACGCCGTCCTCGGTGCCCACGTTGATGGCTATCCTCTGGGTGAACTGGTCCCCTACCGGGGCGACGACCCGTGCGAGTGGACCGTACTCGTAGGTGGACCTCTGCCCCTTCAAGAGCTCGCGTAGGTGGGCGTTCTCGCGCTCGAGGCGGGACGACTCGGCCGCGAGGGCCTGGGAATCCCGCAACTGGCGCTCGAGCCTGTGTTCCCTGCCGTTATCGAGGGCGCCCTGCACGCTCTCACTCGCCCTCTGCAGCGGCTCGAAGAGGCTCGCGAAGACGCTGCGGGCCGGTTGTAATACCTCGGCAGCGCCGAGCTGGACCGTGTGCAAGGGTCCGCAAGAGACTTGCTCCTTCGCGCAGTCGCCCTCCTTCACGTAGACGGTGAAAAGCGCGATGCTGACCACACAGAGGATGGAGAGGGCCGCAAGACCGCTTGCGGCGCTAGACTTCTTCCTGCCCACGACGCGCTCTAGGCCGAGGAGAGTGCGCTACGGTAAGAGTTGATCTCTTCGAGAGAGCGGCCACTGCCGATGGCCACGCACATCAACGCGTCGTCGGCGACGTGCACGGGTATGCCCGTCTCACGCCTTAGACGCTCGTCGAGGTGCCTAAGCAGCGCCCCGCCGCCGGCGAGTATCATCCCCCTGTCCATGATGTCTGAGGCGAGCTCGGGGGGCGTACGGTCCAGCGTATCGCGCACGGCCGCGAGTACAGCGTCGACGGGGACGCTTATGGCCTCCCTGATCTCCTCGCTGGTTATGACGACGGTCTTTGGCAACCCTGTAACGAGGTCCCTGCCCCTTATCTCGGCCGACTCCTCCTCTTCGAGCCTGAAGGCGCTGCCAAGCTCTATCTTGAGCTGTTCGGCGGTCTGGGTGCCGATGGCGAGCTTGTACTCTTTCTGTATGTAGGTGGTGATCGCATCGTCGATGTCGTCGCCGGCGATGCGGATGGAGGACTTGGTAACGATACCGCCCAAGGAGATGACGGCGACCTCGCTCGTCCCGCCGCCGACGTCAACGACCATCGACCCCTGGGCCTCGTTGACGGGCAGGTTCGCCCCTATCGCCGCCGCAAGCGGCTCCTCGATGGTGTAGGCCTGGCGGGCGCCCGCGGACTCGGTCGCCTCCTTGACGGCCCTCAGCTCGACGCCAGTAACACCCGAAGGTACGCATACGACGACCCGCGGCCCGACGAACGACCTGAAAAACAGGCGCTGCGGCTGCACCTTGCGGATAAAGTAGGCGAGCATCTTCTCCGTGACCTCGAAGTCGGCGATCACACCATCCTTCAACGGCCTCATCGCGACGATGTTGCCGGGCGTACGTCCGAGCATCCGCTTCGCCGCCGACCCGACGGCCACGACCTTATCCGTCTTGGTGTCTATTGCGACCACCGAGGGTTCAGAGAGTACGATCCCCTGCCCTTTGACGAACACGAGCGTGTTCGCCGTACCCAGGTCTATCGCAACGTCTCGCCCGAACAGTCCTCCAAACATATGCGACCCATCCTCCGTATCGAACGACCCTACGCCACCGTCCCGGCGGCTAGAGTATTCCGTGCTCCTTCATACTAAAGTACCCGTCGCCCAGGATCACATGATCCAGGACCTCGATACCTATTATCCCGGCGGCTTCGGTGAGGCGCCTGGTGACCTCGCGGTCCTCGCGGCTCGGTCCGACCTTGCCGCTTGGGTGGTTGTGGGCAAGCACTATACCCGCCGCGCTCGCCCG
>Ga0136613_10000699_pt1 | contig 15973 bp, 18 predicted proteins | sample AntDrymUQ2722106_2_FD_106649 | JGI IMG/M metagenome (GOLD analysis project Ga0136613, IMG submission 106649) | Polar desert sand microbial communities from Dry Valleys, Antarctica - metaG UQ272 (21.06) | ecosystem: Environmental > Terrestrial > Soil > Desert | place: Antarctica: Dry Valley... | reverse complement strand
GCTTGAGCAGCACCGGCCTCCCAAGGCGCCCGGCGACCTCCAGCAGCGCGTAGTTCTGCATGTTGCGCGCCCCGATCTGCACGACGTCGGCGACAGCGGCGACCGCCTCGGCGTGTCCGACATCGAGCAGCTCTGTGACGATCGGCAGCCCCGTCGCCTCGCGCGCCGCAACGAGGATCTCCAGCGCGGCCGCGCCCATGCCCTTGAAGGCGAACGGCGACGTGCGCGGCTTGTAGGCGCCACCGCGCAGCATCGACGCGCCGCCGGCGCACACCGCCTCGGCGACTGCGAGCGTCTGCTCAGCGGTCTCGACCGTGCATGGCCCGGCGATCAGGCAGAACGTCTCGCCGCCGCCGACCGTGCGCCCGGCGATCTGAAAGCGGCTCGGAGCGTGGTGGCTGAGCTCGGACGAGGCGAGCTTGTAGGGCCGCGAGATCGGGACCACGCGATCGACGCCGGCCATCCCCTCGAGGCCGAGCTCGACCACACCCTCGGGATCGCCGATCGCGCCGATCGCGGTCGTCAGCTCGCCGGGCATCACGACGACGTGCACGCCGGTCGCGGCGAGCCGCTCGCGCACGGCCTCGACCTCGGCCTCGGCCGCGCCCGGCTGCATGACGATCATCATCGGGTCGAGGGTACGCGACGCCCGCGCCGCGGCCGCGGCGCCGGGGCGCGATCGTCAGAGGCCGAGGTCGCGCACGCCGAGCTCGTCGGCGCCGAGGTGGTGGGCGAGCTCGTGGCGCACCGTGCGGGTGACCTCGTGGCGCAGGCGCTCGGGGTCGCGGCCGAAGTCGCGGCGCAGCGTGTCGCGGTAGATCACGATCCGGTCGGGAACGTCGTCGCGGGCGACCCCGTCGCCGTGGTAGAGGCCGTACGCCCCGGCGCGGCGCCCGCCGTCGGAGATCACGACCGCGACGTTGCGCTCCAGCGCGCGCTGCAGCAGATCGGGCAACTCGTCCATCGCCTCGCGCACGAGCTCGGCGAAGTCCTCGTCGTCGTAGGGGTCCAGATCCATGAACTCGATCTCGTCGGGCTCGGCCGCCACGCCGTCACGCGCCAGTCGCTCGGATTCCTCGACGAGACGCTCGAACTCGGCTTCGGTCTCGGGCTCGGTCCAGCCCGCCATCCGCAGACCGAACGACAGCATCACGAGTCCGACGACCGCAATGACGAACACGACGAGCGTGCCGCCCTGCAGCAGCCGCAGCGGCGTCGAGAGCAGCAGCTCGTTGCCCAGCAGTGCGATCGCGACGATGCCCAGGCCCAGTGCGCAGGCCGCCGCCAGCAGGACCCGCCGCAGCGTCGGGGGGCGCATCCGCGCCTACCGCATCGAGCGGGCGATGACGACCCGCTGGATCTCGTTCGTACCCTCGTAGATCTGCGTGATCTTGGCGTCGCGCATCATCCGCTCGACCGGGTAGTCGTTGACGTAGCCGTAGCCGCCGAGGATCTGGATCGCCTCGAGCGTGACGGCCATCGCCGTGTCCGATGCGAACAGCTTGGCCATCGAGGAGTACTTGCCCAGGTCGGGCTCGCGGCGGTCGGCCTTGGCGCAGGCCTTGTAGAGCAGCTCGCGCGCGGCGGCGGTGCGCGTCTCCATGTCGGCGAGCTTGAACTGGATGCCCTGCAGCGCGTTGATCGGCTCGCCGAAGGCGATCCGCTCGCGCGCGTACTGGGCGGCGTAGTCCGTCGCCCCCTGTGCGATCCCGACGGCCTGCGCCGCGGCGCCGAGGCGCGTGCGCTCGAGCGTCGCGAGCGCGACCGACATGCCCTTGCCCTCGGGGCCGATGAGGTTGGCGGCCGGAACCCGCACGTCGCTGAACGACGGCGATCCGGTCGGCGAGCCTTTGATGCCGAGCTTGTGCTCGAGCTTTCCGGGATCGAAGCCCTCGCGGTCTGCCTCGACGACGAAGGCCGAGCTGCGGTTCGCCTCGCGGTCGGTCTTCGCGAAGACGATGTAGAAGTCGGCGACGCCGGCGTTGGTGATCCAGTTCTTCTGGCCGTTGATGACCCATGCCTCTCCGTCGCGCACGGCGGTCGTGCGCAGCGCCGCCACGTCGGACCCCGCCTCGGGCTCTGACAGCGCGAACGCGGGCGACCACTCGCCGCTCGCACAGCGCGGCAGCCAGTGCGCCTTCTGCTCCTCGCTGCCGAACAGCGCGATCGGCAGCGTGCCGAGCTCCTGCACCATCAGGATCAGCGCCGACGACGCGCACGCCTTGGCGATCTCCTCGACGGCGATCTGCAGCATCAGGGTGCCCGTCCCCGTGCCGCCGTGCTCCTCGTCGAAGGGCAGGCCCAGCACGTCGTGCTCGGACAGCAGCTCGCGGACGTCGGTCGGGTACTCGCCGCTGCGGTCGATGTCGGCCGCTCGCGGCGCGATCCGCTCTTGAGCGAGCCGGCGAATCATGTCGCGCAGGTCGACGAGCTCCTGCGGGACGTCGTAGACGCCGGTCGTCGTCACGGGCACGGGTCCCATCGTACTGTCGGCCAGCAGGTGCTTAGAGAGGCCCGCTGGCGGGCAACACCGGCCTCATGGGACTAGGCACATCGATCTTCCTCATCGCTCTGGGCGCGATCCTCAAGTTCGCGGTCACCGCCACCGTCTCCGGCATCGAGCTGGCGACCGTCGGCACCATCCTGATCGTCGTGGGCATCATCGGGCTCGTGATCACGCTGATCTACATGATGCAGGCGGGCCGGCGTGGCGCGGTCGTGACGCACGATCGCGTCGTCGAGCGCGACCCGTACGCCGATCCCCGCGTCGACCCCCGGATCTGAACGCTGACGGCCTCGCAGCCGTCAGATCGTCGTCGAGTCCACTGGCTCGTCCGGCGGCGGTAGCAGGCCCGGAGCATCCGGGTCGTCGGGCAGCCGGTACCACTCCGTGATCTTGGCGTCCTGCACGCGGATCGCCGTGCGGGCGACGGCGCCCACGCCCGACGCGCAGTCGGCCCCCCGGCGCCGCGTCAGGCGGACGGTCACGACGGTGAAGTCGTGCGGCGCGCCGCCGGTCGACGTCACGACCGAGCCGCACGGAAGCGCCTCGTTGAAGACGCGTACGGCGCCGGCGCTCGAGAGCCGCAGCACGGGCGTGCCGTTCTGCACCTTCGACGGCACCGCCCACAGTGCGCTCGCGGCGGCGATGTCGCCTGCCCGCAGCGCACCGGCCCACGCGCGGACGACCCGCGCTGCGCCGGGATCCGCCGCCCCGGTCGCCTTCAGCGGCACCCCGGCGGGCAGCTCGAGCGCGCTGCGCCGCTCCCCGGGCGCGGGCACGGCCGGCGCGGAGCGCGCGCGATCGGATGTCTGCTTGCTGTCGCCGCATGCCGCCAGCAGGGCGGTGAGGAGGGCGATCGGGACCAGCCGGCGCGGGTTCATGGGCTGCAGGATCACAGGTGTTCACGGCGTCGGAACGCACACAGGACTAGAATGCGGACCGTCAGGCGCCCGTACCCAGCGGCTGCGCGCCAGGTGCTCACCCACCGGAGCCTCTCTTTCAGCACCAAGCGAGGGGGCTTCGTCAGTCCGCTCGACTCGAAAGGCACGCTCATACCCACGCTCGACCCCACGCTCGACTTTGCGCTTCACATGCCTGCCAAGGACACCGCCGGTGGACTCGACCAGGACGAAGAGTGGTGTGAGATCACGATCGACGGACAGCGCCGCCGGATCCTCCTGCACGACTATGCCGCGATCTTCAACGTGGAGGGCCTGTACGAGCAGCTCTTCGCCGACAGCCTGGACTGCGACTCCCCCAACGTCGTCTGCGACCTGTTGCGCGAGCAGCTCGACAAGTCCGGCGTGGACCCGGCGACGCTGACGGCACTGGACTTCGGCGCGGGCAACGGCATGGTCGGCGAGGTGCTGCGCGATCACGGCATCGGCGCGATCGTCGGCGTGGATCTGCTCCCGGAGGCCCGGGACGCCGCGCATCGCGACCGCCCCGGCCTCTACGAGGACTACTACGTCTTCGACCTCACCCAGCTCGATCGCGAGCACCGCGCCGAGCTGCACAACCGCTTCGACTGCCTCAGCTGCGTCGCGGCGCTCGGCTTCGGCGACATCCCGCCGGTCGCGTTCGCCGAGGCGCTGAACTTCGTCGCCGCCAATGGCTGGATCGCGTTCAACGTGCGCGACCGCTTCTTCGAGGAGGAGGACCCGACCGGCTTCGGCGGCTTCCTCAGGCGCCTGTTTCGCGAGGGCCTGCTGGATGAGCGCGCCCGGCTGCGCTACACGCACCGCGTATCCGTCGACGGCGAGCCGCTGGACTATCTCGCGGTCGTCGCCTGCAAGCGCGAGGACGTGCCGATGGAGTGGGCCGAGAACGCCTGACCGTCATGCGGGCAGCGGCTCGGTCGGCAGACCGCCGCTCGCACCCGATGCCATCAGCGCACCGGCGAACGCGCCGAGCAGCAAGCCGTGCAGCTCCTGACGGCTGAGGTCGTCGTGAGCGATCCAGTCGAGGATGGCGCCGTCGAGGAAGCCGAGCCACCCGTGGACGGCCGCACGCGTCGCGGGACGGGTGCCGTCGGGGCCCAGGCCGGTGAGGATCCGGCCAGCCGTCGTCGAGCGAACCTCGGCCATGATCTCGCGCACCTCCGCCGAGCCGCTCTCGAGCAGCGTCGCGTAGGCGACCGGCCGCTCCTGCACCCATTGCAGGAACGCATCGAGCGTTTTCGCGAGCTGCTCCGCCGGCGGGCGGCCGGGGTCGGGCTCGGTTCGCAGGCGCAGCTCCTCGGCGCCCTCGGCGAGCGCCGCCTCGAACAGCCGGCGCTTGCTCGGGAAGTAGTGGTACAGCAGCGCCTTTGAGATCTGCGCCTCGCGCGCGAGCTGGGACATCGACAGCCCCTCGTAGCCATGGCGGGCGAAGAGCTCCGTCGCACGTTCGAGCAGCAGCTCGCGACGCTCGTCACGGTGCAGTCGCCGGTAAGCGCGCTCGGACATGGACGCAGTCTAGCGACTCTCTTGACCGCCGGTTGACAAGCGTGTAGCTTCTCTGCTGACCGACGGTTGACAAAGGATGGTGACCTGATGGGCCGCATCAGCGAGGACCGAGTGCTGACACTCGAGAGGCAGACCGCGAACCTGCACAGGCGGCTGACGGCGCTCGAGACCCAGGTCGCCGGGGCGCCTGCGACGCAGCCCGTTGTCGCACCGGCATGGCCCGCCCCGGCGCCGTCCACGGCCGCCTCGCCGCCCTTGCCCGCCCCGACAGGCGCTGCGCCCGCGTTCTCGCCGACGCCCTACCCGGCGAGTGCTGCGTCCGGCTCGCACGCGCCTGCGGCCGGCGCGTCCGGCTCGCCCCTGCCGCCAGCCTCCGCCGCGCCGCCCACTGCTGCCGCACCGCCGACCGCCGACCGCGTCGCGCCGCCGGCCGCCGCCGGCCGGCGCGAGGGCTTCGACCTCGAGGACCTGCTCGGCGGCCGCGTGCTCGCCTGGACGGGCGGAGTGGCCGTCGTCGCCGGCATCGCCTTTCTGCTCGCGATCGCCGTCTCGCGCGGCTGGATCGGCCCGAGCGCGCGCACGCTGCTGGCGGGCACGCTCTCGCTCGCGCTGATCGGCGCCGGCATCTGGCTCTACGAGCACCGGCGCACCGACGCCGCGCTGGCCACGCTGTCGGCCGGTATCGCCGGCCTGTTCACGACCGTCGCCGTCGGCGGGCCCGTCTACGAGGTGCTGCCCGCCTACGTCGCGCTCGCGCTCGCGTTCGCGACCGGCGCGCTCGCGACGGCGTTCGCGGTTCGCTGGCAGTCACGCGGCATCGGCGCCCTCGGGATCGTCGGGGCGCTGCTGGCCCCCGTGCTGGCCGGCGCCCCCTCGACGGGCACGACGCTCGCGCTGCTCTGGCTCGCGGCCGCCTCCGGCGCCGCGGTGCTCGTCTGGCAGCGCTGGAACTGGCTCGCCTTCGCGGTCTTCGCGATCTCCCTGGCGCAATGGGGCGTGTGGCTCGGCGAGCAGCAGCCGTCGACGGCCGCCATCCTGCTCGTGTTGTGTGCCTTCGGCGCGCTGAACGTCGCCGCAGCGGTCGGCTTCGAGCTGCGCGTACCCGCTGAGCGCCTGCGGGTCGCCTCGGCGCTGCTGCTGGCGGCCAACGCGACGACGCTCGCCCTGTGCGGCTGGTACTCGCTCGTCGATGCCGGCTCGACGACGGTCGGGCGCATCTGGATCGGCGCGCTGGCCGCCGCGCACATCGCGGTCGGCCTGTCGACGCGCGCCACGCATATCAACCGCGACGTGCGGCTGCTGACGCTCGCGCTCGGCGTCGTGCTCGCCGACATCATGGTAGGGCTGATGCTCGAGGGGGCGGTCCTGGCGGGCGCCTTCGCCGTCACGACGGCCGGCTTCGGCGTGCTCGCGCGCCGGGTGCTCGCCGGACGCGACCAGCAGCAGGCCGGACGCGACGTGCAGCTGCTCGGCATCGGCCTCGGCGGCCACCTGCTGCTGTCGTGCATCCAGGCGCTGACGCAGGTTCCGCCCGACGCGCTGTCGGATGGCGACGCGATCACCTTCGGCGGCTACGCCGCGATCGCGGCGACCGCGTGCGCGGCGTTCGTCGCCGGCCGCTTCGTCGACGACGTGCGCAGGGAGTGGCGCGTCGCCCTCGACATCGTGGCACTGACCGGTGCCGCCTACCTGACGGCGGTCGCGCTCGACGGTCCGGCTCTGGCGGCGGCCTGCGCCGCCGAGGCCATCGCGCTCGGCGTGATCGCCAAGCGCAGCCGCGACGTCGTCGCGGCGTGGGGCGGCGCCGCGTACCTCGGCCTGGCGCTCGGCCACGCGCTGGCGGTCGAAGCTCCGCCGGAATCGCTCGTCAACGGCGTCGCCGCCTTCGGCGGGGCCGCCCTGGCGCTCGCCGCCGCGGGCATCGCCGCCCTGGCCGGCGCGCGGCTGCTCGGGCAGATCCCGCGCCCGGCGAGCTCGCAGACCGAGCACCCCACCGGGATGACCGTCGACCACGCCCGCGCGACCCTCGCCGCGACCGGCGCGATCATGCTGCTGTACCTCGCCTCGATCGCGGTCGTCACGGCGTTCGCCCCCGGCGACGACGCGGCCGCGGGCGTGTTCGATCTCGGCGCAGACCAGACCGGCCAGCTGCTGCTGAGCGCCTTGTGGGCGGTCACCGGCCTGACGGCGCTCGTGGTCGGCCTGCGTCGCGACGAGCGCGCGCTGCGGCTCGGATCGCTCGCGCTGCTGCTCGTGACGGTCGGCAAGGTCTTCCTCTACGACCTCGCCGCGCTGACGTCGCTGTACCGCGTCGGCTCGTTCATCGGGCTCGGCCTGCTGCTGCTCGTCGCAGCCGGGGTCTGGCAGCGGATGCGCCCACGGCCGCTGCCCGACCTACGCGAGACACCTCCGGCGCTACGCTGACGCCATGCCTTCCATCTTCGACTCCGACGACATCGAGGTCTCCCCCGAGCAGACCGCGAACGCGCTGGCCGACAGCAGCGCCCAGGTCATCGACGTGCGCGAGCAGTACGAGTGGGACGAGGGCCGCATCGAGGGCACGGTTCACATCGAGCTCGAGCGGCTGGCCTCGAACGCCGACAAGATCGCGCAGGACAAGCCGGTGATCTTCCATTGCCGCCTCGGCTCGCGCTCGGCGATGGCGGCACAGGCCTTTCGCGCCTCCGGCTACGACGCCTATTCGATGGCGGGCGGCATCCAGCTGTGGGAGGACCAGCGGCGCCCGCTGATCCCCGAGGGCGGCTCGGTCGCCGACCACTGACGAGAGGAGCGCACGAATGGCCGACGAGGAAGCACAGGAGGTCGTGACCGGCGAGGGCTACGCGGTCGGCAACATCGCGGCGCTCGGCCATGGCGGCGGGTTTCGCAAGATCCGCCCGGCGCTCGAGGTCAAGGCGCTGGGCATCAACGCGATCGTCATGCCCGAGGAGTTCGCGGGCCGGCGCCACTACCACTACGAGCAGGAAGAGACCTACTTCATCCATCAGGGACACGCCGAGCTCGAGTTCGGCGACGGCTCCGTGCATCGCCTCGGTCCCGGCGGGATCGCGCGCATCGACGCCGCGACCGTGCGCCGGATCCGCAACGTCGGCGAGGGCGATCTGGTCTACGTCGCCGTCAGCGCCAAGGACGGATGGGTCGACGGCGACGGCCATCTGATGCCCTCGGAGGCGACCTGAGCGCCACCGTTTGAGATTGTTGCGATCGCGTAGACATATGCGAAGGGGTGTTTGGGAGCGCGCGCGGGCAGGGTAGCCACGACACGACCGTGGCTCCGCCGGCGCGGCGACATCGACGGCGGCCTCATCTCCCCACTTAGGAGGACGACGCGATGACGGACTACCGACAGAAGGTCGTGCAATACCTCGACGAGGCGCGCTCCAGCGAGCTGACGCTCGTCAGCGAGCTGCAGGCGCAGATCGCGATGGCCCCCCGTGGCAGCTACCGGACGCTGCTTGAGAAGCACCTGCGCGAGACGCGCAGCCACGCCTCGCGCCTGGGCGAGCGGCTCGACGAGCTCGACCACGGCAAGAACCCGCTGGAGTTCGTCGGCGGCGTGGCGCAGAAGGTCGTCGGCCAGATGCTCGCGGTCGGCAAGACCCCGCTGAACCTGATCCGCGGCTCCGGCGGCGAGGAGAAGGTGCTCAAGAACTGCAAGGACGCCTGCGCCACCGAGGCGCTGGAGATCGCGACGTACATCGCGATCGAGCGCCTCGCCGAGCTCGCCGACGACGACGCGACGGCGAAGCTCGCCGCCGCGATCCGCGCCGACGAGGAGCGGATGCTCGAGCGCCTGCAGCGCGAGCTGCCGAAGCTCACCGAGGCGGTCGCCCGCGCCGACGTGCACGGCGATCCGTCCTACGACCTCGCCACGACCGGTGCCGCCGACGCGGTTCGCGAGACGGTGCAGGGCGCCAAGAAGTCGGCCCGCAGTGCCGCGGACGGCACAAAGCGCGCGAGCCGCCAGGCACGCAAGGTGCCCGGCGTGGCCCGCGCAGAGGGTGAGATCAAGGGTGCGATGGCGTCCGAGGACGACCTGCCGATCACCGGCTACGACGCCCTGACGGCCGACGAGATCGCCTCCAAGCTGCCCGAGCTCTCGCAGATCGACCTGTCGAAGGTCGACGCCTACGAGCGCCGCGAGGACGATCGCACGACGATCACGTCGAAGATCGACTCGCTGCGTGGCGACGAGCCGTGGCCCGGCTATGACGAGCAGACGGCGACCGAGATCGCGGCCGTCATCCGCGAGGCCGATTCCGACGACGTCGACAAGGTCCGCGCGTACGAGCGCTCGCACAAGGACCGCAGCAGCGTCATGAAGGCGACCGAGCGCAAGCTCGCCGCCGCCTAGCAGCAGGCGTCACGCACGCGATCGGGCGAACGCTCGCCCGATCGCGAGCGCGCTCCAGCCCGCGCCTGCGAGCACCAGCGCGTCCGCGCAGCGCCGGTGTCCGAGCCCGGCGGCGACGAGCCCGCCGGCGCGCACCGGCGTCGTCACGCGCGCCGCGTGCAGCACGCGCGGATCGGGCGCGGCCGCCGAGCCGAACCACACGTAGAGCGCGTAGCCGAAGCCGACGCCCAGCCGCACGAGCTCGCCGGTCCCCGCCGCCCGCCCGATCCAGCCGCGGCGCAGCGCACCGTGCAGCGCCGCCGCCGCGAACGCGGCGTCCGCCAGTCCTTCCAGATCGCGCCCGATCCGCGTTGGCTCGCTGCGCCGCGCCAGGCGCCCGTCGAGGCCGTCGGTGACGAACGCCAGCGCGCACATCCATGGCGCCGGCGCGTCGGCGGCGGCGGGCACGAGCCAGACGCGCGCGAGCGTGCACGCGTCGGCGGGACCCAGGTTGCGCGGCCGGCCGTCGTCGGTCTCGACCATGCCGATGTGCCAGTCGAGCATCAGCCACGTCAGCGCCCACCACGCGGCGAACGCTCCCATGCGGCGGCGAAACGGCTGCGCCCCCGCGAGCGCAAGGGCCGCCCAGGCGCTCGCTCCGGCGCCCACCCAGGCGCGCATCCGCCGCGCCGTCGCCGGCCGCGCACGGCGCTGCTCGTTCGTGCGGCGCTGGCTTGCGGCGAAGAAGCGGGAGACCGCGCGCGGGGCGAAGCGGGCGTGCAGCAGGAGCGTGAGCTGCTCGCGCGCCCACAGCTCCCCCTCGGTCGAGCCCTCGGTCAGGTGCCGGGGCGCTTGAGCAGCGGGTCGAGCGCCCCGATCTCCGTGTACGCCAGCGGCTCGAAGGCCTTGCCGGGCGTGCCGCCGATCGCGACGGCCTCCAGCCCCTCGTCGCCGACGCGGATCGTGCGCTTGGTCTTCGCTCCGATGCGGACCATCACGCCGGGCTCGAGGTCGACGGACATCGCACCCTCGTCGAGGATCAGCCGGCCGCGACCCTTCGTCACGATCAGGACCTCCTCCTGGCCGCTGGGGTGGTTGTGCTCCGGATAGTGCACGTTGTGCTCCGGGATCTTGACGATCGACAGGCCGAACGCGGTCACGCCCAGCGCCGCGCGCGCCTTCAGGAAGAGGCCGTTGTAGAAGCCCTCCAACTCGTCGATCTTCGCAACCGTGTAGTCGGCCATATGCTCAGCTTGCTCCTTGCTCGATCAGGGATCCGAAGACGTCGTCGACCTGCTGCCATCCGATCTGCAGCAGGAACTGGCTGTTGCGCCCGTAGGACTTGGCGCCGAGGATGAAGAAGCCGGGCTCGGGGTTGCGCAGCGTCTCGGGACCGTGCGCGCTGACCGCGAGGCAGTCGCTCCCGCTCTCGCCGAGCAGCGCGGCGGCGAGGTTCATCGGCCCCGACGTCGCGTAGCACTCGTGAACCTGCAGCTGGCGATAGAGCGCGCCGTCGCCGACGCCGCCGTTGAGCGCGAGGATGCGATCGACCTCGACCTCTTCGGGCGCGCCGTTTCGCAGCGTGACGACGATTCGATCGCCGCGCGCGTGCAGCGCCTCTGTCACGCATCCGGGACGCAGCCGCACGGCGTCCGACGCACCGGCCGCGAGCTCGGCGGCGGCCGCGTTGAGGGACGCGCGCTCGGGCAGCGGATCGGCCTCGACGGCGCCCCAGTCGGGGCGCGGCTTGCGCACGGCCCAGACGATGCGCGTGCCGGGTGCGTCGCGCGCGAAGGCTGCGAGCTGGCGCACGGCGGTCTGCGCCGAGTGACCGGAGCCCGTCAGCAGGATCGTCCTGCCCGCCCAGTCGCGCGCCTGCTCGGTGAGCGCGGGCAGGAAGCGCTCGATGCGATCCTCGAAGGCGCGCTCGTTGACGGCGTCGATGCCGCCGTCTCCGAGGCGGTTGGGGTTGCCGTAGGTGCCCGTCGCATCGATGACGACGTCTGCGTGGACGATCGCCTCGCTGCCGTCGGGCCGCGCGACGAGCAGGCGAAACGGGCGCGACGCGCGGCGCGGATCGCCGATCGCCTCGTGCTTGAGCAGCCCCTCGCGCCCGACCGCCAGGACACGGGTCTGCAGCCGGATGCGCCCCGCGAGCTGCGGCAGCGCGGCGATCGGCTCGAGCAGCTCGTCGGCGAGCTGCGTGCCGCTGGGCAGCGTGTCGTCACCCGGGGCGGCGGGCAGGTGGGAGCGCATCCGCGGCGAGACGTTCATCGCCCACGGCGTGAAAGTGCGCACGTGGCCCCAGCGGCGGACGTGGCCGCCGACCGTCGGGGCTGACTCGTAGACCGTGAAGTCGTCGCCGCGCTGCGCAGCGGCAAGCGCTGCCTCCAGCCCGATCGGGCCGGCCCCAAGAATGGCGATGCGCGGCATGTACCTCCCTCGTGATCTCTCGCCCCGGCTGCCTCGCACCATACTTTCACCATGACCAAGATCGCGGTGTTCGGCGGCGTCTACTCAAACCCCTACGCGCTTCGCGCGCTGGCGGACGACTCGCGGGCGCGCGGATGCGATGCGCTGCACTGCCTCGGCGACCTCGGCGGCTTCGGCGCGGAGTGCGACGCGGTCCTGCCGCTGCTGCAGGAGATGGGTGCGACGACGATCGCCGGCAACTACGACGTCGCGATCGGCCGCGGCGACGAGGACTGTGGCTGCGGCTACGGCGACGAGCGCGACAACCACTTCGCGCAGCTCATGTACGACTACACGAAGGCCAACACCTCGCCCGCGTTCGCCGCCTGGATGGCCGAGCTGCCGGGCGAGCTGCGCTGCGAGATCGGCGGCGTCGACGTGCACATGGTCCATGGCTCGCCGCTGGCGATCAACGACTTCATGTGGGAGTCGCTGGACGACGACGAGCTGTCGCTGCGCGTGCGTGCAAGTGGCGCCCGGCTGCTGCTGTGCACGCACACGGGCATCCCCTGGCAGCGCGAGGTCGACGGCACGCTGATCGTCAACGTCGGCGCCGCGGGCCGTCCCGCCAACGACGGGCGCACCGACGTCTGGTACGCCGTGATCGACCTCGACGGCGGGGAGATCTCGGGTGTCGAGCTGGTGGCGCTGGCCTACGACTGGCGCGCGCAGGCGGCATCGATGCGGGCGGCGGGGCTGCCCGAGCCGTTCGTCGAGACGATCGAGACCGGCTGGTGGACGACCTGCCTGGAGATCGTCCCGCCGCGCGAGCGTGCCCGCGGCGCCTACCACGTCTACCGCGAGGCGATGCCGACCGGCTTCGCCGCCGGCGGCGCGGGCTGGGCCGACGCGCCGGCGCCGGTCGACGACGGCAGGCCCGTCGTCTCGCTGTTCGGCACGGCGCTGTTTCCGCCGCGGTTGTGGGTGTACTCGAATTTCCACTGCAACCTCGCCTGCGGCTACTGCGTCGTGGCGAGCTCGCCGTCCGCCCGGCGGCGCCAGATCGGCGCCGATCGCTTCGCGGCGCTCGTCGACGAGGCGCTGAGCGAGGGCTTCGAGGAGCTGTACCTGACGGGCGGCGAGCCGTTCGTGCACCCGCAGATCGTCGAGATGATCGAGTACGCCGCCGACCGCATGACGACGGTCGTGCTGAGCAACGCGATGCTCTTCACCGGCCGCCGGCGGACGGAGCTCGCGCGGCTGGCCGGGCGCCCGGGGCTGACGCTGCAGTCCTCGATCGACGGCGCGTGCGCGGCGACCCACGACCGCTGGCGCGGCGCCGGATCGTGGGTCAGGGCGATGGAGGGCCTGCGCTACGCGGCCGGCCTCGGCCTGCCGCTGCGGGTGGCGATGACGGAGACCCCCGAGAACCGCGGCGAGGTGCAGCCGCTGCGCGAGGCGCTCGAGGACCTCGGGATCCACGGCGAGGACTTCGCGGTGCGCCCGCTGGTCCAGCGCGGCTTCGCGGCGGACGCGGCCGCCGCCGGAGCGATGCAGATCTCCGATGCTGTGATGGTGCCCGAGCTGACGATCACCGCCGACGGCGCACACTGGCACCCCGTCGGCGGCGACATCGACTCCAGCCCCGACTTCCTCGTCGCCCGCGGCGAGGTCTCGCTCGCCGAGGCCAAGCGCCGGATCGTCGAGCGCTTCCTCGTGCTGCGCCAGGAGGACGGATCGCTGCCGCCCGCCTTCCACTGCGCCGTGTGAAAGCCACGCCATCACCGGCTTGCGCCCCGCTCGTCTCGGTCGTGATGCCGGCGCTCGACGAGGAGCGCGAGCTGCCGGCACTGCTCGGCGAGCTCGCGAAGCTGCCGGGCCATTGGGAGCTGATCGTCGTCGACGGAGGCTCGCGCGATGCCACGGCCGTGCTGGCGCGCGCGCACCCCGCACAGCCGGTGGTGCTGCAGGCGCAGGGCGGCCGCGCGGCTCAGCTCAACGCGGGCGCGCGCGCGGCGACCGGTGACGTGCTGCTGTTCCTGCACGCCGACAGCCGCCTGCCCGGCGATGCCTACGCCTCGCTGGCGCAGGCGTGGCGCACGCCGGACGTCGGCGGCGGCAACTTCGCGCTGGCATTCGCGGGCGGAGACACGTTCGAACGCGTGCTGGGATTCGTCTACGCCTTCCAGCGCCGCCACGGCTTCTACTACGGGGACTCGTCGATCTGGGTGCGCCGCGACCGCTGGGAAGCGCTCGGCGGCTATCGCGAGATCCCGATCATGGACGACTACGACTTCGTCCGCCGCCTGGAGCAGAGTGGCCGCACCCGCTGCCTGCCGGGCCCCGCCGTCACGTCGTCGCGGCGCTGGCGCTCGATGGGGATCCCCCGAACCGTGCTCGCCTGGTTCGTGATCCGCTGGCTGTACGTCGCGGGAATCTCGCCCGCGCGGCTCGCGCGGCTGTACCGCGCGGTTCGCTGAGCGGGTGTACGCGGCCGGCCCACTCCACCCGGTGGCGCGCCAAGTGAACCGGGGCCGCAGGACGTGTGCGCTAGCGTCTGCACATGGCCTCGCTGCTGACACGCCTGCGCGCCCTCGAGGTTGCGACCCGTCCGGAGCACCCCGATCTCACGCGTGCCCTCGCACAGCGCTGGGAGGAGCTTCCGGCGCACGTCAAGCAGCCCAACCAGATGCTCGGCAAGCGGATGACGGGCTGTGAGGGGACGCACGGCGTCTTTCCGAAGTGCAACCTCGCCTGCACGCCCTGCTACCACGCCAAGGAAGCCAACCGCGTGCGCACCGACGGCGATCACACGGAGATCGAGGTCGACGCCCAGATGGCGCTGCTGCGCCGGCTGCGCGGGCCCGGCCAGCATGCCCAGCTGATCGGGGGCGAGGTCACCCTGCTGGGGGCCGACGACCACGCCCGTGCTCTGAAGTCGATGATCCGCCACGGCCGCAAGCCGATGTCGATGACGCACGGCGACTTCGACTACGACTACCTCGTCGGCCTCGCGATCGACTCGCGCACCGGCGAGCGGCGCTTCGACCACCTCGCCTTCGCCGGGCACTTCGACTCGATGATGTTCGGCCGCCGCGGCATCAAGCGCGTCGACTCAGAAGTCGAGCTGAACCCCTACCGCCGGCGCTTCTGCGAGATGTTCCAGCGCCTCGAGCGCGAGCACGGCGTCTCGCACTACCTCGCGCACAACATCACGGTCACGCCGCGCAACGTGGATCAGATCCCGCAGCTCGTGCGCGACTGCCGGCAGATGGGCTTTCGCATGTTCTCCTTTCAGCCCGCCGCCTTCATCGGCAACCAGGCGCGCTGGAAGGACTCCTACCGCGAGTTCTCCACCGACGAGGTCTGGAAGCGCATCGAGGAGGGCGTCGGGGCACGGCTGCACTTCAACGCCGAGCAGGTCGGCGACGTGCGCTGCAACCGCACCGCCCACGGCATCTACGTCGGCGACCGCTACGAGACGCTGCTCGACGAGGACGACCCGCGCGACGCGCAGGCGCTGCACGACTTCATCGCGGCCTTCGGCGGGATGGACTTCGAGGCCGGCAGCCGCCGCCTGCGCGCGGCCCGCTGCGCGCGCGCCGTCGCAAGTCACCCGGCCGTCCTGCGCAGCGGCGTGCCATGGGCCGGGCGGCTCGTGCGCCGCCTCGGCGGGCCGCGCACGATCCAGCGCGAGAAGCCCAAGGCGGTCACCTACGTCATGCACTCCTTCATGGACGCCAGGCACGTGCGCCCGGCCTGGGAGCTGCTGCAGCGTGGCGAGATGAGCGAGGACCCGAAGATCCGCGAGACCCAGGAGCGCCTGCAGGCCTGCTCCTACGCGATGGCGCATCCCGAGTCCGACACGCTCGTCCCGGCCTGCACCCAGCACTCCGTGCTCGACCCGCTGGAGAACCTGCGCCTGCAGGAGCTGCTACCGGCGCGCGGGCCGATCGAGCCCGCCGCCGCGCTGATCCCCGATCACGGCGCGTAGGTCCCGACGTTCAGCTGATCGTGGTCGAGCGTGAAGAAGCGCGACTTCAGCGCATCGCTCTGCGACGCGTAGGCGCGCGCGATCGTCTCGTTCCAGCGCTCGCGCAGCTCGTCGCCGAGCTCGTCGGCGCGCCCAGGGGCGTCGTAGGACATCCGCGGCGCAAGCTATCAGCGGCCTGCCGCCAGCTCGACCTGCACGAGCGCCGTGAGCCGGGCGGGCTCGACGTCCAGCCGGGCCAGCACGCGCGCGAGGCCGACGCTGGG
>Ga0136613_10000698_pt1 | contig 15981 bp, 19 predicted proteins | sample AntDrymUQ2722106_2_FD_106649 | JGI IMG/M metagenome (GOLD analysis project Ga0136613, IMG submission 106649) | Polar desert sand microbial communities from Dry Valleys, Antarctica - metaG UQ272 (21.06) | ecosystem: Environmental > Terrestrial > Soil > Desert | place: Antarctica: Dry Valley... | reverse complement strand
CCAACGACGACGTGCGCATCGGCTGGTGGCGACGTCCGACTGACGAGCCGCAGTGGTTCCTGCGTGACGCCGACGGCGACACGCTCTACCTCGTGCACGAGGGCGACGGGCGATTGGAGACGGAGTACGGCCCCCTCGACTACCGAACGGGCGACTTCCTCCTGGTGCCCCGGGGCACCACCCACCGGTTCGTCGCCGGCGCGCCCACAGCCGTGCTCACGGTCGAAGCGCTCGAGGGCGCCCTGCGCCTTCCCGACCGCGGGTTGCTGGGGCGGCACGCGCTGTTCGACCCCGCCATCGTCGACGTGCCCGAGCCCGAGCCCCATGACGAGACGGGCGAGTTCGAGGTTCGGGTGCTGCGTCGTGGCGCGCTGACGTCGGTGGTGTACCCGTTCCATCCCTTCAACGTCGTCGGCTGGAAGGGTGATCTCGCGCCCCTCCGTCTCCACGTGGACGACTTCCGGCCGGTGACGTCGGCCCGCTACCACCTGCCGCCCTCGGCGCACACGACCTTCGTGGGCGAGGGGTTCGTGGTGGCAACGTTCGCGCCCCGGCCGTTCGAGTCGGACCCGGAGGCGCTGCGGGTGCCGTTCTTCCACCGCAACACCGACTACGACGAGGTGATCTTCTACCACCGGGGTGACTTCTTCAGCCGCGCCGGGATCGAGCCCGGCATGCTCACGTTCCATCCCGCCGGCATCCATCACGGGCCCCAGCCCCAGGCGGTGGAGCGGGCCGCGGCAAGCTCGCCCGGAGGTTTCGCCGACGAGGTCGCGCTGAACGTCGACGCGCGCCGCCCGCTCGCGCTCGCCGCCGCCGCCGACAACGTGAGGGTCGACGGCTACGAGCGCTCCTGGCGGTCGTGACATGCGGCGCCCGCCGCCCACGGAGCCGCCGTCGATCCGCGACTTCTACGCCTTCGAGGAGCACGTCGCGACCGCCCGTCGTGCCCGCGGGCTCGAGATGGTCCCCGAGTGGTATGAGGCGCCGGTGTTCTACTTCTCCAACCCGCACTCGGTGATCGAACCCGACGAGCCGGTGGCGGCGCCTCCCGGCTGCGAGGAGCTCGACTACGAACTCGAGGTGGCGGCGATCGTCGGCACCGAGGGGCGCGACCTCGACCCCGACGACGCCGAGGGCCACATCGCCGGGTTCACGATCATGAACGACTGGAGCGCCCGCGACCTCCAGCGGCAGGAGATGAAGGTCGGCCTCGGACCGGCCAAGGGGAAGGACTTCGCCACCTCACTCGGGCCATGGTTGGTACCCCCCGACGAGCTGGCGGACTGCCGGGCGGGCAAGGCTTACGACCTCGCGATGACCGCCCGGGTCAACGGCCGGGAGTACTCGAGGGGAAACCTCGCTGATCTCCACTGGAGCTTCGGCGAGATGCTCGCCCACGCGTCACGCGGCACCCGGCTCGTGCCCGGGGACGTCATCGGGTCGGGAACGTGCGGCACCGGGTGCATCCTCGAGCTGTCGTTGGTGCATGGGTCGGACGAGTACCCGTGGCTCGCGCCGGGGGACGTGGTCGAGCTAGAAGTCGAGCGGCTCGGGCTCCTGCGGAACCCCGTCGTCGGTTAGGAGCTGCCAGCGGCCTACAGGGGGCCCGGGTTCCCGGGCCCGCGGGCAGTCAGCTGCGTGCAGGAGCGCGAGCGAAGCGAGCGCGACCAGAAGAGCCGACCAGAAGAGCTAGGAGAGCCGGCTCTCCAGCTCGGTGAGCTCGTCACGGAGCTCGGTCGGGAGCTTGTCGCCGAAGGCGTCGAAGTACTCGCGCACGAGCTCGAGCTCGGCCCGCCACTGCTCGGGCTTGACCCGAAGCGCCCGCTCCACCCGCTCGGCCGGCGTGTCGAGGCCCTCGAGGTTCAGGTCGCTCGCCCGAGGGACGTACCCGATGGCAGTGTCCTCGGCATCGGCCTCACCCTCGAGCCGCCGGCAGATCCATTCGAGGACGCGGGAGTTCTCCCCGAAGCCGGGCCAGAGGAACTTGCCGTCGTCGTCCGCCTTGCGGAACCAGTTGACCCCGTAGATGCGCGGCAGCTTCGACTCATCGGTGCGGCCGTTCATGCTCAGCCAGTGGGCGAAGTAGTCGGCCATGTGGTACCCGCAGAACGGGAGCATCGCGAACGGGTCTCGTCGAAGCTGGCCCTCACCGCCGACCGCGGCCGCGGTCATCTCCGACCCCATCGTCGCCCCGACGTACACGCCGTGCCGCCAGTCGCGCGATTCGTACACGAGCGGGACACAGTGGGCCCGACGTCCTCCGAAGAGGAAGGCCGAGATCGGCACGCCCTTCACGTCCTCCCACTCGGGGGCGATCACGGGGCACTGTGCCGCCGGCACGCAGAACCGCGAGTTCGGGTGTGCCGCCGGAGTGTCGCTCTCGGGGATCCAGTCATTGCGGCGCCAGTCGGTGAGGTGTGGAGGCGGGTCGCTCATCCCCTCCCACCAGACGTCGCCGTCATCGGTGAGCGCGGTGTTGGTGAAGACCGTGTTGCGCTCCAGCGTATGCATGGCGTTGGGGTTCGTCTTCATGTTGGTGCCGGGCGCCACGCCGAAGAACCCGGCTTCGGGGTTGATGGCATAGAGGCGACCGTCGGGCCCGAACTTCATCCAGGCGATGTCGTCGCCGACGGTCTCGGCCTTCCAGCCGGGGAGCGTGGGGATCAGCATCGCCAGGTTGGTCTTGCCGCACGCCGACGGGAACGCGGCCGCGATGTAATGGACGTTTCCCGACGGGCCGGTGAGCTTGAGGATGAGCATGTGCTCGGCCAGCCAGCCCTCGTCACGGGCGATGACCGAGGCGATGCGCAGGGCGAAGCACTTCTTACCCAGGAGGGCGTTGCCGCCGTAGCCCGACCCGTACGACCAGATCTCGCGGGTCTCGGGGAAGTGGACGATCCACTTCTCCTCGTCGTTGCAGGGCCAGGGCACGTCCTCCTGGCCGGGCTCGAGTGGCGCGCCCACCGAGTGCATGCAGGGAACGAAGTCGCCGTCGCCGAGCACCTCGAGCGCGCCGGTCCCGGCGCGGGTCATGGTGCGCATGCTGACCGCCACGTACGGAGAGTCCGTGATCTCGACCCCGATGTACGAGAGCGGCGAGCCGAGGGGTCCCATGCTGAACGGGACCACGTACATGGTGCGGCCCCGCATCGAGCCCCGGAACAGCTCGGTGAGGTGGTCGCGCATCTCGCCCGGCTCCCGCCAGTTGTTGGTGGGGCCGGCATCGTCCTCCCGCTCGGAGCAGATGAACGTGCGGTCCTCGACCCGGGCGACGTCGCTGGGGTCGGAGGCGGCCCAGTACGAGCCCGGGCGGCGCTTCGGGTCGAGCTCGACGAACGTGCCCGACTGCACCAGCTGCTTGCACAGCAGGTCGAACTCCTCGTCGGAGCCGTCGAACCAGTGCACCGCGTCGGGCTGGCTGAGCTCGGCCATCTCGCCGACCCACGCCAGCAGACGCTGGTTGCTGGTGGGAGGGGCGTTGAGCACCATCGACACGGCCGGCTCCTTGGGAAAGGGGCTCCCTTGGGAGGCCCGCTAGCTTACCGGTGGGTAGTTCGGGGTTCCCAAACTGGCCAGGGGGCGGACATGAGCTGGCTGTCCTGGATCATCGTGGGCTTCATCGCCGGCGCGTTCGCCAAGGCGGTCACGGGCGTGCGCAGCGCCGGCTGCCTCGGCACCATCGTGATCGGGATCGTCGGCGGCCTCCTGGGCGGAGCCATCTTCAAGGCCGCCGGCGACGAGGGCGTCAACGAGTTCAGCCTCTACTCGTTGCTGGTCGCGTTCGTGGGCGCGACCCTTCTCCTCTTCATCTGGGGCGCGCTCACCGACCAGGGCCGGGGCCGGCCCCGGCAGCGGCACTGACTCTCCTTAGAAGTACTTGCGGTAGCCCCGGGCTCGTCGCTTGAAGCCCAGACTCTCGTAGAAGGCCCCGACACCCCGGTCCTCGGCCGACATCAGCTGCACCTTGTAGCAACCGGCTTCACGAGCCCGCCGCTCCGCTTCCTGCATGAGCGTGCGCCCGATGCCGCCACCTCGCTCCGCCTCGTCGACGACCACGTTCTCGACGATTGCCCACGGCGAGCCGTCGTGCGTGAGGTTCGGCGAGATCACGAGGTGCAGCGTGCCGGCAATCGCGCTGTCGCTCTCGGCGACCAGGAGCGCATGGCCGTCGCGGGACAGGATCGCGGCCAATGCGCGCGCAGCCTGATCCGGGTCGGGCGGGGCATCCTCCGGATGCAGCTGCGCGAGCAGGCGGAGGACCTCGGAGAGATCGGACGACCGCGCCGGCCGGACCTCGACCGTGTTCAAAGGAGCTGCCATCCTCCGACAGGGGGCGGGGTTCCCCCGCCCCCGGACTGCCAGCTGCGTGCGGGAGCGGCGAGCGAAGCGAGCGCGACCAGAGAGGTCAGAGAGGTCAGACCTCGGCGCCGGGAACGCCCATGTCGCGTTCGGCGCCCGAGCGGACATGGGTGGCCCGGCCATCGCCGTCGAGTTCGAAGATGACCCGCTGCCCCTGGCGCAGCAGCCGGAAGATGGATCCTTGCAAGGCGTCGAGCGCGAGGGTGAAGCGCTCCTGGTCGGTGTCGCGGATGACGACGCCCTCACGGGTCTGGGGGTCGTAGGACGAGATGACGCCCTGCATCAGGGCTTCGTCACCTTGCCCGACTTCAGGCAGGAGGTGCAGACGTGGATGCGCTTGGGCGTCCCGTTCACGACCGCCCGCACCCGCTGGACGTTGGGGTTCCAGCGCCGCTTCGTGCGGCGGTGCGAGTGGCTCAGGCGCATGCCGAAGCGCGGCTTCTTGCCGCACAGGTCGCACACCGACGCCATCACCGCACCTCGTCGTCGCTCGGGGAACCAAGTGAAGATAGCAGCCCTCTCTCCCGAATCCCCCGAGGTGACGCCGGTAACATCGACGCACCATGGCCAAGGTGCTCGACCAGCTGGCGGCGACCGACTTCCGCGGCATCGTCGTCGCCTACCGCGACGCGTTGCGGTCGCACCAGGACGAGCTCAACCGGCTCAACGTCTACCCGGTGCCGGACGGCGACACCGGGACGAACATGGCCCTCACCCTCGAGTCGGTCGTGGGGGAGCTCGACGGCGCCGAGGGGATGAACGAGGTGTGCCGGGCGATCTCGCACGGCTCGCTCATGGGTGCCCGCGGGAACTCCGGCGTCATCCTGTCGCAGATCCTGCGGGGGCTCTCCGACACGTTCTCCGACCTCGATGCTGCGTCCGCCGACGACGTGGTCGCCGGCCTCCGCCGCGCCGCCGACGCCGCCTACCAGGCGGTGCTCCGCCCGGTCGAGGGCACGATCCTGACGGTCGTGCGCGCCTCCGCCGAAGCGGCCGAAGCCGCCCAGGGCGACGGCGCCGAGCTCACCGGCATCCTCGAACGGGTCGAGGTCGCAGCCCACGACGCGGTCCTGCAGACTCCGGAGCTCCTCCCCGTGCTCAAGGAGGCCGGCGTCGTCGACGCCGGCGGGCGCGGCTTCGAGCTCCTGATCGACGCCTTCCTCCACATCATCGACGGCCGGCCGGTTCCCGAGCCCGAAGTGGTCGCGACCCCGCCGGCGGTGGAGGCGCATCTCCACGGCGAGGAGGCCTCGTCGCTGCGGTACGAGGTCATGTACCTGCTCCAGGCCGACGACGCCACCATCCCCGCCTTCAAGGACACCTGGGGTGCGCTGGGTGACTCGATCGTCGTCGTCGGCGGGGATGGGCTGTGGAACTGCCACGTGCACACGAATGAGATCGGCGCCGCGATCGAGGCGGGCATCGAGGCGGGTCGGCCCGCGAAGATCCGCGTCACCGACCTGGTCGAGCAGGTCGAGGAGGAGGAGTGGGTCCGCGACCAGACCGACGTCGGCGGGGGCGACGAGGAGGCGGCCGACCTCCCGGTTCCGACCGAGCCGGTGGCCACGGCAGTGGTCGCGGTCGGCGTCGGATCCGGTGTCCAGCGTCTCCTCACCAGCCTGGGCGTACACGCCATCGTCGCCGGCGGTCAGTCGATGAACCCGTCGACGGCGCAGATCCTCGAAGCGGTACAACAGTGCCCGTCCGACTCCGTCATCGTGCTCCCCAACAACAAGAACATCGTGCCGGTCGCCCGCCAGGTCGACGGCCTCTGCGACCGGCGGGTCGAGGTCGTCCCGACGAACGCGGTGGTCGAGGCGCTCGGCGCGCTGGTGGCGTACGACCCGCACGCCCCGCTCGAGGCCAACGTCGCGTCGATGCACGAGGCGGTCGACCGGGTGCGGACCGGTGAGGTCACCCAGGCTGTGCGCGACAGCGTCGCCGATTGCGGGCCGATCGCGGCCGGCGACTGGATCGCGGTGACCCGCAGCGGCATCCGCGCGATCGCCCCATCGGCCGCCGAGGCCGCCATCAAACTGGTCGAGGAGCTGCTCGACGTCGACAGCGAGCTCGTCACCGTGCTGGTCGGCGCCGAGGCCCGCCCGGCCGACCGCGTGCGCCTCGAGGAGCACCTGGCCAACGCGCACCCGAAGGTCGAGATCGAGGTGCACGAGGGCAACCAGCCCCTGTACCCCTTCCTGGTCGGGGTGGAGTAACGATCGGAGCGCAGCGGAGCCGTGCCCGGACGGGCGGGACGGCGGAGCGGAGCGACCCATGAAGGAGGCCCGCACTCTCCGGGAGCTTCGCGACGCGACGCTCACCGAGCTTCAGGTCGCGCCGAAGCTGCGCGAGCGGCTCGCGCTCATGGGCATCGAGACCGCCCTCGACCTGCTCCAGCACTATCCCCGTCGCTACCGCGACCGCACCGAGCAGTCCGACATCGCCCAGCTCTCCGTGGGCCAGGAGGCGACGGTGTTCGCGGAGGTGCGCCGGATCCGGGCCCGCTACACCCGCAACCGCCGCGCCATCGTCGACGCGGTCGTCTACGACGGCACCGACCTGCTCAACGTCGTGTTCTTCAATCAGCCGTGGCGGGCGCGTCAGCTACCCGAAGGCACCGAGGCCGCGTTCTTCGGAAAGCTCGAGCAGTACCGGGGAAAGCGCCAGATGACGAACCCGGTGGTCGACGTCCTCGATCACCTGGGGGAGAAGACGGGCGTGATCGTGCCGGTGTACCCGCAGTCGGGGAAGGCCGACGTGTCGACATGGCAGCTGCGCCCGGTCGTCGCCGCCGCGCTCGACTGGGCGGGCGAGCTTGCCGAGCCGTTGCCCGCCGCGCTCCTCGACGAGATGAAGCTGGTCGGGCGGACCTGGGCCTACCGGAACGTGCACCAACCGGAGACACTCGAGGACGCCCGTAAGGCCCAGCGGCGCCTGCGCTTCGACGAGTTCCTGCGGATGCAGGTGGGCCTGGTGGCGCGCAAGCGCGCCTTCGAAGCCGAGGAGACGGGCATCCGCCACCACCGCGACGGTCCCCTCGTCGACGAGTTCATCCGCCGCCTCCCGTTCGAGCCCACCGGCGACCAGTGGCGGACGGTGCAGGAGATCGCGTCCGACATGGCCGGCGCCTCACCGATGCACCGTCTGCTCCAGGGCGAGGTGGGCTCGGGCAAGACGGTGGTTGCGCTGGCGGCGTTGCTGCTCGCGGTCCAGGGTGGGTACCAGGGCGCGTTCATGGCGCCCACCGAGGTGCTGGCCGAGCAGCACTTCTTCAGCTCGCGTGTGCTCCTCGACGGCCTGAACGTCCCCGCCGAGGGAACCCTGACCGGTGAGCGCCCGGTCACCGTCGCGCTCCTCACGAACCGCACCGGTCCCGCCGAGCGCCGAAAGCTCGCCGACGGGCTGGCCGCGTCGGAGATCGACATCGTCGTCGGCACGCACGCGTTGATCTATGGCGAGGTCGAGTTCGCCCGCCTCGGCCTGGCGGTCATCGACGAGCAGCACCGCTTCGGCGTCGAGCAGCGGGCCCTGCTGCGGGGAATGGGTCGCGACCCCGACGTCCTGGTGATGACGGCGACGCCGATCCCCCGGACCGCCGGCTTCCTCATCTACGGCGACCTCGACAAATCGGAGCTCCGGCAGATGCCGCCGGGGCGCACCCCGGTGACGACCGCAGTCGTCGGGCCCGGCCCGCTGGAGCGCGCCGACGCCTACGAGCGCCTCCGTGGCGAAGTCGCCGCCGGCCGCCAGGCGTACGTCGTGTGCCCACTCGTCGAGGGCTCGCCCAAGATCGAGGCCAAGGCCGCGACCGAGGAACTCGAGCGACTGGGCGCCGAGGAGCTCGCCGGTCTGCGCCTCGGACTGCTCCACGGCCAGATGAAGGCGGCCGAGAAGGAGCAGGTGATGGGGGCGTTCCGGGCGGGGGAGCTCGACGTGCTCGTCGCCACGACGGTGATCGAGGTGGGTGTCGACGTTGCCAACGCCACCGTGATGATCGTCGAGGACGCCGACCGCTTCGGGCTCTCGCAGCTCCACCAGCTCCGGGGACGGGTCGGGCGGAGCTCCCACGAGTCGTGGTGCTTCCTGTTCACCGACCCCGCCACCCCCGAGGCCCGGGCCCGCATGGACGCGATGGTGGAGTCGACCGACGGCTTCGTCCTCGCCGAACGTGATCTCGAGATCCGGGGGGCGGGTGAGGTGTTCGGCGAGCGTCAGGCCGGCTTCAGCGACCTCAAGCTCGGGCGCATCCCGCGCGACGAGCGCTACGTGATCGCCGCCCGGGACGCCGCCGAGCGCATCCTCGACGAGGACCCGACGCTCACCCATTACTCCGAGCTCCGCGAGGAGGTCGAGGACCTCCTCGGTGAAGATGTCGACTTCCTCTTCAAGAGTTGACATCGTCCGGGTCGCGTACTTCACGACACCTAGGCTGCGCCGATGGTCCGGGCTCGGGGGACTGCGGCCATCCTCCTCATCGCGGCGATTTTCGCCGCGTGCTCAAACAGTGAGGGTCAGGAACGCAGCCGCCCGTTGCGGGGGCGGGCCGCTTACGCAGCCCCGACGGTCGCGCCCCGAACCGTCTACGCCGGGTCACCCTCGCTCCCGCCGCTCGCCACGGAGGACGACCCGTTCGCCTACGACGCGACCGCACCGCTCAACCCCACCGAGAAGCACCTCGAGAGCACCCCGAGGTACGCCACGACCGCAGTGACGTACCAGACGTATGACGGCACGGTGCCGGGCCTCCTGTACACGCCGTCGGTGCCGGGACCGTTCCCGTGCGTGCTCGCCGCCCACGGTGTCACGTCGAACAAGGGCTCGTCGATCGGGCTCCGCGACCTCGTCGTGCCCGCGGGCTACGCCATGTTCACCATCGACGTCCGGTTCCACGGCGACCGGGGGACGCCGGAGCAGTTCCACGAGCTCCAGCGCTACCCGGGGCGGGTGCGAGAGCTCTTCCAGGGGGTCGTCGACCTCCGGCGCGCGCTCGACTACCTCGCCCAGCGGCCCGACTGCATCCCCGGCAGGTTGGGCCTCGTCGGCACGAGCATGGGCGGCTTCATGGGCGCGGCCCTGGCCGGTGTCGACGAGCGCGTGCAGGCGCCGGTGCTGCTGTTCAGCGGGGCGGACTGGCGGCTGTGGTTCACGACCGGACACGCCGGCGTCGTGGGGATCTTCTACCAGTACGGGAACCAGGTGTCGCTCGACGCGGTCGTTGCCGCAATCGACCCGCTCGACCCGAGCAGGTGGATCGGACGGATCGCGCCCCGGCCGGTGCTGATGGTGCACGGCGACGCCGACCATGTCGTTCCGCCCGCGAGCGGGCAGGCCCTCTACGACGCCGCCCTCGATCCCAAGACTGTGCTCTGGTACGCCGGCGGCCACGGACCGGGAGCGGCGGAAGCGCGGCGCGTCGGCTACACCCTCGTGGGCTGGCTCGACCAGTACCTGAAAACACCGTGACCGGTGGCTCGACCACGGCTCCGAGTCATCGCGGGGACGGCGGGTGGGCGCCGGCTGACCGCGCCGGCCGGCACGACGGCGCGCCCCACGACCGACCGCGTCAAGGAGTCGCTCTTCGCCGCTCTCGGTGACGATCGCCTGCGCGCCGCCTCCCTCCTCGACCTCTACGCCGGCAGTGGTGCGCTCGCGATCGAGGCCCTCTCCCGTGGCGCGGCCGGCGCGCTGCTCGTGGAACGGGACCCGGACGCAGTGGCGGCGATCGAACGGAACCTCGAAGCCACCGGGTTCGGTGACCGGGCCGGGGTGCGACGCCTCGACGTCGGGCGCTTCCTCGGCGGCGCCCCGCCCCCGGCGGCGCCGTTCACCCTCGTATTCCTCGACCCGCCCTACGACACGCCGGCGGCGGCGATCACCGCGGTGCTCGGGCAGCTCGCCGTCCCGGGCTGGCTGGCTGCGGCCGCGACCGTCGTAGTGGAGCGGGGGGCGGGCGGCGACCCGCCGACGTTCCCGGCGGCGTGGGCAATCACCTGGGAGCGCGCCTACGGGGATACGCTCCTGAGTGTCGCGACCGCCGGCGAGCCGACCGCCTAACAAGAGGAGACAGCCGCGTGGCCACCGCGCTCTGCCCGGGCTCCTTCGATCCCGTCACCCACGGTCACCTCGACATCATCGAGCGGACGTCCCGGCATTTCGAGCACGTGATCGTGGCCGTGATCCGCAACCCCCAGAAGTCCCAGTCGCTGTTCTCCCTGGAGGAGCGCCAGGAGATGCTGCGGGAGGTCACCGCCCACCTCCACAACATCGAAATCGAGTTCTTCAAGGGCCTGCTGGTCGACTTCGCCAAGGAGCACGGCGCCGAGGCGATCGTGAAGGGCCTGCGGGCGGTCTCCGACTTCGACTACGAGCTCCAGATGGCCCAGATGAACCAGCGGCTGTCCGGCATCGACACCTTCTTCATCTCCACCAGCCCCCAACACTCCTTCCTGTCCTCCAGCCTCGTCCGCGAGGTCGCGCGCTTCGGCGGCGACGTGTCGAGCATGGTGCCGCCGCTCGTGGCCAAGCGGCTGGCGGAGCGTTTCGCCGGCGATGCGTGACCCGGCGTCGATGAGCGATCAGGCGGCGTACGACGTCGAGACGCTCCTGCTCCGGCTCAAGGAGCTGGTGGAGACGGGCCGGTCGATGCCGATGTCGGCGTCGGTCATGGTGAACCGGGAGGAGGTGCTGGAGCTTCTCGAAGAGGCGATGGCGACCATGCCCCAGGAGCTCCGGCACGCCCGCTGGCTACTCAAGGAGCGGGACGAGTTCCTCGCCCAGGCCCGGCGGGAGGCCGACGACATCATCGAGGCGGGGCGGGTGCGCGCCGAGCGAATGGTCGAGCGCTCCGAGGTCGTGCGGGAAGCGCGCCGGGTCGCCCAGACCGTGATGGACGACGCCGAAGCCGCCGCCCGCCAGCTCCGCCACGAGGCCGAGGACTACGTCGACCAGAAGCTGGCCTCGTTCGAGGTCGTGCTCGAGCGGACCATGCAGGCGGTCGAGAAGGGTCGCGAGCGACTCCAGGTGGTCGTGAACGCCGAGCCGGCCGAAGGCGAGGACGACGAGGAGCTCGAGGAGTTCGATCCCGCGTTCTTCGACCAGGACGACTCGTAGCCGTTTCCTCAGCCTTCTGGCAGATCCTGGAAACGCAGGCTGGCCTGCTATCCTGACCGCTTCCAGCGCCCCGACCACCCGGCATTGGCCCTCCCGGGGATGGACGGGCGCAGCGCCCTCGAGGGCCTGACATGACCGCATTGCGCATCGACGTCGCCGATCTCCTCGCCCACCGGACCACCCGCCGCGAGGTCGCGCTGTCGGCGACGGTCGAGGGGCTCGTAGCCACCGCCGCCCGGGTCGGCGACGACGAGCCCGTCGCTCTCGACCTCGTGCTCGAGCGGATCTCCGACGGGATCGTCGTGCGGGGGACGCTGGCGACCCGCTGGCGGGCCGACTGCAGCGTCTGCCTCGACCCGCTCGAGCAGCCGCTCTCGCTGGGGGTGAACGAGCTGTTCGAGCCGGAGCCGCTCGAGGGCGACACGTACCCGATCGAGGAGCATGAGATCGACTTCGAGCAGCTCGTGCGCGACAACGTCATCCTCGAGCTCCCGCTCGCGCCCGTCTGCTCCGACACCGGCGCGCCGCCGTGCGTCGACCCCGCCGACTCGCGCGCCGAGCCTCCGCCGCCCGACCCCCGCTGGGCCCCGCTCTCACAACTCGACCTCAAGCAGTAGGAGTTCGGATGGCTGTCCCGAAGCGCAAGACCCCGCGAGCGAAGACCCGCAGCCGGCGGGCCGCCAACTGGCGGCTCGACGCGCCGCCCCGCTCGATCTGCACCAACTGCGGCGGGGCCAAGCTCCCGCACGTCGTGTGCCCCACCTGCGGTTGGTACCGGGGCCGTCAGGTTGTCGAGGTTGAGTAGCACCGCGCCCGTCACCGTCGCCGTCGACGCCATGGGCGGCGACCACGCCCCCGCCGAGATCGTCGCCGGCGCGATCCAGGCGGCCGATGAGCTCGACGTCGCCGTCCTGCTCATCGGCCGCGAAGAGGAGGTCACGCCCCTCCTGCCCGGCGGCACCGCCCCTCCGGGAGTGGAGCTCGTCGACGCCCGTGAGGTCGTCGCCATGGGCGAGGACGCCGCCGCCGCGGCGCGCACCAAGAAGGACTCGTCGCTCGTCCGGGCCGCGCAGGCGGTACGCGAAGGGAAGGCGCAGGCGATGGTGGGCGCCGGCAACACCGGCGCCACCATGGCGGCGGCCCTGCTCAAGATGGGCCGGATCAAGGGGATCGCCCGCCCGGCTATCGCGGTGCCGATCCCGGTGCCGGGCGCGCGGCCCCAGCTGCTCATCGACGGCGGCTCGACCGTCGACTGCACGCCGGAGTGGCTGGTGCAGTTCGCCCGGATGGGCCGGGAGTACGCCCGCACCCGACTGGGTGTCGACGAGCCCGTGGTGGGCCTGCTTTCCAACGGCGAGGAGCCGGGCAAGGGCGACGAGCTCCGCAAGGCCGCCTACCCGCTGCTGGAGAAGGTGGACGGCTTCACCGGCAACGTCGAGGGCCGCGACCTGATGCACGCCGGGGTCGACGTCATCGTCGCCGACGGGTTCACCGGCAACGTTGCCCTCAAGTCGCTCGAGGGTGCGCTGCGGGCGACGGTGACGCTGGTGTTCGGCGTCCTCGACTCGACGCCGGAGGCGAAGGAGGCAGGGAAGGTGGTGACGCCGCTCCTGCTGGCGGCGGCGGAGGACCTCGATCCCGACACCACCGGCGGTGCCGCCCTGCTGGGTGTGAACGGCGTGTGCGTGATCTCGCACGGTTCGTCATCGGCGCGCGCCATCGTGAACGCCATTCGCCTCGCCGCCGAGTGTGTCGACACCCGCGTGGTGGGTCGACTCGAGGAGGCCATCGATGCCGGCTGAGACCCACGTCGAACGCTCGCCCCTCGGTCCCGACGAGGTGCTCGCGATCATCCGCGAGCGGCTCGCCGAGATCCTCGAGATCGAAGAGGACCGGGTGACCCTCGATGCCAAGTTCTCCGAGGACCTCGACGCCGACTCGCTCGCCCTCATCGAGCTGGTCGAGGCGCTCGAGGAGGAGCTGGGCGAGCGGACGGTCGGGTTCACGGTGGACGACGACGACCTGGCCGAACTCAAGACGGTGCGCGATGCGGTCGACTACGTGGTCGCTCGCCTCGCGAGCGCGAGCGGTTGACCCCGGTGGCACGGGCGTTTCGGAGCCGGAAGCGGATGGCGGTCGCCGACCGGCCGTACCGCGCGCTCGAGGAGGCGCTCGGGTGGGAGTTCCACGACCCCGGTCTGCTCGAGCGGGCGCTGACCCACCGCTCGTACTGCGCCGAGCACGCCGGTGCCGTCTCCAACGAGCGGCTCGAGTTCTTCGGCGACGCCGTGCTGGGTCTCGTCGTCACCGACTACGTGTTCCGGGAGTACGAGATCTTCCACGAAGGCGACCTGGCCAAGCTGCGGGCGTCGGTCGTGAACAGCGAGGCCCTGGCCGAGGTGGCGGCCGAGGTCGGCGTGGGTGACGCGTTGCGTCTGGGCAAGGGTGAAGACGCTGCCGGCGGCCGGTCCAAGCCGTCGATCCTCGGCGACGCGCTGGAAGCGGTGATCGCGGCCGTCTACGTGGACGGCGGCTGGGAGCCGGCGCGGGCATTCGTGTTGCGGTTGGTGGAGCCGCGCATCGTCGAGGGCGCAGCCGGCCCCGAAGGGCAGGACCCCAAGGGCCGGCTCCAGGAGCTCCTCGCCCAACGCGGGCAGTTGCCGCGCTACCAGGTGGGCCGGGAGGGCCCCGACCACGCGCCCCGCTTCTCCGCCACGGTCGTCGTGGGCGGGCGGTCGCTGGGCGAGGGGCAGGGGCGGTCCAAGCGTCAGGCCGAGCAGGTCGCGGCGCAGGCGGCGTGGCGTCACCTCCACGAGGACGACGTTGTGAGCGCGGCCGGAACGGCGGCGCCGGAAGGACGCGATGCCGGAGCTGCCTGAGGTCGAGGTCGTACGACGCGACCTCGAACGGGAGATCGTCGGGAAGAAGGTCAAGGCGGTGGAAGCCGACGGGATGCGCTCGATCCGTCGCCATCACAACCGTAAGCAGTTCGCCAACCGGCTGATCGGTCACAAGATCACCGGCGTCGAGCGGAGGGGCAAGTACATCCTCTGCCGCCTCGACGGCGGCGAGGTGCTCGTGATCCACCTCGGGATGTCGGGACAGCTGCTGCGGGCCAAGGGCGGCCGCGTGCCCACGACCAAGCACACCCACGTCGTCATCACCTTCACGCAGGGCGGACAGCTGCGCTTCGTCGACCCCCGGACCTTCGGCGAGATGTTCGTCACGGAGCTCGACACCGTGGAGAAGGACGTGAGCGAGCTCGCCCACCTCGGGCTCGACCCGCTCGAGACCGCGATGTCATGGGAGCACTTCGGCCGGATGGTCGCCGAGAAGCACATGAAGCTCAAGGCGCTGCTGATGGACCAGAAGTTCCTCGCCGGCATCGGCAACATCTACAGCGACGAGATCCTCTTCGGCGCCGGCCTGCGGTGGGACCGGATGAGCGACTCCCTCTCCGCCCAGGAGGTGCGTCGCCTCTACCGGGCGATGGTCGAGACGCTCCAAGACGCGGTGAAGTACCGGGGCTCGTCGCTGTCCGACATGCAGTACGTCGACTTGCACGGCAAGCCGGGCGAGTTCCAGCTGCACCACAAGGTCTACGCCCGGGAGGGCGAGACCTGCCGCCGGTGCCGGCGGCCGCTGGTCCGTGAGCGCTACGGCGGCCGCTCCACCTTCTATTGCGAGGCCTGCCAGGTCTGAAGCGGTGACCGCTCCGCCCGTCCGGCGCCGCGTCCTCGTCTCGGGGTCGGTGCAGGGGGTCTGGTTCCGGGAGTCGTGCCGGGAGCAGGCGGTCGCGGGCGGCGTGGCCGGATGGGTCCGCAATCGCGCCGACGGCCGGGTCGAAGTCGTCCTGGAGGGCACCGAGCCCGCGGTCGACCGGGTGGTGCGCTGGTGTCACGAGGGACCCAGCCGAGCCCGGGTCGACGGCGTCGAGGTTTGCACCGAGGACCCAGTGGGGGAGTCCGGCTTCCGGGTGCGCTGACCTGCCCGTCCAGCCTGTCCACGGAACCGGGGTCGGCTCTCGATACGATCCGGGAAGCGAGCTGCATCGAGGAGTTGTCGTCGGGTGTTCCTGAAGTCGCTGATGCTGAAGGGCTTCAAGTCGTTCGCCGACAAGACGACCCTCCAGTTCGAGCCCGGCATCACCGTCGTCGTCGGCCCCAACGGCACCGGCAAGTCGAACCTCGTCGACGCGGTCGCCTGGGTCCTCGGCGCCCAGGGCCCCCGCACCCTGCGCGGCGGGAAGATGGACGACGTCATCTTCGCCGGTGCTCCCGGTCGGCCCGCGCTCGGGCGCGCCGAGGTCTCGCTCACGATCGACAACGAGGCGGGGTTACTCCCGATCGACTTCTCCGAGGTCACGATTACCCGCACGATCTTCCGCAACACCGGCGAGTCCGAGTACGCGCTGAACGGCGCGCCTTGCCGGTTGCTCGACATCCAGGACCTGCTCTCCGACACCGGGATCGGCCGCCAGCAGCACGTGATCGTCGGGCAAGGCCAGAT
>Ga0136613_10000697_pt1 | contig 15993 bp, 14 predicted proteins | sample AntDrymUQ2722106_2_FD_106649 | JGI IMG/M metagenome (GOLD analysis project Ga0136613, IMG submission 106649) | Polar desert sand microbial communities from Dry Valleys, Antarctica - metaG UQ272 (21.06) | ecosystem: Environmental > Terrestrial > Soil > Desert | place: Antarctica: Dry Valley... | reverse complement strand
GGCTGACCGCCAGGGTGACCGACCCGCGAGGTCCGCACACGTCCACGCCGTCGTCCGCGGCGGCGAGGGCGAGGGCAACCGTGAGCCGAGCCGGTCCGCGGGCAAGGTCCGGGTCGGTCCGGCAGACCCCGGCCCCGGTCCGCCGGGTGCGCGCGATGTCGGCGCCGCCGATCACCTGGCCGGCCCGGAGCAGCACGGCTGACGCCCTGCCGACCGGTCCGCACACCAGGTTGGCGCAGTGGTGCAGGCCGAGGTGCCGGTAGACGTAGAGGTGGCCGGGCTCCCCGAACATCACCCCGTTGCGCAGGGTGGGCCCGCGGTAGGCGTGCGACCCGGGATCGAGAGCGCCTTCGTACGCCTCCACCTCGGTGATCCGCAGAGTCACCCGACCGTCTGGGCGACGGGTCGTGAGCACGGCACCGAGCAGCTGCGGTGCCAGCTCGAGTGCCGGCGCCTGGAGCCACGACCGCAGCGCCGCCCCCCTCAGCTTCACCGATCACCGCCAACCATCGTCCCGCGTCCCTTACCGCCTGAGCCACCGTGACGCGCGAGAACCACCGGTCTCAGGATGCGTCGTTGCCCTGAGCCAGCAAGAAGACGAGGAGTGCCTTCTGGGCGTGCAGGCGGTTCTCCGCCTCATCCCAGACCGCGCTGCGGGGTCCGTCGATCACAGACCCGGCGATCTCCTTGCCCCGGTATGCCGGCAGGCAGTGCAGCACCACGACGTCCGGGTCGGCCAGCGCGACGGCCGCGTCGTCGATCGCGTACGGGACGAACGGCCCGGAGCGGTCACCGGTCTCGCCCTCCTGGCCCATGGAGACCCAGGTGTCGGTGGCCAGGACGTTCGCGCCCTCGGCCGCCGTCTTCGGGTCATCGACGTGGGCGACCGAGCCGCCGGTCCCGGCCGCGATCTCGGTCGCGCGTGCAAGCACGCCGGCGTCGGGCGGGTAGGAGTCCGGCGACCCGATCCGGACATGCATGCCTGCGGCCGCGCCAGCGAGGAGGTACGAGTGGGCCATGTTGTTGGAACCGTCGCCGAGGTAGGTCAACGTCACGCCGGCGAGCCGACCGAGCCGCTCCCGCACGGTCTGCAGGTCGGCGAGGAGCTGGCACGGGTGGAACATGTCGGTGAGGGCGTTCACGACCGGGACGCGGCTCACCGCAGCCATCGCCTCGATGCGGTCCTGGCCGAAGGTGCGCCACACGATGGCGACAGCCTGACGGTCGAGCACCCGCGTCGTGTCCTCGACCGGCTCGCCGCGCCCGGCCTGGCTCGAGCTCGCATCGATGATCAGCGGGTAGCCGCCGAGCTCCGCGATCCCGATCGCGAACGAGACCCGGGTGCGCGTCGACGGCTTGTCGAAGAGGACGGCGACCGTGCGCGGTCCGGCCAGCGGCTGGCGGCCAAGCCGGTCGAGCTTCATGGCGTCGGCCAGGTCGAGCACCTCGACCAGCTCGGCCGGGCTCAGGTCGTCGTCGCGCAGGAAGTGCCGCGGTCCGTTGGGCATGGTGGTCCTCCGGTGTCGACGGGTCAGGGTCTGGGCTCAGGTGCGGAGTCGGGCGCCGGTGCGCACCGCCGCCTCACGGACCGCACGATCCCGTACGTCGGCCGCCTCGTCGGCCGTGAGGGTCCGATCGGCCGCGCGCAGGCGCAGGTGGAAGGCGAGCGACTTGTGGCCGGGACCGACCTGGTCGCCGGTGTAGACGTCGAACAGTCGAAGGTCCTCGAGCAGGTCGCCGGCACCGGTCCGGACCGCCGCGGCCACCTCCGCGGCCGGCACGTGGGACTCCACGACCAGCGCCAGGTCCTCCTTCGCCGCCGGGTAGGTCGAGACCGCGGGCGCAGCGACCGGTGCGCCGCTGCCGGCCGCGAGCAGGTCCAGGTCGAGCTCCATCGCCGCGGTGCGCGCCGGCACGTCGAGCGCCGCGGTGACGCGCGGGTGCAGCTCACCGGCCCAGCCCACCGCGACGCCGTCCCGCTCGATCGCCGCACAGCGCCCCGGGTGCCACGGCGCTCGCTCGCCAGCGCGGACGGTGATCTCGACCCCCGCGGCCAGGGCCACGACGCGGGCCGCTTCGATCGCGTCGGCCCAGGACGCCTTCTCGCCGGTCCCCCACCAGCCGCTCGGCGACCGGTCGCCGGCGAGCACCACCGCGACGTGCTCCGGCTGGACCGGAAGGCTGGCGTCGAGCCGGGCCAGGTCCTTCGCCGAGGGCCGGCGCGCGACGGTCGGACGCGGCACCTCGTCCGCCGGGTGGTCACCGGATCGCGCGATGAACACCGACCCCATCTCGAACAGCGCGACCTCGGGCCTGCCCCGGCCGATGTTGCGGCGCAGGGTGGGCAGGAGGTCGGCGACCAGGAGCGGCCGGAGGTAGGGCTCCTGGTCCGAGATCGGGTTCGCGACCCGGACCAGCTGGTGACGCCCGTCGTCGGTGTCGTTGCCCACGCCGCCGTGCAGGGCGAGGCCCTCGAGGACCGCGGAGCCGACGAACGGGGACGGCAGCACCTCGACGTACCCGGCCGCCGCGAGCGCGCGACCGACCCGACGTCGCATCCGCTGGCGCTCCGTGAGGCCGCGTCCGGCCGGTGCGAGTGGCAGCACCGACGGCAGGTTCGCGTAGCCCTCGAGCCGCAGGACCTCCTCGGCGAGATCGTTCGGCTCGCGCAGGTCCGGTCGCCACGGCGGCGGCTGCACCTCGAGCTCGGCCGACCCCTCGACCGGGGTCACGAGGCACCCGACGTCGGTCAGCCGGCGGCAGACGACCTCGGCGCCGTACGCGAGGCCGGCGACCCGGTCCGGGTGGTCGACCGCCATGCGCAGCCGGGCCGGCAGGGCCGGGCTCCCGACGTCGGTGGCACCTGCCGTCCGAGCGCCGCCGTGCTCGGCCAGGAGCTCCGTGGCCCGGCTGGCCGCCACGGCCTGCATGGTCGGGTCGACACCCCGCTCGAACCGCTTCGCCGCCTCGCTCGTCAGGCCGAGCCGGCGCCCGGTGCGAGACACCGAGACCGGGTCGAAGTGGGCCGCCTCGAGCACGACCTCCGTCGTCGCCGGCCCGATCTCGGTGCTCAGGCCGCCCATGACCCCGGCCACCCCGATCACCCGGGTCCCGGCCGTGTCGGTGATCACCACGTCGTGCGGCTCGAGCGCCCGGCCGGCGCCGTCGAGCGTCTGCACCGTCTCGCCCTGGGCGGCGTCGCGCACGACGATGCCGCCGAAAAGCGTCGCTGCGTCGTACGCGTGGAGCGGTTGACCGAGCTCGAGCTGCACGTAGTTCGTGACGTCCACAGCCAACGAGATCGGGCGGATCCCGCTGCGGTGCAGGCGCGCGCGCATCCAGAGCGGCGAGGTGGCGGCCGGGTCGAGGCCGGTCACCGTGACGGCGACGAACCGGTCGCAGCCGGCGGCCCGGAGGTCGACGTCGATCCCGCCGCCCGGAAGGTCCGTCGTCCTGCCCGCGGGGTCCTCGAACGCCACCCCGTACGCGGTGGCCAGCTCGCGCGCGAGCCCGCGGATCGACATGCAGTAGCCACGGTCCGGCGTGATCGCGACGTCGAGGACGTCGTCACGCAGGCCGAGCTCGGGCTGGACATCCTGGCCGAGCTCCCACGCTCCGGACGGGGCTCTGGCCAGGACGAGGATGCCGGCGTGGTCATCGCCGATCCCGAGCTCGCGGGTCGAGCAGATCATGCCGTCGGACACGTGGCCGTACGTCTTGCGTGACCCGATCGCGAAGCCGCCGGGGAGAACCGCGCCGGGCAGGGCGACGACCACGTGATCGCCGACGACGAAGTTGTGCGCACCGCAGATGATGCCGCGGGTGGGCTGGTCCACCGGAGCCAGCTCTGGACCGACGTCGACCTGGCAGAAGCGGATCGTCTTGCCGTTGCTGGCGGTGAACTCCTCGATCGACTCGACCCGGCCGGCGACCAGGGGACCGACGACGTCGGCGCCGATCACGACGACCCCTTCGACCTCGAGGCCGGCCGCGATGAGGTGCTCCGCGACGTCGCGCCCGGTGGCCTCAGCCGGCAGGTCGGCGTGCTCGCGGAGCCAGGACAGCGGGACCAGCATCAGCTCTCCATCCCGAACGGCAGCGTGAACCGCACGTCACCCTCGACCATGTCGCGCATGTCCTCCACGCCGTGACGGAACATCAGCGTCCGCTCGATGCCCATGCCGAACGCGAAGCCCGACCAGAGGTCGGGGTCGATGCCGACGGCCCGGAGCACCCGGGGGTTGACCATCCCGCAGCCGCCCCACTCGATCCAACCCTCCGACGAGCAGGTCCGGCACGGCTCACCCCCGGGTTCCAGCGACCGGCCGCGGCAGACGAAGCACAGCAGGTCCATCTCGGCCGACGGCTCGGTGAACTGGAAGTGGTGCGGTCGCAGCCGGGTCCGTACGCCGGGGCCGAACATCGCATGGGCGAACGTGTCCAGCGTCCCGCGGAGGTGGGCCATCGACAGTCCCTTGTCGACCGCCAGCGCCTCGACCTGGTGGAAGACCGGGGTGTGCGTCGCGTCGAGCTCGTCGGTGCGGTAGACCCGCCCCGGGCACACCACGTAGAGCGGCAGGTCCCGCTCGAGCATGGCCCGGATCTGCAGGCTCGACGTGTGCGGCCGCAGCACGACCCCTGAGTCGGCGGACTCCACGAAGAACGTGTCCATGGTCGACCGCGCGGGGTGGTGCGGCGGGGTGTTGAGCGCGTCGAACACGTGCCACTCGGTCTCGGCCTCGGGGCCCTCGGCGATCTCGTACCCCATGCCGACGAACACGTCGGAGATGCGTTCCATGAGCGTGGTGAGCGGGTGCCGAGCACCACGCGGCGCACGGTCCCACGGCAGCGTGACGTCGACCACCTCGGCGGCCAGGATGCCCTCGTCCCGCTCGCGCTCGAGCTCGACCTGCCGGGCGGCGAGTGCGTCCTTGATGGTCTTCCGTGCGCCACCGACCCGCTTCCCGGCGTCGGCCTTGGCCTGGGGCGGCAGCGCGCCGATCTCCCGGTTGGCCAGTGCCAACGGCGAGCGATCACCGCCATGCTCGCGCTGGACCTCGTGGAGCACGTCGAGGTCGGTGGCGGCGGCGATCGCGGCCAGCGCGGTCGCGCGCATCCGGTCGACCTGGTCCGCCTCGAGCGGGGTCACCTGTACTGGGTCGTACGACTTGCCGGGTGCAGACATCGAATCCGATCCAAGGTGGTGTCGCCGCCGCGCGCAGGCGCGGCGGAGGGGACGAACCGGCGGCGAGCCCGTCGATCAGCCGGCGGTGTCCGGCGACCTGACGGGCAGCCGAAATCGGAACCTTGCACCGCCGGCCGGTCCACGGTCGACGGCGATGGTGCCGCCGTGCGCCTCGACCATGCCACGAACGATGTAGAGCCCGAGCCCGGTCCCCCCGCTGCCCGTGTGCCAGAACTTGTGGAAGGCGCGCGCGACGAGGTGCTCCGGAATGCCCGCGCCCTCGTCGCTCACCGCGACCGTCACTGCTGGTCCACCACCGTCCGCGTCGTCGAGATCGGCCACCACTCCGTACGGTGCACCGACCGGAGCCCGGACCGGGCCGGGTCGGTCGCCGGACGGGCTCCCGAGTATGCCGGAGCCGGACAGCACGACGCTCGCCACTCCTTCTCCGTGCCGGATGGCGTTCTCGAGCAGGTTGAGGCAGATCTGGTCGATCTTGTCCGCGTCGGCCCATACCCGCGGCAGCCCGACCTGGGCCTCGACGACGAAGCGGTCCGGTTTCGTCCCACCGGCGACCAGCACGAGGATCGCGTGCCGGACCCGTGCCTCGACGTCGACCCAGGAGGGGTGCAGCGTGAGCCGGCCGCTGTCGAGCCGGGCGACATCCAGGAGATCGATGATGAGCCGGGTCAGCCGATCGGCATCGGCCTCCACCGTCTCGAGCATGAGCCTGCGCTGCTCGTCGGTGAACCGGCTCCACTTGGTCAGCAGGGTGGTCGTGAAGCCCTTGATGCTCGTGAGCGGTGAGCGCAGCTCGTGGGCCGCGGTCGCCACCAGCTCGGCCCCGCGCCGCTCCAGCCGGGTCCGGTCCGTCGCCGGCCGCAGCGCGACCACGAGGTACCGCAGCGGGGTGTTCGCGCCCCGAGGCCGGATGTACGAGGCGGTGACGAAGACCGGCTGGCCGTCGGGGAGCCACAGCAACCGCTCCGGCTGACGGGTGCGGGTCCGGATGCCGTCGAAGGGCTGGCTGTGGATCCACCACGACCGCCCCTCGTCGTCGAGGAGCGGCAGCACCACCGACAGCTCATGCCCGACCGACGCGGCCGGATCGAGGCCGGCGACCTTGCCCGCCGCGGCGTTGACCGCGACGACGACACCATCATGGTCGGCGACCAGCACCCCGTCTGGAAGCAGCTCGAGGGTGGGCAGGTCGATGCCGTTGACCGGCGGGACGGTCGTGCCGACCTCGGCGAGCGGCTCGGACCCCGCACCAACTACGAGCGCGATCGGCCGGTCGGGCTCGAACTTGCCGGCGCTGAGGACGGATGGCGGGTCGCCACGCGGCGCGGGTTTGGCCATCCCCTCGACCATGGGCGCCTCCGGCTGCCGCCGATCGCCCGCTGGAGCGGACGAGCATGTCCCAGCGTAGCCCTCAGTAACGCGCCGGACACCTTGCGAAGTTCAGCCACGCGACCGGTCGAGACCGGTTGCCATGGTCGAGGTTCGTCGCCGTCGACCCCGCTGCTCAGCCGGGTGTTCCCCGGCCTCGAGTCGGCGGTGTCGATCCGCTCGAGTCGTCCGTTGTCGGACGCGCCGAGCGAGCTCGCCGGTGTGTGCGAAGGGCGCTCTCCAGCATGACCACGAGCTCGTTGTCGACTCTTAGTGGACGGTCGTGGGGAGCTTTGACGGCTCATCGTGCCGCCAGATGCGAACCCCAGACACCACCAGCAAGAGGACGAGGGCGGTATCAGTGCCCTACTCGTCACCACACCGAGCAGCATCCCGCCCACGACCGTCCCGATCACCGAGCCGAGCGACATCACGAGCAGGAACCGCGTGTTGTCTCGCAGGACGGCGAAGCCGCGGTCTCGGCTGTAGCGGGCGAACGCGACGAGCATGGTCGGCAGGGACACCGCCAGGGACAGGCTGCCGGCGATCTTGATGTTGATCGCGTAGAGCAGAACGATGGTCGGGATCAGCGGCTCTCCACCCGCGACACCCATGAGGGCGGCAACGATCGATCCGCACCGCATTCAGTGGCGGGCGCGCTGGGCGCGCGCCGAGGCGTACAGGCACACCGCCGCGGCGGCGGCGAGGTTGAGGCTCTCGGCCCGGCCGTGGATCGGGACCCGGACCACCGCGTCGGCCAGGGCGCGCAGCTCTGCCGGAAGGCCCCGGGCCTCGTTGCCGAACAGCCACATGGTCGGTGCGGCGAGGCCACCGCTGTCGAGCTCGTCGTCGAGGTCGTGGTCGCCGCCGCCGTCGGCAGCGAGGACGCGCATCCCGGACAACCTGGCGAGCGCGACCGCAGCCGCCACCTCGACACCGGTGGCGATCGGGAGGTGGAAGAGGCTGCCGGTGGAGGCTCGGACGCACTTGGGGTTGGCGAGCTCGACCGACTCCGGGCTGAAGACGACGGCGTCGGCACCGGCCGCGTCAGCGGTCCGCACGATCGTGCCGGCGTTGCCCGGGTCACGGACAGCGGCCAGCACAGCGACCAGGCGCGGCGCTGTGCCCAGGGCGACCTCCGGTCCGACGTCGACCCGGGCGCAGACCGCGATCACGCCCTGCGGGGTGGTCGTGCCCGACAGGGCAGTGACGGCGGCGTCGGACGCGTCGTACACGCGCGCCCCCGCGGCGAGCGCATCGTCGGCCAGCGCGCGATGGCGGGCGGCGTCGGCAGAGGCGAGAAACAGCTCGCGGACCGCACCGGCGGCCACGGCCTCACGGACGGCCTGCGGACCCTCGGCGAGGAACTCCCCCGCCGACTCGCGAAACGTGCGACGGTGCAGCCGCCTGGCGTGAGCGACCCGAGCCTTCGACGCTGGGGCGAGCACTGCTGCTCGGCTGCCGCAACGACCCGTGGGACCGACCGCCTAGGCGGCCGACTCCCGCGGCGCGTTGAGGTCGGAGGGCAGCGCGGCGCGCGCAGTCGCCACGAGCGTGGTGAAGGCGGCCGGGTCGTTCACGGCCAGCTCGGCGAGCATGCGTCGGTCGACCTGGACGCCGCCCTCGCGCAGGCCCTGGATGAGCCGGTTGTAGGTCATGCCGTTCGCCCGGGCAGCGGCGTTGATCCGCTGGATCCAGAGCTTGCGGAAGTCGCCCTTGCGCGCCCGCCGGTCGCGGTACGCGTAGACCAGCGAATGGGTGACCTGCTCCTTGGCCTTGCGGTACAGCCGCGAGCGCTGCCCGCGATACCCGCTCGCCCGCTCGAGCGTCGTCCGGCGCTTCTTGTGGGCGTTGACCGCCCGCTTGACGCGTGCCACGTGTGTGCTCCTTCACTCTCCCGGAAGTGCTCCCGGGTCGGACCGGTCAGCGCGCTGCCGCCGGTCTGGGTCTGGGGTGCTGGGTGCGGGACTACTTGCCCAGCAGCCGCTTGACCCTGCCGACGTCGGCCTTCGAGGTGACGACGTCCATGCCGAGCCGGCGCGTACGCGACGAGGACTTGCCCTCGAACTTGTGCCGGCGGTTCGCCTGCTCACGCATGACCTTGCCCGTGCCGGTGAGCCGGAAGCGCTTCTTCGCTCCGCTGTGCGTCTTCATCTTCGGCATGGCGCCGTGGTCTCCTCGCAGGTCCTCGAGCCCGGGCAGTCGTCCGGGCTGTCGTGCGTCTTGCAGCGGCCGCCCGGGTGGGCGCCGGTTGGTTCAGGTGGCCTTGCGCACAGCCCTGGGCTTGGCAGCAGGGCTCGGCCGGACCGGGCGGGGCGCAGCTGGTGCAACCGGGTCCGGGCCCGGGGTTGCATCCGCAACCTGGTCCGCGGTTTCGCCGCTGGCTTCATCGGTGGCGGGTGGTGCGGCCGGTGCGTCGGTCTTTGGTGCGACCGCTTCCGCGGGTGCCTCGACCTCCATGGACGCCTCCTCGGTGGATGCGTCGGCGCCCGTGGATGCCTCGGCATCGGCCGGAGCGGTCGGCGCATCCAGCGGCACCGCATCGGCGGGAGCGAACCCGTCGACGTCGGTGCTGTCGGTGGTGGCCCGAGCCCGTCGGCGCTGCGCGTTCGCCTCGTCGTCGGCGCGCCGGCGTGCGCGCGCGACCTCCTTGTCGGCCTCGCGCTCGGCCTTGGCGTCCGCTTTGCGGCGGTGCGGGCCGAGCACCATGATCATGTTGCGTCCGTCCTGCTTCGGGGCCGACTCGACCCAGCCGAGCTCGTTCACGTCCTCCGCGAGCTTGGCGAGGAGCTTGAACCCCAGCTCGGGCCGGTGCTGCTCGCGACCGCGGAACATGATCGTGATCTTGACCTTGTCGCCCTGGCCGAGGAACCGTACGACGTGACCCTTCTTGGTCTCGTAGTCGTGGGGATCGATCTTCGGCCGGAGCTTCATCTCCTTGATGACGGTGTGGGTGGCCTTCTTCCGGGCCTCCCGTGCCTTCAACGCGGACTCGTACTTGAACTTGCCGAAGTCCATGAGCTTGCACACCGGCGGCCGCGCCTGCGGGGCCACCTCGACGAGGTCGAGGTCGGCGTCCTGGGCGAGCCGGAGCGCCTTCTCCACGGTCACGATGCCGACCTGCTCGCCGTTGGGGCCGACGAGGCGAACTTCGGGAACGCGGATCCGGTCGTTGATCCTGGGCTCGACGGTGATGGGTCCTCCTGGGGATGAGACGTCGGGTCACCGACCGTCGGTCCAGGAGATGTCGGGGCTCCTGGCCCAATGCTGGGCGGACGCCACCGGAGAGCGTCCTCGCACGCGAGGACGCGGACCGTTTGACCCGACGACCTCGACGGTCGGTGCGGGTGGGATGTGTGGCATCCGCTTGGCAACCCAGGCGATGTGCTTGCTGGTCTCTCTCGAGGGCGTGACCCGGGTCGGTCGGTGCGCAATGTTACAGCACGCGGATGGCGCCCCGGCATTCCCGCGGCGGCCGGGGTGAACCGGCACCCGGCCGTACGGTTGCCGGGTGGACCGACGGCTCTTCGCCCCGCGCTGGCTGGCTCTGCACGTCGCCGTCCTCGTCGCGGTGGCGGGTTGCGCGCTCCTCGGCGCCTGGCAGCTCGACCGGGCCCGTGATCAGCGCGACCAGTCGGCCCGCCCGGCGAGCAACGCGGACCTCGCGCCGGCCGCCCTCGACGCGGTCCTCCCGCCGGGTGGTTCGCTCCGCCTCGACGATGTGGGCCGCCGCGTGGAGGTCAGCGGCACCTACGACGCGGACGCCCAGCTCGTCGTGCCCGGTCGGCAGGTCGGCGGCGAGACCGGCTCGCTGGTGCTTGCCCCGCTCGTCACCGACGACGGCTCCGCGGTGGTGGTCGTACGCGGCTGGCGGTCAGGCCCGGCCGCGGCTCCCCCGCCACCCCCGGTCGGGCTCGTGACGGTCAGCGGGTGGCTCGGCGCGTCGGAGGCCCCGCCCGGCACGCGGGTGCTGCCGGCCGGCGAGGTCGGGAGCATCCACCTCCCGACGCTGGTGAACCTGGTGCCGTACGCGCTTCGCGGCGGCTTCGTGGCGGCGACGGCGCAGACGCCGCCGACGGGCACGGCCGTCGCCCTCGTCGAGATCCCGGCACCGCAGCGGATCGAGGGTGGCCGGCTCCCGCTGCAGAACGTCTTCTACGCCATCGAGTGGTGGGTGTTCGGCCTCGCCGCGGTGGCGCTCTGGGTGTCCGCGGTACGCCGTCGCGAGCACCCGGCCGCATCATCCTGACCGGTGCTCCGGGGCGATGAGCTCCAGGGCGGCGAGCTCCTGCGCGATCACCTTGCGCTCCACGATGAACGACGCGAACGGCACTGCGCCAGCCAGGATGACCAGCAGCGCCTTGGTCGGACTCCAGCCGCGGCGCGCGGTGACCCAGATGACCACGACCACGTACACCATGAAGATCGCGCCGTGGATCGGGCTGTACACAGTGGAGAGTTTCGGGTCGTCACCGAGGTAGCGCAGCGGCATCGCCACGAGCACGAGGACCAGGAGCCCGACTCCGGTGACGACGGCGGCCGCCCGGTACGCCGCGAGATCCCTCGGCAGCCTCATCCGGCCGGCCCTCCCCCTGTTGCCTCGCTCCACACCGCGGCGAGCTGGTCGAGCTCTGACCCTGTCACGACCAGCTGGGTCGGCTGGCCCGGGTCGACCAGCACGGCGGCCGCACCGTCGTCCAGGGCCGTCCGTGCTGCCCGGGCACCCTCGACCGGCACCAGTCGGACGTCGGGGTGCCACGCGAGGAGCGCGGCGGCTGACGTGAACGCCGGCACTGCCCGTCGGCCGTCCCGCCCGGTGATCGTCACGAGCGCCATCTCGGCGTGCTTGTCCAGCCCCGGGCTCGCACTGGCCAGATCGGTCGTCAGCGCGGCGGTGACCGGGACGAACACGCGCGCCGTGGCCAGCGCCCGGACGGCGGGGAGCCGCCTCGCCGCCGTGCCGTCGAGCGCGGCCAGGTGGGCAACGAGCTCGGGGTCCGCCGCGCCGGTGTCGCCGGAGAACGCGGGGCGGTGAAGCTCGTGCGGCCCCCTCACGGCTGGGTCACGGACCGAGATCGACCACGGCGGCGACCGGTCCACCGCCGGACGGGCCCTGGTGGACCGCCGCCACGGACACGAAGACCGCCGGGTCGCCGGTCACCGCCGCGGTGACGCCGCCTACGGTCGCCTTGATCTGACGGTGCCAGTGCACGTCGGAGTCGTCGAGCATGACGGTCCGGCGACCGCGGACTCTTCCGCCCGGGTCGGCCTCGCACTTGAGGAACACGTTCACGAGCCGGTCGCCGAGGTCGGTCGGGTGCGGCCGCTCGGGCAGGTCGAGCCCCGCGCTGCGGATGGCCGACCAGATGCCGTCGGCATCGAGCGCGTCCCGCATGACGTCGTGACCGACCCGGAACCGGCCGCCCACGCCGCGCGCGTTGCCGACCACGACGACCTGCGCGCGGTCGAGCTCGACGCCCGACGAGCACGACGCAACCGCGGAGTAGAGCGAGAGGTCCTTGTGGATCTGCTCCGCCGTCGGCGTCTCGATCTCGTCGAGCGCGACTGCGATGCCGAGTGCTGTGGTGGAGTTGGAGATGTCCATCGACTTGAGCGTGTCCTCCGTGACCACGTCATGCCCCCGGGCCTTCGCGTCGTTGATCGTCTCGAGCACCAGCAGTGGCGTCTTGGTCTGGACGTAGTGGACGTCGGCGCTGTCCTCGATGCCGGCGGCGGCCATCGCCGTGCGGACTGCTGCGGCCACCTTCTCGACCATGGCCGGCCTCCCGATGTCTTCGGGCAGCAGCTCCTCGCTCATCGCGACCCCGACGACCACGCGGGGCTCGTCGCTCGGCTCGTACCGGCCCTCCGGCGCGTACGCGAACACCGTCGCGTGCGGGGAGAGCACGCCGTCCGTGCCGCCGGACCAGACCAGCGGGACGCGAGCGACCTCGTCGCCGGTCCGGGTGCCCCGCGCGACCAGGACCTCGCGGAACGCACGGTCGGCAAGGATGCGGGTGAAGTCGTTCACACCGCCGTTGCCCTCGGTCTTGCCGATCACCGCGAGCACGTCGTCGGCGGCGAAGAGCCCGTCGTCGATCAGGCGGGCGAGCCCCGTCGCGTCCGTGACGCTGTTGATCGCGACCTTGTGGACCTCGACCGGTCTGGCCATGTGGCCCTCCTCAGGCGGCTCATGCAGGCGGCGTCGGCGCGACGTCATGTCTCCGCGGCCTGGATGACCGTACCGGCCGTCCCGCGGACGGCGTCGCCGATCCGGTGCAGCGAGGTGATCGCCGAGAGCCTGCCGCCCTGCTCGACGAAGCGGATCGCCGCCTCGACCTTCGGGCCCATGCTGCCGCCCGCGAAGTGGCCGGCGGCGGCGAGGTCGCGCAGCTCGGCCGGGGTGGTCTGGCCGACGGCCCGCTCGTCCGGCGTGCCGAAGCCGATCATGGCGTGGTCGACGTCGGTGGCGATCACGAGCGCGTCCGCGCCGAGGGACCTGGCCAGCAGTGCCGCGGTCAGGTCCTTGTCGATCACCGCCTCAATGCCGCGCAACGTGCCGTCCGCGCCGCGGACCACCGGGATGCCGCCACCGCCGGCACCGACGGCCACGAACCCGGCGTCGAGCAGCGCGGCGATCGCCGGTGCGTCGAGCACCTGGAGCGGCTCGGGCGAGGCGACCACCCGGCGCCACCCACGCGCCCCCCGGTCCTGCCACGTCTGCCCGTGCTCGACCAGCCGTCTCGCCTCGTCCTCGGGGAGAAACCGGCCGATCGGCTTGCTCGGGCTGGCGAAGCCCGGATCACCGGCGTCGACGAGCGTGCGGGTCACGACAACCGCTGGGCGTCGATCGACCCCGCGTGCCACGAGCGCCCGGTCGAGCGCGTTCAGCACGAGCATCCCGATCGTCGCCTGGGTCTGCGCACCGCACCAGTCCAGGGGCACGGGCGGGACGACGCTCGCGGCCAGCTCGTTCTTGACCAGCAGGTTGCCGACCTGCGGACCGTTGCCGTGCGTCAGGACGACCTCCATGCCGGCCGCGACGAGGTCCGCGACATCCTGCATCGCGGTGTCCACCGCGACCCGCTGGTCCTCCGGCCCCGCCTGCCCGTCGTCCCCGGTCATGGCGTTGCCGCCCAGGGCGATTACCACGCGCACGAGATCATCCCAATCTGCTCAGCAGCTGGCTCGGCATCAGGCTCGATCCCTCCCGAGCGCAACGAAGCGTACGGGTCGGCTGCCTTCGCAGTTGATCACGGGGATCTCGCGACCCCGCTGGGATTCGTCCATGATCAACTAGGGGCGTCACGGTCAAGCCACTCGCGGATCGACTCGTTGTGCTGGCCGAGCGTCGGCGGCGCGCGATGAGTCACGGTGCCCGACCCGTCGAAGCGCAGCGGAGGGCCTGGCAGCGTGATCGAGCCTGCCGTCGGGTGCACGACGTCGACCAGCAGTCCCTGCGAACGGGTCTGGTCCCATGCGTAGACCTCGTCGAGGGTGCGGACCCGTCCGGCCGGGATCCCGGCCTGCTCGAGGAGCGGCAGCCAGGTCGCCGACGGGGCGGTGGACAGCGCCTCGTCGATGATCGCGATGAGCGGGTCACGATGCGCGACCCGCTGGGTGTTCGTGGCGAACCGCGGGTCCTCTGGGTCCAGCCCGACCAGCGGCGCGAACCGGCGCCACAGCGCCTCGCTCCCCACGGCGATCTGGACGACGCCGTCGGCAGCCGTGAACGCTCCGTACGGGCTGATCGCGGGATGGTGGTTCCCCTGGGCGAGCGGTATCTCACCGGCGACGGTCCAGCGCGTGCCCTGGAAGGCGTGCACCCCGACGACGGCGGCCAGGAGCGACGTCCGCACGACCGTCCCGAGCCCGGTGCCGGCGCGCTCGTGCAGTGCTGCCACCGCCCCGTACGCGCCGTACATGCCGGCCAGGAGGTCCGCGATCGGCACCCCGACGCGGGTCGGCTGGTCCGGAGCGGCGCCGGTGAGGCTCATCAGGCCGGCCTCGCCCTGCGCGATCTGGTCGTAGCCGGACCGGTCGCCCTCCGGACCGTCGTGCCCGAACCCGGTGATGGACAAGATCACCAGCCGGCGGTTGCGCCGATGCAGCGCGGCCACCGAGAACCCGAGCCGGTCGAGCACCCCTGGGCGGAAGTTCTCGACCAGGACGTCCGCCCGCTCGACCAGCCGGCCGAGCACATCCGCGTCGACGGGATCCTTCAGGTCGAGGGTGATCGACTCCTTGTTGCGGTTGCACGAGAAGAAGTAGGTCGACTCGGGCTGCTCGTCCGGGCCGACGAACGGGGGGCCCCACCCCCTCGAGTCGTCGCCGCCCACAGGGTGCTCGACCTTGATCACCCGCGCGCCGAGATCGCCGAGCATCATGGCGGCGTGCGGCCCGGCGAGCGCGCGCGACAGGTCGAGCACGACCAGCCCGGTCAGCGGTCCGCCCCGGCTCGCGCCCGCTTCCCCGGCGCCCGGGTCGTCCACCCCGGTCACCGGTCCGTCCTCGGGGCGACGGCGAGCTCGGGCTGGACGGCCCGACCAACTGGTCGGCCCCCGATCGTGGCGACGGCCGAGGCGCCGGCGGCGGCGCCCACCCGCAGTGCCTGTTCGTTGGACGCACCGGTCAACCAGGCGGTCAGCAGACCGGCGTCGAACGCGTCCCCGGCACCGGTCGGGTCGACGACCGCGGCATCGACTGCCGGAACGGAGGTCTCGCCCGATCTGTCGACCCAGGTCGCCCCGCCGGCTCCGGTCGTGAACGCGACCGCGCCGACCCGGTCGAGCAAGGTTCGGGCCGCGCGCACGTCACACGTTCCGGCGAGCGCTGCCAGCTCGTCGGCGTTCGGCAGGAGCAGGTCGACTCCCTCGACGTCGGCCAGAAAGCGGCTCGGGTCGACGAGCAGCGCGGCCGCCTGCGGGTCCACCGACGTCGTGAGCCCGGCTCGACGGGCCGCCGCGAGCGCCGCCAGACCACCCGCCCGTGAGCTCTCGTCGAGCAGCACGTACCCCGACAGGTGCAGGTGGGCGACGCCGGTCAGGTCGACGCCCTCGATGTCAGCGGGCGCGAGCGCCCCGCTCGCGCCGCGGTCGGGCAGCATCGTGCGCGCACCGTCGGCGTCGACCAGGACGACGACGCAACACGTGGGCCGGACCGGGTCGACGGTGAGCGCCGCGCGGACAGCGCAGCGCTCCAGCCCGGCCCGGACGAGGTCGGCCGCGTCGTCGGCACCGACCCGAGCGATCAGCAGCGCCTCCGCGCCGCAGGCGACCAGCCACGACGCGGTGTTCGCCGCCGCACCGCCGCCGGTGACCCGCACGGCCGCGCGCGTGTCGCTGCCCACCGCGAGTGGACCGCTCGCCCTGGCCAGGACGTCCAGCCCGGCGTCCCCGACCACTGCCACCACCGGGCGG
>Ga0136613_10000696_pt1 | contig 15995 bp, 12 predicted proteins | sample AntDrymUQ2722106_2_FD_106649 | JGI IMG/M metagenome (GOLD analysis project Ga0136613, IMG submission 106649) | Polar desert sand microbial communities from Dry Valleys, Antarctica - metaG UQ272 (21.06) | ecosystem: Environmental > Terrestrial > Soil > Desert | place: Antarctica: Dry Valley... | reverse complement strand
GCGGCGTCGCCCGAGTCGTCGCCGGTGTCGGTCGCGTCGCCCGAGTCGTCGCCGGTGTCGGTCGCGTCGCCCGAGTCGTCGCCGGTGTCGGTCGCGTCGCCCGAGTCGTCGCCGGTGTCGGTCGCGTCGCCCGCGTCCCCGCTGTCATCGCCGGTGTCGGTCGTGTCGTCGGACGCAGCGACGACCGAGCTCTCGAAGCGGTGCGTCTCGATCTCGTCGTCGGTCAGCGTGGCGGGTCCGTCGTGTGGATCGCTCATGCGGGCTCCTTGGAGAGGGTGAGGATTCTCACCCTCTACCCCGTCCGGGCGCGCAGGGTGCATCGAGTTTGTAACGGAACCCCAACGTCAGACGGGCTGCTTGGTCTGCTTCTCGACGAATGCCGTGCACTGCCTGAGCGTGCCCTTCTTGCCGGCGTCGCTCCAGCCGCGCGGGAGGCGCTGAGATGCCGGCAGGATCGCGTACTGCTCCTCGTGGTTGACGACGACCTTGCGTTCCATGGATTCTCCTTCGCCTACTCCCACTCGATCGTCCCCGGCGGCTTGGACGTGATGTCAAGCACGACGCGGTTGATGTCGCGCAGCTCGTTGATCATGCGCGACGCTATCTGCTCGAGCAGGTCGTAGGGCAGTCGCGCCCAGTCGGCGGTCATCGCGTCGTCGGAGGTGACCGCGCGGATGACGACGACGCTGCCGTACGTGCGCTCGTCGCCCTGAACGCCGACCGTGCGGATGTCGGGCAGCACGCAGAAGGACTGCCACAGGTCGCGGTACAGGCCGGCCTGGCGAATCTCGTCCTGGAGCAGGTAGTCGCACTCGCGCAAGAGGTCCAGGCGCTCCTTGGTCGCCTCGCCGCCGACGATCCGGATCGCGAGCCCAGGGCCGGGGAACGGCTGGCGCCAGACCAGGCGCTCGGGGAGGCCGAGCTCGGCGCCGACGGCGCGCACCTCGTCCTTGAACAGCGCGCGCAGCGGCTCGACGAGCTCGAAGCGCAGGTCCTCGGGCAGGCCGCCGACGTTGTGATGGGACTTGATCGTCGCGGCGCCGGTGCCGCCACCGGACTCGATCACGTCGGAGTACAGCGTGCCCTGGACGAGGTACTTCGCGTCGCCGAGCCTGGCCGCCTCCTCCTCGAATACGCGGATGAACTCCGCCCCGATTGCCTTGCGCTTGGTCTCGGGGTCGGTGACGCCGACGAGCCGCGCCAGGAAGCGCTGCTCGGCGTCGACGGCGACGAGCGGCACCTTGAAGTGATCGCGGAAGGCGGCGACGACCTGCTCGCCCTCGTTCTTGCGCATCAAGCCGTGGTCCACGAAGACGCACGTGAGCTGGTCGCCGATCGCGCGGTGCACGAGCAGCGCCGCGACGCTCGAGTCCACGCCGCCGGAGAGTCCGCAGACGACCTTGCCGCCGCCGACCTGGGCGCGGATCCTCGCGATCTGCTCGCTGACGATCGACTCCGGGCTCCACGAGCGGTCCGCGCCGCAGATCTCGCCGAGGAAACGCTCGAGGATCGTCTGGCCGTAGGGCGTGTGGACGACCTCGGGATGAAACTGGATGCCATAGATCCCGCGCTGCACGGATTCCAGCGCGGCAACGGGCGAGGCGGTCGAGGAGGCCAGCGCGACGAAGCCCGGTGGTGGCTCGAAGACGGTGTCGCGATGGGACATCCAGCACGTCTGCTCCGCGGGCAGTCCCGCGAACAGACGGCCCGGCTCGCGGACCCGCAGCTCGGAGCGGCCGAACTCGCCCACCTCGGCCCCCTCCACCTTCCCCCCCAGCTCCGTGGCGAGCAGCTGCATCCCGTAGCAGATGCCGAGCACCGGGATCCCGAGCTCGAGCAGCTCGCGATCCAGGCGCGGGGCGCCCTCGGCGTACACCGACGCCGGCCCGCCGGACAGGATCAGCCCTTTCGGCTTGCGCCGCCGGACCTCCTCGGGCCCGACCTGGTGGGGCAGCAGCTCGCTGAATACGCCCAGCTCGCGCACGCGGCGCGCGATCAGCTGCGAGTACTGACCGCCGTAGTCGAGCACGACGACCTCGTCGACCGCGCGCGGGGCGGTGATCTCGCGGACGTCCTCCTCCACCAGCTCGGTGGCGGCGGTGGCCGCGGTCACCACCCCGTCCGTCATGAGTCGTGCATCACCGGTTCTAGCGTGTGGATCCCGTTGGCGCTGGGCTGATCGGACGAAGGCGCCGCGGTTGCCGATCCGCGTGCGCCCATCCCGATGCCCTGCGCGGTCTGCAGCTGCTTGCCCTCGGTCTGCAACGCGGGCGCGATCATGAGCTCGGCGCGGTTGAACTCCGCGATGTCCTTGTAGCCGCAGGTCGCCATCGACGTCTGCAGCCCGCCGATGAGGTTGAACGTGCCGTCGTTCTGGTGCGCGGGGCCGACGAGGATCTCCTCGATCGAGCCGTTTTGCACCGTCTTGACGCGCGCGCCGCGCGGGAGCGTCGGGTGAAACGTGGCCATGCCCCAGTGGTGGCCGCGGCCGGGCGCCTCGTAGGCCCGCGCCAGCGGTGAGCCGATCATGACCGCGTCGGCGCCGCACGCGATCGCCTTGGAGACGTCGCCGCCGTTGCGCATCCCGCCGTCGGCGATGACCTGGCAGTACTCGCCGGTCTCGAGCATGTGCTGCGAGCGCGCCCCTGCGACGTCGGCGATCGCGGTCGCCTGCGGGACGCCGATGCCGAGCACGCCGCGCGTCGTGCATGCGGCGCCCGGACCGACGCCGACGAGCACGCCGGCCGCGCCGGTGCGCATGAGGTGAAGTGCGGTGTGGTAGCTCGCGCAGCCGCCGACGACGACCGGCAGCGGCACCTCGCGGATGAACTCCTTGAGGTTCAGCGGCGGGCGCAACTCATCCGTGGAGACGTGCTCGGCGGAGACGACCGTTCCCTGGATGACGAGGATGTCCAGGCCCGCCTCCATCGCGAGCTCGTAGTACCTGCGCACGCGCTGCGGCGTCAGCGAGGCGGCGACGACGACGCCCTGGTCCTTGATCTCGCGGATCCGCTGCGCGATCAGCTCGGGCACGATCGGCTGGCGGTAGATCTCCTGCATCTCGCGCGTCGCCGTGTCCTTGGGCAGCTGCGCGATTCGCTCGAGCTGCTCCTCTGCGTCTTCGTAACGGGTGAAGATGCCCTCGAGGTTGAGCACGGCGAGGCCGCCGAGCTTGCCGATAATGCCGGCGGTCGTCGGCGAGACGACGCCGTCCATCGCGGATGCGAGCAGCGGCAGGTCGAAGCGGTAGTCGCCGAGCTTCCAGGAGATGTCGACATCATCGGGATCGCGCGTGCGCCTCGAGGGGACGATCGCGATGTCGTCGAAGCCATACGCGCGGCGAGCTTTCTTCCCACGCCCGATCTCAATTTCCATTTGCGAATCCTAAGGACGTGGGCGGACAAAAAAGACCCCCGCCGCTTCGCGTCTGCCGGGGTCGGAGACAACGAAAAGACGCACGTTGCGGGTGGTGGCAACCAAGTAGGTCGAGCTTAGCAGCGGGTTTTCGGTCGCTAGACGCGCGCTTCAGGCCACGAACTCAATGTCGACCGGCTCCCCCGCAGCGATGAACTCGCGGTCGGCGGGAACGAGTGCGAGCGCCTCGACGCCGAGCATCGAGGTGAGGATGTGCGACTCCTGGGACTTCGTCGGAAAGACGTACCAGCCGTCCTCGTGAAGCCTGGTCCTGCAGCGCACGACGGTCGTGCGCCCGAGCGCGCCGGGCAGGTCCTCGGCCGCGATCGCCTGCACCGGATGGACCTCGCGGTCGCGGCCGAGCATCGCGTCCAGCGCCGGCACGACGAACAGGCGGAAGGCCATCAGCGCCGAGACGGGGTTGCCGGGCAGCGCGAAGACGAGCGTGCCGTCGTCGCCGACGGCGAAGGTCGTCGGCCGGCCGGGCTTGAGGTCCACGCCGGCGAAGACCTCCCTGAAGCCCAGGCGGCTCAGCGCCGGGCGGACATGATCGTGCGGCCCGACCGAGACCCCGCCCGTCGTGATCAGCATGTCGACGTCGCGTAGCGCGGCGCTCAGCACCGCGACGGTCGCATCGAGGTCGTCTCCCGCCCGCAGACGGCTCGCGAGCTCTCCGCCGGCGCGATGCACGGCGCCGCCGAGCGCCGGGCCGTTGGAGTCGCGGATCGCGCCGGGCTTCAGCGGCCTGCCCGGATCGGTGAGCTCGTCGCCGGTGCCGACGATCGCGACGCGCGGACGGCGCACGACGCTCGGGCGCGGGATGTTCAGCGACGCCAGCACCCCCAGCTCGGCCGGGCCGAGCAGCGAGCCAGCGTGCACGATCAGCCCGCCCGCGCGGATGTCCTCGCCGGCCGGGCGCACGTGGCGACCGAGCCTGACCGCCTGCTCGACGGTCACCGCCGAGCCCTCGAGGCTCGTCAGCTCCTGTGGCACGACCGCGTCGGCGCCCTGCGGGATCGGGGCGCCGGTCGAGATGCGCACGGCGGTCCCGGTCGCCACGCTCACCCCCGCGGCGGTGCCGGCCTTGGCCTCGCCGATCAGCGCCAGCCGCGCCGAGCCACCGGCGGTGTCGGCTGCGACGATCGCGTAGCCGTCCATCGCCGAGGCGGCGAACGGAGGAACGTCGTTGGGCGCCGTGGCGTCGACGGCGAGCGCGCGCCCGAGGGCGTCGTCGAGCGAGACCTCCTCGGCGTCGAGCACCGCGGCGTGCTCGAGGACGGCGCTGCGGGCCTCCTCGATCGAGACGGCCATCGCGTCAGGAGCCGTCCGCTGCCACGCGCTGGGCCGCCGCCAGCAACTCGGCGATCGGCATGCCGCTCGCGCCGCCCATCCAGCAGGCCAGCGGCGCGGCCGTGCGCTGCGATGCGTGGGCCGCGATCGACGCGACCTCGAGCAGCGCCGTTGACTCCTCGCCCGACGGAGCGGGCACGCCGATCTCGGCCGCGAAGGCCGCGAGGAACTGCTCGACGGTCATCGAAAGGACGCTAGCCCATCCGGTCGCGCAGCCGACACGTCAGCCTGCGAGCAGCGCATCCAGCGTCGCACTCGCGCGCCCGTCGGCGACGGCCGCGGCAGCGAGCGCGGCGCCCGCGGCAACGCCTTCGCAGCGGCCGGCGGCATAGAGGCGCACGCCGGCGCTGAGCGCTGCGGTCTGAGCCGCGACGCTGTGGTCGTCGCCGGCGAGGATCGCGCGGGTCAGGCCGGCGCTCAGCTCCGGGTCGGCGTCGCCGCGCAGCACGGCGCCGGGCGCCTCGGGCAGGTCCAGCGTGCCGCGTTCGTCGGCCGCCGACGGGCGGCCGGGACGCAGCACGTCGGAGCCCTCCATGCCCCGCACCGCGACCACACGCTGCGCGCCGAGCAGCGACAGCGCGCCGATGATCCGCTCGCGGTAGGAGCTGTGCGTGTGTCCGACGACGAATCGCGTCGCACCGAGGTGGTCGACGAGCTTCTCCGCCGTGTGCAGCGGGCCGCGCAGGCCGATCTCGTCGCGCACCGCGGCGAGCGCCTCCCAGCCGGGGATCGCCGTGCCCGCATGGACCACGGCGACATCCGCGCGCTCGAGCATTGCCAGCGACTGCTCCGGATCCGGCCGCGCAGGACCACCGAGCGCCGCCAGCACGTCAGCCGGCGTGGTGCCGCGCTTGGGGCCGATCGTCGCACCGCAGTGCACGACGACGCGCGCGCCCGCCGCAGCCGCCATCACCGCCGCCGCGAGCGACAGATGCGGCGTTTCGGACATGCCGTCGAAGGCGCCGGCGCAGGCCACGACCGGACGTCCGCCGGCTCCCCCAAGCCCTCCGGCCACGCCCGGGCCGACGGCCGGTGGCGCGGGCGCCACCGATCGCGCGGCGTCGCGCAGCGCCTGCGTGATCCCAGCAAGCTCCGGCGGCGTCTCGCCCTTGATCCGCATCGCGATCAAGAAGGCGCCGGCCTGCGCGGGGCTAACCTCGCCGCACAGAAGAGCCGTCGTCGCGGCGTGCGCCTCGTCGAACGTCAGCGCGCGGCTGCCGCGCGGGCCGGTCCCCACCACCTTGATGACCGCGCGGAAGCCGGCGTAGCCACTGCGGCCGCGACGCTCGGGTAGGGCTTGGAGCGAATCCTCGGATCGAGCTTGCACGCTCATGTTCCCTCCCAGCGATAGCCGACGCTGCGCACCGTCTTGATCCGCGACGCGTGCTCGGAGCCGAGCTTCGCGCGCACGCGGCGCACGTGGACGTCGACCGTCCGCGCGCCGCCGTAGTAGTCATAGCCCCAGACGCGATGCAGCAGCGCCTCGCGCGAGAACACGCGCCGCGGATGGGTGACGAGGAACTTGAGCAGCTCGTACTCCATGTACGTGAAGTCGACCGGCCGCCCGTCGATCGCGACCTGGTAGGTCGCGAGGTTCATCTCGAGACTGCCGACGCGGACGACGTCGTCGTGGTCGATGCCGTTGACCGTGCGGCGTGCGCGCGCGATGCGCGCCTGCAGCTCCTCGGCGCTGAACGGCTCGACGAGCAGCTCGTGGCCCTCGGCCACGCCGAGCCCGTCGGCGAGCCCGCCACAGGCAAGCGCCACGAGCACCGGCACCTCGCCGAGATCGTCGTCGGCGGCAAGCCGTGCGCACAGCTCGGCGCACGAGGGGCGCTCCAACCCGGATGCGAGCACGACCGCCAGCGCGGGAGCGCGGTTGTCGCCCTCGGGCGGGCGCAGCGCGCCGTTGGCGGCGACTCGGTGCGGGCTGAAGCCCAGCTCGGCGAGCAGCCGCGAGGTCAGCTCGCCGCCGTGCTCGCCGTAGATCCAGGCGTCGCTCACGCCTGCGCGCCGTCGCTCGTCGGGAGGTGGTTGGCAGGGGTCATCGCAAGGGCCTCGCTACAGCAGCCGCAGGTAGCGGGAGCGGTCGAACTCGGTCACCGTGCGGCGCTCGTCCTCGAGCTCGCGGCGCTTGTTGGCGACGAAGACGTCGCAGAGGCGGTCACCGAGCGTCTCGCGGGCGAGCTCGGAGCCGTCGAAGAGGTCGGTCGCCTCGCGCAGGTCGAGCGGCAGGCGCGGACCCTCGGCCGCGTCGTCGAGGCTCTCGGCCTGAAGCTCGTAGCCGCGCTCGATCCCGCGCAGGCCGGCGGCGAGGATCAGCGCGAGCGCGAGGTACGGATTGCAGGACGGATCGGGGGATCGCAGCTCGAATCGCGTGCCGCTCGCGCGCCCCGGCCGCCGCGACGGGACGCGCACGAGCGCGGCGGCGCCGCGCCGCGTCCAGCTGACCGTCCCGGGCGCCTCGAAGCCGGTCGCGAGGCGACGGTAGGAGTTGATCCACTGATTCGTCACGGCGGTCAGCTCGCAGACGTGCGCTAGCACGCCGGCGAGGAAGGCCCGGCCCGCCGGCGACAGCGGCTGCTCGGGGTCGGGCGCGTGAAAGGCGTTGCGGTCGCCCTCGAAGAGCGAGATGTGCAGGTGCATGCCCGAGCCCGGATGGGCCTCGAGCGGCTTTGGCATGAACGTCGCGTAGGCGCCGAGCTCGTGCGCCGCCTCCTTGACGGCGATCCGAAACGTCGTCACCGCGTCGGCCATCGACAGCGCGTCGGTGTGGGCGAGCTGGATCTCGTGCTGCGAGGGGGCGACCTCGTGATGGGAGGCCTTGACCGGGATCCCCATCTGCTCGAGGTACTCGATCGTGCGGCGGCGAAAGTCGCTGCCGACGTCCTGCGGCGTCAGGTCGAAGTAGGCGCCGTCGTCGAGCGTCGCCGGCTCGGCGCCGTTGGAGCCCAGCGCCTCGAACAAAAAGAACTCCAGCTCGCAGCCGACCTGCATCGTGTAGCCCAGTGCGGCGGCCTGCTCGAGCACACGCCGCAGCACGAGCCGCGAGTCACCGCCGAAGGGTTCGCCGTCGGGCTGTCGCACATCGCAGAACATGCGGCTGACGATCGAGTCAGGCCGCCATGGCAGCACCTGGAAGGTGCGCGGATCGGGATGAGCGATGACGTCGTGCTCGCGCAGCCGCGAGGCGCCCTCCAGCGACGATCCATCCAGGCCGACGCCCTCCTCCAGCGCGGACTCGAGCTCGGACACCGGGATCGAGACGCTCTTGAGCAGGCCGAGCACGTCGACGAACCACAGGCGGATGAACTTCACCCCCCGCTCCTCGACCGTGCGCAGCACGAATTCCCGGTGCCCGGACATGCTTGGGCACGCTACGCGTGACCGCGCGGACCGTCTTTGGACGTGTGTCGAAGCGCACCCGCCACTCGGGCCGAGCCGTTCACACGCCGTTCATCGGATCGACCTCGGGCTGAAACGTCAAGCTGCTCAACGGCAGCGCTTCCAGGCTAAGGCGCCAGCGAGATCCGATCGCGTGGGCCGGGGGCGACCGGCGAATGGGCCTGGAAGTACGCGCTCAGCGCATCGAGGTCGACCGCGCCGCCGAGCCGGTTGGTGCCCTCGCGCAGCACGCTGAATCCGTCCCCGCCATCGGCCAGGAAGTTGTTGACGGTGACCCGATACGTCGCCGCCGGATCGACGGCCACGCCGTTCAGCCGCAGCGAAGCCGGGTCCACGCGGTCGCCGATCGCGCGCGCCGGATCCCATGCGTAGCTGAACCCGATCGATGGCTGCAGGATCCGCGTGAGCGTCGCGCTCTGCCACTGCTGCTCGAGCATCCGCTCGATCTGCGCGCCGGTCAGTGTCAGCGTCACGAGGCTGTTGCCGAACGGCTGGACGGTGAAGGCCTCCGCGTAGGTCACCGGTCCGGCGTCCAGATCGGCGCGGATGCCGCCGGGATTCATGAACGCGATCTGAGCGGCGCCGAAGCCGGCGGACGCCGTCGCCCCGAGCTGCGAGTCGGCGATCACGTCGCCGAGCGCCGACTCGCCGGCGGGCGTGGTCGTACGCGTGATCTCCGCGCTCGTGGAGCCGATCACGCGACCCGCGATCGGGGCCGACAGCGCCCGGTACTTCTCCACGATCGCCGTCTGCGACGGCTCCCGTGCCACGTCGCGCGTGACGACGAGGTTGTTGGCCGTGATCTTCGTCGCCTCGCCGCTGCGGCGGTCGATCTTCAGGTCCAGGTCGGTGAGCACCCGACCGAACGAGCTCGCGCTTGTCACGACGCGCCCGTCGATCACGCAGTTGTACGCCTGGTGCGTATGACCGGTGACGAACGCGTCGACCTCGTCGCTCGTGCGCTGCACGATGTCCGCGACGGCGCCCGCGATGCCGTTGCACTGGTTGTACGTGCCCGTCTGCGCGCCGCCCTCATGCAGCAGGACGACGATCGTCTCGACGCCGCGGCGCTTGAGCTCGGGGACCAGCGCGTTGACCGTGTCGGCCTCGTCGCGGAACTCCAGGCCGGCGACGCCCGACGGCGTGACGATCTCCGGCGTCCCCTCGAGCGTCATTCCGATGAACCCGACCTTCACGCCTTCGAAGCGCTTGATGGCGTAGGGCGGGAAGATCGTTGCACCCGTCGCCGTGCGCACGACGTTCGCCGCCAGGAAGCGGAAGTCGGCGCCTTCGAAGCCGTCGCCGTCGAGGCAGCCATCGACCGGATGACAGCCGCCGGACTGCATGCGCTCCAACTCGGACGCGCCCTCGTCGAACTCGTGGTTGCCGACCGCGTTGAGGTCGAGCCCGAGGCGGTTCATCGCCTCGATCGTCGGCTCGTCGTGAAACAGCGCCGACAGCAGCGGGCTCGCGCCGATGAGGTCGCCGGCGGACGCGACGATCGTGTTGTGCGGGTTGGTGGCGCGCAGGCGGTCGACGTGCGTCGCGAGGAACTCGACGCCGCCGGCGTCGACGCGCGTGCCGTCAGGCCGTGCGATCTGGCCGCCCGGCGGGTCGAGGTTGCCGTGGAAGTCGTTGAGGCCGATGACCTGAACGTCGACCGAGCGCCGCGGCTTGCGCCGGTCGCGGTCGCGCAGGCCGGGCACGTCGATGATGATCGCCTCGTTGTCGTCGGGCCGTCCAGCGTTGCGGCCGGCACTGAAGGGGTAGTTGTTGTCGTTGAGCACGAGCAAGCGGTCGCCGCCGAGCGGCAGCACATCCTCGATCGTCTGGAACGGGAACTTGAACGGGTCGCCGAGGCCGAAGTCGCCCTCGCGTGCCGGCAGCGAGATGCCCTTCGGGTCGCGGATGTCGAGCAGGTCGACGAGCGGGCTACGGGCGAGGGCGCCATCGACGCCGGGCGCGCAGAGATCGAGGCGATCGATGCGCTTGGCCTGCGCCGCCGGACCCTGGAGGTTGTCTCGCTCGATGATGACCAGGCGACACGCGTCCAGCGCCGTGAGATCGCCGATCGAGTTTGCGGCGTCGTCCAAGCGCGTTGCCCGGGTGGGGCTGACGTAGCGGCCGCGGTCGATGTCGAAGGTGTAGACCAGTCGCCGGCGCTGGTCGGGGTCGGTCGTCAGCGCACCTTCGAGGCTGACGTAGAGCTTGCGCCCGGATGACGACAGCGCCATGCCCTCGATGCCCTTGCTGCGGCCGAGGTTGGCGACCTCGCCCGGGGCGAGCGTTGGATTGTCAGGGGACTTGACGCCAGGCATGGCGATCGGCGCCTCGAGCACCCGGCCGGTGGCGCTCGTGTGCAGCAGGAACGGCCCGAACTCGTCGCCGAACCAGAGGTCGCCGCGGCGGTCGCGACGCACCGACTCGATGTCGAAGTCGCCGCCCGTGAGCAGCCGGGCGCGCGTGTCGCCGCGGACGATGTCGAAGGGGATCCTGTGCTGCGGGTCGCGCAAGGAGATGTGCTCGCCGATGCGGATCCTGCCGCTGCCGCCGCGCGCCGTCTCGAAGTCTGGCCGGATGCGGTACATCCGCAGCAGGAAGTCAGAGGAGTTCGCCTTGGCGCCGAAGCCGTTGTCGGGCATGGCCCAGAACTTGCCGTGGCCGGCGTTCAGCACCGCCGAGAACCCCTGCACGGGCTGCCCTGGAAACGGCGGGGTACGGCCATTGATCGGGGCCGTGCCGAGGAGCGTCCCCGACGGGGGCCCAGGCGCGAACGTGTCGGCCGGCAGCACGGCGCGGGCGAGCAGCTTCGGCGAGCCGTCGCGGTCGCCGTCACCACGGGCGGCCGCGCCTGGCGCGGTGGCGAGCAGGAGGACGAGAGCGAGCGCGAACGCGAACCTGGACATGCGGGCGACCTCCGCCGTTGTAACGCTGCCGACCGTGGCGCGCCGAGGCTACGGCTGGCCCGCTGACCGCTGGTGAAAGATCGGTGACGCACTAGGATCGTCGCGACATGTCGCCGCAGGTGCTCCATGCCGCCGACGCCCACTGGCGCCCCTCAAACCAGATGGGCGTGCAGAACACCGACCTCGCCAAGCAGCTCGGTTCCGCGGCGCTTGCCGCGCGGCTGTGGCTGCTGCGTCCCGGCCAGGCATCGACGCGCCACCGTCACGTCGAGCAAACCGAGCTCTACGTCGTGCTGGCGGGCACCGGCCGGATGCGAATCGGCGCCGCGGTCCATTCGCTGGCGCCACATTCGAGCGTGCTCGTCGAGCCCGATGTCGCGCGCCAGGTGTTCAACGACACCGACGAGGACGCCCTGTGGCTCGTCGTAGGCGCGCCACCAGAGCTCGCCAACACGCTCGAGATGTCACCCGAGCTGCTCGAGCTGATGTATCCGGACGGCCCGCAGGCGCTGCCGCCCGAGCTCGCCTGACCGCCGAAACCTCGAGCACCACAGCCAGCCGCCGGCGAGCGGAGGCCAGCGGCGCTGCGGGCGGACGTGTACCTAGGCGGTGATGTTCCCGATCACGAGTACGGCCACGGTAACGAGGATGAACAGCGTCAGGAGAACAATGACCAAATCGATGGGACCAACCTTCATCGCTTCACGATCCTTTCTGCGGAGCCCGATTGGGCGCGACTATATAGCGGCATCTGACATCCCGTCAGCAGCCTGACCTGACTGCGCGGCGCGCGGCCGACGCGCCAGGGAGGTTCACACAGCGTTCATCGACCCGACGTGGGCGGGAAACGGGCCACGCCCACCCTGAGCAGCAGTGTCGAGCACCCGCACCCAGTGCCCGTATTGCGGCGTCGGCTGCGGGCTGCTCGCAGACGTGCAGGACGGCCGCCTGGCGGCGGTTCGCGGAGACCCGCTGCATCCCGCCAACCGCGGCCGAACATGCCGCAAGCCGCTCGAGCTGCCGTTCGCCGTGCACGCGCCCGATCGCGCGACCGTGCCGCTGTGGCGCGAGGACCGCGATGCGCGCCTGCAGCCGACGACCTGGGACGGCGCGCTGGCAACGCTCGCCACGCGCCTGCAGGCGATCGTCGCTGCCGACGGACCCGACGCGGTCGCCTTCTACATCTCCGGCCAGCTGCTGACCGAGGACTACTACGCGGTCAACAAGCTGGCCAAGGGCTTTCTGGGCACCAACAACGTCGACTCCAACTCGCGGCTGTGCATGTCCTCGGCCGTCGCCGGCTACGCAGGCGCGTTCGGCTTCGACGGTCCGCCCCCGGCCTACGCGGACCTTGCCCTCGCCGACTGCTTCCTGCTGCTCGGGACGAACACCGCGGCGTGCCATCCGATCGTCTGGTCGCGAATCCGCGACCGCCAGGCCGAGGGGGCGTTCGTCATCTGCGTCGACCCGCGCGCGACGCCGACGGCGCGCGCGTCGGACCTGCACCTCCCGGTCCGCCCCGGAACCGATCTGGCCTTGCTCAGCGCGATGCTGCACGTGATCGACCGCGACGGCCTCGTCGATGGTGAGTTCGTGCAGCGGCACACGAGCGGCTGGGAGCAGGCCCAGGCGGTCGCGCGGGAATGGTCGCCGCAGCGCGCCGCCGAGGTCTGCCAGGTCGACGCGGCGGCGATCGAGCAGGCGGCGCATCGCTTCGCGGGCGCCGGCACCGCGCTCGCGCTGTGGTCGATGGGCGCCAACCAGTCGACGGTCGGCACGCTGAAGAACCGCGCGCTGATCAACCTGTGCCTGGCGAGCGGGCAGATCGGCCGGCCCGGCTGCGGCCCGTTCTCGCTCACCGGCCAGCCCAATGCGATGGGCGGACGCGAGACCGGCGGCCTGGCGCACCTGCTGCCGGGCTACCGCAAGGTGACCGAGCCCGCCGACCGCGCGGCGATGGCGGCGCACTGGGGTGTCCCGAGCGATCGCATTTCGGCGCAGCCCGGCCTGCCCGCCGTGGCGCTCTTCGACGCGCTCGAGGCCGGGCAGGTGAAGGCCGTCTGGATCATGGCCACCAACCCGCTGGTGTCGCTGCCCGACAGCCAGCGCGCACGGGCGGCGCTCGAGCGTGCCGAGCTCGTGGTCGTGCAGGACCCGCACCATCCGACCGAGACCTCGTCGCTCGCGCACGCCGTGCTGCCCGCCGCCGCCTGGCCGGAGAAGGACGGCACGATGACGAGCTCCGAGCGCCGCGTTGGGCTCGTGCGCCGCGCACTGGCGCCGCCCGGCGAGGCCCGTGCGGACTGGGAGATCGTCGCCGGTCTCGCGCGCCACCTCGGACACGGCGAGGACTTCGCGTGGCCGGACGCGGCCGCCGTCTTCGATGAGTTCGCCGCCTGCACCGCGGGCCGGCCGTGCGACCTGTCCGGCGTCTCGCACGAGCGCCTGCGCCGCCAGGGCAGCCTGCAGTGGCCCTGCCCGGCGCAGCCCGTCGAGGAGCATCCCGGCACCGAGCGCCTGTATCTGGACAAGCGCTTCCCGACGCCCGACGGTCGCGCCCGCTTCGCGCCCACGCCGCACGTCGCGCCGGCCGAGACGCCCGATCCCGAGTACCCGTTGCTGCTGACGACCGGCCGCGTCGCCGACCAGTGGCACACGATGACCCGCACCGGTCACTCCCCATCGCTGCGTGCGGCCGCCGGCCAGCCGACGCTGTCCTGCCACCCGCTGGACGCCGCCGCGGCGGGTCTCGACGACGGCGCGCACGCGCGGATCGTCTCGCGCCGCGGCGAGCTGCGCCTGACGGTCAGCTGCGACGACGCCATGCCGCGCGGCGTGGCCTTCGCGCCGTTTCACTGGGGCGCGCTGCATTCCGGCGCCGGCGCCGGCGCGCTCAACGCGCTCACGCTGGCCGCGGTCGATCCGACCTCCGCCCAACCCGAGCTCAAGGCGCTCGCCGTGCGGCTGGAGCCGGTGCGCCGCCGCGACGAGCCCGTGCGCCGGCCCGCACCCGCGCAACCGAAGCGCGTCGTGGTCGTCGGCAGCGGCATGGCCGGTCTCGCGGTCGTCGAGGAGGCACTGCGCCGACGGCCCGCGGAGCAATGGAAGATCGTCATGCTCGGCGAGGAGCCGGGGCCCACCTACAACCGCGTACTGCTGTCCAAGCTGCTGGCGCGGACCTGTGGCCCGGGTGAGCTCGAGCTGCACCCGCTGTCGTGGTACGCCGCCCACCGCGTGGACCTGCGCGGCGGTTGCGGCGCCAGCGCGCTGGCGCTCGACGCGCGCTGCGTCATCGACGAGGCCGGCGGCCGCCATCCGTACGACGCGCTCGTGCTCGCAACCGGTTCGCGTCCGTTCCTCCCCCCGGTGCCCGGCGTCGATGAGCCCCACGTCGACAGCTTCCGCACCTGGCGCGACGCCGACGCGCTCGCGGCGACGCCGGCCGGCGTTCGCGCGGTCGTCGTCGGCGGCGGCCTGCTCGGCCTCGAAGCCGCCGCCGGGCTGAGGGCGCGCGGCGTCGGCGTCACGGTCGTCGAGCTCGCGGGCCATCTGATGAACCAGCAGCTCGACCCGGGCGCCGCCACGATCCTGCGCCGCGCGCTGGAGGCTCAGGGAATCGCGTGCATCCTCGGCCGCAGCGTGGCTCGGATCGAGCGCGACCGCGTCGTGCTCGACGACGGCACCGACCTTGCCGCGCAGCGGGTCGTCATCGCGACGGGCGTGCGCGCGGAGACGGCGCTCGCGCGCGCCGCCGGATTGGAGTGCGGACGCGGCGTGATCGTCGACGACGAGCTGCGCGCTAGCGCGCCCGGCGTGTGGGCGGTCGGCGAGTGCGCCGAGCACCGCGGCGTTGTCTACGGGTTGTGGGCTCCACTGGCCGAGCAGGCGAAGGTGGCCGGCGCGCGCATCGCCGGCGACCCGGCCGCCTTCCACGGCGCGATTGCGGCGACGACGCTGAAGGTCAGCGGGGTCGATGTCTACGCTGGCGGCGGCTCGGCCGGCGACGCCCCGGCCGGCCACGACGAGGTCGTCGTCAGCGACACCCGCCGGGGCGTCTATAGCCGGCTCGTCCTCGACGGTGACCGGCTGGCCGGCAGCGCGCTCGTCGGCGACGCGAGCGCGGCGCGGCGCCTGACCGAGCTGCTGCGCAGCGGCGCGGATGTGCCGGCCGACCTGCTCGCGCCGGGCTCAGCGCCCGCGGAGCCGCTCGCCACCGACCCGACCGCGACCTTGTGCTCGTGCAACGTGGTCACCGTCGGCGAGGTGCAAGCCGCAATTCGCCGCGACGGGTTGAGCACGGTCGCGCAGGTCAGCGCTCGCACCCGCGCCAGCACCGGCTGCGGCGGATGCGCGGCGGACGTGCAGCAGCTGCTCGACGTGCCGGCGCACGCGAGGCCGACGATCGAGGAATCCTCAGACCTCCGAACAAGGGTCAGCTAACCGATACGCCCACGAACGCGGGTGGCGATGGCGCCCGCTCGGTCGACCGGCTGGAGGTTGTCGAAACGGCGCTCGGCGCCCCGGCTGCGAACGATGAGGTCGTCCCCGTCTGCGTGAATCTCGATGATCTCGGCGAAGGGCACCGAGGTTGGCGGCCCGCTCCCGAAGCCCTTGTCCGGAACCGCCACGAGTCGCGCGTCGCAGGCCGCCACGATGCCTCCCGGCTTGCCGGCCCATACAGCCAGGTCCACCACCCCCTCCTGCGGCTCGAGCTCCTCAGCCAGCGCGACCAGTGATCCCTCGACCGCGAATCCCAGGAACTTCCCGAGCTTGCGACGCGCGAGCTCGTCGAGTTCTTCGAATCGCGTCGGCCCGGCGCGACCGCGAGCGGCATCGGCCAGCGCCGACAGCTGCGACGCCGGGGCGACGAAGGAGAGCGACAGCACGCCGTCCTCGAGCTCGAGCTCGAGCGAACCGGGC
>Ga0136613_10000695_pt1 | contig 16002 bp, 17 predicted proteins | sample AntDrymUQ2722106_2_FD_106649 | JGI IMG/M metagenome (GOLD analysis project Ga0136613, IMG submission 106649) | Polar desert sand microbial communities from Dry Valleys, Antarctica - metaG UQ272 (21.06) | ecosystem: Environmental > Terrestrial > Soil > Desert | place: Antarctica: Dry Valley... | reverse complement strand
GAGGGTGGTCTGACGCTGGTCGAGGAACTGTTCACCACTGATCTGGCCCAGGGGTACGTCGGGCCATCGGAGGGCTGACGAAAAGCCCTGTCTGGCAACACTGAGTAACGGCGCCGCCCCGAAGAGTCATCTCGGGGCGGCGCCGCTGTCAAACCCGTACCCTCGACCCTTTGCACGGGAGCAAGGGATGGGGTGTCGCACGCGTGCCAGCTGCAAGCGGCCCGCGCAAACACAAGTTCTCCGACGATCCCTCGTCCACCGGACCGCTGACCGTTTCCGACCTGCTGGCCCAGTCCGGCCAGTCCGTACAGCGCTCCGGTCGAAGGGTCGCCGCCCGGCAGGCTGTCGTCGAGGTCCGTAGGCACCGGGTACGCCGATTCTTCGCGGTGTCGCTGACCTTGCTGGTGACGATGCTCGCCTCGGCTGCGGCGTACTACGTCGGGCTGTTCTTCTATCTCGACGAAACTATCGCCCGGGTCGACGCGCTGGCCGTCGATGCCCCAGGAATTCTCTCGCCCCAAGCTCAGGAGACAGCTGACAACTTCCTCATCGTCGGCAGCGAAACGGCCGCGGGACAGGCGCAGGTCACCTCGGCGTTGATCGCCCACCTTGCCCCGGGGCGAGATGGGGCCGTGTTGGTGAGTCTGCCGCTGACCGCTTTGATCGACGTGCCCGCCTGTCCCAGCGGCGAGGAGCAACTGCTGGCCGATCCGTACGGCGGCTCGCTGGCCTCCAGCTTCGCCACGGCCGGAGCCGGCTGCCTGGTACGCAGCGTTCAGCAGTTGTCCGGAATGCGAATGGATCACTACGTGCAACTCGACCTCGACCGGTTGCCCAGCATGGTCGACGCCCTGGGCGGCGTACCGGTGTGCCTACCTCCAGAGCTGGCCACCGGAGATCAGTCAGCCGGATCGGGCGGGACCGCTGTGCTCGACGCCGATCAGGTGCGCGCCCTGCTCACCCGGGTGGAAGCCGATCAGGACCCGACCGGCCAGCTGGCCACCGATCGGCAGCGCCTGCTGCTGGCTTCCACTCTTCGTGAGGCGCTGCGCCTGGAGAACCTGGCAAACCCGATCGTGCTCAGCGGTTTCGTCAACGAGGCCGCGAACGCGCTGACCCTTGATCCGGGCACCACGCTGGGCGAACTCCGTGACCTCGGGAACAAGCTCGGCGAATTCACCGCGGGAGACACAGTGCAGGCCAGCGTCCCGTTGGCTCAGGTCGCCTACCGGCCGGTCGGCAGTGAGCGGAGCTACGCCCTGATCGACGACGCCGCCAGCCGGGAGATGTTCCGGGCAATCATCGCGAACAGTGACCTGCCGCCCGTTGGGCGGCCAGCGTCCGGATCGGACGCCAGCCCTGCTCCGGCACCTCCGGCGAACCCCATTCAGACCACGCCACCGCCCGCGCCGGATCCGAACGCGCTCACCGTTGCCCCGCAACAGATCACGGTGAACGTCTTCAACGGAGTCGGTACCCGTGGTCTGGCCACCGATGCCGCCGACGGGTTGTCTGCGCAGGGCTTCATCATCGGTGAGATCGAGAACCAGATCACCGGTGCGACCCAGTCCGTCGTCCGGTACGCCCCCGACCAGTTCGAAGCCGCGCGTACCGTCGCGGCCGCAGTGCCGGAGTCGATCCTGCGCGAGGGGAACTCAGCCGGCGGATCCATCGATCTGGTCGTCGGCTCGTCGTTCACCGGCGTCGTACCGGTCGTCATCCCTACGCCCGCGCCGCCTCCGCCCACGAGCACACCCGCGGAAGCGAGTCCCACTGCGCCGACGCCGATTGAGTCCCAGCGCCAGCAATCCTGCGGCTAGGAGGGACGGGCCGTAGAGCGCTTCCCCATGGTCCTCGGGGACGGTCAGGGAACATGTTGAGCGCGCAACAGTCTTGGCAGGCGCACCGGGAGTCCCTAGAGTGCCCGCATTCCATGTGGACGGGGACGGCACCGAAGGATGGACAGCATGCGCAAGAAGAAGTTGCTGCGTAGCGGAGTTGCCGCGGCGGGCGCGGTCGGCATGGCGCTCCTGATGACGACGCCTGCCAGCGCCGAGGACGCCGGGACCGTGTCCGACCCCATCATCGAGGGTTTGATCGGGCCGTTGGGTCTCGACGTCAGCGACAACGGGACCATCTATGTCGCCGAGGCCTTCGCCGGGCAGATCACCCGAGTCGGACCCGGCGGAAACCGCAGCGTGCTGTTCGCCTCCGAGGGTGACTCCGTCTCCGGAGTGGCCAGCACCTCCTTGGGACGGGTCGTGATCACGCTGTCAACCTTCCCCGAGGAGGAAGCTCCGCCGCTGGACACGACATTGGAGTTGGTCAATCCCAGCGGGAGTGCCATCACCCTGGCTTCGCTGCTGGACCACGAGGTGGAGAACAATCCCGACGCCGGCAACACCTACGGTTTCCTGAACCTGCCGGCCGGGTGCCAGGCCAAGTTGCCACCGTTCCTGCAGCCCTACACCGGCATAGTCGAGTCCAACCCGTACAAGGTCGCGACGTTGAGCCCGATCAGCTACGCCGTTGCCGACGCCGCCGGGAACAGCATCGTCCGAGTGACCTTCGGGCAGCAGCCAAAGACGGTGGCGGTGCTCCCCGCAGTGCCTCAGCGGATTACCCCCGCAGCCGCCGCCCAGCTCGGGCTGCCGCTGTGCACCGTCGGCCGGGTCTACAGATCCGAACCTGTCCCCACCGACGTGGAGGTCGGTCCGGACGGATTCTGGTACGTGAGTTCACTGCCTGGCGTTCCGGAACTGCCCGGCACCGGCTCGGTGTTCCGGGTCAATCCGGATAGCGGTGCCGTCAGCCTGGTCGCCCGGGGCTTCTCCGGGGCGGTTGACCTTGCCGTCGCCGACGACGGCACGATCTACGTCGCCGAACTCAACGCCAACCGGATCAGCTCGATCAGCAACGGCGTCGTGAGCCCTGTGGTGGACCTGTTCTCGCCAGGTGCTGTCGAGGTCGCCGATGACGGCACGGTATATGCCACGACCGGCGTCTTCGGCCCGTCCGGTGCGGTGGTGATCGTTACCCCCTAGCCTCCGGGGATGGACTCGGATTTCGCTGATCTGCTGGCGGCCAATGCGGCCTTCGCCGAGACTTTCGACCTGGCCGGATTCGACGGTGTGGCGCACGCCGGCGTCGCCGTGGTCACCTGTATGGACTCGCGCATCGACCCGCTCAGGATGCTCGGGCTCAAGTCCGGCGATGCGAAGATCTTCCGCAATCCCGGTGGGCACGTCAGCAGCGCGGCCCTGGACGCGATGGTGTTGGGAGTGCACCTGCTGGGCGTCCAGCGGATCCTGATCGTGCCGCACACCAAATGCGCGCTGGCGACGAACACAGAGGCCGAACTGCGCGCCCAGGTGGGTGCGGCCAGCGGACAGGATGCTGCCTGGACGTCGTGGAACGTCGTGACCGACCAGGTCGGCGCGCTGCATGAGGACGTCGCCAGGGTGCGCTCGCATCCGCTCATTCCCGACCGAGTCCCGGTGGGCGGTTTCCTGTACGACGTCGACACCGGCCTGCTCGAACACTTGATCTGAGCGTGCCTCCGAGCGGTCCGGCGGAGCCGGGGCGCGTCGTGGCCCGGGAGAGTGGGAATCCAAGCGGCCTCGGTGCGCGAATATTGGGTTGAGAGCATCTGACCGCCCGCCCTTCGTGGGAGTGACCATGACCGATATCGACACCAGCCGTGTCATCACGCCGTCCAAGACCGATGGCGGCGCCTCAGCGACACACTCAGTGACACAATGGCGCCCCGCGAACGCGACCGGCGCCGCTCAGCAGCTTGCCGCGATCGTCGAACCGGTCTTCGGCGGCGCTCTGCCCGTACGCCTGCGTGCCTGGGACGGTAGCGAGGCCGGACCGCTCGACGCGCCCACGGTCGTCGTGTCGTCGCCGGCTGCCCTGCGTCGCCTGCTCTACCGGCCCAACGAACTCGGCCTCGCCCAGGCCTATGTCACCGGTCAGATCGATGTGGAGGGCGACCTGCTCGACGGGCTGCGCCGGGTATGGCAGACGGTCCGCGAGCGGGGCACCAAGGGTCGGCTCGGGATTCCCGCAGGAGTCAAGGCCGCGCGTACCGGGCTACGCCTCGGCATCATCGGAAAGCCTCCTCCACCGCCGGACTCCCAAGCCCGTCTGCGCGGCCGGCTGCACAGCAAGCGCCGGGACCGGGACGTCATCGCGCACCACTACGACCTGTCCAACGACTTCTACTCCCTCATCCTGGACGACAACAAGGCCTACTCCTGCGGCTACTGGACCAGCGACGACCCGTCGTACACGATCTCGGACTCCCAGCGGGACAAGCTGGACCTGATCTGCGCCAAGCTGGACCTAGAGCCGGGCATGCGGCTGCTCGACGTGGGTTGTGGTTGGGGCTCGTTGTCCATCCACGCGGCGCAGCACTACGGCGTCAAGGTGGTCGGTGTGACCTTGTCGGAACAGCAGCGCCAGTTCGTCCAGAAGCGGATCGACGACCTCGACCTGGGCGGGCTGGCCGAAGTCCGCCTGCAGGACTACCGCGACGTACCCGACGGTCCCTTCGATGCGGTCTGCTCGATCGAGATGGGTGAACATGTCGGCAAGGGCAACTACCCGAGGTTCATCGCCGGCCTACGCGACAAGCTCCGCCCGGAGGGACGATTGCTGATCCAGCAGATGTCGCGCAAGGACAAGCACGGTGGCGGCCCGTTCATCGAGGCCTTCATCGCCCCGGACATGTACATGCGCCCGGTCGGGGAAACCGTTGCACTGATCGAGGATTCAGGACTCGAGGTACGTGACGTGCATGCCTTGCGCGAGCACTACGTCCGCACCATCCACGCCTGGTATCAGACCTTCGAAGACAACTGGGACAAGGCGCTCGAGTTGGTCGGCGAAGAGGTTGCCCGGGTCTGGCGGCTCTATCTGGTCGGGTCGGCGCTGACCTTCGAGGAAGGCCGGATGGGCGTCGACCAGATTCTCGCCGCACGCCCGACCGTTGACGGACGCAGCGGCCTCCCGCCGACCCGTGAAGCTCTGTGAGCGGGTTTCCCACTGGCGACTTCCTGCTGGCTCTTCCCCTGACGGCACTGGCCGTCGCAGTCGTCCTCGGCATCACCCTGCTGGTCGCCGTGCGGGTCGGCATGCACGCCGTTGTCGACGTGGCATGGGGGCTCGGCTTCGCTGTGATCGCGCTGGTCGCCTATCTCGCGGCGACTGCGTTCAACGAGGGCGATCCTGGTCGCCGCTTGCTCGTCCTGGCATTGACCGCGATCTGGGGGCTGCGCCTGGCCACCCACATCGGGTTGCGCTCACGCGGACACGGCGAGGACCCGCGCTATGAAGCATTGTTGGAGAAGGCTTCTGGGAACCGCACGGCGTACGCGGTTCGCAAGATTTACCTGACCCAGGGCGCGACCATGTGGTTCGTGTCCCTGCCCGTCCAGGTGGCGGCCTTCCAGCCGCAGGGCCTGGGCCAGGGTGGGTTCGGGTTCCTGGTCTGGGTCGGGATCGCAGTCTGGGTCGTCGGGTTGTTCTTCGAGACCGTGGGCGACCTGCAGTTGACCCGGTTTCGCAACGACCCGGCCTCGAAGGGCAAGGTGCTCGACACCGGGCTGTGGCGATACACCAGGCACCCCAACTACTTCGGTGATGCCTGTGTCTGGTGGGGGATCTCGCTGATCGCGTTCAGTGCCTGGCCGGGTGTCCTCACCGTGCTCTCGCCCGTGTTCATGACCTTCCTGTTGGCCAAGGGGACGGGCAAGCCGACGCTGGAGAAGGACATGGACCAGCGCCGTCCCGGTTACACCGACTACGTACGGACCACGTCCGGCTTCTTCCCCGCGCCACCTCGCACGCTCACCGACTCCTGACTTCACCCCAGCCACGTGCGTTCCGGGCTCCGCCGGGCCGCTCCACACCCCGACACCGAAAGCAGCCATGAAAACCATCGCGTCCGGATCGACCGCCCCTGACTTCACCCTGCTCGACGAGACAGGGGCAACGCGCAAGCTCAGCGACTTTCTGGCCAAGGGCCCTGTCGTGCTCTTCTTCTACCCCGGGGCGATGACCTCGGGATGCACCGCTGAGAGCTGTCGCTTCCGGGATCTGGCCGCTGAGTTTGACGCTGTCGGAGCCCAGCGGATCGGCATCAGTGCCGACACGGTGGACAAGCAGAAGGAATTCTCCGAGGCACACAGCTTCGACTACCCCCTGCTGTCCGACCCCGAACGAGAGGTGGCCACCGCGTACGGGGTGAAGCGCCGGTTCATGACCCCCGTCAAGCGGGCGACCTTCGTGATCCAAACCGACGGCACGATCGCCGAGATCATCACCGGCGAGTTCAACATGGACATCCACGCCGACCAGGCCCTCAAGACCCTGCAGGGCGCCTCCGCCGCCTGAGGTCAGCAGCAGTCCTGTCCACGCCAGGCCTCGAGTCCTTCGCGGGCCGCCACTGCGGCGATCACGAGTCCCGCAACCGGGTCGGCCCAGGACCAGCCGAGGGTCGCGTTGAGCAACAGCCCGGCCAACAAGACTCCGGACAGATAGGTGCACAGCAGCGTCTGCGTGCCGTCTGCTACCACTGAACGGGAGCCCAGCTGCCGGCCGGTGCGTCGCTGCGCCCAGGAGAGGAAGGGCATCACAGCCAGTGAGGCGATCGCCAGCGCAATCCCGACCCGAGAAGGCTCGGGCTCGGCCGCGCGCAACAGCGCACGCGCTGACTCGAATGTCACGTACCCGGCCAGGGCGAAGAACGAGAGTGCGATCAGCCGTAGCGCCTGACGTTCGCGCGTCTCCGGCAAGGAGTGTCTGAACTGCCAGAGGATGACCAGTCCGCTGGAGACCTCCACGATGGAGTCCAGCCCGAACCCCACGAGCGCGATGGAGCCGGCGACCAGGCCGGCGCCGATCGCGATCACCGCCTCGAGTGCGTTGTAGGTCACCGACGCCGCGGCCAGCAGTCGGGCCCGCCGGCCCAACCTCTGCCGGTCAGCCGCGGCCAGTTCAGGCGGGTGCGCAACGCCGCTCACCGTACGGTGAGCTCGCCATAGTTGGGGCACAAGGCAACCGGATCACCGGTGGCAGCCAGGACCGCCTCGGCGGCGACAAACAGGTCGAAGAGCTCGGGTCGGGTCAGCGCAAACACAGATGCCCGGCCCTGTGGTCGCGAAGAGACCAGGCCGCAGTCGCGCAGGCAGGCCAGGTGAGCGCTCACCGTGGACTGCGCAAGCCCCAAGTGGGCGGTCAGCTCCACCACCCGGTGCTCGCCCAGGGCAAGGTGCCGCAGGATGGCCAACCGGGCAGGGTCGGCCAAGCTCCGGAACAGGCAGACCGCAGCGGTCACATCGTCCGATGTTTCGACATCACTCTTTATCATCGGCACTAGACGATGATAGCGGGCTAACCCGGTTGCTCGGCACGACACACTGGGGCCATGACAGAGCCCGATCTTCTCGACCTGCACGCACGGGCGGTGCGAGCCAGCGTTGCCGTGGTGTCCCGCGTCCACACGAACGATCTCGCTCGGGCGACGCCGTGCGGCAACTGGAACCTGGGCGATCTGCTTGCGCATATGACCGTGCAGCACGATGGGTTCGCTGCGGCTTCGGCTGGAAATGGCGGCGACGTGTCGCTCTGGGCCGTGCAGCCGCTCGGTCCCGATCCGGTCGGCGCGTACGCCGCTGGGGCCGGGCGCGTCTTGACTGCGTTCGCTCAGGACGGCGTGCTCGAGCGCGAATTCGCCCTTCCCGAGATCAGTCCGCTCACCACCTTTCCAGGCAAACAGGCGATCCGGTTCCACCTCGTCGACTACGTCGTACACGGCTGGGATGTCGCCCGCAGCCTCGACGTTGGGTTCACTCTCGATCAGGAGCTGCTCGATCGGGCACTGCAGATCGCGCTGGCAGTTCCAGACGGTCCCGAGCGCGGCCAACCCGGCGCGGCCTTCGAGCCCGCCCAACCCACCTCGGACGACGCGCCAATGCTGGACCGCATCGTGGCCCGCCTCGGCCGATCGCCGACCTGGCCGGCCTGAGCCGCTAGGACGGGGATTCGGCCGCCCGCCGCTCGGCCAGGGCCTTGAGCTTGGTCAGGCTCGACGCGATCCCGTTCCGGTTGCGGCTCGGGAAGCCGAGAAGTTCGATCACCCGTGCGTACCGGGATCCGGACCAGTCCCAGGACTCGGTCACCCGCGTACGGCCGGGCTCGAACTCGTCGAGTTCGTAGCGCCAGGTGTGCTTGGCGAAGTGCTGCCAGGCGATCAGTCGGTTCTCGTCGTATTCCACGACGGTGTTGCGGACCTTGTAGGGCAACCCGATCCGCATGTTCATCCCGAATCGGTCACCCATGCCCAGCTTGCGCCCGGGATGGCTCGACGTGTTGCCTTTCACGGACTCTGTGCCGTCGATCTCGAGGTGGGCAGACGGGTCGGCGAGGATCGCGAAGACCAACGCTGCCGGGGTATCGACGACGATGCAGTCACTGATGATCCGCGGGCTGGCCATGACCGAACCCTAGGCGGGGGAGCGGCCGGGATCTGGCGCTGGTGCGGTGAAGCGGTAGCCCCTTCCGCGGACGGTGGCGATGACCGTCGGATTCCACGGGTCGTCATCCAAGCGCAGCCGCAATCTGCGGATGTGCACGGTGAGAGTGTTGGACCGCTCGTCGGCAAGGCCGGGCCAGAGCTGCCTGCGGATCTGTTCGCGGGTCAGGACACGGTCACAATTCGACATCAGCAGGTGCAGGAGGTGGAACTCCTGCCGCGGCAGGTCGATCGCCCGGTCATCGATGAACACTCGTTGTGATTCCGGGTTCAGACGCACTGGGCCGCAGACGACCGCGGCCAGAGTCGTCCTGGGAGGTTGCAGGGAGCGGACGAGGGGTTCCAGTTCCGAGATCCGGTACGGCCGAGCTACGCAGGCCGTAGCTCCGGCCCGCATCGCCGCCGCGGCGGCTGGGCCGTCGTCCGGCCCGGCGCCGATGACGACCGAGACAGGGGAGTGGCGGCGCAGCGTGCTCACCAGCGATTCACTGGTGATGTCGTGCAGGTCGGCGGCGGCGAGCACAACGTCTGGATGGAACTCTCCGGCTGCCAGTAAGCCGTCGGCAGCCTTGTCGGCCAGGATGAGACTGAACTGTTTGGCCAAGGCGTTCTTCAGCGACAGCGCTTCAGCGGGCTGCGGCTCGACCACCAGCAGCAGCAGCTTCCCGCTCCTACCCAGATAGGAGTTTCCGGACACTGCGGGCCCGGCAGCCCGACTGGCGACCATGGCGAGGCCCGAACCAGCGTCGGCGTGCCGTCAGCCGAACCGGCCGGAGATGTATGCCTCGGTGAGTTCGTTGCTCGGGGCACTGAAGATCTTGTTGGTGTCGTCGAACTCGATCAGTACCCCGTGCCGCTGGCCCTCCTTGTCCACCTCGGCTGTGAGGAACGCGGTCTTGTCACTGACTCGTGCTGCCTGCTGCATGTTGTGGGTGACGATCACGATGGTGAAGTTCTTGGTCAGCTGCTCCATCAGGTCCTCGATCTTCGCGGTGGCGATCGGGTCGAGCGCCGAGCACGGCTCGTCCATCAAGATCACCTCTGGTTTTACCGCGATCGTCCGGGCGATGCACAGCCGCTGCTGCTGTCCACCGGACAGGGCAAGGGCGCTGGTCTTGAGCTTGTCCTTGACCTCACCCCACAGCGCTGCGCCGGTCAGGGCCTCCTCTACCAGGTCGTCCATGTTGGACACCTTCATCCCGGTGACCTTCGGGCCGTAGGAGATGTTGTCGTAGATCGATTTCGGGAACGGGTTCGGCTGCTGGAAGACCATGCCGATCCGGCGACGGACCTCGATGGGATCAACGCCCGCCTCGTACAGGTCCTGCCCGTGAAAGGTGATCCGGCCGGTGACCCGTGCGCCGACGATGAGGTCGTTCATCCGGTTGAGCGACCGGAGCAAGGTGCTCTTGCCGCAACCGGACGGGCCGATCATGGCGGTGATCTGGCGACGCTCGACCGGGATCGAGACACCGCGTACGGCGCGATAGGAGCCGTAGTAGATGTCCACGTCCTGCAACTCGATGATCGGGTCGATCCCACCATCGCGTTCGGTCGCCGGGTGCTGCTGTTCGGAACGTGCCGTGATCCTCACCCCGGAACGTTGATCCAGATTCGGCGGAACGATGGTCGTGCTTTCGGTCACAGTGTGCTCCCCAGCCCTTTGTTCAGTTGGTGTCAATACGGACATTGGCGCCGCCAGCTGCTGGCTCATTTGATCCGGCCGGCCCGGTTCCGGATCACGATCGCGATCGAGTTCATCAGGACGAGAATGATCAACAGCAGCACGATGCCGGCTGAGGCCAGCTCCTTCAGCTCCGCCTGTGGGCTCTTGATCAGGTTGAAGATGGCGATCGGCAGCACCGTGTATTGGCTGAAGATTCCCTCCGGGTTGAAACGGACGAAGGTCACCGCACCCAGCAGGATCAACGGCGCGGCCTCGCCGATGGCCCGCGACAGGGCAAGGATGGAGCCGGTCGCGGTTCCGGAGGTGGCCGCGGGCAGCACCTGACGCCGTACGGTCTGCCATTTCGTGGCGCCGAGGGCATACGAGCCCAGCCTGATCGAGGGAGGGACCGCACGCAGTGCCTCGCGGGTGGCGATGATCACGACGGGCAGGACCAGGAGGGACAGCACGATGGCGGCGGTGATGATGGTGAAGCCGAGGCCGAACACCCGGGCGATGATTCCCAGGCCGAGGATGCCGAAGACGATCGACGGCACACCGGCGAGGTTCTGGATGTTCAACTCGAGGAACCGGTTGTACCAACGCGTGTTGTCGGCGTACTCCTCGAGATAGATCGCCGCGGCGATACCGGTCGGCAGGCACATCAGCGCCGTGAGACCGATCACCCACAGAGTGCCCGTCAGGGCGGACTGCAGCCCGGATTCATCGGCTCGGGAGGCCAGGCCGCTCGGCATGTTCGTTACCAAGCGCAGGTCGAGCCGATTCCATCCGGCGATGACCACATAGATGAGCAGACTCGCCAGGAAAGCGAACGCCACGAAGAGGCAGAACTGAAGCGCTAACCGGAACAGCGTGTCGCCCAACCGGATACGGCGCCTCTTGAGCGCCGCCGCCGACGGATGCACGTAGCCGGTCTCCGCCCGGCTGGTATCGATCGCCATTACTCGTAGACCTCTCGGAAGCGACGGACCAGGCGGAAGCTGACGATGTTGAGGGCGAAGGTGATGATGAACAGCAGGGCGCCCACCGCGAAGATGGACTTGTACTCCACCGTTCCGAGCGGAAGGTCACCCTGGCCGGCGCTGGCGATGAAGGCGGTCATCGTCGCCGAACCCTCGATCGGGTTGAACAGGATCCGGTCGGAGATCAGGCCGCCGGCGATGGTGACGATCATCGTCTCCCCGATCGCCCGGGAGACGCCCAACACGATCGCTGCGACGATGCCCGACAGGGCGGCAGGGAAGACCACTCGGGTCGCCACCTGCATTCGTGATGAAGCGAGCGCGTAAGCCCCCTGGCGCAGGCTTCGGGGTACCGCGGTCATCGCATCCTCGGCGAGGCTTGCCACCGTCGGCACGATCATGATCCCCATGGCGATGCTGGCGATCAGCAGATTCTGAAAGGACGGCTTGTCACCGCCGGGCCAGTAGTCGCGGATCAGCGGCCCGATGGCGACAAGGGCGAAGAAGCCGTAGACGACCGTAGGGATGCCGGCCAGTACTTCGAGCATGGGCTTGAGGGCACGACGCACCTTCGGCCGCGCGTACTCGGCGAGGTAGATCGCCGCGCCGAGACCCAGCGGCACGGCAATGAGCGTTGCGATCGCGGTGACCACCAGGGTCGCCACCAGCAGCGGCAGGACGCCGTACTGCTTGTCCGCGAACAGCGGCGTCCAAGCATCCCCGGTCAGGAACTTGACGATGCTGACATCGCCGAAGAAGTCGATCGTCGGGAACACCAAGGCGATGATGATTCCGACGGTGGTCAACACGCCGATCGTGGCGGCGACGAACAGGAGCGCCTCGACGCCACGCTCAGCCACGCGATTGCTCCTGCGCCTCAGCCCGGTTGGCTGGGGCGCAGGAGCGCGCGACCCTAGTTCGGTCACTGACATGTTGGACAGCTCAGCCGGTCAGTGCTTCGAACTCTTCGGCCAACGTGGACTTCTGCTCTTCAGTGAGCGGGACGTACTGCGCCTCGGTCACGATGTCGTCGATGTTCTCGATGTAGAAGTTGACGAAGTCGGTGACCTCGGGCCGCTCAGCTGCCTTGTCGCTGAGGTAGATGAACAACGGACGCGACAACGGGGCGTAGCTGCCGTCCTGCGCGGTCTCGACGCTGGGTGCGACGCAACCGTCTCCGTTGTCGATCTCCAGTGCCTTGAGACTGTCGGCGTTCTCCTCGAAGTAGGTGAACCCGAAGTAACCCATCGCGCCGTCGGAGCCGACCACGCCTTGGACCGTCGTGTTGTCGTCCTCGGACGGCGTGTAGTCGGTCCGGCTGGCACCCTCCTCACCATTGATCACGTCGGTGAAGTAGTCGAACGTGCCGGAGTCCGTGCCCGCGCCGTAGAGGTCAAGAGGCAGATCCGGGAAACTCGGGTCCACCTCGCTCCAGTTCGCGATCGTCGAATCCGGCCCCCAAATCGCGTTGAGCTGCTCCACCGTCAGGCAGTCGACGAAGTCGACCGCCGGGTTCACCACCACGGTCAGCGCGTCGTTGGCCACGATCAGTTCGGCGTAGGAGATGCTGTTGGCTTCGCAGGCCGCGATCTCCTCGTCCTTGATCGGACGACTCGCATCGGAGATATCGGTTTCCCCGTTGCAGAACTTCTCGAAGCCGCCACCGGTGCCCGAGGTGCCGACCGTCACGTTGACCTGGGGCTGCTCCTCGGCATACAGCGCGGCCGCGGCCGAACTCAACGGGGCCACGGTGCTCGAACCGTCGACTCCCACGTCACCGGACAGCTCCTCGCCCCCATCGCCGGAGCCCGACGATCCAGCATCCTCACCCCCGCAGGAAGTCAGGGCCAGCGCGAACGCCGATACAGCCGCCAGGGCACTCATTCGTCCTCGTAGCCTCTTAGTCACACCTGTCGCCTTCGTTCCAGTCGCTGCACCAAGTGGCTCAGCGGCATCGAGGTCATCGACAGCTGTCGGCGGCCACCTGCGATACAAGTGGAGGCAGATGTTGCACTGCACGACGACAGATGAACGCAAGATGAACCCGGCGTGCCCATCTCTGATCCGCTCCCCCGGGGGAGAATCTCGCACGACACATGATCGGCGGCCAGTCATGCGTGGCAACGGCCGCCGGAAATTAGTCGCGGGTATAGGACACGTCGGTGTCCCAGCGGGTGAAGCCCAGCTTTTCATAGATCGAGATCGCGGCGGAATTGGATTCATCGACGTACAACATGACCTGGCGCAAGCCCCGACTGCGCAGGTAGCGCAGGCCGGCCACGGTCAAGGCCGGTCCCAGGCGCATCCCGCGCGCGGAGGGGTGCACGCCCAGCACGTACACCTCCCCGATCGGCTCGTGGGCGTGCGTACCGGAGTGCTCGGAGGAGCTGGCACCGTGGATCTTGGTCCAGTGAAAGCCGATCAGGTCCGGCTCGGCGCGAGCCTGGCCGGGCGGCGGATCCTCACCCGGAATGGTCTCGGCGAGCAGGAAACCGGCCGGGTCGAACCACGGCTCCTTCTCCCGCAGCAGGATGTCGTCCTCGCTCCAGCCACCCTGATCGGGATGATCGGCGAAGGCCAGGTTGTTCAACGCGGTCCATGCGGCCTCGTCCTTGCCGTACCGGAACTGCCGGAACCTCACGCCCTCGGGAACCTCCAGCGGCGGAAGGTGGGCCAGTAGCGACTTTCGCATCTGCCAGAGGACCCGGCTCCGGCTGTACCCCGCGTGCACGGCGAGTGCCTCGGCCCCGGCATGGGCACCGTGCGCCCAAAGCCGCAGCCGCCCATCCGGGCTGGCCTGCTCGACCGCAGTGAGCAGGTGGCGGCCGAGCCCCTGCCCTCGGTGGTCGGGAGAGATCGCCAACTCGGCTGCCGGTCCGGCGATCGGATCGGTCGAATCGAGGTGGGCGTAGCCGGCCAGCGTGCCGTCCGGCGTATGCAACAGGAAGTTCGAGGACTCGACGTCCCCGCCGTGGCGCAGATGCAGCAGGACATGCTCGTTGACCGGGCTGACCCCGTCGCTGTCGGCAACGGTCTCTAGTAGTTCGGCCACCTGGGCGGCCTCGGCTTCGGTGAGCCGTCCCCGTTTGGTGACCTTGACCGCCGCCGCCGCCGCCGCCGGCTTCACCGCTTGGTGGAGGTGCTCTGTTCGGTGGTGGCCGAGCGGGCTTCCAGTTTGTAGCCGACGTTTCGTACGGTGCCGATCAGGGATTCGAAGTCGGTGCCGAGCTTGGCGCGCAGGCGTCGTATGTGGACATCCACGGTCCTGGTGCCGCCGAAGTAGTCGTAGCCCCAGACTTCTTGCAGCAACTGTGCGCGGGAGAAGACCCGGCCCGGGTGTGCGGCAAGGTATTTCAGCAGCTCGAACTCCTTGTACGTGAGATCCAGCGCCCGACCACGCAGCTTGGCGGCGTAGGTGTGTTCGTCGATGGAGATGTCCCCGGCTTCGATCAGACCGCTGTGCGGACCGTCGACGGGGACGGAACCGGCCAGGCGTCGATCCACTGCCCAGCGCAACCGGGCGTTGACCTCGGCCGGGCCGGCGGTGTCCAGCAGTACGTCGTCACAGCCCCAGTCAGGCGACAAGGCGACCAGGCCGCCGTCGGTCAGGACCGCCATCAGCGCGGCGGCCACGCCGGTCGAGGACAGCATCTTGCACAGCGTCCGGGCCCCTGCCAGGTCCATTCGGGCGTCGACGATCACGACGTCCTCGTTGCCCGCGACGTCGTTGAGCAGGCTGTCCAGGCGGGCCGGAACGATGCGTACGTGGTGGGTGAGCAGGCCGAGGGCGGGCAGCACCTCCGTCGTCGGCTGGCTGGCATCGGTCATCAGAACGATGTGCATGCGGCATCTCCCGGGGTGGCGGAGGCCTGACTGCGCCGGCAGGCTGCGAAGCGCTGACGATATCTCACCGGCGCAGGTGCGTCTGAGACGATCACGTGGTGACCGGTGTCGAGCAGCGAACCAAGACTGACCTCGGGCCGGTACGCCATCACGTCCCGGCTGCGGCGCTGGCCGCCCTCGCCACCGCGGCCCTGGTCCTGGCTCCGCGGGAGTTCGGACCGACCGGTCTGCTGGTGACCGTCGCGCTGCTGCAGATCGGCCTGATCGCCGCCTGGTCGCGGGCAACCGGTACTCGCGGGTACCTCGGCTCACTGGTCATCGGAGCCGGTACGGCGGTGAGCGCGGACACCGTCCTCGCCCTGCAGTCAGAGCCGGACCTGGGACCGTTGGCTGCCGTGCTGGCCCTGGCCTTCGTCGCTGCCATGCTGCACCAGCTCACCCGTTCTGCACCGCGTCGGCTGGCCACTGCCTCCCTCGCCGGGACGAGCACCCTTGCGGTCACGCTGGTCGCACTGTCGGCCGATCTGGCGCTGTACCGGGTCACCGACGGCGGAGCCGTATATCTGGCGACCGTCGTCGCGACCGGCGGCGCCGTCGTGATCGGGCATCTGGTGGATCTGGGCCTACCCGTCCCGCGGATCGCGCCCGGTGTACCCCGCGGTTTGCTCGCTCTGCTGCTCAGCGTCGGCGCGGGAATTGCCGCCTCGGTCACGCTGTCCGATCCGGGCGGCCTGATCGACAGTCTCGGCGCCGCGATCATGGGCGCCATCGTCGGACTGGTCTCCGCCCTGTTGGCCGTGGCGGCCTCCTACGTCGCGGCCGATCGGCCGCAGGAGAGCTGGTCGCTGCCGTGGCTGCAGGCGCTGCTCCCGCTGGCCGGGGCCGCGCCGATCGGCTACTTCCTGGCACTTCGGGTCATGGGATAGGTCGGGTCTCGCCATGCGCGCACTTCTGATCGCAGTCCTCGTGCT
>Ga0136613_10000694_pt1 | contig 16007 bp, 9 predicted proteins | sample AntDrymUQ2722106_2_FD_106649 | JGI IMG/M metagenome (GOLD analysis project Ga0136613, IMG submission 106649) | Polar desert sand microbial communities from Dry Valleys, Antarctica - metaG UQ272 (21.06) | ecosystem: Environmental > Terrestrial > Soil > Desert | place: Antarctica: Dry Valley... | reverse complement strand
GGGTGCTCGCACGGCCGGGGTGGATGGCTGGACAGCGGCCTCCATCGCGGCAAGCAAGGGCGTCGAGGTTCTCCTCGACGAGCTGCGGTCGCAGTTGAAAGACCGCAGTTTCCGCCCGTTGCCTGTGCGCGAGCGGATGATCCCCAAGGCGGGCGGTAAGCTGCGTCGGCTGGGGATCGCCACCAGTCAGCCCAGGTCCGGTTCGTGCCCTACCGGGCTCCGGGCATAGCCGAACGATCACCTCGACGTCCAGAACGTGCCCACGGACACCTGGTCCTTCGCGCGCGACCAGCGACATGAGAGCGTATTGAGTGGAGGGGTCCACCACCCCGACCGGATCGCCTTCCAGCCGACCCCTTCGCCCAGGTGATCGCCTTCGCTGTCAACCAGCCTGCGGAGGTCGATGTCAAGAGATCGCCGTCCGGCCCACCGCTCAATGCCTGAGGGCGCCGGCTCACCCGGCCGAGGCGGCCAAGCCTGCGGTGGCCATCGGGTCCCGAGGCGACCGTGCCAGCACCGCCGCCCAGTGCGCCCGCGCGGCCTCGGCGTCGCCGAGTTGGTGGCAGGCCATGGCCAGGGCGTTGCGGGCCTCGGCGTCGAGCGGGCACCAGTGCACGACCGCGGCGAACAGCTCGCGGGCACCCGCCAACTCGCCCGCCGCCGCGGCGGCCAAGCCCTGGTTGAACAGCTGCGCCGGGTAGGCGGTGAGCCGGGCGAAGTGGCGCAGCGGGGTGCCGCACCGGCAGCAGGCGTCGACGTCCTCGGTGTTGGTGGCGGCGCAGTCGGGGAGGGGACAGCGCAGGCTCAGAGCGGCTCCTCGGGGAGGCGGTCGACGTAGCCGTCGCCGGGCTTGGGGACCACGAGGTTGCGGATCTGCTGCAGCCGCTGGGCGTGCCTGCCGATCTGTTGCCTTGTCCCGATCGGGTCACGTTCGGCCTCACGCTCCAGGCCGATCAGGGCGCGTTGGATCTGGGTGATCTCGTCCTGCAGGTCCTTCCGCTCGCTCGCCTCTGCCGGACCCATGACCTCGGTAGCGATGCGGGAGACGTCCCGGGCGTAGTCGGCGGTGCGCTCGGCCTCCGACCGGTGATCCTGCCCAGGCGCGGTGGGCCAGCGGAGGCGCTCCAGGTAGTTGCGGGTGTGGTCCAGCGCCCGGATCGCCTCAGCGTAGCCGCGCTGGTCGCGGTCGCGAAACGCCAGCTCGCCCTGCTCGGCCTGGGTGTCGATGGACCTGGCGACCTCCGACTCATCGTGCTGGATCTCGGTGCCCTCGGTGCCCTGCCGGACCCGGGCGTTGAGCTCGCGGCACCAGGCCACCAACTTGTCGAACTCGACCTTCGGCGGTTCCAGCGCCTCGCCGCTTTCGGGCACGTCGGCGAGGATGGCCTCCAACTCCTCGAACTCGTGTACCGCCTGCACCTTGTCCGCCCTGGCCAGCGCCGCGTCGAGGCCCTGCATGGTCATGTCCCATCTGACCTGGGCCACCGCCCGTTCGCCCGCCTTGAGGTACTGCGCGGCGTCGAGGAACCGGGCGGTCAGCTCGTCGACCTCAGCGGCGGTGGGCATCTCCCGCTCTGGCGGGTCCACCACCCTGGCGTCGAACTCCACGGTGTCGCCGATGCTGCCCCGTACGGTGATCATCGCTAGCCCGTCCACCCGCACCTCGAAGGTGATCTCGGTGCCGCGGGCGACGGTGGCGGGCACGTCCACCTCGATCACCTGAATGCGCCGCTTGCGCTGGTAGAGCGGGAAGAGCACCTTCTCGGTGTCGCCGGGATGGCGGAAGGTGAACCGGGCGCTGGTCGGCAGGGGCGACAGCGCGGGCAGCAGCTCCTTCAGGTGCGACCGGCCCGCCCGGTTGACCTCCAGCACGAATGGCTTGGCCAGCTTCGCGGTGGTGGTTTCCCGGCCGTCGGGGCCCAGGTCGCCGCTGTGCGAGACCGACCGGGCGGTGGACATCACCGGCGTCCCGGTCCCGTCGAACACCTCGAACGCCAGTAGGCTCTCGGCTTCGGGCTGCACTGGGATACGGGTGAACGCGAATGTGCCCCCCGGACCCAGGTCGGCCTCGTCCTCGTAGCCGCCGGTGGTCAGCCGAATGTGCCCGCCGGTGAGGTCGATGCCATCGGCGAGCGCCTCGGCCCGGCCTCCGACCCGGGTGGTGGTCGTCCCGGTCGTCCCGGCACCACGGAAGGACACCCGCACCGAGCGCCGCCGGTCGTAGGTGGCCAGCCCGCCCGTCGCGGACGCCCGGATCGCCGCGCCGAGCGCGACGATGGTGTCCACCTTGTCGTACACCGGGGCCGCGCAGCGTGCCCCGGTCGGCCCGCACAGCTCCTGGGTGACCAGCTCGCGGACCAGCGGGATGTGCGTGGACCCACCCGCCAGCACCACTTGGTCCACATCGGACAACGTGATGCCCGCCTCCCGGGTGGCCCGCTCGACCGCCTCGTGGCAGTAGCCCAGGGTGCGCCGAACGATCGGCTCGGCCACCGCTTCGAACTCGGCCCGCTCGACGAACCGGTCGATGATCACCGGAATGCCGTCCTTGTCCCGCACCGTCCCGGTGTCGCGGAACATGAACCCGTCCTGGTTGGACAGCGCATGCTTGACCCCCTCGGCGAGGAACTTCAGCTGTCCGAACCGGACGCGGTCGTCGGAGTCGCCCGCGAGGTCCAGGTCGAAGGCGTAGCCGTCCTCGACCAGGTACTCCTGGACGCGGCGGGCCATCTCCACGTCGATGTTGTCCCCGCCCAGCAGATTGTTGCCATGGATCCCCAACACCTCGAACGCCCCCGAGGTGGCCCGAACCACGCTCACGTCGAATGTGCCGCCGCCCAGGTCGTACACCAGGAAGGTGCCGTCGGTGGTCTTGGTCGACCAGCAGTGGTAGCAGGCCGCGGCGGTTGGCTCGTGGAGCAGGTCGAGCACCTCCAGCCCAGCCATCTCGGCGGCGTGCCGGGTCGCCTCGATGCCCGGCTGGTCGAAGTAGGCGGGCACGGTGACGATCGCCCGGTCGACCACCCAGGACGCGGTAGGCGAGTCCCAGGTGGCCACCTCCTGCTCGATCTGGCGCTTCATCTCCGCCAGGATCAGCCCGGACACCTGCTCAGGGGTCATGTCCTCGTCGGTGACCCGCACCGTGGTGCGCCTGCCCATCAGCCGCTTCACCGACCGGACCGGTTCCGGGGTGGTGCCCGCGCGCCGGGCAGCCATCCGCCCCACCACCAGCTGGCCCGACCTCGGGTCCTTCCACACGCAGCTGGGGGTGGTGGCGGTGTGGCGGGTCTGGTGGTGCAGCACCACGTCGGTATCGGTGCTGTTCATCACCGCGACCGCGCTGTTGGTCGTGCCCAGGTCGATCCCGACGGCCTTGCTCAGGATCCGCTCCATCACGCTGTCTCCTCGCCGGTGGCCGCCTGGTCGGGCGCTCCCATGATCACCCGACCGGGGCGGACCACCTCGGCTCCGCAGTGGATGATCGGCTCGATGGTCTCGGCGACCACCTCGCCGGGGTACTCGGGTCCGTGCCGCCAGCCCGCCACCCGGACATCGTCGGCGACCTCGTCGTAGGGCCGCCCCACCGGATCGACCACGGTCAGCCCGTCCTGGCCGAGTGCGACCAGCAGCTGGTCGCGCAGCACCCGCAGGGTGCGCCGGACGACTTGGAGTCCGGCGTCGGCGAGCGCCGCGTCGTGCCGGGCAAGCGCCGAGGACAAGTGGAAGACCAGCACCGCCTGCTCGGCCGAGGCGCCGTGCGCCCGATCGGCGGACTCCCGGGCCGCCGAGCGTTCGGCCTCCAGGTCGCGGCGGCAGCGCTGCAGCGCGGCGGCCAGCTCGGAAGCCGGGGACAGCAGCTCGACCGGAGCGGGCACCGGGCGTTCTCGGAACGCCGACCAGTCCAGGGCTGGGGTGGGCTCGGGACCGGTCGACGTGGACTTAGCCGAAGAGGACATGGCGCACCTCGATCGGGGGTGCGTCCCAGCCGGGTGGGATCGGGGGGGCGGCGACCGCGGTGCCGACGTCGGGTACCGGTGGGGTCAGCAGGTCGTCGAGGGCGAGCCCGAGGACCGCGGCCACATCGAAGTCGTCCCGTCGCAGCGGGACCCGCCCCTCGGCGAGCGCGGCGAAGTTCACCGGGGGGCGCCGATGGGCGTGATCGAACGCCTCCCCATCCCGGTCGCGGTATTCGGTACCGGGTACCTCAAGCAGCTCATGGCGCCGCCGGACCGCCGGGTGGGTGATCAGGGCGCGCTGGGCCTCGACGGCGGCGTGGCGTTCGGCGTCGGTGGCCGCCAGCTCGGCTGCCTCAGCCCCCCGCTCGACTACCTCCTCGGTCGTCGCCCCGGTTGGCAACCCCAGCACGTGGAACGGGTTGCGGGGCGGCTGGTCGGTCATCAGATCTCCCTCATCAGCTCGACGTTGCGGCGCACGTTCGGGTCGGCCGGGTCCAGTCGCTGGGCCGCAATGAACAGCGTGGTGGCGAGGGTGCGCCGCGCGGTCAGCCGCCGCAGCCCGATGGAGCACGAGCCGCACATCCGGGCCAGGTAGGTTTCCCAGAACGCCACCGCGCTGGTGGCCTGGAACACGCCGGTGAGGAGGAGGAGCACCACGTCGTCGATGACCGCGGTCCGGTTGGCGCAGCTCGCCGTCCCGCACACCGCGCAGTCCACCCCGGAGCGCCGCCGGGGCTGGGAGCCGTTGGCCACCGAGCCAGTGGTGAACGGCAGCCGCTCGCGCACCGCGGCGGCGACCTCGTTCACCGCGTCCGCATAAGGCCGTTCGGAAACCTCGGAGTCGTCGGCCATTGCCACCGCCCGCGCGTTGAGGCCCGAGGCCAGCACCGCGCGGGCGTCACGGTCCCCCTGCCGCACCAGGTTGTCGACCAGCCGCCACAGGGCGCTCCAATCTTCGTCTGTCACTGCCGTCATCGCCTCAACCAGCCTCAGCTTGACGGTGACCGTGTCCCGTATCACCCGGTCCGGTGCGATCTCCAGGGCCGCGACCAGGTCGGCGTGCGCCTCAGCGAACCGTTCTCGATCGACCGCCGCCCGGGCCCGGAGCACCCTGGCCATCGTCGCCAGCCGCCGCTTGACCAACTCGACGTCGGTGTCTGCGGGCCCGATCGCTTCGAGGGCGTCCAGTGCGTCGTCGTAGCGCTGGTCGTCGATCGCCCGGTCCACCTCGTCCAGGAGTTGGTCGACCAGCAGGTCGTGGGCGTTGCTGTTGCCCGCGTCCCAAGCCACCGCCTCGCGCAGCAGCTCCCGCGACCGCCTCGGGTCCTCCTCGGTGTGGCCGCGCAGCATCAGGTGCCTCGACAGCGTCGAGTTCACCGGGGCGAGCACGTCGGACTTGTCGCACAGCGGCAGCAGCGGGTCCGCCCAGGCCATGGCGGCCGCCACGACCTCGCCGAGCCCGGCCTCGTCGCCGAGTTGGTAGAGGCTCATGCCCCACTCGTTGTACCATGCCAGACCGGTCTCCAGGACCGCCCGGACCGGCACCCCGAGTGCATGGAACGGTTCCAGGACCTTGAGGGCGCCCGCGTAGTCGGTGCCCACCCCCGTCGTGTCCGCGATCAGCGCGGCCGACTCGGTCAGCGCCTTGCGGGCGGTGTCGAGTAGGTCACCCACCCAGCCGTCGAGCACCCGCCGGGCGACCTCGGCGACCTCGGCGAACCACTCCGGCTCGACCGCGTGCCGGTAGGGCAGGTCGCGCTCGTCGAGCAGCCCCACCACGTCCTCGGCCGCCGTCGTGCAGGCGACCAGGCAACGCAGGTGAGCGTGGGCCCAGTCCGCCGCGCCCGCGTCCAGCGCCCGCCCGCCGCGCACCGAGTGCGCGGCGAGCAGTTCCCTGGCGACGTCGGCGCGCAGCGCACGCTGGTCTTCGCGTACCGCAGGGCCGACCCGCGCCCAGAACGCCCTGGATGCCAGCAGCAGCACCCACAACCCTGTCGCGACCACCAAGTCGTCCACAGCGGACTCGTCGGCGAGCGCCCGCTCCCGGTGCACCACCGCGAGCGCGTGGTGCACCGCCGTCACCCGGCTCTGCTCGCCGAGGACCAGCCTCCACTTCCGCAGCACGTTCACCCGGCCGCCGTCGAGCAGGGCAAACAACAGCTCGCCGTGCCGGTCGACGAGGTCCTCCAATACCCGGTGCCTGCCCGTCCGGTCCGGGCCACCCGCACCCGGGAACAGGTGGCCGAGCAGCCGCTCGATGCACAACCCCAGCACCAGCTGGCAGGCCCGAGCGACGTCCTCGGACTCCGGCCCCTCGCCCGCCAAGCGGCGCAGCCGCTCGAAGCAGAGCAGCACCCGGTCCTCGGCCTCGGCCCGCTGGGCGGTGGTCAGCACGCGGTCGGTGGTCCGCCATTCGACCCGCAGGGCCGAGCGCCGCCGGTCCTTGCGGGACCGACCCGTCCGCCAGAATGCCCGGTGGAACCGGCTGTACTCCTTCTTGGTGGGCATCGGATCGAGGCCCGTCGCCACCCGGCCCGCCAGCAGCAGGCACCCCGCGGCCGCCAGGGTGTCGTCGTCGCGTCTGGCGACGACCGCGCGGTGGCGCAGCACGGCTGCGTACTCGTCGGCCACGCCCGAGTCCTCAGCCAGGGCCCGCCGCCAGAGCTGGTCGGCCGCGGCGTGGTCTCCGATCCCGGTCAGCTGGCAGGCGGCGCGCAGCGGGTCGGTCCGCTCGTCGGTCACGATCACCCGGCGGACCAGCCGTGCCAGGTGGTCGGGGACCCGGTGCCTGCCCGCGTCGGCCAGCAACCGGGGGAGCGCCTCGCGGAGGTCGACGATGCCGACGAGGTCGTGCTCGCGCAGCACTGGGACCAGGCTACGCACCGCATCGTCCGGGTCCCACTCCACCGTGGCTGCGGCGACCAGGACCCGCACAGCGTGCCCGAGCGGCGAGTCCGGTGCTGACATTTCCCCGGTGTTGGGCACCGGGTCGCCCGCGACTATGTCGGCCGCCAAGTGGCAGAACGAGGACTCCGTCGAGCCGTCCGCCGGGGTCGCCCGCAGCGCCTGGACCGCGCGGGCGTCCTCGCCCTCGGCCAGGGCGTGCTCCGCGGTTGTCAGCGCGCTCGCTGCGTAGGTGTCGGTCAGCCCGATCGCGGCGGGGGTATGTCGGGCGGCGCTCGCTGCCGCCAGCTCGCGCAACCGCCGCACCTCGGAATCGGTGGTCCGCTGCGCCAGGGTCTGGAGCAGGGCGCCGAGCCGGTCGGTGCGGTGGCGGTCGCGGGAGGTCATCCGGGCGTGGGCGAGCCCCACGGCGACCACGCGGACCGCCTCCACCGAGGGTGCCTCGACACCGCTGAGCGCGGCGACCAGGTGGTCGAGAGCGGTCAGATCGACCGCCGCCGGGTCGGCGGCTAGCGCGGCCAAGGCGATCATCCAGTTCAGCCAGGTCTGGTCGGACCCGACCGGCGTGCCCGCCAGCTCCGACCGGGAGTCGGGGTCCGCGGCGAAGGCGGTGGCGAGCGCCAATACCGCAGCGTCTCCAGGGACGTTGGGGTTCCCGGCACAGGTGTGGAACTCGGTGGAGGCGGCGGCGAACTCGCTGCAGGCCAGCAGCAGCCGCCCGCGGGCGTAGCGCACGCGCGGGTCGTCCGCCAGGTCGGCGAGGCGGGCCTCGGCCGTGTCGGGGTCGGCCCAGGCGCGCAGCAGCTCCACCGTTGGGTCCGTGCGGGCCGACAGCCGGCCCAGCCGGCTCGGGTCGCGTCGCAGCACCGTCAGCACCAGGGCCGCCCTCGGGTAGCCGAGGGCGTCGGCGGCGTGCTCGATCAGCGCGTCGTCGTCCTCGGCCAGCCCGGTCCACAGCAGCTGGTCGGCCAGCGGCAGGCGAGTGAACGCCGGGTGCGCCAACCGCTCGGCCACCGCAGGCATGTCCCCGTCCGCCAGTCCCGCGCCGAGGCCAGTGCGCAGCACCTCGACAACCACCTCGACCGGGACCCCGGACGGGAGGTCCGGTGTGGACGTTGCGGTTCCGGTCCTGGCCAAGGCCAACCGGGTCGCCACCGTCGCGGTGGCCACCGGGGGGAGCCCGGCTGCGGCCAGCTCTCCCGCCACCTGCTCGGCACCACCGGGGTCGACCTCCATCAGCAGGCACCCGAGGAGCCAGCGGTGCGCCCAGTGGGCCGAGGCGGCCGCGCACCGCGCGACCCCCTCACGGTCGCCGAGCAGCAGTCGCGCCCACGCCTCGTGGTACCGCCACTCCGGGTGCCGGGGGTGCGACGCCAGGCCCAGCAGCTCGGCCGCGGCCGTCGCGTCGCCCTCCAACAGGTGCGCACGGCCGCGCGCGTACGCCAGCCACGGACCTGCCTGCGCGGCCACCGGCAGCTCCGCCAATCGGGCCGCGGTCGCCGGGCACCGGCCTCCCACTCCAGGGTCGGCAAGCCAACCCAGCACCGCGCCCAGCTCCGCCACCTCTGCCACCTCCGGCGGCTTCTCCTCGGCGGAGATGTCGGAGAGGCGGTGGTGCGCGGCGCCGCGCACCCACGCCGCCACCAGGCCGACCAGCGCCACATCGTCGTCCGGGTCGGCCAGCCGCGCCCGTTCCAGGTGCTCGGCAGCGGTTACCGGGTCGTCGGCCACCAGCAGCCGCGCATAGCCGAGCGCCCGCTGTACCCCGGGCAGGTCCACCCCCGCTGCGGCCAGCCGCTCCGCCAGCTCACCCGCGACCGCCAAGCGCTCCGGATCGACATCAAAACCGACGGCCAGCCTGCCTGCCAGGATCGCGGTCATCGCGGGCTCGGCGGCGGGCTCGGCGGCGGTTGCCAGGTGCTCGACGTAGACCGCCCAGTAGGCCGGAGCGTCCGCCCCGCGCCCGGCCAGTTCGCCCGCGAGCACCGCCCTCGACGCGGCGGGCAGATCCGCCCACCAGTACAGTGTGGCCATCCTGGCGCAGGCGGTGTCGTGCTCACCGCGGGCGTAGCGGGCGGCGATCAGCGTCGACCAGGCGTCCGCGAGGCCGAGTTCACCGCTGGACGCCTTGGCCAGCACGGCGCCCCTGGCCTCCAGGTCGGACAGGTCGTCGGAGCTGAGCGTTCCACCGCCGACGGCCAGAACCGAGGCGACGTAGGGCGGCCACAGCGGCGCCAGCGCCCTCGGGCTCGTGGCGAACGCGGTGTCCAGCTCGCGTAGCAACCGCAGCCTGCGCGCAGGGTCCGGCTCAGCCAGCGCTGCGGCCCACTGGTTCTCCAGCCTGCCTCGGCAGGTGAACCGGTGGGCGAATGTCCGTCGGGGGATCACCGGTCACCGCCCCGCTCCCTGGCCCGCAGGGACTCGTACCGGCGGGCCTGGAACTCATTGCCGGATCGTCGGTAGGCCTCGGCCAGCCGGGTCAGCAGCCGGACCCGGTCGTGGGTGTCGTGCAGCAGCGCCGAGTCGCTGGTCAGGTCCCAGGCCTCGCGCAGCCTGCGCGCGGCCTCGGCGTGCTCGCCCAGCTCGACCAGCGCGTCGGCCAGCCTGCCCAACAGTGAGAACCGGGCGGTGCGGTCGGTGGTCTCGACCAGCTGCCCCTCCAGCCGTTCTCGCGACCGGTCCACGGCCTTACGGGTCCGCCGCCACTTCGGCCGATCCAGTACCGAATTCACCTCGTCGGGGACCGGGTCGTCCCGGGTGAGCTCGGCAAGCAGCTCGGCGGCGTCGTGGTAGCGGGCGCCCGGCTCAGGCTCCAAGCAGCGCAGCACGACCTCGTCCAGCCGGGGTGTCGCGGAGTTGCTGCGCGCCGAGGGCGGCACGATCCGCTGCGTCCGCTTCGCCTCCGCCACCCACTGCCCGTGCAGTGCAGCAGACAAGTCAAGCGGCGGCACCAAGTGCCGGAACGGGTGCGCTCCGGTCAGCCCTTCGTACAGCAGCAGGCCGAGGGAGTACACATCGGACGCCGGGGTGCTGCGGCCAAGTGTCGTCTCCGGAGCCATGTAGTCCATCGTGCCCACTACGCCCTCGGCAAAGCCTTCCTCGAGCACCCGGGCGGCCAAGCCGAAGTCCACCAGCCGCACCCGGTTGTCCAGCCCCAGCAGCACATTGTCCGGCTTGAGGTCGCGGTGCACCACCGGCTCGTGGAGCCGGTGCAGGGCGCCCAGCGCTGTCGCGACCTGCACCGCCCAGGTGGTGAGCTGGTCGGCGTCAACCTTGCGCTGCCGGGAGAACCGGTCGGCCAGCGTTCCCCCGTCGACATACTCCATTGTCAGGTAGGCCCGGCCGGTGGCGGTGACCCCGGCGTCGTGCAGGTGCACCAGGTGCAGCTTGGCCACCGTGTCGGTGATCCGGTCCATGGCATAGGCCAGTTGGAACGCATCAACGAGCAGCTGCGCCGCGTCCGCCCCGGTCAGCCCCGTGCGATGGGACAGCTTGAGCGCTACCCGGCGCAGCGGCCTGCCCAGCACCAGTTGTGTGCTGAGGAAGACCGCGCCGAAGGCGCCCTCACCCAGGTACCGGTCGAGCGAGTAGTTCCCGACGACCTGCCCCACGAGGTCGCGCGTGCGGACCTCACCGATCGATGGCGGCACTAGTCGACCACCGCCGTGAACCGCACCCCGACCCCGGCGGGCGGGCCCGGGTGGAACGTCAACTCGATCCGCCCGCAGGACAGATACCCGTCCGGTTCGCGGGTGGCCACACGAACGATGGCGTCCTCCACCAGGTCGGCGATCAGCTTGTCGACCACTCGCCCACCCTCGCGGCCGTGCGCGGCCCGGTTCTCCGCGTCGGCGACCGCTGCAATGTGTTCGACCAGCGCCTCGGGCACCACCAGACGCTTCTCCCGGTTCTCCCACCAGAACCGCTGCCGCCGCTCCAACAGCTTGCGGGTGATCCCGAGCATGGCCGCCCGGTCCAGCGGGGCGAACACGATGGTCCGCCGGATGCGGGCCAGGAACTCCGGGGGGAAAACCACCTCGTGGGTGGACCTGTGCCGCAGCGTGGGCAGGTAGTCGCGGACGGCCCGGGTGATCTCGGCGTGGCCCGCCCCGCGCGCGGAGAGCTCGGACACCAGGTCGGCGCCCGCGTTGGAGGTGAGGATGAAGATGGCCCGGTCGGCGTGCGCGCGCACCCCGCGCTGGTCCTCGATCCAGCCCTCGTCGAACAGGTTGAGGAACGGCTTCCACACGTCCGGGTGTGCCCTCTCGGCCTCGTCGAGCAGGAAAACGCAGTACGGGTCGGCGTTGAGCTCGTTGATGAGCCGCCCGCCCCGGTCGTGCCCGTGGTACCCCGCCGGGACCCCGATGATCCCCGAGACGCTGTGTGCCTCGGTGAAGTTGCCCATGGCGTAGACCTGCAGCCGCTTGGACGCCGAGTAGAACCGGGCCAGCACCTTGGCCAGCTCGGACTTGCCGACCCCGGTCTGCCCGCCGAAGAACAGCACCGACCCCAAGCGCAGCCCAAACTTGATCAGCCGCAGCTCCTCGGCCACGGCCGCCACCGCCTGCGACTGCCCGACGACTTCCGCGCCCAACGCCCGCTCATAGTCATCGCCTCCCGTGGCCACACCGGACAGCTGGCTCTCCGGCACACCGGAAATCCGCGACACCACGGCCACCACATCGTCTACACCGACCGCGGTGCGCTCGCCGCGGCGTACGCCGCGGTCGAAGTCCAGGTCCTCGCACGCCTGGCGCAGCACCGTGACCGCCTTGCCGGGCAGCCGGTCGTGCAGCACGTAGTCGGCCGACAGCGCGACCGCACGCTCCACCGCCTTCGGCTCGATACCCAGCCCGAACTCCTCGGCCAGGGCATCGGCGGCCTGCCGGACCATGTCGAGCGCGATGTCGCGGTCTGGCTCCCGCACCTCGACCCGCGTGGTCAGCGCGCGCAGCGTCCGGTCGCCCGCGAGCAAGTCCTCGAAGTCGATGCTGTCCACGACCCCGACCATCCGGACCCTCCCGGCCTTGAGTGCCGCCCGCAGCACCACCCGATGGTCGGTGCCGGACTCCCCGCGCAGCAGCGGGCCCAGCCCGTCCAAGCACAGCACCAGGTCGGTGCGGCCGGAGACGTGCCCGATCACCGCGGCGAGCTTGCGACCACTGTCTGCGGGCGCGACGTCGCGGCCGTCCACCCACAGGAAGCGTTTGTGCCGCAGGAAGGGGATGGCCCCGGCGGTCGCGCGCCGGGCCAGCTCGCGTACCGCGGTCGTCCGCCCGACCCCGCTGTCGCCGGTGATGAGCACGTGGTTGCCGGATCGGCGGTGCAGCGCACGCACGACCTCGTCCACGTGCGCGTCCAGGTGCGGGGCGGCGGGGATACCGTCAGTGCGTGCGGTGTGCGTGAGATCCTCGGCGGGCAGCAGGTCACCGGGCAGCCGGAACGGCACCTCCGGCGGCGCGCCGCCCTTCATGTCGCGCAGCGCCTGGTCGAGGTGGCGGCGGGCGGTCGGCAGGTCCAGCCGGATCGGCTCGCGTTCGAGGATCGGTACCACCCGGGTGGGCGGGTCGTCCAACAGCGCGGCCAGCAGGTGCTGCGACCCGGCCCGCTCGACGTCCCACACCCTGGCCACCCGCACCGCCTCGCGCAGCAGGGCCGCGGTCGATTCGCCCAGGTCGCCGCGGTGCGGACGCAACGGGTCGGCTGCGCGCTCGGACAGTCGGATGCCGTCGGCGATCGCGGCGGCCACCTTCGCCGGGCCGACGTGCGCCGGGACTTGCAGCCGCACCAGCCGCTCGGCCACCCCCTCGGTCTCGCCGAGCAGTGCGATCAGCACGTGCGGCGGCAGCACCCGCTCGTAGCCCAGGTCGGCGGCGTGCCCGCAGGCGTGTTCGAGCAGCAGCCACGCGGTCTCCGTGAACAGCTCCGCGCGCAGTAGCCCGGACCGGGTGTCGAAAAGCTCGACCGGCGGCGCGGCGGCCTGCCCGACGCGCTCCCGCAGCACTCGGACGGCCACTTCGGTGTCCAGGATCGCCAGCTTGGTGTCCAGGTGCTGTAGCACGCTGACCATCAGCAGCTCTAAGCCCGCGTCGCCGACCTGGTCCCGAGCCGAGGCGTAGGCGGTGCCGAACTCGTCGACGGCCCGCAGTGCCGCCGGGGAGAACCGGTCACGGTCGCCGTCGAAGGCGCCGACGCCGCGCGCGGGCGGGTGGTGTAGGTCGATGATCTGCCGGACGTGCTCAATCTCGGCGCCCGGCTCCAGCGCCATGGCCAGCGCGGCGAGGACGTGCCGGTCGCCGACGGAGATGGCAGCGGCCAGGAAGTCGCTGGACCGCACGGTGCGCTCGGCGCGGTCGGTCGCGACCAGCACGACCTGCTCGGTGCGCGCGTCCAAGGCGGCCGTGCTCAAGACCCCATCGGTGAACAGCAACCCGCCGCCGATCATCGCACGCCGCCCGGAACGACCCAATTATGCCGCACTCGGTGCGGGCGACGCAGCCGGATCGGCAAACCAGGGTGAAGGTTCGCTACCATCCGTGCGCTATGGAGACACAGGCCCGCCTCGCCGTCCGGCTCGACCGCGCGGGCGACGACGAGGTCACCGAACTGGTCGGCGTGCTCACGGGGGCTGGTGCGAGCGGAGTCACCCGCCCCCGAATGGGCGACCCGATCCCCGGGACGCGCGGGATGGAGGACGAGGTCGCCGACGTCGTCGCGACCATTACGCCTGCCGTGGGGCTGCTCGAGCGTGTCCTCACTGCGGTGCGCAGCTGGCTGGCCCGCAGGCCCCGGCGCACCCTGAAGATGACCATCGGAGGTGCCACCGTCGAGCTGACCGGGTACTCCTCGGCCGCCGAGGATCAGCTGGTCAGGGCCTTCGTCGAGCACGTCTGCACCCGGGACTAGCCGGTGGCCGAGCTGCTGGTCCGGGTCCAGGGCGGTCTGGGCGAGCTGACGATGACCTGCCAGTACGAGTTCCGCGCGGACGGGCTGGAGGGGCCCGGACCGATTGAGCAGGAGTTTGTGGTGGGGCCCTCGCCCGCCCTGGTGCGCCGGCTCTGCGGTGAACTGGATCGAGTGGTGGAGACCGCCGTGGGCGGGTGCCCGAATGCCGCCGACCCCACCGCCGAGCTGGTCCGGCTGGGCGGGATGCTGCGGGACGCGCTCTTCCCCTCTTCCGACGGCACCATTCCTGAGCTGGTGCGGCGGCTCCGCGACGCGCGGGGCCCGCTGCTCGTGCGCACCAACGAGTCGTCCATCCCGTGGGAACTGCTGCACGACGGAAACGACTTCCTGGCGCTGGGCCACGAGCTCGGCAGGCGCACGTTCGTCAACCAGCGGGTGGTGGGCGGTCGCGCGCTGGGACCGGTCCGGCGGGCGCTGGTCGTCGGCGATCCGCTCGGCGACTTGGACGCCGCCCGGCGGGAGGCCGGGGAGGTGACCGCCTGGCTGGCCTCCCGCGGCGTCGGGTGCACCACGCTGGTGGGCAGCGAGGCGACGCTGCTGCGGGTCGTCGGCGAGTTGTCCACCGAGAATTACGACCTGCTGCACTACTGCGGGCACGTCGCGGCCCCGCACGGTACCGACTACGTCGGCCTGCGCCTGCACGGCGACGAGCTGTTCGACCGGCGGGCGCTGGAGCCGCTGGCGGGCGTCGGTGCCCCGCCGGTCGTGGTGATCAACGGCTGTGCCTCGGCCGACAGGCTGGAGAACCTGTGCGTGGCGTTCATGGTGCTGGGCGCCAAGGTCGTGGTCGGCACCCGCCACACCGTGGGAGAGGAGCCCGCCCGGGAGTTCGCTCACCGGTTCTACACGGAGCTGGTGGCCGGGGCGAGCGCTGGGGCGGCGGTCCACGCGGGCAGGCGGGCGCTGCGCGGGTCGGGCGCGATGGAGTGGGCGTCATTCGTCCTCTACGGCGACCCGGCCGCCCGGATCGTGATGGGCGAGCCCTCGGGTGACACCGAGTCGCGACGACCGTCCGGTGTGGACGCCTACCGGATGGACGCCGAGGCACGCGAGATCGTTGATCGGGCGGTGGGCGCCGCCGGGCCATCGGGCTTCGTGACCTCCCTCGAACTGTTGCTGGAACTCCTGGCCACCGATGTGATGCGGAACAGGATCACCGAGGCGGTCGGCGCCGAGCGGTTCGCCTTCGCCACCCAGGTGCTGCGTACTTTCCGGGAGACCGTCCCCTCGGGCGGGGTGGCAGCGGACGCCCCAGTCGAGCTGTCCGACACGGTCACCACGGTGCTGGTGCGCGCCGAGCGGGCGGCCCAGGAGGACGGTCGAGGCGCCATCACGACCGCCGACCTGGTGGCCGCGTTCATGGCCGTCGGCGGTGGGTCGTCCAGCCAGATCCTCGGCCTGCTCGGCATCCCACTGTCCGACATGGTCGGCCCCGGCTCGCCGCCGGACCCGACCACGTCCCCAACCTCCCCGGAGGCAGCGCAGACGATCACGGGGGCTCGCCCCGCGCTGTCGCAGCCCGCCGATGAACTGTTCGACGACTCCGGGGACCTGCGGGTGGACCGCCTGGACCCGGACGTCGAACGCGCGGTCCGCGCGGCCGCCCTGCTGGCTTCGTTGCACGGCACCACGATCAGCTCCGTGCTGCTGCTCTACGGGTTCGCGGTCGCGGGTGGGCCGACCCTCCGCGCCGCCCTCGATCAGCACGGGCAGACGGGCGCCGACGCCGTGGAATCGCTGACCCCGAAACGCAGGACCCGGCGCAACCGCTTCTCCTCGCGCGCCCGCGACGCCCTTCTGCGCGCCATCATCGATAACGGAGCCGCCGACGAAGCGACCGTGCTGCGGGAACTGATCGCCGCCCCGGGGTCCTCGGCCGCGGAACTCCTCCGACTCTCCGGCGTAGACGTCAATCGCCTGCTCAGAGACCTCTGAGCGAGTATGGAGGTCGTTCGGCCTAGGCGTGGCCTAGGCGGGCCTTGACCGCGTCGGCTGGCGGGCTGGGTGTGATCGCGACCAGGCGATGAGGGAGCTGCACGCCTTACTCAGTACCCCTTAACCCAGGGCCACGTCAAGATCACTGCTTGTGCTGAGCTCGTCGCACTAAGTGACGAGCTGTGGAATACTGCGGCGCTTGTATTCCCTGCTCAGAGCACGCTCTCACTGAAATGTAGCCTCTAG
>Ga0136613_10000690_pt1 | contig 16026 bp, 16 predicted proteins | sample AntDrymUQ2722106_2_FD_106649 | JGI IMG/M metagenome (GOLD analysis project Ga0136613, IMG submission 106649) | Polar desert sand microbial communities from Dry Valleys, Antarctica - metaG UQ272 (21.06) | ecosystem: Environmental > Terrestrial > Soil > Desert | place: Antarctica: Dry Valley... | reverse complement strand
GGTCGGCCAGGACCTCCTCGGAGACGTTCGGGATGTCCCGGGTGATCTCCTCGGCGCCCAGCTTGGTGTCGCGGGCGTCGACCTCGAACTCCTCGATGTGGATCGAGGACAGCACGTCGTCCTGCACCAGTCGCTGGCTCAGGATGATCGCGTCCTCGTAGTTGTGGCCCTCCCACGGCATGAAGGCAACGAGCAGGTTCTTGCCCAGCGCCATCTCACCGCCGTCGGTGCACGGGCCGTCGGCGATGACCTGGCCTTGCTCGACCCGCTCACCTTCGGCGACCAGTGGCTTCTGGTTGACGCAGGTGCCCTGGTTGGACCGGCGGAACTTGTGCAGCCGGTAGGTCTGCCGAGTGCCGTCGTCGGCCATCACCGTGAGGTAGTCCGCGCTGGAGTCCTCGACGATGCCGGCCTTGTCCGCGGTGACGACGTCACCTGCGTCGACGGCGGCCCGAAGCTCCATGCCGGTGCCGACCAATGGCGCCTCGCTGCGCAGCAGCGGAACGGACTGGCGCTGCATGTTGGCGCCCATCAGTGCGCGGTTGGCGTCGTCGTGCTCCAGGAACGGGATCATCGCGGTCGCGACCGAGACCATCTGGCGCGGCGAGACGTCCATGTAGTCGACGCCGTCAGGCGCGATGTAGTCGACCTCACCACCCTTGCGGCGCACCAGGACTCGGTCGTCGGTGAAGTGCCCCTTGGGATCCAGCGGCGAGTTGGCCTGCGCCACGACGTGGCGGTCCTCCTCGTCGGCGGTCAAGTAGTCGATCTGGTCGGTGACCTTGCCCTTGGTGACCTTGCGGTACGGCGTCTCGACGAAGCCGAACGCATTGACCCGGGCGAAGGTGGCCAGCGACCCGATCAGGCCGATGTTCGGGCCTTCCGGGGTCTCGATCGGGCACATCCGGCCGTAGTGGGACGGGTGCACGTCGCGGACCTCGAAGCCGGCACGCTCACGCGAGAGACCACCCGGACCCAGCGCGGAGAGCCGGCGCTTGTGGGTCAGGCCGGCCAGCGGGTTGGTCTGGTCCATGAACTGGGACAGCTGGCTGGTGCCGAAGAACTCCTTGATGGAGGCGACCACCGGGCGGATGTTGATCAAGGTCTGCGGCGTGATCGCCTCGACGTCCTGAGTCGTCATCCGCTCCCGGACGACCCGCTCCATGCGGGACAGGCCCACCCGGATCTGGTTCTGGATCAGCTCACCGACCGTACGGAGGCGGCGGTTGCCGAAGTGGTCGATGTCGTCGGTCTCGTGGCCCTCTTCGCCGGCGTGCAGCCGCAGGACGTACTCGATCGTCTTGACGATGTCGTCCTCGGTGAGGACCAGCTTCTTGGGGTCCACCGACAGATCGAGCTTCTTATTTGCCTTGTACCGGCCGACCTTGGCCAGGTCGTAGCGCTTGACGTTGAAGAACAGGTTCTCCAGCAGCGTCTGCGCACTCTCCCGCGTCGGGGGCTCGCCCGGTCGCAGCTTGCGGTAGATGTCGAGCAACGCCTCGTCCTGGGATGCGACGTGGTCCTTCTCGAGGGTCCCGAGCATGACCGGCGACCAGTCGAAGGAGCTGCGGATCCGGTCCTCGGTCCAGCCCAGGGCCTTGAGCAGCACGGTCACCGGCTGGCGGCGCTTGCGATCGATCCGTACGCCGACGGTCTCGCGCTTGTCGACGTCGAACTCCAGCCATGCTCCACGGCCGGGGATGATCTTCGAGGAGAAGATGTCCCGGTCGGAGGTCTTGTCCAGCGTCCGGTCGAAATAGATGCCGGGACTGCGGACGAGCTGGGAAACGACCACGCGCTCGGTCCCGTTGATGACGAAGGTGCCCTTGGGCGTCATCATCGGGAAGTCGCCGAGAAAGACCGTCTGGCTCTTGATCTCGCCGGTGGTGTTGTTCATGAACTCCGCGGTGACGAACAGCGGAGCCGCGAACGTCATGTCCTTGTCCTTGCACTCCTCGAGGGGGTTCTTGACCTCTTCGAAGTACGGGTTGGAGAAGGACAGCGACATCGAGCCGGAGAAGTCCTCGATCGGCGAGATCTCGGACAGGATCTCGGCCAGTCCGCTGAGGGTGCCCTCTTCGACGCGCTCGCGCCAGGCCGGGGACCCGACCAGCCAGTCGAAGGAATCCGTCTGCAGAGCAAGAAGGTCCGGAACCTCGAGAGGCTCTCGAATCTTCGCGAAGGAGACCCGTTTCGGTGCGTTGGGAATCCCTGAGGTTGTGGTCGAATCGTGCGTCAACTGGCGTGACACTGCCAAGGTGCGTCCTTCCAAGGACCGGTGTTCGCGAATCGGCTACACGCACGCCTTGCCTGGGCCCGGCCGGATCGCGGTCACACCAAGTGACCCGCGGCAGCGGGTGGGCAGTCGGAAGGCAGCGCAAACCAGCAGCCTACCCTTTCGGGCGACCGCTGTCCACGCCAGGTCAACCTGGCGCGCTGGCGTCGAGCAGCTAGGGCTCCCTCGTACTCCTCAGTGACCGCTGTCACTGCCCGGACAGGGTGCACGCCAAGGCGGCCTCAAGTCAAGAGCAGCGCTATCGCGGGTCCCGTCACCATCGGCGATGACCGCACACTCCGATGCCTCCGGGGTGCCTTTGCTGCCCGGGGACGGCGCTCTCGGGGACGGCGCTATCGGGCACGACGCTCTCGGGCACGGCGCTGCCAGCCACGAACGTTCCGTACCCGATGACCACGGCCCAAGGCCGCAGCCTTTCGCGGGGCGTGCTTCCTGGGGGTGGGCTGGCGTGGCCCTGCCACCCGGGTCCGCGGGTGCGGCCGCGGTCGGGCGGTGGGCTTGTCGCTGGATTCGGCCATCGCTATCTCCCGGTCAGCCCGGACAGCAGCCAGTGGCCCTCGATCAATTCGGGGGCACTTCGACGCGGTATCGAGTGACGGTCGGCTGCGGCGTGAGCAGGCTTGTCATCGTGCTCCGCAGCACGATGAGTGCCGTTGCCCGAGTGGGACTGGCCAACGTCAGTGCGGCGGCGATCACTTCGGTCGAGGAGACCTGTTGATCGGCGACCAGTCGATCCCGGCGTTCGTTCAGGGCGGCCAGGACTTCATCGCCCAGCGCGCCGGTAGTGGCGTTCTCGATCTCGGTGTGATTGTGGTCGAGGGAGCGGTAGTCGACGGAGGTGACGTCGACGACGCCAGACCGCGCCGCTCCGAGACTCTCGTCGAATGCCGTCAGTTCGATCGGGGAACGGGCGATCGGGGGGCAGGAAGAGCCAGGACGCAGTCGTGACAAGAACCACGAGCAGGACGGCGAGGACTGCCGTCAGGTTGAACTGGAGTTGCGGCAGTGAAGCCGTCACGACCGCGAAACTCCTGTCCTGGGGGTGCTCTGGAAGATACTTTGCGCCACCCAGCGGCGGTCCAGGTCAACGATAGCCACCGCAGTCTGCCCTGCGGGTTCGGCAGATCAGCAGAACGGGCCGAGCTGTACGCCGGCCTCGGCCAGGGCGTCCCGGACACGTCGGGCCAGGCGGAGCGCCCCGGGAGTGTCGCCATGCAGGCAGAGCGACGCAGCTGTCACCGAGACCTGCGTCCCGTCCAGTGCGGTGACCAATCCCTCGGTGACCAGACGCAGGCAACGCGCGACCACTGCCTTGTGGTCGCTGATCACCGCACCCTCTTGGCGGCGGCTGACCAGGTGACCAGCCGAGTCGTAGGCGCGGTCGGCGAAGGCTTCTGTCACGGCGGCAAGCCCGGCCGCCTCGGCGGCGCGGAGCAACTCAGAACCGGGTAGTCCCAGGACTGACAGCGAGGGATCGACCTCACGAACCGCGCGTACGACCGCCTCGGCCTGTACGGCGTCGGTTGCGCAGGTGTTGTAGAGCGCCCCATGGGGTTTGACATAGGAAACCCGGCTTCCGGCGACGCGGGCGAACGCGTCCAAAGCACCGATCTGGTAGGTCACCTCGTCGGTCAACTCGTGAGGCGGCACGTCCATCGGCCGGCGACCGAAACCGGCCAGATCGCGGTAGCCCACTTGGGCCCCGATCCGTACCCCTCGTTCACTAGCACGCCGACAGACCCGTCGCATGATGCTGGGGTCCCCCGCATGGAAGCCGCAGGCGACGTTGGCGCTGGTGACGACGTCCAGCAAGCCGTCGTCAACACCGAGCGTCCAGATCCCGAAGCCTTCGCCGAGATCACTGTTCAAGTCGATCTGCACTGCTCACCTGCCCTGCGGAGAGAAAGATGCCGACGGCGGGCTTCCCGATAGGAAGGCCCGCCGTCGGGTGCAACTGTCCTGCTACGGAGCTACTTGACGGTCACCGTCGCGCCGGCGCCCTCGAGGGCGGCCTTCGCCTTGTCGGCCGCGGCCTTGTCGACCTTCTCCAGGACCGACTTGGGCGCACCGTCGACCAGGTCCTTGGCCTCCTTGAGGCCGAGGCTGGTCAGGGTGCGCACCTCCTTGATGACCTGGATCTTCTTGTCGCCGGCGGCCTCGAGGATGACGTCGAACTCATCCTGCTCAGCCTCGGCCTCGGCGGCGCCGCCGGCTGCGGGAGCCGCGGCGGCGGCCGCGACCGGTGCAGCGGCGGTGACGTCGAAGGTGGTCTCGAACTGCTTCACGAATTCCGACAGCTCCAGCAGCGTCATTTCCTTGAACGCGTCGAGCAAGTCGTCAGTGGACATCTTGGCCATGGTGGTTCCTCTCTAGCTTTCGGTGGCTTCGGCGGCAACAGAGTCGTCTGCGGCCTCTGGGGTGGGGGGAATATCGGCGGCGGGCGCCTCGATGGTGGCCTCGGCCGGTGCATCAGCGGGAGGCTTCTTCTCGGCAAGGGCTGCCGCGAGACGGGCAACCTGGGACAACGGGGCCTGGAACAGCGCCGCTGCCTTGGTCAGGCTTGCCTTCATCCCTCCGGCGAGTCGGCCGAGCAAGACCTCGCGCGACTCGAGATCGGCCAACGAGTTGATCTCTTCGGTGCTGAGCATCTTCCCGTCCAGCACGCCACCCTTGATGATCAGCAGCGGGTTGGTACGGGAGAAGTTGCGCAGCGCCTTGGCGGCTTCGACCGGCTCACCTTCGATGAAGGCGATCGCGGTCGGGCCGATGAGCAGCGGTGCCAGATCGTCGTGCCCGACCGCACTCACGGCACGCTTGGTCAGCGTGTTCTTGACCACGGTGTAGGTGCTGCTCGTACCGAGTGAGGTCCGCAGCTCCTTGAGCTGGGCCACCGTCAAGCCGCGGTAGTCGGTGAGAACTACCGCCGACGAGCGGTTGAAGCGGGAGGTGATCTCCGCGACCGCGCCGACCTTGTCGGGGTTCGGCATGGGCTTCCTCGTTTCTTGGGGGTCTGCTGGGTCGCTGGAAGCGGGAACGAGTGGACCCCGGAAAACAAACGAACGCCCCGGCGCAGGGCGCACGGGGCGTGGGACGCAGGCCACAGTGGCCGGCGTACGACGTACCGTCCTCCTGCGCGGGCCGCCCGAGTGAATCGGGACCTTCGCACGAACGCCCGGGGGCGCTCGACGACCAGCGGTCTTAGGGAACACGAGAAGTGTACGGGGGATGGCCAGGTGCTTGTGCGGTGGCCCCCGCGCGCGTACAGCGGCTTCGGGTCATACGGTCGCCGCATGCCGCCGATACCCGTTTACGTCGTGGACGCCTTCACCGAGTCGGCCTTCTCCGGAAATCCGGCTGCGGTGGTGTTGCTGGACGGTCCGCGTGAAGCTGCCTGGCTGCAGTCTGTGGCAGCTGAGCTGAACCTGTCCGAGACCGCGTTCCTCGAGCCGCTTCCCGAGCCGTCGGAAAACCCGGCACAGATCGGGCTGCGTTGGTTCACCCCCACCGTGGAGGTCGATCTGTGCGGCCACGCGACGCTGGCCAGCGGGCACATTCTCTACCAGCTCGGTTTCACTGCGAGCATTGAATTCTCCAGCCGCAGCGGCCTGTTGGGGGTCGCGCAAGGAGGCGACGGCACGATCGTGTTGGACTTCCCGTCGAGACCGCCAAGGACCGCACCCGACATCCAGGGACTCGGTCAAGCGCTCGGGGTGGAGCCGACCTGGGTGGGTCGCGGTGGTGACAATGATGTCTTCGTCGAGGTGCGGGACGAGAGCACCCTGCGATCACTCGCGCCAGACATCGGCGGGCTGTCCACAGTGGATGCCCGTGGGATCATCGTCACTGCGCTCGCCGACGAGGCCTGTCCCTATGACGTGGTGACCCGCTTCTTCGCACCTCGCGCCGGGATCAACGAGGACCCGGTCACCGGCAGCGCGCACACCGCGGTGGCGCCGTACTGGGCGCAGCGGCTAGAGCGTACCGAACTGCTGGCTTACCAAGCCTCGGCCCGCGGCGGCCTGCTTGCGCTGCAGGTCGTCGGGGATCGCGTCCTGCTGGGCGGGCATGCCGTCACCGTGGTGGAGGGAACTCTGCTGGCCTGAGCAGGAGGTAGCCTGACCGAGCCATGTGCCTTTCCGTCCCCGGTCGCATCCTCGACCCCGCCGTCGACCCGTCGGGTCAGATCGCCCTCGTTGAGGTGGTGGGGATCTCCCGCAGGGTCAACGTGGGCACGATCGAGGACGGGCAGCGGCTCAGTGCCGGTGACTGGATCCTGATCCACATGGGATGCGCCCTGGCCAAGATCGACGAGGCCGAGGCCGCCCGGCTGCCGGGCGGCCCGTCCATCCTCCCTTCAGCGAGCTGACGCAGCCGCCCCGACAGAGGGTGCGCTGGGCATGCCGATCAGTACGGCGGTCTCACGGTGCAGCCGACCGAAGTTGTAATAGGCCGCGCAGGCCCCTTCGGGAGAGACCATGCACGTTCCGATGGGTGTCTCTGGGGTGCAGGCGGTGCCGAACACCTTGCACTCCCATGGCTTGATCACGCCCTTGAGCACTTCGCCACACTGGCACGCCTTGGGATCCGCGACCCGAATGCCGGGCATGTCGAAGCGCATCTCGGCGTCGAACTCCGCGTACGCGTCGTTGAGCTTCAGCGCACTCTGTGAGATGAAGCCCAGCCCACGCCATTCGAAGTGCGGCCGCAGCTTGAAGACTTCGCCCAGCAGGGCCAGAGCCTGCGGATTGCCTTCCTCGGGTACGACCCGGCTGTACTGGTTCTCGACCTCGCAGCGACCCTCGCGAATCTGGGCGAGCAGCATGTGTACGGCAGCGAGGATGTCCAACGGCTCGAAGCCGGCCACGACGATCGGCTTGCCGTACACCTCGGTGACGAAGCGGTACGGCCGGTTGCCGACGACTGTCGAGACGTGGCCAGGACCGAGGAAACCGTCCAGCCGCAGATCGGGTGAATCCAGGATGGCCTTCAACGGCGGGACGATCGTGACGTGGTTGCAGAACACGCTGAAGTTCGTGACGCCCAACTCCTTGGCGCGCACCAGCGTGACAGCGGTGGACGGCGCCGTAGTTTCGAAGCCGACCGCGAAGAACACCACGTGCTTGTCCGGGTTCTCGGTCGCGATGCGCAGCGAGTCCAGCGGGGAGTAGACGAAGCGGACGTCGGCTCCGCGTGCCTTCGCCTCGAGCAGGCTGCCGCGGCTGCCGGGCACCCGCATCATGTCCCCGAACGAGGTGAAGATGACGTCCGGCTTCTCCGCCAGCCACATCGCATCGTCGACGCGGCCCATCGGGATGACGCAGACCGGACAGCCCGGTCCGTGCACCAACTCGACGTTGGCCGGCAGCAGGTGTTCGATCCCGTGCCGGTAGATCGTGTGCGTGTGCCCGCCGCAGACCTCCATGAACTTGAACTCGTCGTCCTTGGCGAGGTCACGAATGGAGGAGACCAGTGCGCGTGCGGCCGCCGGATCGCGGAATTCGTCGACGAACTTCATCAGATTCAGGCTCCCCTAAACGATCGCGGTGGCTTCGAAGGCTTCGAGCTCGTCGGAGTAGGCCTGGCCCATCTGCTTGATTGCGGCCATGGTCAGGTCCGCCTCGTGTTGATCGATGAGCGACATGGCGAAACCGACGTGGACGAGGACCCAGTCATCGGGCGCGACCCCTTGGTCGGCAAGCAGCCGGATGCTGATGGTGCGCTGCACGCCGCTCACATCCACCTTGGCCAGATGACCAGCGGCGTCAGTGATCTCGACGACCTGGCCGGGAATTCCGAGACACATATCGATTCCTCTCGAGGCAGTGGACTGGGTCAGCAGATGCGTGGCAGCGGATCGCCGACGAGCATGTCGACGATCCGGCTCCCGCCGAAGGCGGTACGAAGTGCGACGACACCCTCGGGCTGCTCGCCGACCTCGCCGATCACAGTGGCGCGCTCCCCGAGCGGGTGGGTCCGCAAGGCAGCGACCGCCGCGTCGGCCTCCTCGGGCGCAACGACGGCGATGAACTTGCCCTCGTTGGCGACGTAGAGCGGGTCGATGCCGAGCAGGTCGCAGGCGCCCTGGACGATCGGCAGTACGGGCAGCGACGCCTCGTCGAGAATCACGCCGAGGCCGGTGTCCTGGGCGAGTTCGTTGCAGATCGTGCCGAGCCCGCCTCGGGTCGGGTCGCGCATCCAGCGGGTGGTGGGCGCCGCGGCCAGCAGCAGTTCGACCAGTTCGTGCACCGGAGCGGTGTCGGAGCGGATGTCGGCTTCCAGGTTGAGATCACCACGCGCGAGCATCACCGACATGCCGTGATCGGCCAACGTCCCGGACAGCACGATCCGGTCACCGGGACGGACCCGCTCGGCCGACAGCGTCCGGCCGGCCGGGATGAGGCCCAGGCCGGCGGTAGTGATGTAGAGGCCGTCGGCTGCACCGGTAGGAACGACCTTGGTGTCACCGGTGACCAGGGCAACCCCGGCGTCGCGGGCTGCGGTCGCCATGTCGGCGACGAGTTCGCGCAGCTTCGAGATCTCGAAGCCTTCGCAGATGACGAACGCAGCAGACAGCCATTGCGGCTTCGCTCCGCTGACGGCGAGATCGTTGACCGTGCCGTGCACGGCAAGGTGGCCGATCGAGCCACCTGGGAACTGCAGTGGTGAGACCACGAAGGAATCGGTGCTGAACGCGAGCCGCTCTCTCGAGGGCAGGGTCACGACGGCGCCGTCACCGAGCTGCTCGAGTTCGGGGTTGCGGAATGCCTCCAGGAACACCGCATCCACCAGTGCGGCCGAGGACTTGCCGCCGGCACCGTGGGCGAGGGTCACTACCTCGTCGATGAGCCGCGGACGGCGCTTGCGAAAGGCCGTCACGCGATCGCGCATCCGGTCTTCGCGTTCCTCGGCCGTGGCCGAACGGGTGCCTGCCTCAGCGGTCATGCCGTGCCTCCTGGTCCTTGGGACATCGGGGCGGCCTTATCGGCCGCACGGTGCTGGTCGGTCCCAAGGTGCTGGTCGGCCGCAAGGTGCCGCTGCACCGTCGCCCAGAGCTCGTAACCGAGCAGGGCCTGGCTTTCCTGGATCCGGTGAATGCTCTGCGAGCCGACGACGAAGCAGTAATCCACCTCGGTCGCCCCGGCCATCTGGCCGCCGTCGTACCCGGCGAAGCCGATGGTGAGCAGCCCGCGCCGGGATGCCTCGCCCAGCGCGGTCATGAGGTCGGCCGAGCTGCCGCTCGTGGACATGGCCACGGCGATGTCGCGGCTATGAGAATGGGCGATGATCTGGCGGGAGAAGACCAACTCGAAACCGACATCGTTGCCCAAGGCGGTGAGCACTGCCTGGTCGGCCGCGAGGTTGAGGGCGGGCAGCGGCCGTCCGGTGATCGGCTGCGCGAACAGCGCCGCGAAGGTCGCCGCGTCGGTCGAGCTGCCGCCGTTGCCGAACGCGTACATCCGGCCACCCGAGGCGAATCTCGCTGCCATCTCGGCGCCGGCGTTGGCCAGCATCTCGGCACAGTCCACGAGGGTCGAGCACTGCAGCGCTGAACTCTCCTGGACCTTGGACCGCGCCGAGGACGCCAGATCGGTCAGCAGGGACTCCGTCCCCTTCTCCTGTCCATCGATGAACGGATAGAGGAACCCGGTGGCCTCCGCGCCAGCTCCGACACTCATCGCACGACCTCATCGTCGAGCCGGGTCAACGCGGCCCCGGCGTGGATCAGCACCAGGTCACCCGGTGACACCGGGCCGACCACGGTGACGTCGATGTGCTCCTCGCCGGCTTCGGTGCGGACCAGCGCCGTACCGAATGCAGACGTCGGCGCGAGGATCACCTCGGCCAGTCGTCCCTCGTCGCTGCAGGTGATACAGACCTCGTCGGTGCACTCCGCGGCCGGAGCGCTCAGCAGGCCGGAGTGCTCGAAGCACACATGGGTGAGTTCCCACAGCAGGTGGTACATGATCACGAAGCGTCCGGTCGCCGGGGCAAGCGGGTCGGGATCCTCGATCCACAGCACGTGGTCGGCTGCCCCGCCCGGTGGTCGAGCGCCGGAACCGATCCAGACGCTCAACGCGCCCCAGGCCGGCGTACGCCGCATCAGGTCGCGGACCGCACGGTCCCCAGCGTCGGCGACCGCGATCACGATGTCGCCTGGCCGAACCGAGACGCGCGTCTGGGCGACCACATCCAGCCCGCAGAGGGCAAACGCAGGCAGCGCGCGCTTGCCCATGATCACCGGATGCACGAACTCCACGGCCATGTGGTGAGCGTGCGGCTCCCAGCGGGGGGCAACGCACCACATGGTCGCTCCGGCGTGGAATCGGCGGGCTATCGCAAGGGAGGCTCCGGCCAGATCGTCGGCCAGGCCACCGTCGAGCATGTCCGGTGGGATGCCCGCTACCGGCCCAGATTCTCCGACCAGTTGCTCCAGCTCACCCTCCAGAGCCGTGGGCATGGCGCCTCCTCTCATCGGTTGTCCGCCTCCTGCACCGAGGACCTGGCGGTCAGGCCAGCCACGACTGCCTGGCCGAGAGCAAGTCCTCCGTCATTGGGTGGAACCAGTTGATGCACGAGGACGTCCAGGCCGTCTGCGACCAGCCGCGCTCGACTTGCCCGCAGCAGCAACACGTTCTGGAAGACCCCTCCGGTCAGACCGACCACCCGCACCCCGCTGGCGGCGGCGATCATCCCGACACACTGGGCCACCGCCTCGACGACGGCTTCGTGGAACCGGTAGGCGAGCCGGACATTCGGCACACCAACGCGCAGTCCGTCCACCAGGCCTCGGATCACCGGCCGGTGGTCCAGCACGGCGTCCGATCCGACTCCGAAACCCCAGACAAGCCCAGGCGAGCCGGGATCGAGCGGCACCTGTTCGGCCAGTATCTCCAGTTCGATCGCTGCCTGGGCCTCGTAGCCGATCCGGTGCCGTACGCCGAGCAACGAGGCCACAGCATCGAAGAGGCGGCCCATGCTGGTGCACGCGACGGTGCCGACCCCTGAGGCCAGTTGCGAGGCGACGGCGGCCCGCTCGGCCGGCGAGCACGCCTGAACCGGAGCCAGGTCCTCATCCCACGCCAGGCCCGCGGCAGCGAGGTAGGCCAGGGCGATCCGGCACGGGTTGCGGACCGCAGCGTCCCCGCCGGGGAGGTCGACGGCCATCAGGTGCCCGGCTCGCTCGTACCGTGCGGTGTTTCGGCCCACCAGCAGGAATTCGCCACCCCAGATGGTCTCGTCGTCGCCGTACCCGGTGCCGTCGAAGGCAACTCCGATGATGGGTTGCCCGATCCGGCCCTGCTCGGCAAGCAGCGACACGACGTGGGCATGGTGGTGCTGGACGAGCTGCAGGTCCGGCTCTCCGGCGCCCCCGGCGTGGCGTTCGGCCCAGCTCCGGGTCAGGTAGGCGGGATGCGCATCCGCAGCAATCACCTGCGGCCTGACCTGGTGCATCGCCGTCAGCTGATCGACTGCGCGTTCGAAGGCCCGGGTGGTGTCGAGGCTGCCCATGTCGCCGATGTGCGCTGAGCAGAACGCGTTTCGCCCGTCGGTCAGGCAGCAGGTGTTCTTGAGCTCACCGCCGACCGCCAGCGTCGGTGGCAAGCCGGGGATCAGCGGTACGGGCAGTGGCGCGTACCCACGGGAGCGACGAATCGGCAGCTCGTCCCCGTCGACCAGGCGCACGATCGAGTCGTCGCACGGCACGTGGATCGGCCGGTCGTGGGTCAGCACGGCATCGCACAACTGCGGCAGCCGGGCCGCAGCGTCGGCGTCGTCGAAGCACAGCGGCTCGTCACTGAGGTTCGCGCTCGTCATCACCAGCAGATCTACCGGATCGACGTCAGCGCCCGGTACGCGGGACAGCAGCAGGTGATGTATCGGCGTGTAGGCCAACATCACCCCCAACAGCGGACTGCCCGCGGCCACGGACTCGTCGACGGGGCCATCTGCGCACTTGTGCATCAGCACGATCGGACGCGCCGCCCCGACCAGCGCCCGCTGCTCGTCGTCGTCCATGTGGACGAGTTCGCGCACCAGCGACACGTCCCTGGCCATCAGCGCGAATGGCTTCTCGTTGCGGGCTTTCCGTCCCCGCAACCGCGCGATCGCGACCGGATCGTCGGCGCGGCAGGCCAAGTGGAATCCCCCCAGCCCCTTGACCGCGACGATCATCCCGTCGCGCAGTGCGCGCTGTGCGGCCGCCAGAGCAGCATCGGTGCCCTGCACTCGCGTCGAGCCGCGCTCGAACCACAGCGCGGGACCGCAGTCCAGGCAGGCCACCGGCTGGGCATGGAAGCGGCGATCGGCGGGGTCCTCGTACTCGCTCGCGCACGCCCGGCACATGGCGAAGCCGGCCATCGTCGTTGCTGGGCGGTCGTAGGGAAGGTCCTGGATGATCGTGAACCGGGGACCGCAGTCGGTACAGGTGATGAAGGGGTGCCGGAAGCGCCGGTCGCGCGGATCGAACAACTCCGACAGGCAGGCCCGGCAGGTGGCCACGTCCGGCGAGACGAGCGTACGAGCGCCGGCGCCGCCGCGGCTGGGGACGATGGTGAAGCCGGACTCGGCGGCCAGCGGGATCGCCTCGGTTTCGACCGTCGCGACCCGTGCCAGCGGCGGCGCCTCCGAACGAAGCCGACGGGCGAACTCCGCTACCGCACCGGCGCGGCCCTGCACCTCGGCGAAGACAGCCAGCGCATCATTGCCGACGAAGCCCTGCAATCCGAGTTCGGAAGCGAGGCGGTGTAGGAAGGGCCGAAAGCCGACACCTTGCACCACGCCCGTCACGGTGAACAGGGCTCGCTGTTCCGCCTCCACCGAACGCACCGCCGCCGACGTGCACGTGGAAGCGGTCACCCGTGTCACCGCCATTCGGCTCGTTTACCTAGTCCGGAGATCCGGGATTCAGTAAAGACCTGACTCGACGATTTGGGAAGTCCCGGTAGCCTCGGTTCTCGGAGGTGGCTTCATGGACGGATCCAGCCGAGCCAGCGTCGGTGCCGCGATGTTCGTCCGGTACGCCTATCCCCCGAACGAGCGCGGGTACTGCGGGCCCAGCGACGGCTCACTGCTCGAGCCCGGGCCGACAGCTGCGATGGGCGGGGGCTTTCGGGCAGTCGCGCAGGCATTCACCGGGGCCTGGCCCTATCTGGAAATGATTGCCGCAGCCGCGGACATCCCGGACCCGCTCGACGACCGCGTCGTCGAGGCGTACTGGATCGGCAACGAACTCCTCGACCGGGTCGATCCGAGTGTGGTGGGAACCGCCATGGAGGGGCTGTTCCGAGAGACCGTGGGGCCACAGTTCAGCAAGCGCGCGCTGGGCACGGTGACCAACGGGCTCGCGCATCACAGCTTTCACGTGTTCTGCATGTACCCGTGGGCAGGCCTTCTCGGGCACGAGCGCATGCACACCCAAGCCCTCAGCGTCCTCGACAAGTGCCGCATCCGGTGGGCGCAGGTCACCGAGATAACCAGCGGTCGGGTCAGCGTCGAGTCACAGCCACTGTTCTATGCAGGCGGCCAGCTGGAGCTCGGGCCGGCTCTGCGTGAGGAGACCAAGGGAGCGGTGCAGGCACAGGATCAGCTCGATGATCTCGCGGTCGGTGACTGGGTCGCGGTCCACTGGGACTGGATCTGCGACCGGCTGAGCGTGGACCAGTTAGAGGCCCTTCGCCGGTACACCATGCACCATCTGAGGATCGTGAATGAGCGATCCGGCGCTCCGGTCGCCGGTGTGTCAGCCGACTAACCGTCAGACACCGGACGGGTACGGACCGAGGATCCAACTCGTGGTGGCCGCAGTCCCGTCCTCGCTGTCCGACTGCTCCGGCTGGCGCCTGACCGGCGGGCGAGTCTGCCGGTCTGGTGCCTCGATGTCCGGACTCGGGAGCACGGTCGGACCAATCGGTATGGGGGGCCGCTGGGCGAGCGGCCCGTCCGGGTGCCAGTTATCCGGATCCTCGGTCAGGCCGAGGAGATAGGTGACCGTGCACTCCAAGGCCGCCGCGAACTCCGGCAGCTTCGCCACGTCGACGCCGGCACCGTGCTCGAGGCTGGACAGCGCCTTATTCGTCGTGACGACCCCGTAATCCGCAAGCCGCCGCACGACCTGCTTCTGGGTGAGCCCGAGCGAGCGCCGGCGGTTTCGCAACCGCAGGGTCAGGACGAAATTTCGGTCCGGTGCCGACGGGACTCGTCCCTCCGACCCGATGGTCATGGCTGGTCTCCTGGTGCGGAGTCCATGTCGGCCAGTGGATGGATGGTGTACCTAGCGAAGTTGAAGACCGGCGCCCGGCCGAGCAGCCGTTCGAACTCCTCGTGCGAATCGACCTGGTAGATCCACGCGCCGCCGTGCTGACCGACTACGTGATAGCGGGCGAGCAGCTTGCCCTCGCCCTCGAGCCGGGCGCCGTAGGTGGGCATGTCGCCGACCGCCCCGACCATGTCGCGCGACAGCAGAGCCAGATCCAGCTGCCAGAGCACCAAGAACTTCACGTCTGCCATCCCATGCCCGAGAGACTACGAGCGCGGTCCAGTACTCACGTCAACCGTGACGCCAAAGCCGTGCAACAGGACCGTACGGGGAGCCGAGGCCGCCAAGTGGAGAGCCGGAGTCGCCGTGCACCACACGACATTCACCGGAAACCCCGGGGACGTTATGCGCATAACGTGCGGACCAAGCGGGCAGATCCGGGACGTTATGCGCATAACGTGCGGTCAGGTCGAGGGGTCGTCGACGGTGACGTTCCGGGTGCGGTTCGGGTCGATGGAGATGCCGGGACCCATAGTCGTGCTGACCGTGACCTTCTGCAGGTATCGGCCCTTGGCCGACGGCGGCTTGGCTCGCAGCACCTCGTCCAGCGCCGCAGCGTAGTTCTCCACCAGCTGCTTGTCCTCGAAGGATGCCTTGCCGATGATCATGTGCAGGTTGGCCTGCTTGTCGACCCGGAAGTTGATCTTGCCCCCCTGAATGTCGGTGACGGCCTTGGCCACGTCGGTGGTCACGGTGCCGGTCTTCGGGTTGGGCATCAGGCCGCGGGGGCCCAGAATTCGGGCGATCCGACCCACCTTGGCCATCTGGTCGGGCGTCGCGATAGCGGCGTCGAAGTCCAGGAAGCCGCCCTGGATCTGCTCGATCAGGTCGTCTGAGCCGACGACGTCGGCACCGGCAGCCTCGGCCTGCGCTGCCTTGTCGCCGGTGGCGAACACGATCACCCGCACCGTCTTACCGGTGCCGTGCGGCAGGCTGATCGTCCCGCGGACCATCTGATCGGCCTTGCGCGGGTCGACGCCCAGGCGCATCGCAACCTCGACAGTGGCATCCCAGGACGTGGTCGAGGTCTGCTTGGCAAGCCGGGCAGCCTCGACCGGGCTGTACAGCCGATCCCTGTCGACCAGTTCGGCGACCTTGCGATAGCTCTTGCTGCGCTTCATGGTGCTCCTCCTGTTGCGAGTTTCGGTGCTGAGGTTGTGGTACGGCGGGACAGCGCGGTCCCTCCCACACACGCGCCGCTGGTGCGGCGCATGTTCTGATCAACGCATCACTGCTTCACGGTGATTCCCATGCTGCGTGCTGTGCCGGCAATGATCTTCTCCGCCGCGTCGAGATCCTCGGCGGACAGGTCGTCGAACTTTGTCTGGGCGATCTCCCGGACCTGCTCGCGAGTCACGGAGGCGACCTTGGTCTTGTGCGGCTCGCCGCTGCCCTTCTCCACGCCCGCGGCTTT
>Ga0136613_10000689_pt1 | contig 16027 bp, 18 predicted proteins | sample AntDrymUQ2722106_2_FD_106649 | JGI IMG/M metagenome (GOLD analysis project Ga0136613, IMG submission 106649) | Polar desert sand microbial communities from Dry Valleys, Antarctica - metaG UQ272 (21.06) | ecosystem: Environmental > Terrestrial > Soil > Desert | place: Antarctica: Dry Valley... | reverse complement strand
GGTCGAGGGCGCGACCGTCGGGGTGGGCTGGTCTGACCGGCTCGGGCCTGGGGTCGGCGTCGGCGGGGGCAGGGTCGGCGTCGGACTCAGGCTAGGTATGCCGGTCGAGGTGGCGGCCGGCTGCAACGAGTCGGTCCGCCCGGCGCCGTCGTCGTCGAGCGCTGAGACGGCGTACGTCCCGGCGATGACCGCGATGACCGCCGCAGCAGCCAAGGTCGGGATGACCCAGCGGCCACCTGGTCGGGTGTCGGTGGTGGCTGCCTCGACGATCCGGTGACGGATCCTGCTGCGAGTCTCGTCGGGCATGGGCTCTTCGGGTGGTGGCGTGAGATCCGGCGTGTCAGGCATGGTCGTCCTCGGTTCATGGTCGGGAAGTAGTCGGGTGGTCGAGTCAGGTGAGGGAGGCGGCCAGTCGCTGCCGCGCCCGGGACAACCGGGATCGCACCGTGCCGACGGGGATCTCCAGCGCCGCAGCCGTCTGCTCGTACGTGAGGCCGGTCCAGACCACCAGCGCGAGCACCTCCTGCTCGTGACGCGGCAGCCGGCGTATCTGCGCGAGGACCGTGGCCATCCGCCGCTCGCTGTCGAGTCGGTCGGCAACCCCCTCGGCATGGTCGTCTGCCGCCCCCTCCGAGGGCAGACGACCCACCGCGTGGAGGTGCCGCCGACTGGAGCGGCTCAGGTTGCGGCACACGTTGTTGGCGATGCCGTACAGCCAGGGCAGCGCCGACTCGTCGTACGTCTCCACCCGTGCGCGGCCGCGCCAGGTCTCGAGGAACACCGCGGCGGCGGCATCCTCGGCGAGGTGCCACGACGCCAGCCGCCGGAAGCAGTAGTTGTAGATCGCGTCGGCGTGGCGGTCGAAGAGTGCGGTGAGGGCAGCACCGCTCCCCTGGTTGAGCTGCGAGACGAGCTCCCGGTCCGGCTCTTCGGATGTGAGCTGCGCCATGAACGTCTCCTCGAGTGGCTTCACGTCTGGTCTATGTCCGCAGCCGCTGTCGAGTTCCCGATCTCCGCCACCAGAGCCTGAGTATGGCGCAGCGGCACCAGCCGCCGAGTGCCACATCATCGCTGAACCTGCTGGCGCCGACGGCCCGGATAGGCTGCCGCGGATGACTCTCGAGGTGGCCGCTGCGGCGATCGTGAGCGATGGCCGGCTGCTCGCGGCGCGGCGTACCCATCCCGCCGATGTGGCGGGCGGATGGGAGCTGCCCGGCGGCAAGGTCGACCCGGGCGAGTCGGTCGCCGACGCCGTACGTCGCGAGGTGCACGAGGAGCTCGGCTGCGAGGTGCGGTACCTCTTCTCGCTGGTCGGCCGGAGGCCGATCAAGCCCGGTTACGAGCTGACGGCCCACGTCGTGCGACTCGTGTCGGGAGAGCCGGTGCCGCACGAGCACGACATCGTGCGTTGGCTGATGCCCGAAGAGCTCGACGACGTGGACTGGCTCCCGTCCGACCTGCCGTTCCTGCCGCAGCTGCGCGAGCTGCTGCTGGACGGCAGTCGCCTGCCGGGCGGCAATGTCGGCGGAGCGACCCGGATCGGCGCCACGGTACGACGCGCCACCGGGCCTTGGACTCCAGCGATCCATGCCCTGCTCGACCATCTCGCCGCGGCCGGTCTCACGGAGACTCCGAGAGTGCTCGGTGTCGACGAGCGTGGGCGGGAGGTGCTGACCTACTTGGAGGGTCGTCTTGTCGACGTCGACCGCGAGATCGTCTCCGCGGATCTGCTTGTCGACGCCATGACCTGGCTTCGCGCGTTCCACCAGGCTGTCAAAGGGTTTCGACATCCGGGGCCGTGGCGCACAGTGCACCGCGACATCGAACCGGGTGAGCTGATCTGCCACCACGACTATGCGCCGTACAACATCGCCGTGAGCTCGACGGCCGCGGGGGAGCGGGTGGTCGGTGTCTTCGACTGGGACATGGCGGGTCCTGGCCTGCCAGTGGACGACCTGGCGTTCGCCGCCTGGAACTGGGTGCCACTGCACCGTGAGATGCCTGCGTCGTTCTCCGCGCAACGCCTGCAGACGATGGCGACGGCGTACGGCGACGGCGTGACAGCCACGCAGATCCTTGAGCGTGTGGTGCCCAGCATCGAGCGGTTGCTCGTGGTGATCAGCGCGGGGCTGGGGGCCGGTGACCCAGGGATGCTCAACCTCGCCATGGTGGGAGAGCCGGCGCGGTCGGCACGCACGCTCGACCTGCTGCGCACGCGTGTCCCCGCGATCCGTGCGGAGCTGGCGCCTGGGAGCTGGCCGGTAGTCGGGTGAGAGAGCACAATGGCGGGCGACGACGGATGGAGGAGTGCCATGGCGCTGCAGGTGACGTGCCACCACAGCGACGACGCCGACAGGCTAGTCGGCACCTTGTTGACGGCTGGCTACGGCGCCGGTGTGCGCCGTGAGCTCTTCGCGGGTGACGACGACGCCGAGGCGGTCGTCCACGTCGTCCATACGGATGCGCCCGCCGACGAGGTCGAGGAGCTGGTCGAGCACGTCGACGCGTGGGTCGAGGTGGTCGAGCCGTTGACGACAGCGCAGGCAGCCCCGCCGGTGAACCTGCCCGACTCGCCTCGTCGCCGGAAGAGCCCGCCGGACCCCTGACGGCCGACCACCACCAGCCGGAGGCCGACGATCCCGAGACCCCTCACACGTAGGCTGTCGCCATGACGGCATCCACGCCGCCAGACCGGCGGCTCCTCCTCGTCCACGCCCACCCCGACGACGAAACCATCGGCAACGGCGCAACCATGGCGAAGTACGCGGCAGACGGAGCCCACGTCACCCTGGTGACGTGCACGCTCGGCGAGGAGGGCGAGATCCTCGTGGGTGACCTCTCCCACCTGGCTGCCGACCAGGAGGACACTCTCGGCCGTCACCGCGTCGGTGAGCTCACCGACGCCATGCAGCTGCTCGGTGTCGCGGACCACCGGTTTCTCGGTGGTGCCGGTCGCTACCGGGACACCGGGATGGCCACCGACGAGCGAGGCTTCGCGATCCCGCCGGCCGACGTTCGCGACGACACCTTCTGGAGGGCTGACCTCACCGAGGCGAGCACCGAGCTCGTCCGCATCATCCGCGAGGTCCGTCCCCAGGTCCTGCTCACGTATGACGAGGTGGGCGGGTACGGGCACCCCGACCACATCCAGGCCCACCGCGTCGCGATGTACGGCAGCGTGCTGGCCGCCGCGCCGTCGTACCGGCGGGACCTCGGTGAGCCGTGGGACATCAGCAAGGTCTACTGGAACTCCATGTCGGAGAGCCGGATGCGTGAGGGGCTGCGCCAGCTGCGCGCCGGCGGCGACACGACGACGTTCGAGGGCATGGATCCCGAGGGGCAGCTGCCGCCGTTCGTGACACCGGACGACCTCATCACGACCGAGATCGACGGCGACGACCACGTGGATGCAAAGTTGAAGGCGATGGCCGCCCACGCCACCCAGATCAGCCTTGACGGCCCGTTCTTCGCCTTGTCCAACAACATCGGCAACCAGGTGTGGGCGACGGAGTTCTACCGCCTGGTCAAGGGAACGGCCGTACGGTCGTCCAACGGCGACAGGGAGACCGACCTCTTCGCGGGGCTTGGGTGAGCGAGCCGCGACCGTGCCGGTCGGGAGCGATCGCGTGAGCAGTGCGGGTAGTAAGAGCGCTACCGCTGAGACGACGCGGGTGAGCCGTGTCGTGGCGCACGTACTCCTGGCAGCGGGGGCGGTGATCGTCGCGATCATGGCAGCGTGGGTGTCGCGCGCTGTGTGGCGGCCCGGACCCGTTTCCATCCCTTGGGGCCTCGCGCTGAGCGTCGCCGGCTCCGGGTCCGCCGTGTGGCTCGCAAGGGGGATGGCGCGCAGTCTCAGCTTCGCCGTGGCCGCGGGGTGGATCGTCGGTCTGGCGTTCCTGTTGGCAGGTGGACCGGGCGGAGACCTGATCGTCATCGCTGACACGCTCGGGTACGCCTTCATGCTGCTCGCGACGGCGGCGGTCATCGTGGCAGCCGGCTGGGGAGGCTGGAACTCATGAGGCTGTGGCCCAGACGCCGGATCTATGTCGACGACCTACCGAAGACACACGACCTGCGCTTCGCCACCCTGTTCATCCTCATCTTCGGCCTGGTTCTCGGCTCGCTCTACGCGGTCGGGCACGTCCTTGTCGGGGACCGGCTGCCGGCTGACACCACGGTCGCCGGTGTGGACATCGGCGGGATGACGTCGGGGGAGGCCCGGACCGTGCTGCAGTCCGAGCTTGTGCCGAGGATCGAGAAGCCTGTGAAGGCCACGGTCGCTGGCCGCAGCTTCGTGCTCGATCCGCAGGAGAGCGGCCTCACTCTGGACATCGAGGCAACTGTCGACGAGGCCCTGGCGGGGGGGAGCTGGGACCCACGCCACATGCTCAACGTCGTCTCGGGCGGCGGAGATGTCAGCCCGGTGATCGTCGTGAACGCCGATGAGATGCGCGCGGCTCTGCGGGTGATCGATACGTCGGTCAAGCGCCGGCCGACCGATGCCACGGTGTCCTTCGGCGGCGGGCAGCCTCAGGTCAGCCTCGCGGTGCAGGGTCGCCGGCTGAACAGCACGAGGGCCGCGGAGAAGTTACGAGGGGCACTGCTGTCCCGTCGGAGCTCGGTGTCGCTTCCGTTGGCTGCCGTCGAGCCCGACGTCACGTCCAGCGAGGCGACACGGTTCGTCTCCGGCGTCGCTGATTCGGCATTGTCAGCCCCGATACGACTCCGCGTGACGGACCAGGTCGTCAGGCTGCTGCCGCGCGTCTTCGGGCCCGCGTTGCGCGCGAAAGCTGTCGATGGTGGGCTCCGCCTCGATGTCGACGCAGCCGCGCTCGGCGCCCGCTCCCGGGGCGTCATCGACTCGCTGCCGAACCAACCGGTCGATGCGCGGATCCTCTTCGAGGGCGACAGAACCGTCATCCGCCCGAGTCAAGCCGGCGTCGAATTCTCGAAGGCTCAGTGGGCCACCGCCGTTCTCAAAGCGGTGACCCGCAACGCGGAGAAGCGGAATGCCGCGGTGCGTACGTCGCCGAGTCGACCAGGCTTCACCACGCAGCAGGCGAGGATGCTCGCGATCACCACACCCGTGGTCAGCCGGGTCGTGCGATACGAGGAGGAGACCCCCGGGGATGGGACAGTAGCCGCGCGTCAGCTGCACCGACTGCTCTTGCCACCGGGCGAGACCGTCAGTCTCCGAGACCGTGTCAGTGTGCGACGTCACCTCCGCACCTCGACTCTGTCCGCGTCGGCGATCTACGAGGCCGCATTCAGGGCAGGTCTGACCGTGGTGGAGCGGACCCCGAGCCCTGTCTATGTCTCCTCGTCGACTCCCGGGCTGGATGCCACCCTTTCGGTGCCCGGCTCGGACCTGGTGATCAGGAACGACACCCCGTACGGGGTGCTGGTGCGGGCCAATGCGGCGCCCTTGGGCGGTGGCATCGGTGAGCTGCACGTCGAGCTGTGGAGCTCGCCGTACCTCAACGTGACTGTCGCGTCCTCGCAACGCTACGACGTCGTCGAGCCAGCCGTCATCGAGCTAGAAGGACCCGAGTGCACGCCGAAACCAGGCGCAGCCGGCTTCCAGATCGACGTAAGCCGCACGCTGTCGCGCGGTGACGGCCCAGGTCGGGTGGAGACCACTCACACCCGGTACCAGTCGCAACCCGCAGTCCGCTGCCGCTGATCGCTGTCGTCAGGCCACCGGGCTGAGATAGCGATACAGGTGATGGGTCTCGAATCCGAAGCGAGAGAACACACGATGTGCCGTCGTGTTGTCCTCCCGCGTCTGCAGGTATGCCGACAGGGCGCCAAGGCTGGCGCCCCACGACAACAACGCTGACGCCACCGCTGACCCAGCTCCCTGCCCGCGATGGTCTGCGGCCACCTCCACGGCGTACAGGCCCACCCAGTCACCAGTGACGACGGCGCGACCGATCGCGATCGCGGGCGAGCCCAGCTCGGCGAACATGACGGCATTGCCACTTGTCAGCACGGACCGCACCACTGCCTCGGGATGGCCGGCGGTCCGGCCGTAGAGACGCAGCCAGTCGCCGGTGGGCTCGTCACGGAGTACGACGTCACCGGTGCCTGGGGGCGCAGGCATGAGGCGGCGGGCCCGAGCGACTGACGTCACCAGGACCATCGCACCCGCGTCGGGCCGAGCCTCGCGCCAGCCGAGATCGTGCAGCCTGCCCAGCTGCGTCGACCCGTCGACCACCTGGGCCAGCGGGGGGAGGCCCCGGTCGCGGTAGTACGCCTCGACCTGGTCGAGGGCGGTGCGAAGCGGGACGCCCGGGTCACCGGTGGTAAGCACAGAGTTGGCTCGGTTGGTGAACCCCGCCGCCGCCCTCAGCTGCCAGTCGCCGAGCTGCTCGTGGTCGGGTGCAACCCAGCCGGCCGCGCAGATCCGCTGCAACGCGGCGGCGCTGATCCGCATCCGTGTCACCGGGCGGGGTGGGATCGGTTTCCCGGTGACGAGGTCGGCCCGCAGGATCGTGACGAGCTCACCGTCGTCGCGTTCGACCGCGAGCGAGGAGCTGTCGAACGCGGCCAGGACGCCGAGCACGTCGGTCATGGCGGGGCCGCCGCTCGGCCCGGTCTCACCCGGGAGCAGGCGCCGTACGATCACGCGCTGGCCGACGTGGTCACGGTTCAAGGGCACGGGATCTCCCGTCAGCTGGACCTGGGTTCGGCTGCAGATAGTGGAGCGTAGATACTAGTTCGTGCAAGCGGGCTCCCCACGTGTCGGCGTGGTGACGCCCCATGATCGAGGAGGACAACGGTGACCTACGTCATCGCGCAGCCGTGCGTGGATCTGAAGGATCGAGGGTGTGTCGACGAGTGTCCTGTCGACTGCATCTACGAGGGCCAGCGCATGCTCTACATCCACCCCGACGAGTGTGTCGACTGCGGTGCGTGTGAGCCGGTGTGCCCCGTGGAGGCGATCTTCTACGAGGACGACACGCCGGAGCAGTGGAAGGAGTACTACGCGGCGAACGTGGAGTTCTTCGACGACCTGGGCTCCCCCGGAGGCGCGGCCAAGCTCGGTGTGATCGACAAGGACCACCCCACTGTCTCCGCGTTGCCCCCGCAGAGCCACGACGAGTGACCGACCGGATGGACCCACCATCCGCCGCAGCGCCGCCTGCCCCGTCCGGGTCGGCGGCGCGGACTGTCTCGAGCCGCCTTCCCGCCTTCCCCTGGGACCGACTGCTGCCGTTCAAGGAGCGGGCGAGCGCTCATCCTGGCGGTCTGGTCGACCTGTCGATCGGTACGCCGGTCGACCCCACGCCAGGGGCGGTGCAGCGAGCTCTGGCATCGGCTTCGGATGCGCCTGGCTATCCCACGGTGTGGGGCAGCCCCGAGCTCCGGGCAAGCATCAGGCACTATCTGAGCCGTCGCGTCGGCTCGGTTCCGCTCACCGATGACTGCGTGCTGCCCACGATCGGCTCCAAGGAGCTGGTGGCATCGCTGCCGTCGCAGCTCGGCGTACGCCGAGGGCAGACGGTCCTCGTCCCCGAGGTGGCCTACCCGACGTACGCCGTCGGGGCGCTGCTCGCGGGCGCCGAGGTGGTGACGAGCGACGCCACCTCGTCGGTCGGCCCGGCCGACGTACCCCTCGTGTGGGTGAATTCGCCTGCCAACCCCACCGGGCGCGTGCTGCCCGTCAGACATCTACGCAAGGTCGTCACCTGGGCACGTGAGCGGGGCGCCGTCGTCGCGTCGGACGAGTGCTACGTCGAGTGCTGGTGGGACATGGAGCCCGTCTCGGTGCTGCATCCGGACGTCAACGGTGGCTCGCTGGACTCCATCCTCGCAGTGCACTCGCTGTCGAAGCGGTCGAACCTCGCCGGCTACCGGGCTGCGTTCGTTGCCGGGGATCCGGAGATCGTCAGTGGGTTGCGTGAGGTCCGCCGCCACAGCGGCCTGATGGTCCCGGCTCCCGTGCAGGCCGCGATGCGCGCCGCCCTCGACGACGACGGCCACCTCGAGCAGCAGCGCCAGCGCTACCTGGGGAGGCGCGGCCTGCTGCGCGCCGCGCTCGAAGTAGCAGGCTTGAGGATCGAGCACTCCGAGGCGTCGCTGTACCTGTGGGTCACCCGCGACGAGCCGTGCATGGACACCGTGACGTGGTTCGCGCAGCGCGGGATCCTGGTGGCGCCGGGTGACTTCTACGGTCCCGCCGGTGCTCGGCACGTGCGGGTGGCGCTGACGGCCACCGACGAAGGTGTCGCGGCGGCCGTGAGCCGACTTGTCAGGGTGACGTGAGCGCGATGGCGCCCACTACACGCTGACAGGTCGGTCTCAGCAGCCGCGTAGTGAGCGCGGCGGCGTCAACTGCGCCCTGACAAGTGGGTCAGGCGACATCCACGTGGACGTGGTCGCGGTGCTCGAGCACCACGCGGGTCTCAGCACTCGTATCGCCGTCGACTCCCGCCGGGTCGAAGTCGCGCCACCCCTCGTCGGAGGCTGAGCCGGCTGTCCAGACACGGTCGTCGAAGATCACGTGCTCGATGTGCAGCCGGTCGGCGTTGGCGACGAGGTAGTGCGCCAGCACCCAGCCGCGACGGGTGTTCTGGGACGACACCGGACGGAAGAAGACATCGACCGCCCGACCGTCGTAATGGGCCGAGCCCTCGATGTGGCCCGACGTGGCGCCTCCGGGCTCGAACCCGCCGACAGGCAGGTCTCCGAACGACCGCGTCACGTCGTTGCGGACGGCGTTGGCGCGCGCGGTGAGTCCGTTTGCCTCGAGCTCCTCGGCGCCGAGGTCAGCCGAGTCGGTGGTGCAGGAGAACGCGGCGTCGCTGTAGCCGGACATGGCGCTCGCGATCGTCCGCCCGTCCTGCTCGTGGTCGGCGTAGGCGTCGGGGAAGGCCGAGCGCTGGACCTCCTGCGCCGCCTCGGTGATCTCCATGTCCTGGTAGTCGTCGATCTTCACCAGCGCGTCGTAGAAGGCGTTCGTCGCGTAGTAGGGGTCAATGATCTCGTCCCGGTCGCCCCAGCCCTGGCTCGGGCGCTGCTGGAAGAGTCCGAGCGAGTCACGATCGCCGCCGCCGAGGTTGACCAGCTTCGACTCCTGGTACGCCGTGGCCATGGCGATGGAGATCGCTCGCGCCGGCAGCCCGCGGCGCTCGGCGACAGCTGCCACGATCGAGGCGTTCTCCGCCTGCTCGGTCGTCATACCGACCGTGTAGCCGTCGACAGTCGCGGTGCACGAGTCCTGACCGGGCAACTTGCCCAGCCCCGTCTGGACGGCGTACCAGGCGGCTCCTGAGACGACCGCGACCACTGCCACGGCGGCAATCACCTTGCCGGCTCTAGTCATTGGCGTGCAGCGCGGTGTTGAGCTCGACGTCTGCCGTCTTGCGTCGCACAGCCTCGATGCGGCCACTGATGCTGTTGAGCCAGAACTGCCAGCCGGACTGGCCGGACAGCTCGCGAGCCTTGACCACCGCGCCGTCCGGGAGCGTGACCTTCGTGCCGGTCGTGACGTAGCACCCGGCCGCGACCACACAGTCGTCACCGAGCGAGATGCCCACCCCGGCGTTGGCACCCAGCAGGCAGCGCTCGCCGATCGAGATCACCTCCTTGCCACCGCCGGACAACGTGCCCATGATCGAGGCGCCGCCGCCGACGTCAGAGCCGTCGCCGACGACGACGCCGGCAGAGATGCGACCCTCGACCATCGAGGTGCCGAGTGTCCCGGCGTTGAAGTTGACGAAGCCCTCGTGCATGACGGTGGTCCCGGACGCGAGGTGAGCGCCGAGCCGCACCCTGCTGGAGTCGGCGACGCGTACGCCGCTCGGGACGACGTAGTCGGTCATCCGCGGGAACTTGTCGACCCCGAGAACGCCGACCTCGACGCCGGCGGTGCGGGCACGGAGCCGGACGCTCTCGAAACCGTCGACGGGGCAGGGGCCGAGCGTCGTCCAGACGACGTTCGCGAGCAGGCCGAAGACACCGTCGAGGTTCTGACCGTGCGGGGCCACGAGCCGGTGGCTGAGCAGGTGCAGACGGAGCCACATGTCGGCGGCGTCTCGTGGGGCGGCGGCGAGGTCGCCGATGACCACGTGGACGACCTTGCGCTCCACGTCTCGGACTGTGTCTCGGCCCTCGAGGGCACGCAGCTCGTCAGGCGCGGGGCAGCCCTCGGGCGCTGAGCCGAGAGCAGGCTCAGGAAACCACACGTCCAGGACTGCACCGGCACGGTCGAGGGTTGCCAGGCCGAAGCCCCACGCGGCGGCGGCGGTCGGGGTCACGCGGTCAACGCTACCGAGTCGACAAAGGCCAACGGTGTGCTGGCGTGGCGGCTTCGACACAATGGCGCGATGACGTCCCTCGACCTGGCATCAGACATCGTCGACCTCACGGCCGCCCTCGTGGACATCGAGTCGGTGAGCGGCAACGAGAAGTCGATCACCGATGCGATCGAGGCGGCACTGGCCCCACTGCCGTGGCTCGAGCTGTGGCGGCACCGGCACACACTGGTGGCTCGGACGTCGTTCGGGCGCGAGGAGCGAGTGGTCGTCGCCGGTCACGTCGACACCGTGCCCGGCAATGACAACCTGCCCGCACGGGTGGCCGGCGACGCGTTACACGGGCTCGGCTCGTGCGACATGAAGGGTGGCGTGGCCGTCGCGCTCAAGCTCGCGAGCTCGCTCAAGGCGCCCACGCGTGACCTCACCTACGTCTTCTACGAGGCCGAGGAGGTGGAGGCCGACCTGAACGGGCTCACTCTCATCTCGGCGGTGCGCCCGGACGTGCTCGCGGGCGACTTCGCGGTCGTCATGGAGCCCTCGAACGCCGTGATCGAGGCCGGGTGTCAGGGCACCATGCGGGTTGACGTCACGGTCCGCGGAGTGAGAGCGCACGCCGCCCGTTCGTGGAACGGGGTCAACGCCATCCACGCGGCAACCGACGTGCTGGCCCTGCTGACGGCATACGAGCCTCGTCGTCCGGTCATCGACGGGCTGCAGTACCACGAGGGCCTGAACGCCGTCGGCATCACCGGAGGTGTCGCGGGCAACGTCATCCCGGACGGGTGCACAGTGAGCATCAACCACCGGTTCGCACCCGACCGTAGCGAGGCCGACGCCGAGGCGCATCTGAGGGAGTTGTTCGCCGGTTTCCACATCGAGGTGAGCGACTCGGCGCCCGGCGCGTTGCCGGGCCTCGGGCTGCCGGCGGCCGCGGCCTTCCTCGAGGTGGTGGGTGGCAGCGCGAACCCGAAGTTCGGCTGGACCGACGTGGCCCGCTTTTCGGCCATGGGGATCCCGGCGGTGAACTTCGGGCCGGGCAACCCCGAGCTCGCCCACACCCAGGGCGAGTTCGTCCCGCTCGCACACCTGCACTCCTGCCTGGACCGGATGACCCGCTGGCTGTCCTGACAGGGTCGTGAGCGGCGGGGGCACTAGGTTGGCAGGCATGACGGACGAACCTGAGACTCATCCTCCCGAGCGACGGCGGGGTCCGGTTGTCATGCGGCGCGGGCAGGTGGAGGCCCAGACGACGGACCAGCGCCTGCTCGACTCGCGCAACCCCAGTGAGTGGGTGCACACCGACCCGTGGCGGGTGCTGCGAATCCAGGCTGAGTTCGTGGAGGGTTTCGGTGCGCTGGCCGAGCTCGGTCCTGCGATCTCCGTCTTCGGGACCGCCCGCAGCGAGCCGGGCCAGCCAGACTACGAGCAGGGTATCCAGCTGGGCGGTGCCCTGGCTCGTGCCGGCTTCGGGGTCATCACCGGTGGCGGACCGGGTGCGATGGAGGCGGCGAACAAGGGTGCCTCCGAGACGGGCGGGGTCTCCGTCGGGCTCGGGATCGAGCTGCCCTTCGAGTCAGGCCTCAACGAGTGGGTCGACATCGGGGTCAACTTCCGCTATTTCTTCGCTCGCAAGACCATGTTCGTCAAGTACGCGCAGGGTTTCATCAGCCTCCCCGGCGGCTTCGGCACCTTCGACGAGATCTTCGAGGCGATCACGCTCGTCCAGACGCAGAAGGTCACGTCGTTCCCGATCGTCTTGCTTGGCACGTCGTACTGGGGTGGCCTGCTGGACTGGGTCCGAGACGTGGTGATGGCCGAAGGCAAGGTCAGCTCGAAGGACCTCGACCTCTTCCAGGTCACCGATGACGTCGACGCGGCGGTGGCGATCATGGTGGAGGCACGAGCAGAGCGCGACCGCAGGTGGGCCGGAGGCGGCCGCTCCGACGTCGGGCCCGAGGTCGAGCCACATCGCGCCGAGTGACCTCGGCACGCGAGGGCGGGTCCTGCGGATCGACGCGACCTGGCCAGGTCGCTGGGCGTCGGCCAGTACCAGAGACACTGTGACCCCTTACCCCGACGTCTGACCCCGCTGTTCTCGCGTGGCACGATCACATCCATGATCTGGCTCTGGGTGGTCGCGCTCGTGCTCATCATCGGTGCGTCCGCGGTGATGATCGCCGGCCGAGGCGATGCCATGGCGGACGTCTACGAGGACCGCCCCGACTTGACGCTCGATCGGGGCCGGCTGACTGCCGACGACGTCGCCAAGGTGCGGTTCACGACCGCCGTCCGTGGCTACCGGATGGACGAGGTCGACGCCTTCGTCGAGCGGCTCGAGGCGGAGCTGCGGGCCTGGCGGGGGGAGCCGCTCCTGGATGAGGTCGAGCCGGGACCCGGCCAAGCCGACCCGGTGCCGGACGGCTCCGGGACTGCGGCGCATCGGCAGGTCGACGCCGACGAGCGCTCTTGACCCTGGGTGCCGTCCGGGGGACAGACGGTCGGTTGCGCTGCCCGTGGGGGTCGTCGACCGCGGACTACACCGCATACCACGACGACGAGTGGGGACGACCCGTTCGAGATGACAACGGGCTGTTCGAGAGGCTCACCCTCGAGGCGTTCCAGTCGGGCCTCTCGTGGCTGACGATCTTGCGCAAGCGAGAGAGCTTCCGTGCCGCATTCGCTGGTTTCGACATCGAGGCGGTGGCTGCGTTCGGAGCAGAGCACCGCGCTCGGCTGATTGCCGACACCGGCATCGTCCGCAACGCGGCAAAGATCGACGCTGCACTCGCGAACGCCAAGGTGGCAGCGGAGCTCGATGACGGCCTCGCGACCGTGATCTGGCGTCATGCTCCCGTCGCCACGCCTGCTCCGATGAGCCTCGAAGACGTGCCGGCAACGACGACCGAGTCCGTGGCCATGGCCAAGGACCTCAAGCGTCGGGGTTTCCGCTTCGTCGGACCCACGACGGCATACGCATTGATGCAAGCAGCCGGTCTGGTCAACGACCATCTGGCAGAGTGCTGGGCACGCGACGCACCGCCTTGAGTGCACGCTGCAGGGGTCAGGCCTTGCCTTGCAGCAGGGCGAGACGGTCCAGCAGGTTCTCGAGCGACTCCTCGAACTCTTCCGCCGAGTGGTCCTCTGGGCACGTTGCTGGCCGCCGGCGACGATCGCTGAGGGCTCGGCGGGGAGAGGCAGACGAGGTAGTCGTGGGGGCCGTCGCGATCCGGGGGTGGACGCCTGGCCGGATATCCCGACTGGCGCATCGTCATCGTCCTTCGAACGTCGGCTTCTGCTTGGCGACGAATGACGCCACTGCCGACCGATGGTCCTCGGAGCCGCCCGTCCGGGCCATCAGCCGGCTCTCGAACGCGAGAGACTCCTCCAGCGAGTGGCTGGCGGCGCAGCGCACCGACTCCTTGATCGCGGCGAACGCCAACGTCGGGCCAGCCGCGAGCCGTGCCGCGATGGCGGCGACCTCGACGGCGAGCCGGTCGGCGGGGAACACCCAGTTCACCAGGCCGATCTCCAGTGCCTCGGCGGCGTCGACCGACCGCGGCCACAGCAGCAGCTCCATCGCCTTGGTCTGCCCGACCACCCGCGGCAACGTCCACGACATCCCGGTGTCGCAGGAGAGGCCGACGCCGATGAACGCCGTGGTGAAGCTCGCGCGGTCGGCGGCCACCCGCCAGTCGCACGCCAGCGCTATCGACATCCCGGCGCCTGCGGCGACGCCGTTGATCGCAGCGATCACCGGTTTCTCCATGGTGGCGATCGTCAAGGCGATAGGTGTGTAGTGCTCGGCGACGGTCGCCCACACCTCGTCGAGGCCTCTCCGGGTCATGTTGTCGATGTGCTCTCGCAAGTCCTGGCCGGCACAGAAGGCGCGACCGCTCCCCGTGACGACCACGCAGCGGGCCTCGGTGTCGGAGGCGGCACGCTGGACCGCGGCCAGCAACGCCTCCTTGGTGGCGGTTTCGAGACTGTTCATCGTGTCCGGACGGTTCAAGGTGATCGTGGCGATGCCGCCTTCGACCTCGTACAGCACCGGCTCAGGGGCCACGGAGTCACTCATCACGGTCTCCGTTCGGTTGCAGGCAGGCATCGACGTACCGTCCGGCGGCGGGCAGCAGGCGGCTTGCCTCACTGTCGAAGAACGCCGCCGCCTGGTGGCCTGGCCAGCGCTTCGGCAGCAGCTCACTCGGGAGGCCCGGGTCCCGGAACAGGAACTTGCGCCACTCATGCACAAGGATGCTGCGTACGACGAAGGCGTCGCGGTCGGTCGGCCGGTCGCTGGCCTGCGCCGCCAGCACTCGCGCCCCCTCGAGCCAGCAGGCATAGGCGTCTGCCAGGGCGTCGAGGTCCCACGCGGTCGCCGTCAGCCCGATCGCCTCACCCTCGTGGACAGCCTGGAAGCGGTGAGCATGCACGCCCTCCGCCGTCAACAGCGCATCCACCTCGGTGGACGATCGAGGGCTGACCCAGGTGTCGTCGCGGAGGGGCGCATAACCGAGGTAGCTCAGACCGGTGCGCACCCGCTCTCGAGTGGCGCGGACAGGGACATGGGCCAGCACGAGCAGATGCCAACGACCGTCCCACGGTGCGATTCCGCTGCGGTAGATGCGGGCCGCGGCGTCGGTCAACCGATGCTCCGCTCGCGGTGTCAGCTGATAGCCCGGACCCGTCGTTGTCTTCACCGGGGCGAGCCAGCGTTGCCGGACCATGCGAGAGATGGCGGTGCGCACCGCCGGCGCGGCGATGTCAAGGGCTCCCATCAGCCGCACCAGGGCAGCCACCGGGGCGGCTCCGCCCCGTGGCCGCAGGTGGTCGCCGTACACGTCGAAAAGCGCGGATCTAGCGTTCACAGGGGGCAGTCTGCCGCACCACCGCGATGGCGGTGCGATAATGGGTCCTGGCAATCGATGCGCCACCGGCGTCTCGGCCAGCTAATCGGGTGGAGTCTCGGCGCTGAAGGACGAAGGGTAGGTGCGCGCATGGCGGCGATGAAGCCGCGGACGGGCGACGGTCCGCTGGAAGTCACCAAAGAGGGACGTGGGCTTGTGATGCGCGTCCCGCTCGAAGGCGGCGGTCGGCTCGTGGTCGAGCTCAATGTGGACGAAGCGAAATCGCTCGAGGAGGCGCTCAGCCACGTGACTGGCTGAGCGGCTGACACCAGCACCCTGGGCCTCGGACCGTGCGTGCACGGGTCCGGGGCCTCTGTGGTGCGTCTCATGTCGGCTGCTCACTGCCCTGCGGCACCCGGGCAGACACACCACTAGTGTTCTACGGGTGCCGTCCGTTCCCTCCCAGCCAGCGCCACCCACAGTCGAGGTCACCGCCGCGACGGTCGCCGACGTCGATGCGCGCGTCCTCGTCATGGGTTTCAGCCGCAGCGATGACGACTACCTGTTGTCAGCGGTGACACAGGAGGCCCTCGACCTCCACGGCGTCGACGGCTTCGCGCTCCTCGACCGCGCCATGGCCAAGGGGGCCGCGGGGGAGACCGTGAGCCACGAGATCTTCTCGGCTGGTGTGGTGGAGCGACTGGTCCTGGTCGGTCTCGGCGACCAGACGGGGCGCGACTACCGCCGGGCGGGTGCTGCTGTGGCCCGGATCGCCAAGACTGCGAGCCCAGTCGCGACCGCGGTCGGTGCACTGGCAGACGACGAGGGGCTCGACGCTCTCGTCGAAGGCCTCGTGCTGGGTGCGTTCGGCTTCACTCGCAAGCGAGAGGAGTCCGCCAAGCCGGTTCGGGCGCCGGTCGT
>Ga0136613_10000686_pt1 | contig 16051 bp, 15 predicted proteins | sample AntDrymUQ2722106_2_FD_106649 | JGI IMG/M metagenome (GOLD analysis project Ga0136613, IMG submission 106649) | Polar desert sand microbial communities from Dry Valleys, Antarctica - metaG UQ272 (21.06) | ecosystem: Environmental > Terrestrial > Soil > Desert | place: Antarctica: Dry Valley... | reverse complement strand
GTTAGGTTTGAGCTACTGTCAAATGTTGTGGATGAGGGGGCGTGAAAACGTTCAGGCGGCGACCTTCTCGTCCGTCGTTGCGTGGTCGTTGGTGTCGTCTTTGGTGACGCGGATGCCATCGGTGAACTTGACGTCGTCGAGGACGTCGGCGACCAGCTCGTGGCCGTTGAAGCGGCGCCAGCGCTGCTGGGCGGCGTCGAGCAGCTTGTAGGCCATCGCCAGCGACGCCTTCTTGGACCCGGCGCCCTTCGTCACGCGCGTGCGGAGCTTGACGGTGGCGAAGCTGCTCTCGATCGGGTTGGTCGTCCTGAGGTGGCGCCAGTGCTCGGCGGGGAAGTCGTAGAACGCGGTCAGGTGCTTCCAGTCGCGATCGAGCTTCTCGGTCGCCTTGGGGTACTTGGCGTCGAACTCCGAGCGGAAGCGCTCAAGCGCCGCCCTGGCATCCGCCCGGCATCGGGCTCATGACGCCCGCCGATGTCCACCACGGCCGCGCCGAGGCCGTCCATGCCGACCGCGTCCGCGTGCTCGATGGCGCCTACGCCGCAACCCCGGAGCGCTTCGTTGCGCCACCCGCCGCGGCCGCCCGCGCTACCGACCCCCGCCTGGATCAACAAGCCCAACGACAAACGGGCTGCTGCTCACTAGTTTCTCGACGACACCGCCTCATCCGGCTTGACAGCTCCGGGGGCCCTGCTATCGGCGGTCGTCGGAGCGGTTGTCGCGCTCATCGGATTTGAGTTTGCTCTCGCGTTCTCGCTTCTCCCTGTTGCCATCGCCCACTACCGGCGCGTGAAGCGGGACCCCAAAGCGGTCGGACGCAAGGTCAAGCTCGGCTGGATCGCCGTGCTGGACTTTGCAATCCCCGCCATCATCGCGTTCACGGTCGGGTGGGTCGCGCTGAACACGCGATTCCAGGCGGATCTCGACGCCCTTCGTTCCAATATCGACGCCTTCCCTTCCTTCACCTTTCCTGACCCCGCCGATGGCCCCGATCGGAGGAGCCTCGATGAGCACCACCCTGCAGATCACCGGCGTGGACTTCGTCTGCGTCCCGACCCGCGACCACGACCGCGCGGTCGCGTTCTACGGCGAGACGCTCGACCTCGAGCGCGTCAAGCGCTGGGGCGACATGCCCGCGACGGAGTTTCAGGCGGGGCCGCTGACACTCGCGGTTATGGACCCAAGCGCCTTCGGCCAGCCGGAGGCCCATCCGAACAGCGCACCGATCGCCTTCCAGGTCGACGACGTCGACGCCGCCCGCACCGCGCTCGAGGCCAAGGGCGTGACCTTCATGGTCGAGAGCTCGACTCCGGCTGCTGCCACCAGGCGATCTTCGCCGACCCCGACGGCAACCCGCTCATCCTGCACCACCGCTACGCGCCCGCACCAGGCCAGTAGTCGGACTCCTGCCCGTTCGTGCCGGCCCGCGCCAAGCGGCGCCGCCCGCGCTCGGGCATCCTTGCACCGTGCCGCACGAGCGCCTGCCATCCGAGACGTTCCGGCTGCCGGTCGATCGCCTGCGCGACGGCTACTACTCCGACGCGTACTTCGTGCTGACCAAGCAGCTGCTCGAAAACGTCGACCACCACCCGCGCGTGCTGATGCAGGTCTTTCAGAAGCAGGAGTCGGTGCTCGGCGGGATCGATGAGGCGATCGCCGTGCTGCGCGAGGGCGCGGGCCACCACGGAGCCGGGGGCGAGTGGCTCGGGGGCTGGGATCGGCTCGAGGTCAAGGCGCTGCACGAGAGCGACGAGATCGCGCCGCACGAGACCGTGCTGACGATCGAGGGCGACTACGCCCTCTTCGCGCACCTGGAGACCGTCTACCTCGGCGTGCTCGCGCGTCGCACGCTGGTCATGCGCAACGTTCGCGAGGTCGTCGCGGCGGCGGACGGCAAGCAGATCCTCTACTTCCCCGCACGTCACGACCACTGGCTCGTGCAGACCGGCGACGGCTGGGCGGCGCACGTCGCCGGCGCGATCGGCGTGTCGACCGATGCCCAGGCCTCGTGGTGGGGCGGGCGCGGCGTCGGGACGGTGCCCCACGCGCTGATCGCGGCCTACGGCGGCGACACGGTCCGCGCTGCCACGGCGTTCGCCGATCGCTTCGCCACGCAGCTGCGCGTGACGGTGCTCGTCGACTTCGACAACGACTCCGTCGGAACGGCGATCGCGGTCGCCGACGCGCTTGGCGACCGCCTCTGGGGCGTGCGCCTGGACACGAGCGAGACGCTCGTCGACAAGGCGCTCGCCGGCGAGGGCGAGGGCGAGGGCGAGGGCCCGCACCTGCGCGGCGTGAACCTCGAGCTCGTGCGCAAGGTGCGCGCCGCGCTGGACGGCGCCGGGCACGGGCGCGTGAAGATCGTCTGCAGTGGCGGCTTCGATGCGAAGCGAATCGCCGCGTTCGAGCAGGCCGGCGCCCCCGTGGACGCCTACGGCGTCGGTTCCTCGCTGATCCGGGGAGCCAACGACTTCACCGCGGACGTCGTGCTCGTCGACGGCGAACCCTGTGCGAAGGTCGGGCGCGGGCTGCGGCCCAATCCGCGACTATCCGTGGTGCGATGAACCTTTGGCGCCCGACTGCCGATGAAGGACGTTGATGGACCAGCCCTTTCTCGACCAGGTGAAGAACTTCGGCCTGGAGTGGTCGGGCGTTTTCACGATCCTGTTCATGTTCTTGATCGTCTACTTCCTCTGGAGGACGGTCAAGCTGATGCCCAGGACCAAGCCGGTCCAGATAAAGCCGGAGACGAAGTCGTCGATCAGCTGGGACGAGATCGCCGGCGTCGACGAGTCCAAGGACGAGCTCAAGGAGGTCGTGGAGTTCCTGCGCGACCCCAAGCGATTCAAGGCCCTGGGCGCGCGTGTGCCCAAAGGGGTGCTGCTGCACGGGCCTCCCGGCACCGGCAAGACGTTGCTCGTCAAAGCCGTCGCGCACGAATCCGGCGCGCAGTTCTTCTCGCAGTCGGCGGCCTCGTTCGTCGAGATGTTCGCCGGACTCGGCGCCGCGCGCATCCGGCGGCTGTTTCGCGAGGCGCGCAAGCACGCGCCCGCGATCATCTTCATCGACGAGCTCGACGCGGTCGGCGGCCGCCGCGGCTCGGACATCTCCGGGGAGCGCGAGCAGACGCTCAACCAGCTGCTCGTCGAGATGGACGGCTTCGACACGACCGGCGACCTCGTCGTCATGGCGGCCTCGAACCTGCTCGAGAAGCTCGACCCGGCGCTGCTGCGGCCGGGGCGCTTCGACCGCCAGGTGTTCGTCACCCCGCCCGACGTCAACGGGCGCGAGCGGATCCTCGAGGTGCACACGCGCAACAAGCCGGTACATGACGTCGACCTGTCAACCGTCGCCGCGAAGACGAGCGGCCTGACCGGCGCCGACCTCGCCAACCTCGCCAACGAGGCCGCGATCCGCTGCGCGCGCCGCCACGGCATCGCGCTGACCCGCCACGACTTCGACGAGGCGCTCGAGCGGATCATCGCCGGCGTCCAGTCGCGCCGCGTGCTCACCGATCACGAGAAGAGCGTGATCGCCTACCACGAGGCCGGCCACGCGCTATGCGCAGAGCTGCTGCCGGGCGTCGACCGCGTGCACAAGATCTCGATCGTGCCGCGTGGCAAGGCGCTGGGCTACACGCTCAACCTGCCCGACGAGGATCGCTACCTGAAAACCCGCGAGGAGCTCATCGACCAGATGACCGTCCTGCTGGGCGGCCGGATCGCCGAGCAGCTCGTCTTCGGCGAGGTCACGACCGGTGCCTCGGATGACCTCAAGCGCGTCGCGTCGGTCGCCCACGCGATGGTGCACGACTACGCGATGGGGAACTCCGGCACCTCCCAGCGCGCCGTCCCCAGGGACGAGCCCAACTCGGAGTGGTTTCGCCGCGTCCGCGACGAGGAGCAGCACGAGCTGGCCTTCGAGGCCCAGCGCATGGCACAGGCGCTGCTCGGCGACCATCGCGACAAGCTCGAGGAGATCGCCAATCAGCTGCTGCGTGACGAGGTCATCGAGCGCGATGACCTCGACGAGATCATGGCCGGCGTGCCGCGCATGACGCGCCATGGGGGCCACGGGCTGCAGGTCGTCGCGGCGACCGCGCACGAGCAGACCGGCGGCGCGCCCCGCGAGCACGATGCCCGCGGGGCGGTCTTCGTGCCGCCCCCGATCCAAGACGCCTGACGCGCCCCGGCCCGCCGCGATTGCGCGGCCACTACGATGCGGGCATGTTCAACCGGCTGGACCACATCGGCGTCGCCGTCGAGGACATCGATGCCGCGCTCGTCCTCTACGAGCGTGACTACGCGATGACGCTCGTGCATCGCGAGACCGTCACCGAGCAGGGCGTCGAGGCGGCGCTGCTGGACGTCGGCGAGAACCACGTCGAGCTGTTGGCGCCGACCGGGCCGGACACGCCGGTGGGCAAGTTCCTCGCCAAGCGGGGCCCCGGGATCCACCACGTCGCCTACCAGGTAGACGACATCGACACCACATTGGACGCGCTGCGCAACGCCGGCCTGCGCCTGATCGATGAGCAGCCCCGCACCGGCATCCGCAGGTCACGCGTCGCCTTCCTGCACCCCGCGAGCTCGGGCAGCGTCCTGACCGAGATCGTCCAACCCGCCGACGCTCACTGATGGCCTCCGCCCAGCGCGTCACGATCGGCTTCGCCGGCAATCAGGTTCTCGGCGTCAAGGTCGCCGAGGAGGCGCTCGAGGAGCTGCTGCGGGCGCTGTCTGCGGGCGACTGGCACGACCTCGCGGTCGAAGACGGGACGATCCGCCTGAACCTCAGCCAGGTCGTGTACGTCCGCACCGAGCTTGACGAGCACCGCGTCGGCTTCGGGCTGGGCGACTAGCTAGTAGCGGCGCCGGCCGCGCGCGGCGGTCACACGCGTGCGATCGACGACGCGCACCTCGACGCGCGCCGGCCGCGCCGGCGGTTGCAGCGAGAGGAAATCGCGCACCGCGCCGCGGTGCTCGCAGAACGGGCAGCCGATCGGGTCCGCCGGCGACAGCGGCCCTCCCGCCGGGACGACGGGCGCGTCGCAGCAGGGGCAGGCGAGCGTGCCGGTCGCCATCCGCCACGAGCGCGTGACCTTGCGCTCCTCCTCGATGCCGGCGATCCGCCCGACGGGCTCGGGATAGGCCGGCTCCGGCCCGCCGATGCCACGGTGAAAGCTCATATCGCCGAGTGTAGGCCGATCCGATCGCGCCGCGCGGTGGTCGGCGCAGGCTCCTAAGCTCCCGGTCCGTGACCGGCTCTGTTCCACCCGCCCCCGATCCCGCCGCCCGCCGCTCGCTGCGCGCGCGGTTACGCGGCGGCCCGATCGCGCGCGCGATCGCGCGCGTCGACGTGCGCCTCTACCGCCTGCTGCGTGAGGACGCCCAGACCGCGTCGCTCGAGGCACCGATCAAGCGCTTCTCGAGCCTCGGCGAGCACGCCGCGATCTGGCTCGCGCTCGGCGCCGGCGGCGCGCTCGTCGACGCCCCGCGGCGGTCGGGCTGGCTGCGTGCGGTGTGTGCGGTCGTGATCGCCTACGTGCTCAACACGCTGCTCAAGCTCGTCGTGCGCCGCCACCGGCCGCGCCTGGAACAGCTTCCCGCGCTGATCTCGACGCCGACGTCGCTGAGCTTTCCGTCCGCGCACGCATCCTCCTCGTTCGCCGCCGCCCGGGCCTACTCGGCCCTGATGCCGGGCACTCCGCTGTACGCGGTCGCAATCGCGATGGCGCTGTCGCGCGTCTACCTCGGCGTGCACTATCCGTCCGACATCGCGGCCGGCGCGCTGCTGGGGACGGTCGTGGGCAGCGGAGGACGGCCGTGAAGGTCGCCATCGTCGGCATGCCCAATGCGGGCAAGTCCTCGCTCTTCAACGCGCTGACGCGAGCGGGCGCCGAGGCGGCCAACTACCCGTTCACGACGATCGAGCCCAACATCGCCGTCGTCCCCGTGCACGACGAGCGCCTGGCTGCGGTCGCCGAGACGATCCGCTCGTCGGAGCTCGTGCCCGACACGATCGACTTCCATGACATCGCGGGGCTCGTGGCGGGCGCGCACAGCGGCGAGGGCCTGGGCAACCGCTTCCTGGCGAACATCCGCGAGACGGACGCGATCGTCCATGTCGTGCGCACCCACAACGACCCGAACGTCATCCATCCCGAGGGCCGCGTCGACCCGCTGGCCGATATCGAGACGATCGAGACCGAGCTCATCTACGCCGATCTCGAGCAGGCCGAGCGTCGCCATGATCGCGTCGTACGCAGCGCACGCTCGGGCGAGCGCGCGGCCGTCGCCGAGGAGGCTTGGTTGCGCGAGCTGATCGAGGCACTCCAGGCCGGGTCGCCGGCGCGCGGCGTGCCGCCGCCCGGCGACGCGCCCAACGCGCTGCGCGACCTCGGGCCGCTGACGGCCAAGCCGGTCCTGTTCGTGGCCAACGTCGACGAGGGCGACGACAGCGTGCCGGCCGCGGTGCGGGAGCATGCGGCCGAGCAGGACGCGCTTGCGGTGGCGATCTCGAGCCGCATCGAGGCTGAGCTTTCCGAGCTCGACGACGAGGACGCGGACGCGATGCGCGAGGACCTCGGTATCGCGCAGTCGAGCTTGCAGCGCGTCGTCGGAGGCGCGTTCTCGCTGCTGAACCTGATCGTGTTCTTCACCGCCGGCGAGGACAAGCCCGCACAGTCCTGGCATCTGCGCCGCGGGCTGACGGCGTGGCATGCCGCCGGCGAGATCCACTCCGACATCCAACGCGGCTTCGTGCGCGCGGAGATCGTCGGCTGGGAGGAGCTCGTCGACGCGGGCGGCTACGCGGGTGCACGCGACCGCGGCACCCTGCGCCTCGAGGGACGCGACTACGCGGTCGCCGACGGCGACGTCATCACGGTGAAGTTCACGCCGTGAGCGTGGCGCAGGAGAGGCGCTGGCGCGATCCCAGGGCTACGCGCCGCCGGACGGCAGATCCTTCTGGATCTTCTCGAGCGCTTCGCGCTGCGCGTCCATGTCCACCTCCTCCAGGCTCGCCTCGGCATTGGCGACCGGATCCTTCGCGCTTCCGTCCCTTGGCGGGATCGCCGTCTCGAGCTCCTCGTCCGTCTTCTCTTCATCAGCCATGTAGCTCTCCGTTGTCGTGGTAGGCCAAGCCTTACCCACTGCCCGGTCGACATCACGATGGCGGTGCGCCAACATGATGGCGGCCGGGCCTCGCCCCGGCTATGCCGCCCGCCGGCGCAGCTCGACGACCTCCGCCTCGGGCAGCCGCAGCGCGCGCCAGATGTCGCGCAGCCACATCGCGTCGAGCGTCAGCAGGGCGCCGACGATGCCGAGCACGAAGAGGACGAGCAACCCCGAGAGGACGATCGAGCGTGGGTGCGCGAGCTCGGCCCGTGCCACGGCGTCCGGATCGTCGCGGTACAGCGGCGTTGCCTTGAACGCCTCCTGCGCCGCCTTGAAGGCGGGCTTGACTTCGCCGTTGTAGGAGATGAGACCCTTGTTGTGGATCGGATCGCGAACCTTCGGGTGCGCACCGCCATCCCAGTCGGGCTTGACGGCGAACTCGCGCGCGGTCCAGTAGACCGCGCCGTTCATGAAGCCGAGCCGGTCGACGATGTCGAGGTAGCGCTTGACGTATTGGGTCTGGAAGGCGTAGGTCTGCTTGACGCTTGCGGGCCCGCTCTCAGTCGCCTCGGCGCCGAACTCGGTGATCACGAGCGGGTGGCGCGGATACTTGTCGTGCATCGCGCGCAGATACGGCGCGAGGTCGCCGATGTCCGCCGTCGAACGGTTGGGCTTGCCCTCATACCAGCCGTAGTACGAGTTGATCCCGATCAGATCGTAGGCGTCGTACGTGCGCTGCCTGGGGAGCCCGGGGTAGGACAGCACATCGATCGAGACGGGCCGCGACGGGTCCAGATCGCGCGCGAGCTGGGCGGCGTTGAGCATCCAAACCTGGGTCGTGCGGTGCTCGTCGGGCGTCGCGGTCAGCTCGTTGGCCGTCGAGTTGGTGATGACCGATGGGTGGTTGCGAGCCGCGAGGATCGTGTTGCGCAGCACCTCGAGCTCGTGCGAGCGCTGCGCCGGAGTCCGCAGCTGCGCGTCGCGGTGATAGACCGGCGCCTGGTTCCAGACGAGGATCCCCTCCTCGTCGAAGCGCTTCAGCAGCCGCTCGTCGAGCAGGTAGTGCGCGCGCGTGGTATTGACGCCAAGCGCCTTGAGCTGGCTGACCGTGTTCTCGATGTCGCGGTCGGTGAGCGCAGGGCCACGGCCCGGCATGTCCTCCTGGATCGATGCCCCGCGCAGGTCGAGCGCGCGCCCGTTGAGGCGCAGCGCGCCATCGACGACATCGACGGTGCGCAGTCCGATGCGCAGGCGTTCGCGCTGCACGACGCGAGCGCCGGCCTGCGTCGCGACCGTCGCGCTGTACAGCTGCGGGCTCTCCGGTGACCACGTCTTCACGTCGCCCTTGACGGGCACGCTCAAGCGCACACGCAATCGCTCTCCCGGGCGAAGCCTGCGCGGCGTTGCGCGGCCCCGCGAGACCGTGCCGTCGGGCGAGCGCAGCGCAAGCACGATCGCCGGCTTCTGCTCGGACCGGCTGTGGTTCTCCAGCCAGCCGTCGGCGTGCACGCTCCAGCGGCAGCGGTCTTTGTCGCAGTTGCGCCGTGGCAGCAGACCGACGTCGTGCAACACGACGGGGCCGCGCGCCACCAGCGACACCGGCCGCGTGATCCCGCCCCAGTTCCACCAGCCCTCGCGCAGCGCCCGGCTGCGGCGATTGTCGACGCGTAGTACCAGCGTGTTGGGCCGTCCGGCCCGCAGTCCGTTCGCCGGCAGCTCAAACGGCGTATAGGGATGCGCGTTGGTCCCGAGCGCGCGGCCGTTGAGCCATCCGCGCGTGATCCGGCGCGCCTGCTCGAAGCGCAGCGCCCAGGCCATCTCGCGGGACGCGTCGGGTCCGACGAAACTGATCCGGTACCAGCCGATCGTGCCGAAGAAGCCGGCCGGGTCGGGCCGGCCGTTGAACACGTGCGGCACCGCGACCGGCTGCCATGCGGGGCCGGCGCGGCCGCTCTGCCAGTCGCGCCGCTGGCCCTCGTCGCCGGGGTCGGGTGCGTACTGCCAGCCCGTCGACAGCGCGACGGGCCCCGGCGGATCGGCGGCGAGCGCTCCCGCGGGAGTTGCCGCCGCGGCGAAGACGCCGAGGGCAAGGACCCCGAAAAGCATCATCCACAACCTCATCGGTGAGACCTTCTACCGCATCTTGCGGTCGCTGGGTGGCGCCCGCGCGCGTGGTCTGGAACGTGTTTCACCGTTTCAGGGTGTGCTCGTGCCGCCAAGCTTCGCCAGCCGCTCGGCGAGCCGGTTCATCCCCCGGTCGGCGGCTGCGCGCGCTGCGCCGGCCGTGTGCAGCGCGGCGTCGGCTGGCCGCGCGAGCGTCACGGCGCGCAGCGTCGCGATGTCCTGGAAGGCCGCCAGCGCGTCGGGATCGGTCGTCAGCGCACCGGCCACGCGCGCTGTCATCGTGCCCGGGCGCCGCGCTGCGCCAATCACGCCCTCGAGGGTCCCGTGCGTGCGCAGCAGGTCGCGCGCCGTCTTGGCGCCGATGCCCTTCGCTCCCGGCAGCCCGTCGGACGGGTCACCGCGCAGCGCGATGAAGTCCGGTACCTGCGCGGGCTCGATGCCGTAGCGCTCGCGCACGCCGTCTGGCCCGATCTCCTCGGGCCCGTCCTTGCCCCCGCGCGGGAAGAGCACCGTCACCGCCTCGGAGGCGCACTGGAACATGTCGCGGTCGCCGGTGAACAGCAGCGCCTCGCCGCCGGCCGCCTCCTCCACGTGCGCGAGCGACCCGAGCAGGTCGTCGGCCTCGAGCTCGGTCTCGGAGATGCTCGTCCACCCGAACGCGTTGAAGAACGCCGGCGCGTCCTCCCACTGGCTGGCGAGCTCGCCGGGCATCGGCGGGCGATCGGCGTGGTAGGGATCGTAGAGCTGCTTGCGATAGGCCGCCGCCTCCGCCCCCCAGCACAGCACGACAGCCCGCGGGGCGTAGCGCTCGACGGCGAACAGGACGAGGTTCGCGGTACCCAGCAGCGCGTTGACCGGCCGGCCCTCGCCGTCGGTGATGCTCTGCGGCAGCGCGAAGAAGGCTCGGTACAGCAGCGATGGAGCATCGACGGCGAGCAGCGGGGCGGACATGGACGTCACAGCCTAGGGGCGTGTCTCGCTGCCAGCGCCCGAGGCCCTAAGCTGCGCCTCGTGCTGACCGTCACCGACCTCGACGAGCTGCGCGCGAAGGCCGGCGAGGAGATCGGCATCAGCGACTGGCACGACGTCACGCAGGAGGCGATCGACGAGTTCGCTGCGGTGACCGGCGACGGCCAGTGGATCCATGTCGATCCCGAACGCGCCAGCCAGACGCCGTTCGGCGGCACGATCGCGCACGGCTACTACACGCTCTCGCTGCACCCGATGTTCGCCGAGCAGCTCGTGAGCTTCGAGGGCTTTGCGTTCGCCGTGAACTACGGCCTGAACAAGGTGCGCTTTCCGGCGCCGCTGCCGGTCGGCAACCGCGTCCGGATGCGGATGATGCTGCTGGCCGTCGACGACGTGCTCGGCGGCGCCCAGATCACGATGAAGCTCTCGTTCGAGGGCGAGGGCGCGCTGAAGCCCGTCTGCGTCGCCGAGTCGCTGACGCGGGTCTACAGCCGCTAGATAACAACCCGCACCGGCGGGCCGGCCTCGCCGCCATACACGATTCGGTAAAGCCCGGGCCGAAAAACGGTGGCGCGGTAGCGCCCGCCCGCCTGGATCCGCGTCTGAGACCGCGTCACCCAGCGGCTGCCCTCGCGCCGCTGAACCGCGGCGCTGCTGCCCTTCACCGGCGGCGCGACACGTCCGCGAATGTGCCCTGCAACGGCGCTCGCCAGGCTGGCGACGCGCGCCGCCGTGGGCGAGATTCCGCCCGCGGCCGTCCCGCCGCCCGCGGCCGGTGCAGCGGGCTCGCTGGGCTCGTTGCCGTCGTCCCGGCTGCCGCTCGCCGTGATCACCGTGAAGCGCGCCCATGTGGCGCGCAGGCCGAGCCGGGCGCCCAGCACCGGCCCGGTCGTGTGACTCGTGCCGCGCGTGCCGACGATCCGCGCGCGCACGACGCGCGGCGAGCGCCCGCGCTTGAGCACCCGGATTCGACGCAGCGATCCCTTGACGAGGCCGCCGAGGCGCCGCCTGGCCTCGGCGAGGCTCAGCTGCACGACCCAGTCGTGGTGTGGCGAGAGCTCGTCGTACGGATCTTCGACGGACTTCAGCCACGGCTTGCGGGGTGCGCCGACGAACGCGTTCTCGATGTTCTCGGTGCGCCCACCCGAGGTCGAGAAGTAGAACGTCACGACCGGCTTGGCCTTGTAGGTGACGACCCGACCGCGGGTCGCGTCGACCGCGGCGTTCGTCGTGGCGCGCTCGCCCGAGATCCCGTTGTAGACCTGCGATCGCGTGTCGGCGTACTGGTCGAAGCCGGCACCACCCTTGCTCGTCGTGATCGCATACGTGCGCGCGGCGACGGCCTGCGCGCGCAGCGCCTCCGCCGGCCAGTTCGCCGGGCTCTCGCCGGCGACGACGCCGCGCACGTAATCCTCGAGGTCGACCTGGTTGATCGCATTCAACCCGCCGAGCGAGGAAGGGCGGATCTGGAGGTTGCCCCGGTAGCTGCCGTTCGACGTCGCGTTGCCGCTGCGGCCAAGCAGCTTGATCGCGGCCGGCGAGGGCGTGATGGTCAGCGGCGACCTGAACCGCCCGACGAGGTCGCCCGATGCCGAGCGCAGCGTGACGCCGCCGCGCAGGGCGCGCGTCGCGTGGTAGGTCGCAGCCGGGTCCAGCTCGCGAGCGCCGGGCAGGCTCGCCGCGCCGCTGAAGGAGACGCGCGCGGCGGACTGCAGCAGCACGCGAACCCGCCGGGGGCGGGTGAGCGTGGCGACCCGCGTGCCCTTGTAGTAGTGGCTCAGGATGAAGGCATGGTCCCTACCGTGCTGGGCAAAGCCAAGCGCTCCGTACTGGCTCATGCCGATGCCGTGGCCGAAGCCGCCGCCGCGGACGATCAGGCGCGACGCGCCATGCGCCGGGGCGGCGGTGGCGAGGACCAGCAAGGCCGCAAGCAGAATCGTCCACAGGCGCATCTGCCAGCCAGGACACCCGGTCGTCGTGGGAGTTGCGCCGCGTGGACAAGCGGGTAGGCGACTCACCGTGCCCCCGGAGACTACGGCCAGCACCAGCGCCTCCGACGAGGACGCCGTTCTCGCGGCTGTCCCGCGCCGGCTGTACATCGGCGGCGAGTGGCGCGACGGCGGCGGGGGCGCCACGTTCGCCGTCGACGATCCCTCGACCGGCGAGCCGATCGCTCATGTCGCCGACGCGACGAGCGGCGATGCGCTCGACGCCCTCGGCGCCGCGCACGAGACGTTCGCGAGTTGGCGCAACAGCGCGCCGCGCGAGCGTGGCGACATCCTGCGCCGCGCCTACGACATGATCGTCGCGCGCACCGACGCCCTCGCGCTGCTGATGACGCTCGAGATGGGCAAGGCGCTCGCCGAGTCCAAGGCGGAGGTCACCTACGCCGCGAACTTCCTGCGCTGGTACTCAGAGGAGGCGGTGCGCATCGACGGGCGCTACAGCGCCAACGAGTCGGGCGCCGGGCGCGTCCTGACGATGAAGCAGCCCGTCGGCCCGTGCGTGTTCATCACCCCGTGGAACTTCCCGCTGGCGATGGGCACGCGCAAGATCGCCCCCGCGCTCGCCGCCGGCTGCACGATCGTCGCCAAGCCTGCGCGGCTGACGCCGCTCTCGATCCTGATGCTGGCCAGGATCCTCGAGCAGGCCGGCCTGCCCGGCGGCGTGCTGAACGTCATCACCGCGACCTCCTCGGGATCGGTGATGGAGCCGGTGATCTGCGATCCGCGCACGCGCAAGCTGTCCTTCACGGGCTCGACCGAGGTCGGTCGCAGCCTGATGGCGCAGGCATCCGAGCAGGTCCTGCGCGTGTCGATGGAGCTGGGCGGCAACGCGCCGTTCCTCGTCTTCGGCGATGCCGACCTCGATGCCGCGCTCGATGGGGCGATGATCGCCAAGATGCGCAACATCGGCGAGGCGTGCACGGCAGCCAACCGCTTTTACGTCGCCGCCGGCGTCGCGAATGACTTCGCGCAGCAACTGGCCGCGCGGATGAGCGCGCTGAAGATCGGCCGCGGCACCGAGCCGGACGTGGATGTCGGCCCGCTGATCGACGCCGATCAGCTCGACAAGGTCGCCGAGCTCGTCGAGGACGCCGTGAGCAAGGGGGCCACGGTGTTGACCGGCGGCGAGCGCGTCGAAGGCCCTGGCCATTTCTACAAGCCGACGGTGTTGACCGAGATCCCCGACGATGCGCGCCTGCTGCGCGAGGAGATCTTCGGGCCGGTCGCACCGGTCAAGGCCTTCGCAACCGAGCAGGAGGCGATCGCCGCCGCCAACGACACCGAGCTCGGCCTCGTCGCCTACCTCTACACGTCCGACCTGCAGCGCGCCTGGCGCGTCACCGAGCGGCTTGAGACCGGCATGGTCGGCCTCAACCAGGGCATGGTCTCCAACGCCGGCGCTCCGTTCGGCGGCGTCAAGCACTCAGGTGTCGGTCGTGAGGGCGGGCCGGAGGGCATCGAGGAGTACGTGGAGATCAAGTACATCGCGATGAACGTGTAGCGCGTTCTTCGATTTCGCTCGGGGTCGCCGGTGCTTCGCTGTACCCGGTGGGTCGCTAACATGCTTCACGTCGCCGTCTTGCTGGGGCCACGGGGAAATCCGGCGCCCGGAAGAGCCCTCGCACTGCGGGCTGGCGCATGCGCCGGAACCGCAGGATCTTGAACGTAATTGATGAACACGGTGCTGTGAACAGGCGACTGATAGCGCTGGTCGCTGTGCTGACCGCGCTGGCCCTGGCGCTTGCCGCCATCGTCGCTCGATCCGCTGCCGCGCCGGACGCGGAGTCGACTGCCCGCGACCAAACGGCGTCGTCGGTGCCAGGGACGATCCTCGCGCCCCACGGTGGCGAGCCGACGATCTATGCCGGCCCCGGTGGCCGCGCCCAGCTCGACGGGCGCTGGCGCTTCAAGAGCGACCGGCGCGACCTCGGCGTCAAGCGCGGCTACCGGCGCGGAGGCTTCGGCGGAGCGCGGGTTAAGGCACCCTTCGTTCCCCGCGCCACGCAGATCAAGGGCATGGCAGGCAAGGCCAACTTCAAGGGCGCCATCGGCTGGTATCGAACCCAACTTGACGTCCCCGTCGAGCGGCTCTACGCGATTCGCTTCGAGTCGATCAACCACAGGGCCCAGGTCTTCCTCGATGGCAGGCTCGTCGCCAAGCACAAGGGCGAGTACCTGCCCTTCGAGCTGCGGGCGCGCCTGAAGCCGGGTGTACGCCACACGCTCGTCGTCCGCGCCGATTGGCGCGCCCCGCTCGCGATGAAGCGCGACGGCTGGCATCGCCTGTGGTGGAACTACGGCGGCATCAATCGCGGGGTGAGCATCCGTCCGGTCGGCGCGAGCGAGCTTGCGTACCCGTACATGAGCACGCGCCTGGACGGCGGCGACGCGATCGTGACGATGCGCGTGCACGTGCGCAACCACGCAGCCGATCGGCGCGTCATCGGAGTCCGCGGGACGCTGACGCGCGGCGACCGCAGCATCGGCATCACCTTCGTGCCCGAGCCGGTCTCGAGCGCGGCGGCGAGTGTGCTCAAGGGCACTGTGAGGATCGACGACCCGAAGCTGTGGTCGCCCGAGGATCCGAATCTGTGGCAGCTCAAGCTCGAGGTCCCGGGCGAGTCGACGTATCGCGCACGCGTCGGGCTGCGCGACGTACGCGCACAGGGCGACAAGCTGCTGCTCAACGGCGAGCCGATCCGCCTGCGCGGCGCGTCGATCCACGAGGACGTCTACGGGCGCGGCGACGCGCTGGCGCCCGCCGACCAGGACAGGCTCGTCGCCCAGCTCAAGAAGATCGGCGCCAACGCGACCCGCTCCCAGCATCCGCTCGACGTGGGGCTGCTCGAGCGCCTCGATGCGGCCGGCGTCATGGTCTACATGGGCGTCGGTCCGACCGACGCGCCGGGGGCCTGGACCTCGCGTGGCGCGCGGCGCGTTCGCGTCGCCAAGGAGCGCGTGCGCACGACGGTGCGCCAGACGGCGCTGCATCCGTCGGTGATCACCTGGAACCTCGCCAACGAGGTCGCAGGCCAGGGCCATCCCAGTGGCCAGATCCCCTACATCGACTCGATGGCGGCCGAGCTGCAGAGGACCGACCCCGGTCGCCCGGTCGCGCTCGACATCTGGGGCGCGCACCCGCCGCGGTTCGAGTCGCTGATCTATCGCAACATCGACATCATCGGCTGGACGAACTACATCGGCTGGTACGAGTCCACGGTTGCCAGCGCCGGCCAGCTTCGCGCCGCGATCGGCCGGCGGCTGGCGAGCCTGCGCCGCGTCTTCTCGGACAAGGTGATCGCCGTGACGGAGTTCGGCGCCGAGGCCAACGGCCACAACCCGACGACGTCACCCGGTGGCTATGCCTTCCAGTCGCACCTGCTCGACCTGCACCTGTCGACATACGTGCGGATCCCCAACCTCGCCGGCGCGCTGATCTGGAACCTGCGTGATTTCGCGGTCGCGCCCACGTTCGTCGGCGGTTCGATCAAGGGCCAGGTCCCGGGGATCCACATCGTGCAGGGGGTCGTACAGAAGGGCCTGTTCGACCTGCGCTCGCGCTCCAAGCCGTCGGTGAAGGTCGTCGCCGGGCGCTTTGTCGCACAGGCGGCCGCGGACGGGGGGTAGAGGAGGTTTCGTCCTGCGGTCATCGCAAGCGATGACCTTCGGACGACGTCCCCCCTCTGCGGTCATCGCAAGCGATGACCTTCGGACGACGTCACACGGACGACGTCACCCCCCGCGCGCCATCTTGCGCAGGTCCATCGCCTCGTCGAACGTCGCCTCGTCGACGCCGTGCTCGAGCGCGACGTCGCGCAGCATGCGTCCGGATGTCGC
>Ga0136613_10000685_pt1 | contig 16056 bp, 18 predicted proteins | sample AntDrymUQ2722106_2_FD_106649 | JGI IMG/M metagenome (GOLD analysis project Ga0136613, IMG submission 106649) | Polar desert sand microbial communities from Dry Valleys, Antarctica - metaG UQ272 (21.06) | ecosystem: Environmental > Terrestrial > Soil > Desert | place: Antarctica: Dry Valley... | reverse complement strand
CGGTCGCGACCGTGCTCCTGCTCTTCGTACGGTCAGCGTGGTGCGGTTAGCGATCGAGAGCGCCGGCGCGCCGAGCGCGCTCGACCTTCTCAGCTTCCTGTTCGCTGTCGCCGACCTCTCGTACCGGATCTTCGGGGAGACACCCGACGACGATGCCCCGGTTCGCGAACTCTCCACGGGGGTCGTCGCCGGCGGTGTCGCGGCCGCGATCCTCGCTGGATTCCTGGTGTGCTGGCTTCGCTACCGGCGACTGGAGGCGTTCCGCTGACCATGGCGGCTCCCATCGAGCCCCGCGTCGTCGCCGAAGGGGTGTCGAAGTGGTTCGGGGCGCTCGTCGCCGTGTCGGATATCAGCTTCGACGTCGGTGCCGGAGTGACCGCGCTGCTCGGGCCGAACGGCGCCGGCAAGTCGACGATGCTCCGCATGCTCTGCGGGCTCGCGCGGCCCTCCCAGGGTTCGGTGCGCGCACTCGGCCGAGACCCTCGAACGGACACGAGTGTCACGCGCCTGATCGGGCTGGTACCGCAACAGGAAAGTGTCTTCGAGCCGCTGACGGCGCATCGGTTTGTCGCACTGGCCGCAACGCTGCACGGTGTCCCTGAGCCCGGCGCCGCCGCCGCTCGCATGCTCGAAACCGTCGATCTCGACCCGACCGACCCGCGCAAGCTGCCCGCGTACTCGAAGGGAATGCGTCAGCGCGTGAAGGTCGCGCAGGCGATCGTGCACGACCCCCACGTGCTCGTCCTGGACGAGCCTCTGACGGGGCTCGACCCTCGCCAGCGCGCCGACATGGTCGCGCTGTTCCGACGCCTTGGGAGCGAAGGCCGGTGCGTGATCGTGTCCAGCCATGTGCTCGACGAGGTCGAGCGGCTCGGCTCCCAGATCCTCGTCATGTCACAGGGCAGGCTCGCCGCGGCCGGCGACTTCCACGAGCTGCGCGCGCTCATGGACGACCGTCCGCTCCGAGTCCGGGTGCGTACCGACCGGCCGCGCGAGGTCGCGGGCGCGCTGCTCGAGGGCGGCACAGCCGTCGGCGTGCGACTCGACGGCGACGACGCGTTCGAGCTCGACACGAACGACGCCCGCGCGCTGGCCCATGCGCTGGCTCCGGTCGCGCGCGACCGGGGCGCGCGCCTGTTCGAGGTTCATCCCCTCGACGCCGATCTCGAGGGTGTCTTTCGCTACGTGGTGGAGAGATGAGCGCAAGCGCAATTCGCACGAGCGCCCGTGGCTCGCTCGCCGCTCTCTACCGACTGCTGCTGCGGACGCAGATCACGGTTCCGCGTCTGGTCGGCATCGCGACCCTCGGAGCTCTCTCGGTCATCATCGGCGTCTTCGCCCGCTGGGACTCCGACCCGTCGCAGGCCGCGGCGGACGCCGTGTCGTCCTACGGGCTCGGGCTCGTTGTGCCGCTCGCTGCCCTGTGGCTCGGCACGTCGGCTATCGGTGACCTCGTCGACGATCGACTGCTCGTCTACCTGTGGCTGAAGCCCGTGCCGCGCTGGCAGCTTCCCGCCGCTGGCGTGCTCGCGACGGCCACCGTCGTCGTGCCGTTGGCCGCCCTGCCGGTCGCCGCGACCGCGCTCGCGGCAGGCGCCAACGACGTCGCGCTGCCGGCCCTGCTCGCCGCGTCGCTGGCGGGCTTCGCCTACGCCGGGGTGTTCGTCGCCGCAGGGTTCTGGTTTCGCCGCGCAGCGTGGTGGGGTCTCGCGTTCGTGCTCCTGTGGGAGAACGCCGTCGCCAATCTCGCGGAGGGGTCTGCCCGGTTGACCGTCGTCGGCTGGGCGAACTCCGTCCTTGCGACCGCGCCGGACGTGGAGGTGACGCCCTCGGCTGGCTCGGCCACCGTCGCGTTCATCGTCCTCCCCGCGGTGGCAGTCACAGGCTGGCTGGTGGCAACGTGGCGCTATCAGCGGGCAGACATCGACTAGCTGGCTGGCGCGCGTCCGCTTCGCGGCCGCGCCACCGCAGGCCGTTGCCGAGGGTGCGACCCCCTACTCCGTCGTCGGCTCGCGGCGCATCAGCTGCTGTACGAGATCCGTGAGCTCGACGCCGTCGAGCACGGCGCAGACGCCTTCGGTGATCGGAAGCTCGATCCCGAGCTGGTGCGAGAGATCGCGCAGCACCGGGGCGGTAGTGAGCCCCTCCACCACCATGCCGATCGCGGAGCGGGCCTCCTCCGGAGTCGCGCCCTGCGCGATCAGCTCCCCCGCGCGCCGGTTCCGGCCCGTCGGGGCCCAGCACGTGACGATCAGGTCGCCCATTCCGGCGAGCCCCGCGAAGGTGTCCGGGCGCGCGCCGGCGGCCTCCGCCAAACGCGCCATCTCGGCGAGCCCGCGTGCGACAAGAGCGGCCTTCGCATTGTCGCCGAGGCGAAGACCGTCGGCCCCACCCGCAGCCAGAGCGATGACGTTCTTGGCCGCGGCGCAGAGCTCCACGCCGGCGATGTCCTCGTTCACGTACACGCGGAAGATCGCGGAGTTGATCGCCAGCTGGAGCCGGACGGCGAGCGCTAGATCGGTGCTCACGACCACCGCCGCAGCGGGGAGACCGCGCGCGATCTCCTCGGCGATGTTCGGCCCCGAGAGTACGGCTACCGGCCGCCGCGTGACCAGCGTCGACAGCCGCTCCCCGTTCACTGGATCGAGGCCCTTCGTGAGGCTCAGGATCGGCGCTTCCCCGGCGAGCGCTGGCACGACCTCGCCGAAGACGCTCGAGGGGATCGCGACGACGACCAGCTCGGCGCTCTCGACGCCGGCCTCCTCGATCGTGGCTGCCGCAATGCCGCTGAGATCGGCATCCTGCGCGTAGCGTGGATTTCGGCCGGTCTCTCGAATGACGGCAATCTGCTCGGGGTCGCGGCCCGCCAGCGTCACCTCGTGCCCGCGATCGCGCAGCAGGCACGCGAACGCGGAGCCCCACGACCCCGCCCCGACGACGACGACCCTCATTCCGAGGTCACGAAGTCGATCGAGACGGGCACGCCCTCGAGCCCAAAGCGTTGCCGGAGCTCGTTCTCGACCCAGAACCCGTAATCGCGGGTGACCAGCCGGCGGTCGTTGACGAAGACGCGGTAACGGGGTGGACGCGAGCTCACCTGCGTCCCGTACAGGATGTTGAGCCGGCGCCCGCGGCGACCAGGCGGCTGGCGCGCTTCCCGGAGCTCTTGCAATGCGCGGTTCAGCTCCGCCGTCGGAATCCGGCCCGCGTACCGGGAGAAGACATCCTCGACGGTGTCCAGCAATCGTTCGAGGCCCCGCCCCGTGGCGGAGGACACGGCGAGGATGGGAGGCCGCTGCCGGAGCCGCTTCGCGAGGTGCGGTCGGACATCCTCGATCCGCACGTCTCCCACGTCCCACTTGGACAGGACGACGACCGTCGCGCACTGCGCCTTCCGCGCGTTATCCGCGACGGACAGGTCCTGGTCGACGACACCCTCGCTCGCGTCCACGAGCACGAGAGCGACGTCAGCGCGCTCCGCGGCCTCGAGCGCCCGCAGCTCGGAGTAGTACTCGATTCCCTGCCGCTGCTTGCGCTTTCGTCGTAGACCCGCTGTATCCACAAGCACGAACGTTGTCTCGCCCCGCTGCAGCACGGTATCGATGGAGTCGCGTGTCGTGCCGGGCACCTCGGAGACGATCACCCGCTCTCGGCCGAGCAGCGCATTCAGGAGCGACGACTTCCCCACGTTCGGGCGGCCGAGGATCGCGACTCGGATCGCTTCCTCGCCAACCGGGCGCTCGCCCTTTCCCGGAAGCCGCGCGACGATGTCGTCCAGGAGATCGCCGGTGCCGTGGCCGTGCAACGCGGAAAGCGGAATCGGGTCGCCGAGGCCGAGCCGGTGGAACTCGAGGGCCTCTGCATCCCGCCGCGGATCGTCGAGCTTGTTCGCGATGACGAGCACGTCGCGGCGGGACGAGCGCAGGATCTCCGCCAGCTCCTCGTCACCGGGGGTGACTCCCGCCTTGGCGTCGACGACGAACAGGACGAGGTCGGCCTCCTCGATCGCCTCGCGCGCCTGGGCGGCGACCTGCGGGCCGAAAGGACCGGTGTCTTCTCGATCGACGCCGCCGGTGTCGATCAGCCTGAACGTCGTCCCGGACCACTCACAGGTGAGCTCCTTGCGATCGCGCGTCACGCCCGGGGTCTCGTGGACGACCGCGGCGCGCGTCTCCGTGAGCCGGTTGATCAGCGTCGACTTGCCGACGTTGGGGAAGCCGACGATCGCGACCGTCCCCGCGATCTCGACCGGTTCGGCGCCGCCGTGTTCAGCGGTGAAAGCCCGGGCCCTGGAAGGAGCTCGCCGCGATCTGGTCATCGCGGCGGGGTCGCGTCGCGGGGGCGGCCGAGGTTGTGGATCTCCACGAGCCACTGCCAGAGCTCGTGCAGCTTGCGCTCCACCTCGAGCGACGCCTCCTTGTACCCCTTGCCTCCGCGCGGGAGCCCCTCGAAGGTCATCGGCTCGCCCCAAGCGAGCGAAATCGGGGCGAAGTTCCAGCGCCAGTTCTGGCTTCCGTGGATCGCGACCGGAATAAGTGGGACGGACTCGTTGATGGCCACCATGGCGGCCCCCGGCTGAACCGGACCGGGAACCTCACGCTGCCGGGTGCCCTCGGCGAACATCCCAAGGGCGTGTCCGTCCCGGACGATCTGGCGCATCGTCCTCACCGCATCGCGATCGGACTCGCCGCGGCGCACCGCGAACGCTCCGAAGCTCCGCATGAGCTGGCCCAGGCCGGGCACGCGGTGCGCCTCGACCTTCGCCATGAAGTAGAGCGTGCGCGGGCTGGCCGAGCCGAGCGCCGGCGGATCGAGCCAGCTGAAGTGGTTCGCAGCGACCACGAGCCCACCGCGCATGGGCACTCGCTCGGCCCCGTAGACGCGGAGCGGAGCGACGAGCTTCACGGCGGTGCCGATCGTGAGCCGGCCGACCGCCCAGACGGCGTCGGTCCCGTTCACCGGCGCGCCTCCACCAGCTCGGAGATGCGGAGCACGACCTGATCCACCGTGAGATCGGTGGTGTCGAGGAGCACCGCGTCCTCGGCCGGCTGGGTGTTGACGGCGTCCCGCTCATCGCGCTGGCGGAGGTCGGTCGCCAAGGACTCAGCGGTCGTCTCAGGCCGGTCGAGAGAGCGGCGGCGAGCGCGTTCGGCCACGTCGGCAACGAGGAAGACCTTCACCTCGGCCTGCGGAGCGACGACCGAACCGATGTCTCTCCCCTCGATGACGATGTCCCCGACCGAGCTCAGCGTGCGCTGTCTCTCGCGCATCACCTCGCGTACCTCCGAATGTCTCGCGACAGCCGGCACGAGGCGGTCGATCTCGGAGGCGCGGATGCTGCTGGAGACATTCTCTCCCGCGATCTCGACCTGGCCCTCGGAGGTGAAGGTGATCGGATGCTCACGGGCGAGCTGAGCGAGCGACTCACCGTCCTCGAGGTCGACGTCGTCCCTCGCAGCGAGCCAGGTGAGCGCGCGATACATCGCGCCGGTGTCCAGATGGACGAAGCCGAGCCGGCGCGCAAGCTCCAACGCCACCGTGCTCTTCCCCGACCCCGCGGGACCGTCGATCGCCACGATCATGGCGCGATTCATACAGCTCCTAGCTGCTCGAGGACTCCGAAGAAGCCGGGAAAGCTCGTTTCCACTGCTTCCGCGCCCTGTAGCGACACACCGTCGAGGGAGGAGACGCCTGCTACTGCTCCGAGCATGGCAAGGCGGTGATCCCCACGTGCGTCGAAGGTTCCGCCTCGAAGTCGTGCGGGAACTCCCTTGATCCGAAAGCCGTCGGGTGTGGCACGGATGCGCGCTCCGATCCGGCGCAGCTCCTCGACCACAGACTCGATTCGGTCCGACTCCTTCACGCGGAGCTCGGCCGCGCCCCTGACCACGGTCTCGCCCCGCGCATGGCAGGCGGCGAGCGCGAGCATGGGCAACTCGTCCACCAGTCCGGGCACCTCGGCCGGGGTGACCGTCGCGCCGACGAGCTCGGACGAGCGCACCTGCACGTCACCTGCGGGCTCCCCGCCGATCTGGCGCCGGTTGTAGATCGCAACGCGCGCGCCCATGCGCTCGAGGATGTTGAGCAGGCCGATCCGACGCGAGTTGAGGCCCACCCCGTGGACGGTCACCTCGGAACCGGGCACAGTCACCGCGGCGACCAGCAGCGCGGCTGCCGAGGAGAAGTCACCCGGGATCTCCACGCTTTCGAGCGACAGCTTGTCTGCGCCTCGGACCGTGACGCTGTGCGGGCGGCGCCGCACCGACGCTCCGGCGCGTTCGAGCAGGCGCTCGGTGTGATCGCGCGTCGGCAGGGGCTCGACCACGGTTGTCTCGCCCTCGGCATAGAGGCCCGCCAGGAGGGCAGCGGACTTCACCTGAGCCGAGGGCACGGCCAGCTCGTAGTCGATCGCCTGCAAAGGACCGCCTTCGACGACGAGAGGAGCATGGCCGTCGAGCGTCCCGACACGCGCGCCCATACGCCGAAGCGGCTCGGCCACGCGCTCCATCGGGCGACTCGACAGCGACACGTCGCCGACGAGCTCGAACCGCCCGTCCTGCCCGGCGACGAGACCGGCAAGGAGACGCATCAGCGTGCCCGCGTTGCCGCAGTCGATGGGTTCGGCGGGCGCCACAAGCCCGCGCAGGCCAACGCCGTGCACCGTCAGGGTGTCGACGTCGTGCTCGTCCACCTCGACTCCGAGAGCGCGAACCGCAGCGATAGTCGACTCGGTGTCAGCCGAACGGCCGAATCCGCTGACCCGAGTCTCGCTCTCGCACAGGGCTCCGACGAGCACCGCCCGGTGCGAGATCGACTTGTCGCCCGGCACAGCGACGTGCCCGACGAGGGCGGCGACCGGCTCGAAGCGCATCAGGAAACTGCGTGGGGGCCAGACTGAAGTCTGTCCTCCCCGCGTCTAGCCAATGGTCTTGCCCATCAACGCGACGAGAGTGCGAATCTCGTCGGCGAAGCGGGCGAACTCTCCGACCCGGATCTGCTGCGGGCCGTCGCAGAGCGCGTCTTCGGGCCGGGGGTGAACCTCGATCATCACGCCGTCGGCTCCGGCCGCGACCGCAGCGCGGGCGAGCGGGAGCACGAGATCGCTGCGTCCGGCAGCGTGCGACGGATCGACGATCACGGGAAGATGTGTCTCGCGCTTGAGCACGGGCACGGCCGAGAGGTCGAGCGTGTAGCGCGTCGAGCGCTCGAACGTCTTGATCCCGCGCTCGCAGAGGATCACGCGGTCGTTCCCCTCCTTCGCGACGTACTCCGCGGCCATCAGCAGCTCCTCGACGGTTGCGGCCGGCGAGCGTTTCAGCAGCACTGGCTTGGGTACCCGCCCCACCTCCGCCAGAAGGTTGAAGTTCTGCATGTTCCGCGCGCCGATCTGGATGATGTCCGTCACCGCCGCGACCTGCTCGACGTCGCGCGGATCGAGAAGCTCCGTGACGATGGGCAGTCCGGTCTCCTCCCGCGCCTCCGCGAGGATCTCGAGGCCCTTGCTGCCGAGCCCCTGGAAGGCATACGGCGAGGTTCGAGGCTTGAACGCGCCACCTCGCAACACGGTCGCGCCGGCCGCGGCGACCGCGCGGGCCGTCTCCAGTGTCTGCTCTCTCGTCTCGACCGTGCACGGCCCGGCGATCAGCCCGAAGAAACCGTCGCCGATCCGCCGTCCCCGGACCTCGACGACCGTCGAGTCCGGGGTCAGCTCCCGGCCGACGAGCCGGTAGGCCAGAAGCTCCGTGGGTCCGGCGATCTCCACGAGAGTGAGTGTAGAGCGCAGATGCCCAGCGGCCGCGAACGCGGCCGCCTTGATGGATTTCGCGCGATCGATTATCCGCGCGAGCGGATCTCGATCTTGCGCACGATGAGTGTAGTGACGAGCTACCGCAACCTCCGCGGTCCAGAGACAATGGCGAGATGCGAATCTTCTCCGGCATCCGGGCCTCCGGCGACAAGACGCTCGGGAATTACAGTGGCGGCTATCGCCAGTACGCGGCGACGCAGGAACAGGGCGACGCCGTGTTCTGCATCGTCGATCTGCACTCGATCACGACCGCGTACGAGCCGAACGGCCTGCACGAGGCGACCCTGGCCGGCGCGGCGATGCTCTTCTCCACGGGCATCGACCCGGAGCGCTCGATCGTCTTCTGCCAGAGCCACGTTCGGGCTCACGCAGAAGCGGCGTGGCTCCTCAGCTCTGCCACGAGCTTCGGCGAGCTCCGGCGCATGACGCAGTTCAAGGACAAGTCCTCCGAGCAGGAGTTCGTGTCGGCGGGGCTCTTCACGTACCCCGTGCTCATGGCCGGCGACATTCTGCTCTACCAGACCGACATCGTCCCGGTCGGCGACGACCAGCGGCAGCACGTCGAGCTGACCCGCGACATCGCCGAGCGCTTCAACGGTCGCTACGGCGAGACCTTCACGGTGCCGAAAGGGGTCTTTCCAGAGGAGGGAGCCCGGATCAAGAACCTCCAGGAGCCCGAGCGGCTCATGTCGACGTCAGCCGGGAACCCGCAAGGTGTCGTCCGGATCATCGACGAGCCCGACCAGATCCGGAAGAAGTTCAAGACGGCCATGACCGACTCGGAGCGCGAAGTCCGCCACGATCCCGACTCCAAGCCGGGCATCTCCAACCTCATCGAGATCATGTCCGTCGTGGCCGGCGATTCGCCCGCCGCGATCGAAGCCCGCTATGACGGCTCGGGATACGGACCGTTCAAGGAGGACGTGGGCGAGGCGGTCGTGACGCTGTTCACGCCGATCCAGGAGCGCTACCGCGATCTGCGAGCCGACGAGGACGGCCTGAGGCACCTGCTAGCCGCGGGCGCCGAGAAGGCGCGCGACGCGTCGGCGGCGACGCTGGAGACGATGTACGAGCGCATGGGGTTCGTCAGGCCGTAGAAGTTCGGCGCAGCCCGACCACCTCGTCGCCGGTCAAGTCGCGCCACTCGCCCAGCTCCAGTCCCTTCAGGTCGAGTCCCGCGTACCGGCTGCGGTGAAGGCGCCGAACGGCATGCCCGACGGCGTCGCACATCCGCTTCACCTGATGCTTGCGCCCCTCGTGCAGCGTCAGCTCGAGAAGAGAAGAACGTGAGCCACGCTCGAGCACCCGCGCGCCGGCAGGAGCGGTCATGCCGTCGTCGAGGACGATACCCGCACGAAGTTTGCGCAGCGCATCCTCGTTCGGCACGCCCCCGACCTCGACCTCGTAGACCTTTTCGACGCCGTAGCGGGGATGGGCGAGCCGATGCGCCAGCGGGCCGTCGTTCGTGAGCAAGAGCGCGCCGGTGGCATCGGCATCCAGGCGGCCCACGGGAACGACGCGGGGCGTGTACGGGACGAGCTCGACGACCGTCCTCCTCCCCTGCGGATCCCTCGCGGTGGTGACGACGCCGGCCGGCTTGTGGAGAAGAACGTACGCGAGCGGTTGCGCGGCAACGCGTTGTCCGTCGACCGCGACTACATCCCGCGACCCAACGACAGTGTTGAACTCACCGCGTGCACCGTTGACCGAAACGCGGCCCGCCGAGATCAGCTCGTCGGCGCGCCGCCGTGACGCGACGCCGGCCCGAGCGAGAAACGCGTTCAGCCGCACCTGCTCATTCTCGCCCGATGAACCGACGTTTGACAGCGCTCTCCCGACGCGAAGCGCCGGCTTCAGGGATTTCGCGCGAACGGAATCCGCGCTCGCGGATTCTGTTCTGGGCCAACTCGGCTTTCCCGGCGCGAAGCGCCGGCTTCAGGGATTTTGCGCGAACGGAATCCGCGCTCGCGGATTCTGTTCTGGGCCAACTCGTTAGGGTGTCGGCTGCCGTGAGTCAGATCGACGTGTGGATGGACAAGCTGGCCGAGCTCGCCGTCTTCGGTGCGAATGTCCAGGAGGGACAGCTCGTCGCCGTGACGAGCTTCGTCGGCAAGGAGGACGTCGCCCGGAGGATCGCACGAGCCGCATACATGCGCGGAGCGAAGTACGTGGACGTGGTGACCTTCGACCAATGGGTCAAGCGCGAGCGGATCGCCCACGCTGCCGAGGAGACGCTGGACTACGCGCCCCCGTGGATGTCGCAGCGGCTGCTGCACCTCTCCGACGAGCACGCCGCGCGAATCACGCTCTCGGGACCGCACGCCCCTCGCGCGCTCGAGGGCCTCGACCCCGCCCGGGCGGGCAGGGATCTCCTCCCGTACCTGCCGGAAACCGGCGAGGTGGTCAATCGGCGAACGACGAACTGGACGATCGTCCCGGTACCGACGCCCGATTGGGCCGAGCTCGTCTATCCGGACCTCGGCCGCGACGAAGGCCTCGAGCGGCTCTGGGAAGCCGTCGCCCACGTCTGCCGCCTCGACACGGACGACCCCGAGGCCGCCTGGACGCAGCGTGTCAAGGTCTTGAAGTCGAATGCGAGTCGCCTGACCGAGCGCCGCTTCGACGCGCTACGGCTCCACGGCCCCGGCACCGACCTCGAGATCGGGCTCCTCCCCTCGTCCGCCTGGCAGGCGGGGGACTTCGTCACCGTCGACGGCTTGCACCATCTTCCGAACCTGCCCACCGAGGAGACGTTCACGACGCCGGACCCGGAGCGCGTCGACGGCTATGCGAGCGCGACCATGCCGCTCGAGCTCGCAGGCTCGGTGGTATCGGGTATCCGCATCGAGTTCAAGGACGGGCGTGCGGTCGGGATCGACGCGGAGCAGGGAGCCGAAGCCTTGCGCACGGCTGCGTCGTCGGACGACGGCGCGTCGCGCCTCGGCGAGATCGCCCTCGTCGACGGGGAGGGACGAATCGGCAAGCTCCGAACGACGTTCTTCGACACGTTGATCGACGAGAACGCGGCCTCGCACATCGCTCTCGGAAATGCCTACGACCATCCGGTCGAGGACGCGGACGAGAAGAAGCGGATCAACGCGAGTCGCGTCCACATCGACTTCATGATCGGGAGCCCCGAGCTCGCGGTCGACGGCATCACGGTCGACGGAGACGTCGTCCCGGTTCTCAGCGAAGGGACCTGGCAGATCTGAGACCGGGGTCTGGCTGAAGCCAGACCACCTGGATCTACGACGCGCGCGCGGCCGAGACCTCGAGCAGCCGGTCGCGAAGCTCCCCGCTCGAGGCGCCCAGATCGTCGAGGCGGGGCAACGCGGCGAGATTCTCGAGCCCGAAGACCCGCTCGAAGAGTGGCGTCGTCCGATAGCGAACGGCGCCGCCCGGCCCACTCTCGCGGCCGGCCTCGGAGATCAAGCCGCGCTCCACGAGGCTCGCCACGGCAGAGTCGGCGGCGACGCCGCGGATACGAGCGACCTCGGGCCGAGAACAGGGGCCGAGATAGGCAACCACGGCGAGCGTCTCCAGCGCCGGCTGCGAGAGACCACGCTCGACCGGACGCTCGAAAAGGCGCGCGCAGGCCTCGGACGCTTCGCGGCTCGCCCGAAACGCGTACCCGCCGGCGACCTTCTCGAGGACGATGCCGCTCCTGCGCTCGCTGAAGCGCTCCCGAAGGAGCCCGAGTGCAGTTTCAACGCGTTCCGGATCGTCCTCGATTGCCTCCGCGAGCTCGGCGACGGAAAGCGGCGCGGATGCGACGACGAGCAGCGCCTCGACGGTGCGGGCGAGGTGGTCGACGGGGTTGGTCGCGATCAGGCGGAGCGTGCTGTCCATGTGGTGATCCTTTCGTCGTCGGCACGCGAGATCCTTATCGGGGCGAAGGGCGCCGACTGGCTGATGGCGACCTCCCCGCCCTTGCGAAGCTCGAGAAGCGCGAGGAACGCGACCGCCTGCTCGACGCGAGAGAGACCGGCGACCTCGCCGTCGAAGTCGAAGACACGGCGTCGCGAGAGAAGCGCGCGGAACCGGTCGAGGAACTGTGACACCGGCGGGAACCGCAACGCCATGTGGCTCAAGGAGACTGCAGGCGGGGGAACCGCGAGCGCGCGGAGCGCCGTGGCCAACGCGTTCGGGTCCTGGGGAGCGAGCCGGCGCTCCGGCTGCGGCGCGAGCGGCGCAGGGCCGAGCCGGAACCAGCGGTCGCGCTCACCGGCGAGCCGCTCTGCGAGCCACACAGCCGCCTCCTTCATCCGCCGGTACTCGGCGAGGCGCCGCGCGAGCTCCTCGGCGGCCTCCTCCGGCTCGAGCGCATCCAGCTCAGCCGCCTCGTCGGGGAACAGGAGGCGTGCCTTCAGCTCGAGCAGCGCGGACACGAGGACGAGGAACTCGCCGCACGCGTCGAGATCGATCTCGTCTCTCTCGGCCAGGTGCTCCACGAAGGCGAGGACGATCGCCGCCACGTCTACCTCTCCCGGCTCGAGCTCATCCCTGAGGAGCAGCGTCAAGAGCAGGTCGAACGGGCCCTCGAACGCCTCGAGGTCGAGGTCGAGCTCGCGCACCGGTACGCCGGGCATCGCGCGGAGGCTAGCCATGCGGCCGGATGGGTCAGGTTGGCTAGCTTTCGGTCACGCTCCGTCAGCGGCGTACGCACCCAAGACGCAGAGGAGGAGAGCACGCTCGGCAACCACCCCGTCCATGTGGTGCTCCTGTCCCGCGACCTGACCGAGACCAGGGCCTTCTACCACGACCAGCTAGGCTCGAAATCTTGGAGGAGAACGACGCCGCATCACCTTTCCGCTGCGGGGCGGGAGCTCGATCGCGGTGACGACGAGCACCGTCGGAACCGCCGACGAGCAGACGCAGGCGGGCTGGTTCGTGCCCGATCTCGCTGCGGAGCTCGCGGAGCTGCGCTCGAGCGGGGTCGAGATCCAGGAGTACGACACGCCTGAGCTCAGAACCGTCGACGGTGTCACCGACCTCGGCTTTCGCGGTCGCCGCGTGGATCGTCGATCCGCATGGGAATGGGCTCGGGATCCTGCAGCTGAAGAACTGATCTAGCCGAGCGATCGCGCGAGCCTAAGCGCCTTTTCGAGATCGAAGTCTCCTTCGAGCCGGTACGCGACGCCGTCGCGGTCCCACACGAGGACGTCACGAGCAAGGCGAGCACTCTCCTCCACGACGTAGCCGTACTCGTCGATCAGAAGGACGAGATGGACCTCCCCGCTCAGGAATACGGCCGGTGAGCCATCCACGTCCGTCCGCTCGACCCGAGTGCCAGGACCGGCGAGCTTCTGGACGAGCAGGTCCTCATTGACGAAGTCGAGAGGCGTTTGCGCGACGAGCAGCCGAGGTAGCGCGGGCGTGCCGTGCAGGAACCAGACCGTTCCCCGCTCCCCGAGGTACACCCGGTCCGGGCTTTCGTCGAGCTCGCGGACGCTGAAGCTGCTCCGTCGCCGTCCCTCCTCGAGCGTGACGCGTTCGCCGAGCGAGAGCTCGAGATCGTCCTGAACCGGAATCTCGGGAAGTTCGTCCACGAGCTCGATGCGCTCCCCGCCGATCGAGAGCAGCCGGAAGAGCGCCGCCCGCGCATCGGGAATTGCGAGCGTCGCCGCGAGCGCGGCGAGGACGACGACCGTGACGGCGACGATCCAGCGGCTGCGCTCCACGCGTCGAGGCGCGCGCGGCTCGATCTGGGCGAGCACGCGCGTCGTCAGGTCCGGTGTCTCCGGAACGTCCAGCTCCCAGGCGAGAACGCCGAGCGCTTGCTCTAGCTCAGTCACGGCTCCATCTCCGTCCTGAGCCGGGCAAGGGCGCGCGCGGTGCGGGACTTCACGGTGCCGCGCCGGACGTCGAGCACGGTCGCGGTCTCCTCCTCGGAGAGCTCGAGCAGGTACCGGCAGGTCAGGACGTCACGATCGCGCTCGTCGAGTCGCTGCACCGCTGCCAGAAGCGCTTCTCGCTGCTCGCGACCGAGCATCGTTCCCTCGGGAGACGGGGCCGCGTCTCCCGAGGTCTCTGCCGCGACCGCGCTGAGCTGCAGGGCGTGCGCTCGCCCCGCCGACCGCCGCCGGTTGTGCGCCTCGTTCGCCACGATGCGCAGGAGCCAGGGCCGAAAGGGCGAGCCCGAGCGAAAGCGTGGCAGCGCGCGCCACGCCTTCACGAAGCCGCTCTGCGCCGCGTCCTCTGCGTCGGCGGCCGACCCGGTCAGCAGGTACGCGGTTCGGAAGGCGATGCCCTGGTACATGCGCATGAGCTCCTCGAAGGCGCGCTCGTCCCCACGCCTGGCGCGTTCTGCGAGCACAGCGTCGTCGGGCGGCCGGCCCTCCACCGGCCTGTTCTACACCGAACAGGCGGCGGAGGTTCCCGGCCGCACCGAAGCGACAGTCAGCTCGCGGTGGTCAGCCTCCGCTGCCGGACGAGGCCGAACGTGCCGGCCGCGAGCAGTGCGAGCCCCGCGACGATCGCGATTCCCACGGGCTTTCCGGGAAACGAGCTCGGCTCGCCCGCCGCGGCCGATCCGATGGCCACCGGCCCGTAGGTCACGGTGCTCTCACCGAACCCGCTGTCGATCGCGACGCGCCAGTCGCCGTCCTCCGGGAAGATCACGCTCGCCTCGTACACGCCGACCTCGAAGGTCTCGACGGCGGTGAACATCCGCTCGCCTTCGCCCCCGATGATCGTCACGACGGGACTGAGGCCGCCGAGCGGCGTCTGGCCGTGCTGGAGCACGGTGATCCTCGGCGTCCAGGTCTCGCCCGCCGCCGTGCCGTCAGGAAGCGGCGCGAATCCGACGCTCGCCCAGCCGCCTGCGCTGGCGGTCGCCGAAGCGGCGAGCGTGACGACGAGCGCCGAGAGCGTGATGAGGTAACGCATGACTCCTCCTTTGGTCGTCTGCGGGAGATACACCGCAGGCGGCAATAGAGGTCCCTACCGGTCGCGAGGAACGGCCATCGTCTCGACCTTGCGCGGCGGCGGGCCGGTGCCCCGGTTCCACGTCCGCTGCCAGAAGACGAAGAACGCGGCAGAGATGATGATCGCGAGCGTCGCGACGTAGACGTTCAGCCGTACCCCACCCAGCTCATGGGAGGGATCGACCCTGAGGGTCTCGATCCACACCCGCCCGATGCTGTACAGCAGGACGTAGAGCGCGAACAGGTTTCCGGGACGCAGGCGGAACCGCCGCTCCACCAGGAGCAGCACGCCCGCCGCGGTGAAGCTCCAGAGCGCCTCGTACAGGAACGTCGGATGGAAGGTCTCCTGCTCCACGTCCTCGATCGGCCGGTTGGCGGGTGAGATCTCGAGACCCCAGGGAAGGTCGGTCGGGCCACCGAAGAGCTCCTGGTTCCACCAGTTCCCGAAGCGCCCGATGCCCTGGGCGACGAGCAGTCCGGGGGCGACGCAGTCCATGAGCTTCGCGACATCGGCTCCGGAGCGCTTGGCGACGATCGCGCCCACGATCACCCCGAGCCCGATCCCGCCCCAGACCCCGAGCCCGCCCTTCCAGATCGCGAACGCGCCCCACCACTCGTCCGGCAGCTCGTTCCAGCTCGTGAGAACGTGGTAGAGACGCGCGCCGATGATGCCGGCCGCAACCCCCCAGACGGCCAGGCGGAAGATGAGATCCCAGTCGCCGCCGCGGCGCGTCCAGCGAATCCCGGTGATCACGACGGCCGCCGCAATCGCGACGAGCAGCGTCAGGCCATAGAAGTGGATCGAGAGCGGCCCGAGCTCGACCGTGCTCGACTCGGGAGAGGGGATGGACAGGAGCGGAAGCATCGCGGCGCATTCTGCCCACGTCCGCCGCGGTGCAGCGCAGGAACCACACGAAGACCTTGCTCGTCGCGCGCGTCGGAGGCTGGCTTGCCCACCGTGAGGCACACGCCGCGAGCTCGATGCGTTTGCTCAGATGGAGGGGGACCGTGGGGGACCACGGGGTTCCGCCACGAAAACCAGTGGGTCAGATCCCGAACGTCAGGAACGACGTCCGGGACCCGACCCGGTGTTACAAGAGGATCTGAAGAGCGAGCTCGACCGAGCAACCACGCTCGAGCAAGCCGACAGCCTTGTGCAAGTCGACGTCATGGCTCGCTGCGAGCACGAGCGCGCTCTCGGGGTCGTACCCCGCACGCACGAGGGCTTCATGACGCCATTGCTCGATTCGGTCGCTTTCTGAGACGTACAGGATCTGGAGTTCAGCCGCAGACATTTCGTCGCCCTTCCCTTCCGCAGTGGGG